>Ga0326597_10001171_pt1 | contig 43180 bp, 37 predicted proteins | sample RVTome_12_FD_203789 | JGI IMG/M metagenome (GOLD analysis project Ga0326597, IMG submission 203789) | Soil microbial communities from uranium-contaminated site in the Upper Colorado River Basin, Wyoming, United States - RVT100D185 | ecosystem: Environmental > Terrestrial > Soil > Contaminated >...
GCCTTCGGGATTTTCATGGGCTATGCCATGACATCCTGGATGTCCATGGACTGGGTGTTGCCGGTCAGCGCCAAGCCGACGGTGAGTATTCCCCCTTACACCATCTTCGCCTTCGAGCTGATGGTGCTGCTGGGCGGGCTGGCCACGGCGGCGGGCATCATATTGCTGGGCTTCATCGATTTGGGCCGCAAGCGGCTGCCGGGTTCCAACGCCTTCAAACAGTATGGGCGGTTTTCCAACGATCGTTTCGGCGTTGTGGTGCGTTGCGAGGAGAGCGATGCGGCTTCGGTGGAGCAGCTGATGCGGGATCACCACGTCGAGGAGGTGGTACGTGAATTTTAGAGGAAAACACGGCAAGACAGTCCTGGTCGGCTGCCTGATCGGGGTCTTGGTGGTCGGCGCCGCCTGTGTCGCCATCGTGTGGGCCGCCACGGGCACCCGCGAGGACTATCAGAGCTACGATCTGGAGCGCCCCTGGTTCGACGGCAGGAGCTATCCCTTCTACCTGGACATGTTCAACCAGCCGTCCATCAAGCCCCAGGAAGAAGGCACGTTCCAGCGCTTTCCCGAACACTCCGTGCCACGCAGCGGCCGGGAACCCTTTATCGACGCCACGGCCATCAAGAACGACCAGTTGCAGCGGGACCTGGAGCCGGTGAACCCGACCCAGGCGACACCCGCTTCCGTCGCCCGCGGCACGGTGCTGTATGACACCTACTGCGCGGTGTGCCACGGGGTGGACGGCAATGCGGGTACGCCGGTGACCCAGCGCGGCATGCCTGCCCCGCCCATCGCCGCGCTGTTGCCGGCCCTGTCCGAGCCGCATTTGTACAACAAGATCTTGTATGGTGGGCCGATCATGCCGACCTACGGCTTTCAAACCTCGCAGCAGGACCGTTGGGATATGGTGAATTACATGAAGAGCCCGCAGTTCGGCAAAGGAGGCTCTCAATGACGGAAATTCTCGAACGTTCCAACATCCGCCTGCCTGGGGGATGGCGTCTGCTGCTGTGGGTGCTGGTCGCCGTTGCCGCGCTGATGTTCATCATCGGCCTGGTCACCGGCTCCGCCGAACGGACGTGGCAGGCATTCCTCATCAACACGGTGTTCTGGGGCGGCATGGCCCAGGCCGGCGTGATGCTTTCGGTGATCTGGCAGATCACCGACGCCAAGTGGGGCCGACCCTTCAAGCGTCTGGCGGAGGCCTTTGGGGCGTTTCTGCCGGTCTCCTTCGTCATGTTCATCATCGTCTTCTTCGGTGCCAAGTACCTGTATGAGTGGGTCGAACACCCGATGCACGCCAAGGCGGGCTATCTCAACCTGGGCTTCTTCGTCACGCGCAACGTGATCGGCATCCTGATCATGTACGCCATCACCTATTTCTTCGTGATGGCCTCCGTGAAGCCCGACCTGGGCATCGCCCGCAAGCTGATTCCCGGTTGGGGCGGCGCGTGGGCAGAGAAGATGCTGCGCGGCATGGGCGATCCGGATGCGGAAGTGGTGCGCCTGGAGCAACTCTCGCGGCGTCTGGCGCCCCTGTTGGGCGTGATCTATGCCTTCGTGATGTCCATGGTGGCCTTCGACTTCGTCATGTCCCTGGATCAGGAATGGTTCAGTACCCTGTTCGGGGTCTACTTCTTCGTGGGCAATCTCTACACGGCCCTGGCCCTGATGCTGATCATCGTGGCCGTGGTGCGGCGCAAGCCGGGCCTGTCGGAGTACATGACGATCACACGCTACCACGATCTGGCCAAGCTCACGTTCGCCATCGCGGCGCTGTGGACGTACATGATCTTCTCCCAGTACCTGGTGATCTGGTACAGCACCCTGCCCGAGGAGGCGCCGTATCTGATCGTGCGCTCCCTGCCGGGCACGCCCTGGTACTACATGTTCTGGGCGCTGTTCTGTGTGCTCTTCCTGCTGCCCTTCGTGGGCCTCATGCCGAGGACGGTGTGCCGCAATCCGGTGCTCACGTCGGTGATCGCCGGCGTGATGCTGATTGGCCAGTGGTTTGCGCACTACATGCTGGTCGTCCCGTCGATCCAGGGGCGGCATGGCGGCGGCAATTGGCATGTGTACTTCGGGGCGCCGGAAATTCTGCTCACCCTGGGATTCGGTGGCGCATTCTTCCTGTGTTTTTTCACCTTCATGGGTCGGGTGCCGGTGCTGCCCATCTCGGACAAGCATCTCTGCAAGTCCTGGCACGGTCGCTAGACCGCTGCTGCCGGTGGGCCCATGGCGGCCCGCCGCGCCCACACGTTCCCGCAACACCCGCTCAGGCCACGCCGTCCCATGGCGCCGCATGCACGGGTGCGTGCGCCATGTGGCGTGTGCTCCCCTTCCGCGCTGCCGTGCCGGGCTTCGGTGCTGCCCTGCTGGGCTTCGGATACGGCAACGGCGCCTGAAAGGCCGCTGGCTGCCATTTTCTGGCGCTTGACCGCGGATGCGGAGCGCCGGGATGGGGGTGATGGTCCGGTGCGCCTGGCGGGCCGATTTTGCGGTCCGCGATGCCATGGGGGAATCTTGGGGGAGGAATGGACTACTTGGGCGCCGTGGCGGCGACAGACGGGCGATCCACGTAGCGTGACAGGATCGCCTCCAGATTGGTGAAGCCCATGCCCTGCCAGGCGAACATTTCACGGAAGGCCAGCCATTGCAGCGCGATGACCAGGTTCAGGTCGGCAATGGAAAACACCCCGGGGATGAAGCCCTCGGGGGTCGCCTGCGTGTTGAGCCAGGTCAGGTTGGAGCCGATGCGCTCCTTCTCCTTGCGCAGAAAGGGCACCTGATCGGGGTCGATGCCGCCGCGCACCATCTGGATCAGGTTCACGCCACTGTTGAGCGTGGTCTCGATGGTGCTCAGCACCAGCAGGTCATCCCAGCGGTGTTCCGCGCGCACCAGGGTCTGGGCCAGGGGCGGGACAGGCGCAGCGGGCGGCGTGGCCGGGTAGGTGGTGAGCAGATAGTCCACCACCACGTTGGATTCCCACAACGTGCGGCCGGCCGCCTCGTCGATCAGCACGGGAATGCGCAAGTTCGGGTTTCTTTCCGCCAGCAGCGCATTGGGCGTGGCCGTCTGTGTGTCGATGCCCTCGAACTCCAGGCCCTTCTCCAGCAGCACCACGCGTGGCTTGCGCGCGTATGGGGAGAATGGGCTCATGTGCAAGCGAAGCATGGCGAAATCCGCGTGTGTGGGTGATGCAACGGCTGCCGGCCGCCGGGCCGCCAGCGGTCTGATGTCGGGCGGGCTAATCATGCCGGATTGCGTCCGGTCCGCCAAGTTCCTCGATGATCGCCCGGGTATGTTGCGGTTGCCCGAACAGGACGGGCTCGTGAAACCCGGCCCGCAATGGCTCCATATCCGCCAGGGAAAAGGGCGCGCCGTCCAGATAGACCGCCTCCCCGCCCGTTGCCTGCACCATCGCCAGGGCAGGCACGATGTCCCACAGGTAGGCGCCGCGTATGATGACCCCGTCGGTGCGGCCCAGGGCCAGGCAGGCCAGGTGGTACAGCGTCGAACCCAGGTTGCGCGGCTTGTATCCATGTAACCGTTCCATGTGCAGATGGTGGTTGGCCTGAGAGGGCACCATCACGTTGAGAATGTCATGGAACAGGGGCCCCCGTGGCGGTGCGTGCGGAGAGCCGTTGAGGTGCAATGTGCCCTCGGCGTACATCAAGGATTCCCCCAGCGCGGGAAAGTGCAGATAGCCCTCCAGCGCCTCATGCGCGGCCATCAGCCCCACGCCCAGACCCCAGACGGGAAAGCCGCGGCTGAACGATGCCGTGCCGTCCACCGGGTCCAACACCCATTGCTGTGCGGCGCCGGGCCGTACGCCCTCGCGCACCTCCTCGGAGATGACGCCCATGTCCGGAAAGGCCCGCTGCAGGGTGTCCACAATCATGGTATTGGCCGCCACGTCGAGCTGGGTCACGGCGGTGCCGTCCGCCTTCTCCGTCGCGGCCACATGGGCCGCCGTATCCCGCACGAGGTCGTCATAGGCGGCGAAGATCTCCGCAAACAGGGCAAAACGGCGGGGTGGAGGGGTTTCTGTCATGAGGGGAAGCGCCGTGAGGGGATCGGGATGTGGGTCGGTGAGGCCGGCGCGCCCGCTGCGAAGGGCCGGCAGCGGGCAGCGGGTGCCGCGTTGGGTGGTGCTCTCTGTGGCATATTGGCCGAGCCGGGGCGATGAGGCAAGATGGAGTTGCCGGCCAATAGACGGCGCGCCGGGCTTGTCCCGCCGGCCACCTCACGGCAGATGCGCTCACCAGCGGTAAATTCACGAAACATTTCAGCGCACACCCCCAGTATCGCGGGCGTCGCATGAGAGGATTGCATGGAAGCACGTATCACACGCCCGTCGTCACGCCGTGTCCCGGGACAGGCCCTGCGGCATCCGGGTGCGGCATGGCTGCTGCTCGGCGCGGTGCTGCTGGCACCCTGGTTCAGCGGCTGTGAGCCGCGCCAGCACATCCCCGACGATCCGGCGCGCATTCTGGCGCCTGCCCCGGATCCGGCCCAGCACCGCGCATTCGTGCTGGACAATGGGCTCAAGGTCTTTCTGGAATCCGATCCCCGCGCGGACCGCTCCGGAGCGGCGCTCAGCGTGGGCGTGGGCTTCTTTGACGACCCGGTGGCGCATCCGGGGATGGCCCATTTCCTGGAGCACATGCTGTTTCTCGGTACCGAACGCTACCCGGCGCCGGGCGAGTATCAGTCCTACATGACGGCCCATGGCGGCTACAGCAACGCCTATACGACCCATGACCACACCAACTACTATTTCCAGGTGAGCCACGAGGGCTTCGCCGAAGGCATTGATCGCTTCAGCCAGTTCTTCATCGCGCCGCTGTTCAATCCCACCTACGCCGAACGTGAGGTGCTGGCGGTGGACTCCGAGCACGAGAAGAACCGGGAGAACGACAGCTGGCGCATCAACCGTGTCGTGCAACTCGCCTATCGCCAGGGCCATCCCTTGCAGCGCTTTGGCACGGGCAACCGGGATACGCTGGCCGGCGTGGATCAGGCCGCCCTGCAGGCCTTTTACCGCCGGCATTATTCCAGCGACCGCATGGCCCTTGCCGTGGTGAGCAGTCTGCCGCTGGATGCCCTGGAGGCCTTGGTGCGCGCGCACTTTGGCCCGGTGCCGCGGCGCGAGACCGCGCCCCAGCCCGCCGCCGCGGACTATCTGCCGCGCAAGCCCGCGTTGCGGCTGCTGACGGTGCAGCCGATCAAGGATCAGCGCTATCTTCAGATCGAATTCCCCACGCCGCCCGTGCTGAGCCACTTCCGGGCGCAGCCCATGGCCCTGCTGAGCCATATCCTGGGGCATGAGGGTCAGGGCAGCCTGCTCTCGCTGCTCAAGGATGAGTTTCTGGCCACCGGGCTGAGCGCCGGCCAGGGGCAGAATTTCCCCGATGTGTCCTCGCTGGAGCTGCGCATCGCGCTGACGCCCCAGGGACTGGCTCAGTATCCCCGGGTGCTGCAACTCGTGCTGGGGGCCATCGCGGGCCTGCGCAACGAGGGCATCCCGCGCCATGTGTTTCAGGAGGCGCGCACGATGGCCGACATAGACCTGCGCTACAGTCCGCGGCCGGAGAGCGCGGACGAGGCGCGCCGGCTCGCGGCGATGATGCAGGACTATCCCCTGGCGTCTCTGCCGGACGGCCCGTTGCGCTACGAGACCTTTGCGCCGGCCCTGTACCGGCAGGTGCTCAATGCCCTGCGTCCCGACAACATGCTGGTCACCCTGGTCGCCCAGGGCGTCCCCACCCAGTTCACCGAGCCCTACTACGGGACGGCCTACGGCTATCGGGAAGTCGGCGGTGACGTGTATGCGGTGCTGACCCGCGCGGAACCGGACCCGCGCTGGGCGCCGCCACGGCCCAATCCGTTCATCCCCCGGGAAACCGCGGTGCATGGCCCCACGGGTCCGCTCAAGCTCAGCGCCGCAGCCCTGCTGCGCCTGGCGCAGAACGGTACGGCGCCCGCGGTGCTGGAGCGGCTCAGCCCGCTCGCGGGACGCAGCTATACCAGCCCCCAGGCGGCGGTAGCGGACCTGGCCGGGGCGTTGCCGCGCAGCTTGCGCGCGACGGCCCAGCGGGAGGTGCTGGAGAACAGCCTGCCCCTGCCGCGCAAGCTGCTCGACGATGACCGCGGGCTCGTGTGGTATGCGCCCAGCCTGCGCTTCCGCGAGCCCCGGGCCCAGATCGACCTGCGCATCTTCGTCGCGGAGGCCGCGGCGGATGCCCGGCAGGCCGCGCTGGGGGCGCTCTACGTGCGCAGCCTGGAGGAATCCCTCAACGAGATGGCCTATCCCATTCGCCAGGCCGGCCTGGACTTCGGTCTGGGGTGGGGTGTCTCCGGACTGAATCTGATGCTCAGCGGGTATTCCGATCGCATGCTGTACCTGCTGGACACCCTGTTTTCCGGCCTGCAACGCGTCGATCTGTCCGAGGCGCGTTTTGCCGCCTTGCAGGAGCAGATGCTGCGGAGGTTGCGTAGCGCGCAATTCGACGTGCCGTATCGGCAGGCCCGATATTTCAATGGCCGCCTGTGGAGGGAGCCGAGCCTGCCGCGGGAGGCCATCGCCGATGCCGTGGCGGGGCTCACGCTGGCCGATGTGCGCCGCTTCGCGGGCACGGCATTTGAGCGCACCTATCTGGAAGGCACGGTGGTGGGCAATCTGCCGGCGGACGCCGTGCAAGAGACGTTGCTCCAGGCCCACGCCAAGCTGGGCAGCACGCCCCTGCCGGCGGCAGGGCAGGTGCGGGAACGCATTCGCTCCCTGCCGCGGGGCGTCGATTACCGCTTCGTGGAGGCGTTGCCCGTGGGCAACTCGCTGATTGATGTGTTCTACGAGGCAGGACAGACCGAGCCGCGCCTGCGCGGCGCCCTGCTGCTGGCCGGGCGTCCGCTCAAGGATGCCTTCTACCTGGACATGCGCACGCGCCAGCAGTTGGGCTACATCGTCTATGCCGGCTTTGACCAGATGAAGCAGACGCTGGGCCTGGTCTTTCTGGTGCAATCGGGCACCTACGCGCCGGACGCGCTGCAACGGCGCATGGATGCCTTTGTGCCGGGTTTCATCGAGCAACTGCGCGCCATGCCCCCCGCGCAGTTCGAGCAGTATCGCAAGGCGGTGATCGATGCGAAGCTGGAGCCGCCCGGCTCCCTGGCGGAGGAGGCGCGGCGGCTCAACTGGGTCGCCTTCGAGCACGGGGCCCAATTCGACCATGTCAGCGCGGATATCGCGGCTGTCCAGGCGCTGGAGCCCGCCTACGTGACGGATGTGGTGCAGCAGGTGCTGGCAGGCCCGGGCCGGAGGCGGCTGGGCATCTGGCTGGTGGGGCAGGGTCACACCGTGACGTCGCGCTCCGGCCGTCTGGTGACGCCGGAGTCCATGAGCCGCCTGGCCCCTGCCGCGGCTACCGCCGCCGGCGGCTAGGCTGGGGCGGCGTCGCCACGCTTAAAGCCGAATCCCGAACTTTCCGCCCTTGCTGACCACCTGCACAGCGGTCGGCGGGGCGAAGTGGGTGCCCAGGATGCGCGTGTCCGTGTCGGCGTATTTCTCCAGGAACGCCTGACGCATGCGGATGGCCATGGCCTGATCCCAGTCCACGCGGGCGGTGATGTCCGGGCGGGCGATCTGGAAGGGATGGTGAATCATGTCCCCGGTGATGACGGCCTCGTCTCCCCCCGAGGACAGATGCACGGAGCAATGCCCGGGCGTATGCCCCGGCGTCGGCTCAAGCCGCAACTCATCGCCGATCGCATAGTCATCGTCCACCATCTCGGCCAGCCCCGCGTCGATGATCGGGCTCAGGCTGTCGGCATTCACGTACTGCTGATTTTCGTTCTGCGACTGTTTCCAGTAGTCCCATTCCTTCGTGTTGAACAGATACTTGGCATTGGGAAAGGTGGGCACCCAGCGCCCGTTTTCCAGCCGGGTGTTCCAGCCCACGTGATCCACGTGCATGTGCGTACAGAAGACGTAGTCCACCTTGTCGGGATCCACCCCGGAGGCAATCAGGTCATTGAGATAATTGCCGTTCATGTGATCCCAGAGCGGCACGTCGCGCGTGCGGTCATTGCCGATGCAGGTGTCCACCAGGATCGTGTAATGCCTGGTGCGCAGAACGAATGAGTGGATGCTCAGCTTGAGCTTCAGCTCGTCCGTGCAGAAATGGGGCACCAGCCAGGCGCGAAACTGCTCCAGAAAGTCCCGTTCCAGCTCTGGAAACAGAAAGCGCGGGCTGATGGTCCAGATCATCTCCTCCACGCGGGAGATGTTGATGTTGCCGATATCCAGGGGCTTCATGTGGGGGGCTGCACTCAGTTAATGGTGCCAACGACTAATGGTGGCAACGACCGGGACGGCCAGGGCGTGAGCCGTCGGGCCTACATGGTGGGCCGTGTGCGGCCGCCCTGATCCACGATGCGCAGGGCCGTGGGATGGTGAAAGTGTGTGCCGAGAATGCGCACGTTGGTGTCGGCGTAGCGCTCCACGAATTGCTTGCGGGTGGCATTGGCCTGGGCCGGATCCGCATCGGCCGAGCAGCCGCGCAGGGGCTCGCCGATCTGCACGGGATGGTGGATCATGTCCCCGGTGATCACGCCCTCCTCGCCAGCGGAGCTCAGGTGCACGGCACAGTGCCCAGGCGTGTGGCCGGGCGTCGGCTCCAGGTGCAGGCAGTCGTCGATGGCGAAATCATTGTCCACCCATTGCACCTGTCCGGCCTCGATCACGGGCAGCACACTGTCGGTGATGACCTCCAGCTCGCCCTCCTCGTGGTCTGAGGACTTCCAGAAGTCCCATTCCGTCTTGTGGAACAGGTACTTGGCATTGGGGAAGGTCGGCACCCAGCGGCCGTTGTCCAGTCGTGTGTTCCAGCCCACGTGATCCACATGCATATGGGTGCAGAAGACATAGTCGATGGATTCCGGCGGAAATCCGCCGGCGGTCATCACGTCCAGAAACGGGCTCTTGCGCATGTTCCATTGGGCAAAGCCGCGCTTCTTGTCCTCGCCGAGACAGGTATCCACCAGGATCGTGTGCCGGTCCGTCTGTACCACGAAGGCATGGATGCTCAGCAGCAGCTTGCAGTCCTCATCCAGAAAATGCGGACGCAGCCAGTCGCCGTTGGCCTTCAGATCATCGTAGGTGATGTCCGTGAACAGGAGCCGCGGACTCCAATGTTCGACGGAATCGATGAAGTTGGTGACGCGGATCTTGCCGATGTGCTGGGGGTCCATGCTGCCTCTTGGATGAAATGACGTCTCTGGGGGGAACGCGCCCGGCACCGGCGCCTATGCTGCGCCGGCCGAGCCGCGGGGATGGCTCAGACCTTGAGGCGCCAGCTGCCCTTGGTGTGCACGATGTGCCCTGCCGTGGGCGGGGCGAAGTGGGTGCCGAGAATGCGCACGTCCCGGTCGGAGTACTTCTCGCAGAAGGTGCGGCGGGTTTCGATGGCCCTTTCCTTCTGCACGTCGAAGGCGCTGGAGAAGTGATTCTCCGCGATCTGTACCGGGTGGTGGATCATGTCGCCGGTAATCACACCGTGCTGGTCGTTGGAGCTGACCGCGACGCTGCAATGGCCGGGCGTATGACCCGGGGTGGATTCCAGCACGATCCCGTCGTCGATCTGGAAATCGCTGCTCACCAGCTCGGCCTGCTGGGCCTCCATGATCGGCAGCACACTGTCATCGAAGACCACCTTGTCATGTTCCTCCTGCACGGTCTTCCAGTACTCGTATTCTTCCTTGTTGAACAGGTACTTGGCATTGGGGAAGGTGGGCACCCAGCGCCCGTTTTCCAACCTGGTGTTCCAGCCCACGTGATCCACGTGCATGTGGGTGCAGAAGACGTAGTCCACGGACTCCGGCGGACAGCCGGCCGCGGCCAGATCCTGCAGATAGGTGCCCTGGCGCCCGTTCCACGGGGGAAAGGCTCGGCCCTGCTTGTCATTGCCCAGGCAGGTGTCGATGAGAATCGTGTGATGCCTGGTTTTCACGATGAAGGAATGGATGCTCATGATGAGCTTGCCCGTCTCATCGAGAAAGTGCGGGCGCATCCAGTCGGCGTGGCGCTGCAAGTCCTCGTAGCTGACGCCGGAGAAGAGGAACTTGGGGCTCGTGGGCGCGACATCCTCCGCGACCTTGGTGATCTGAATGTCGCCGATATCGAAATTGCTCATGGATTCCTGTGTTGGCTGCGAGCACACTGCTGCCGCGGTGTGACGCGGGTCCGGAATGCCCAGTGGCGGGCGGTGGCCGGCAGCTGAACGGTGCCGGTCCGCGTTTCGCATCTGTTCATAGTGCATTCATCGCGGTGGAGCAACCCGGCGCCCGCGCCTCGGCCGGCACTGCCGGGCAGGCGGCGCCATTGCACGGGAACTGCCGCAAGAACGCTGGACACGCCCATGGCCGGGGCTCCATAATGGGCCGCGGAACGCCATTGGTACCGGGCACAGCGTTGCACCAGATACGGTGTTGCACCAGACACGGTGTTGCACCAGACACATAACCAGGGAGCGGCATGGCCGGCACGAAAGCCGATCGTAAGCGCAAGAAGCAACAAGCCAAGGCGCAGCGTGAGGAAATCCGCCAGCAGTTCCGCGCCGGCGGGCCCGCGCCCGACCTGACCGACAGCCGGCTGGACAAGGCCGTGCGCAAGGCAGAGCGGGAGCTGGCCGACCAGCAGAAGCAGGAGCGTGACGCCCGCGAGCAGGAGCGCATCAGCCAGGCGCGGGCCCGCGCGGCAGACATGCAGACCCGCCTGCGGGCCGAAGAGGCCGCCCTGCGCGAGCGGGAGCGCACCCTGAAGCGGGAGCTCTCGCCGGAGGAGCAGCAGGCGCGCCAGGGGTTTCTGCAGCGGTTGTGGCAGGGCGCCGCCCGCACCCGGGATAATCTGACGGGCGCCATCGCCCGCCTCGTGCTGGGCAAGAAGGAGATCGACCAGGACGTGCTGGACGGGCTGGAAGAGCTGCTCTACAGCAGCGACGTGGGGCCGGAGACGGCGGAACGGCTGCTGGAAGGCGTGAAAGGCCGTGTGCAGCGCAAGGAGCTCGCCGACCCGGCGTTGCTGACAGCCGCCCTGCGCGACGATGTGCGCCGTCTGATGCACCGCAGCCATGCGCCCCTGGACCTCTCAGCGCACAAGCCCATGGTCGTGCTCATCGTGGGGGTCAACGGCTCTGGCAAGACCACCACCATCGGCAAGCTGGCCGCCCAGCAGGCCGCCGCGGGCAAAAAGGTGCTGCTCGCCGCGGGGGATACCTTTCGCGCCGCTGCCGCGGAACAGCTCGCAGGCTGGAGCCGCCGCGTGGGCTGCGAGCTGGTGAGCAAACCCGCCGGCGCCGACCCTTCCGGGGTGATCTACGAGGCCGTGGAGCGCGCCAAGCGCGAGGGGTACGACATCATCTTCTGCGACACGGCGGGCCGGCTGCACACCAAGGTCAACCTGATGGAGGAGCTGAAGAAGATCAAGCGGGTGATCGGCAAGGTCATCCCCGATGCGCCCCACGAAACGTGGCTGGTGCTCGATGCGAATACGGGGCAGAACGCCATCATGCAGACCCGGGACTTTCACCAGGCGGTGGACGTCACCGGGCTGATCGTCACCAAGCTGGACGGCACCGCGCGGGGCGGCGTCGTGGTGGGCATCGTCAACGAGTTTGACCTGCCCGTGCGCTTCATCGGGATCGGGGAGGGGGTTGATGATCTGCAGCCCTTCGATCCTGATATCTTTGCCGATTCCCTGTTCGCCGCAGGGGAATAACCACCCATCTCAGGAGCACACAGGTCATGCCGGAAGGGAAGGTCCTCAGCTTCGATGCCGAACGGGGCCTCGGCACCATCGAGTCGGAAACCGGCGAGGAGCTGCCGGTACACATCTCCGCGCTGGTCGATCAGGCCACCACCGGGTTGCACACCGGGGACATGGTGTCCTTCAAGGTCGGGCGCAACAAGTTCGGCCGCCGCGCCGCGCTACAGGTGCAACGCATCGGCTGGGAGGAAGAGGACGATCCGGATGGCCCGCCGCGCGAGTGGACGTTCTAGCGCGCGCCGCCAAATGACGCCATGCGGCGCAGCGAGACCGCCCGCCGCAGCCGGCCGCTCCCCCCTTTCCCGGCCGGCCGCGGACGAGGCGGCAGATCATGCTGTCTCAGGCGCTGGCGCGCTGGCCGGGGGCCGCGGAGACGCCGAGCCTGTAGGTGTTCTGCACCGGGATGGCCCGTTGCAGCGTATCCAGCACCGGGCAATGCTCCAGGGCCAGTGTCTTGAGCTGCTCCAGTTGCTCCGGTGTGGCGTTGCGCGCCTGAATGTTGGCATCGAAGCTGATCCCCGAGAACCCGGACGGCACCGCCGCCACGGAAAACAGTCCCCGCAGGTCGATCTCCCCACGCACGTCGATGGACACCTCGTCCAGCTCAATACCCAGGGCTGCCGCATAGGCCACGATGACGATCTCCTGGCACGTCCCCAGGGCGCCCAGCAGCACTTCCACCGGGTTGGGCCCCTTGTTGGTGCCGCCCAACGCTTCCGGCTCGTCGATCACCTGCGTGAAGCCGCGGGAGTTCGTTTCCGTCTCGAAGTTCGTGATCGTGCGCGTCTGCGCGCGGAACTCGGCCACGGCTGCCGCCGGGTCGGCCTGATATTGGGCGATGATCTGTGTGATGCCTTCTTTCAACTGCGCGGCGGATTCGGCGGTCAGGGCGGGCTGCTTGCTCGACATGGGAGGCTCCTCGTATCGGATGAATCAAATCACATAATGCTGATGGCTTGATGAATTCGTGACAACGAAGTGCAGTCTAGCGGCGACCGGGGGGTGGGTCAACAAAAAAATGCAATCAAACCAAAAGGTTAACGTCTTTCTGGCACAGACCTCTGTGACAGGTATTGGTGGCGAATTGCGTCGAGGCGACCGGTGGCCGGGCGGTGGACGGCTTGGCGAACGCGGGCATGTCGGTGCGGAAAACGGGGCGGGGCCACCGCCGGCGGGCCGGCGCCGGGTAGGGCGAGGCTATTGGGGGGACGCGGCGCGCGTCACACCTTGAGCATCCAGTGCCCCTTTTGGTGCACGATGTGCCCCGCGGTGGGGGGCGCAAAGTGTGTCCCGAGAATGCGCACGTCCCGGTCGGAGTACTTCTCGCAGAACTTGCGCCGGGTTTCAGCGGCCTGTTCCCGGTTGGTATCGGCGAAGGAGCAGATGTTGTTCTCGGCGATCTGGATCGGGTGGTGGATCATATCGCCCGTAATCACGCCCTGCTGATGGTTCGAGGACATGGCGAGGCTGCAATGACCCGGCGTGTGGCCGGGGGTGGCCTCCAGCACCAGGCCGTTGTCGATCTCATAGCCGTCGGTGACGAACTGGGCCTGCTTGGCCTCCACGATGGGCAGCACACTGTCGTCGAAGACCACTTTGTCGTGGGGCTCCTCGACGGTCTTCCAGTAGTCATATTCCTGCTGATTGAACAGGTACTTGGCGTTGGGGAAGGTGGGCACCCAGCGCCCGTCCTTGAGCTGCGTGTTCCAACCCACGTGATCCACGTGCATGTGGGTACAGAACACGTAGTCCACCGATTCCGGGGGGCAGCCCGCCGCGGTCAGATCGGCCAGATAGTTGCCCTGGCGGTTGTTCCAGGCCTCCACGAAGCGCCCCTGCTTGTGGTTGCCCAGGCAGGTATCCACCAGGATCGTGTGGTGCCTGGTCTTCAGGATGAATGAGTGGATGCTGAGCACCAGCTTGCCTGTCGCGTCGACGAAATTCGGGCGCAACCAGTGGTCGTGGGGCTTGAGATCCTCATAGCCCACGCCGACGAACAGGAACTTGGGACTGGTCGGTGCAATGTCTTCGACGACCTTGGTAATCTGAATGTCGCCGATCGTGTAGGTATCCATCGGGTGCGGTCCTCATGGGGGGGGCTGCCGGACGCCGGCGCACCGTGACCGACGCGCAGGCGCTGGGAATTGAATGGCCACATGCCGGGGCGCCCATGGGCTGGTTTTCCATGGCTTGCGGCGCGTACGGCCGGCCGGGCAACGCGGCGCCATGCCGGTGGCCTGATTCGGCTTTCATAGTGCACGCGGCGGGAAAGCGCAATGCGGGCCATGGCATCCCGGCCGGGCCCGTTCCCGGCACTTCAGCGAGGATGAGCCCATGGATGCAACACCGGTCGGCGGTCTCCCGGTGCCCGGGATCGGGCGTGATCCGGACAAGCCGGCCGATGGGCGTCTGTGCCAGTTCAAAACTGTGCCAGTTGCAATGGCTGCCTCAGCCACCAGGACAAGGGAGGCGCGGCGGCGGTCACACAGGATCAATCGTGGCCGCTGAACAGGTGCCACTTGAACAGGATCAATCGTAGCCGCTGATCCGATACCACTTACCGCCGCCGTCGTAGCTGCCGTCGGCGACGCTGAAGGTGTCATATGACGAGAACGTGCTGCCGTCGGTGGAGAGGGCAATGTTGTCGAATCTGCCGGTGGTGGTGGCACTGCTGTTGCTGAAGGCTGCAATGCCGAAGCCCACGTCGGCCGTGGTGAGACTTCCGTTGAGCACGGGCCAGCTCGCCGTATCGATCGTGTACGGGGTCGGGCTTCCATTGACCGTGTACGTGATGGTGTCGCCGCCGTTCCAGCCTATGGACACGGTATTGGTCGAACCCTCTGTCAGGACGGCGAACTGGGTGATGGATTGCAGGGTGCTGCAGTTGTCTTCGGCATCGCAGGCTTCCACGAAGTAGCGCAGGCTTTAATGTTCGAGGATCAGTTCTGTCAGCACCACGTAGCCATTGTTGGACTCGTAGAGGTCCATGAACAGGTCCACGTCGGATTGGGAAACCGTGGAACTGTCAAACGCCATGTCTGCCTGAATGCCATGGTAGTTGCCTCCGTGCGGCACGGGAACGCAATACACAACGGCCAGCGCGCCGCCGCCACTCTGGCTGATCCCAAGGTTCAGTACGCCGCTGCTGACCGAGTGGGTGAACGTCGCCGGCACGGACTCATCTTCGGCAGCGTAGCAGCCGTCCGCGCCGTCATCATCATCGCTGCTCTTCTTCTCGCTGGCACAGCCGGCCAGCAGCCCGCATAGCAGCAGGGCACCCAGCACGGCACGCAGCGAAGTCGTGGAAAACAGGCAAGATAAGGCGCGCATGGCGATACTCCTACGGCACGGATGGCGGGGTCGCCTACGGAAATACAGGGGGGGGTGCGACGACGTGGAAAATTCGGTCTGTGGCTGCTGCGAATTTGGGATTAAAGCACGGTGGACACGGAACGTCACTCATTCATCACGAAGATGGACTCTTCATAGAAGCGGATGCGCCCGTGCATCTCCAGCTGGTCCAGGAAGCGCTGCAGATGCGCCTGCTGCTCCGCCTCCGTGGGCAGCTCGCGCAGGAAGGCCAGATCGAGATTGAGCCCCAGGGCCCGGCCCGGAATCAGGTGCCGGGTAATGCCGGTGGGGATCATGGCGCGCTGCTGGGCCAGCAGCAGCAGTTCCTCCTTGGTGAAGGCGGGAAAGAGCACGAGCTGGTGCTCCACGGTGCGCACCACGTCGGGAAGCAGGGCGAAGTCGCTCAGTTTGATGCGCTCCAGGTCGCTGCGGCCCTCGTAGGCAGCCACGATGCGGTGCAGCACGGCGTTGCGATCCTGCACCGACATGGCCGCTGCGCCCCGGGGAAACAGCCCCCACATGGCGGTATCGGAGTCCACCAGAATCCCGAACACCTGCCGAAACTCCAGCAGATTGCTCAGGGCGGAGGCGCGCACCGGACGCAGGTTGACCTGGTCCATCGCCCCGTACAATCCATGTAAATCCAGGGACTTGCCTTGCAGCACGAGGTGATGCCATGCCTTGAGCAGAATGCGCTCATCGGCATAGTCCACCACCTGCACGGGGATGCGCGCGAAGCCCAGATCGCGGAATGCGCTCACCCGGTTGGCCCCGTCGAGAAGCAGATAGCCATGCTCGCCCATGTCCGCCACGATGGGCGGATTGCGCAGAAAGGCGTCGTCGCGGATGCGCGCCATCAGGCGCTGGGTGCGGGCCGCCTCGGGCTGCTCATGAAATGCCACGGCCACCACCGGTACCAGCCGAATGTCGGGCATGAGTTCCGTGCCGCCCACGGGTGATCGGCTCATTGGACTCCCATCAGCTGGCGTCGCAGACGCGGGTCAGGGCGGCTGCCGCCCGGTGGGTGGATGCTTGCGCAGGAACTGAAACTTCTCTTACCATAGACGGGAAATCCGGAAACAGCGATATTCCCGCCTGTGCCGCGGCATCATCCCGGACAAGGTTGCCGGCGCGGCTGGCGTCCGACTGCCGGCGCCCCCCTGCAAGGAGTTGCATGTCCAGCAATATCAAGAGCTTGACCGGCCTGTTCAAAGGTCGGCGACCGCTGATCAACATCGTGCTGGACGGCTGGGGCGTGGGCGCCCATGACGAGGGGGATGCCCTGTGGCAGGCGGACACGCCCGTGCTGGACCATCTGCTGGCCCATGCGGCGGCTTCCACCATTCTCACCCATGGGCACCATGTGGGCCTGCCCGCGGCAAAGGACATCGGCGGCTCGGAGGTGGGGCACATGACGATGGGCGCCGGGCGCGTCATCGCCCAAGGACCCACCCGCATTCAGCGCGCCATCGAATCCGGCGCCTTCTTCAAGGGTGAGGTGCTGGGTCGCCTGTTGGAGAATTGCCGGGCGGGCGGCCACGCCCTGCATCTGTTGGGGCTGCTGTCCGACGGCAATGTGCACAGCAATATCAGTCACTTTTATGCCGTCATCGAGGAGGCCGAACGGCGCGGCGTGTCGCGCGTATTCGTGCATGCCCTGCTCGATGGCCGGGACGTGCCCTTCCAGTCGGCCCTGGACTACGTGGAGCCCCTGGAGGCCAGGCTGGCCCAGATCGAGGCCCGGCATGAGGGCTGGTGCTACAGCATCGCCAGCGGCGGCGGCCGGGAGATGATCACCATGGACCGGGACGAGGATTGGGACAAGGTGGCGCGCGGCTGGGCCGTGCATGTGCGTGGAGAAGCCGACGCGCGCTTCGAGCGGGCCGGCGATGCCGTGCGGGAACTGCGCCAGGCCCAGCCGGATGCGGTGGATCAGGATCTCCCGCCTTTCGTGATCATGCGCGGCGGCCGGCCCGTGGGGCCGATTCGCGACGGGGATTCCGTGATTTTCATGAATTTTCGCGGTGATCGGGCCATCGAGTTCTCCCGCGCCATGGTGGAGCATGATTTTGCCGGGTTTGACCGGGGCGACCGGCCCCGGGTGCTGTTCGCCGGGATGATGCGCTATGACGAGGATACGGATTTGCCGCCCGAGATTCTCATGCCGCCGACCAGCGTGAGCGACGGCTTCGGGCGGCGTATCCTGGAAGCGGGGCTGACCCAGTTCCGGCTCGCCGAGACGCAAAAATATGCCCACGTCACCTTCTTCTTCAACGGCGGCTACCGCGAGCCGCTGGACAGGCAGAAGGAGACCTACCACCTGATTCCCTCCGATCGTGTGCCTTCCTTTGCGCAGGCGCCCGCCATGAAGGCGCGGGAGATCGGAGCCAAGGCCGCGGAGTTCATTCGCAGCGGCAAGTACGACTTCGGCTTGATCAACTTCGCCAACGCGGACATGGTGGGCCATACGGGCAATCTGGCCGCGGCGATCCTGGCGGCAGAGGCCGTGGATCATGCGCTGGGCGTCATTCTGCAGGCCCTCAAGGAGGCCGGCGGACTGTTGTTGATCACCGCCGACCACGGCAACGCGGACGAGATGGTGTCGCTGAACCCCAAGACCCACGCGCGGGAGATCAATACGCGGCATTCCATCAATCCCGTTCCCGTGGTGCTGTACGATCCGGCCTGGCAGGGCCCGGAGCAATATCAGCTCCGGCCCTCGACGGAAGACATTCCCAATAAGCTCAGCATGTTGGCTGCCACGAATTACATCCTGCTGGGCCGCAAGCCGCCGGACGATGTGGATCGGCCCTTGTTTGACCTTTCCTGACCACCCTTCCCATAGGACATCCCTTGAACCCATTTCAGGAGGCCGCCGCGGAGAATCTGCGGAGGTTGTCGGCAAATCCCTATCCCGGCCGGGGCATCGTGCTCGGATTGAGCGAGGACGGTCGTACGCTGGTGCAGCTCTATTGGATCATGGGGCGCAGCGAGAACAGCCGCAATCGCCGGTTCGTCGAGGAAGACGGCGTGCTGCGCACCCGGCCGGTGGACCTGTCCAAGGTGGCGGATCCTAGCCTGATCATCTATGCGGCCATGCGCGAGGTGGGTGGGCACTTCATCGTGACCAACGGCGACCAGACGGACACGATTTCCGATGCCATCGCCGCCGGCGGCTCGTACGTGGATGCGCTGCGCACCCGTGAGCACGAACCTGATGCCCCGAACTGGACCCCGCGCATCTCCGGCGGCATGGAGGTGCGGCGGGGGCTGCAACGGGCCTGGATGGCGATCATCAAGGCCGATCCGGCCGCCCCCAACCGCTCGGTGCGGGAGTTCTTCGAGTACACGGAATTTTCCGCGGGATATGGGGTGTGTCTGACCACCTACGAGGGGGATGGCGACCCGCTGCCCTCATACGTCGGCGAACCCCGCCCCGTGCCCCTGACGGGCGATGCCGCACGGCTTGGGCAAACCTATTGGGACCTGCTCGATGGGAACAACCGGATTTCGCTGGCGGCCAGGCTGATCGACCTGGCCGGCGGTGGCAGCCGCACGACCATCATCAACCGCTTTGCGCCCTGAAAGGCAGATTGCGCTGCCATGGTGCACAAAAATCGCGCAGTCAGCACGATAGAGGCGAATTGTCTGAAAACATCCGTATCAGCAACATCTTACAAAAATATTAAATCGGCTTTTTGCGGCGTTCACGATGGGGTTTGGCCTGGATGAACTCGATCCGCCCGGTCAACCGGTCGCTCTGCACGAGTTGCACGCGCAGGGGCATGCCCGGCTTGATGCGGTTGGTGCGCTTCTTTCCCTGCAAAACGTTGCGATGGGGATCGTAGGTGTAGTGATCGTCGTACAGATGGTCGAGCGGCACGTTCCCTTCGACATAGGGCTGATCCAGGGTCACGTTGGCCCCGAAGCGGCTCACCCCCGTCACCAGCACATCGAACAGCTCCCCGACGTGCGGTTCCATCACCATCGCGCGGAACATGCGGGACACCCGTGATTCCGCGTCGGCGGCCAGGCGTTCCTTGGCGGAGTAGTCCTCGCCCGCACCCCGGGGGAGCGTGATGCGCTGGGGCGATGTGCCGCCCAGCCAGGCATGCAACGCCCGGTGCACGATCAGGTCCGGATAGCGCCGGATGGGCGAGGTGAAGTGGGTGTAGTGGGGTGCCGCCAGGCCGAAGTGGCCGTCATCCGCGGCCCGATAGCACGCCTGGGACATGGATTTGAGCAGAATCAGCTCGATCTGCTCGCGGTCCGCATGATCCTCCGCCTTGCGCAGCATCTCGTTGATCCAGCGGGGATCATCCACCGCCACATGGCGCACGCGCAGGCCGAAGTTACCCAGGTCGTTGACCAGGGTTTCCCGGTCCCGCTGCGGCGGCGGATCATGCACCCGGTGCAGGACGGGAATCTCCAGTTCCACGCAGTGGGCCGCGACGGTCTCGTTGGCCTCCAGCATGAACTGCTCGATCAGGCGCGTGGCCTCGGTGGGAAACGCCTTGCGCACGTCGACGGCCTCGCCGTCCTCGCCCACGGTGAAGCGGGCCTCGGGAAACACGAAGTTCAACGCCCCGCGCTTCTCGCGCCGCTTGCGCATGGCCGTGGCGAGCTCGCGCATCTCGGCGAGCATGGCCGTGGGCGTCCCCTGGGGCAGATCGGCCCCGGCGCCCCGCTCGAAGCAGTCCTGCACCTGGCCATAGGTGAGCCTGGCCTGGCTGCGAATGATGCTGGCGTAGATGCGATAATCGCGCAGCTCGCCGTGCTCGCGGTCCAGGGTCATGTCACAGGTGAGCGTGAGCCGGCGCACCTTGGGCATCAGGGAGCACAGGTTGTTGCTCAGGCGGTCCGGCAGCATGGGCTCGGCCTTGTGGGGGAAATAGACGCTTGTGCCCTTGCGTTGGGCGTCGGCATCCACGGCGCTGCCCGGCAGCACATAGGCCGCCACGTCCGCGATGGCGACCAGCAGCCGTACCTGTCCCCTGGGAGCGGGCTGCAGGCACACCGCATCATCGAAGTCCCGCGCATCGGGCCCGTCGATGGTGACGAAGGGCAATGCGGTCAGGTCTTCCCGCTCCTTGAGCGCGGCGGAGGGAATGCCGTCCGGCAGGGCCGCCATTTCCGCCATGGTGGCTGCGCTGAACCCGGTGGGGAGACCCATGTCGTCGAGCACCAGCGTGACCAGCCCGTCCGGCGTGAGGGCATCGTCCACGATGCGTGTCACGCGGCCGTAAGGCGCGATGGACCCATCCTCGGGGAATTGGGTGATCTCCGCCTCCACGAAATCCCCATCGGCAATGGCCAGGGTCTGCTCGTCCGGCTCCAGAAAGATATCCGGCAGGCGGCGGTTGATGGGCTCCATCCAGTAATCGGGCCCGTCGCGCTGCACACGCCCACGGACGATCGGGTCGCGGCGTCCGAGAATCTCGATGATCCGTCCGGGCCCGGAGCGTCCGCCGCGGGGCGGCCCCTGGGTTGCGCGCACGCGGTCGCCATCCAGCACGCCGCCCACGAACTTGGCGGGAATGAAGACATCCTCGGAATCGGGAATGTCAGTGACGAACCCGTAACCGTCGCGATGGCCGACAAAGCGGCCTTCCAGGGTGACCTCGTGGCGGGCAGGGCGGTGGCGCGTCTCTTGGCGGCGATGGCCGCGATGCTTAGCCACGTGCATGCTCCGGGGAGCTGTGATACGGGCCGTGTGGCGCCGTGCCGCGCATGGGCTGCTGTGTTGGCACCGCCGTCAGCGGGGCGGTATGGAAAACGCTGTCAGGCGCAGGGGAGAGCAATAATGGCAAAGGTGTCATTCCGGACTGGTGTGTAGAATCTGAAGATGTGATGTGACGCATTCCGACAGGCGCTGCAGGTGGTAGCCGCCCTCCAGCACACTGACCAGCTTGCCTCCACACATCTCGTGGGCCAACTGCTGCATTCGCCGCAGAATGGTGTCAAAGCCGTGCTGGGTCAGATTGACCAGGGCCAGCGGGTCGTCCTGATGGCCGTCGAACCCGGCGGAAAGCAGGATGAACTGGGGGCGGTAATCGCGAAACGCCGGCAATACCTGGCTTTCCAGAATGCGCAGGTAGTCGTCGTCCGTGGCGTAGGGCAGCATGGGCATGTTGAGCGTGTAGCCCAGGCCGTCGCCCGTGCCCTTTTCCTCCAGGTAGCCCGTGCCGGGATAGCAGGTGCGGGGGTGCTGGTGCATGCTGGCGTAGAACACGTCCTTGCGGCTTTCAAAGGCATGCTGGGTGCCATTGCCATGATGCACGTCGAAATCGAAGATCAGCACGCGCTCATACCCCAATTCGCGCACGAGAAACTCCGCGCCGATCGCCACGTTGTTGAAGAAGCAGAAGCCCAGCGCCTGACTCTGCTCCGCGTGATGGCCGGGCGGGCGGCAGGCCACAAAGGCATTGTCCAACCGTCCTTCCGCCACCTCGGTCACCGCATGCTTCAGTGTCCCGGCGGCATGCTTGGCCACGCTGAAGGTATCTTCGGAAAGCAGGCAGTCCGGCGTACCCAGATAGGCCTGGCCGGACAGGGCCGCTTCTTCGACCCGGCGAATGTACTCCACGCTGTGAATCAGCTTGAGATCCTCTTCCGTGGCGGGCTCGGCGCCATGCAGGCGCAGCCGGGACGGCAGACCGGCGGCTTGCACCGCCTGGGAGATGGCCCGCAGTCGGCTGGCATGTTCGGGGTGGTCTCCCGTGTCGTGCCGTAGGAAAATGGGGTCGGTGTAGTAACCGGTATTCATCAAGGTGCGTCAGTTGGGCGGTCGTGCGGCAATGAGCGGCAGGGTCGGATCACAGCAGGCGACTGGCCCGCCCAAGCAGGGCAATTGGCCTGCGCTTGTGGTAATTCATCTGTAAAGTTATCACGTTTTGAGTCGCCTGCGCATCCGTTCTGGTGCATGGGCACGGTTTTTCCTGGCAGCAACCGCACTCTTCGGGATCGCGCCTTGGTATCGGAATCGGTGGAGCATCGCACGAGAAGCCGCAAGCCGGCCGCCGCGCCGCGCTGGCTGCGCATGCTGCGCTATACCCCCCAGTCTCCCGCCGCGGAGGTGGAGGCGAAGCGCCTGGCCGCCATCAAGGCGGCTCTGCTCCCGCTGCCCGATGTGGCCCAGGTCACCGATCAGAAGCAGTTGCTCGCCGTGCTGGCCCAGCGCGAGCAGCAGTTGCACCGGGAACTGGCCGCGCTGCATGTGGCGCGGCAGGCGGAACTGGCCCGCGAGGACCTGCGCCGGGAGAATGCCTACGAGACGGTGTTCGAACTGACGCGGCACATGGACGCCCTGCTGCGCTTCGCGTTCGAGGTGTCCCTGGAAGAGTTGCCCGCCCTGGTGCGCGTACACCTGCTGGAGGGGGAGAAGGAGCAGGCATTCAAGCAGCGGGTGCTGCCCCAGAAGCAGGAGAAACTGGCCAGCTTTCGCCAGACCGTCAAGGCGGCCCTGGCGGCAGAAGATGGGGACCCCCAGGAGCGCGCCTATTTCGAGCGCATCGAGACCACGTTGGCGGGCGAAATCGCCGATCTGGAGGCAGGCCTGGCCATGCTGGCCACCGAGCTGCCCGTGCTGGCGGCCTTCGAGTCCAACGCCGCGCTGCTGCGGCAGCATGTGGTCATGTTTGCCCGTGGCGGGTATGGCCGCGCGGAGATGACCTTCGCCTCGGACCTGGACAACGGCTACTGTCTGGATACCAGCGCCCTGCGGCCCGGCGAGGCGGCGATCTACCGCGAGTGGATCATGCGCACGGAATCCCTGCTCAACCGGGCCGGCATTCCCACGCAGCACCAGTACTTCGAGCTGGACGAGGAGCTCTCGCGCTTCATGGAGCCCGAGACGCTGCACACGGTGACATCCATCCTGGAAGCGCGCGACCTGGCGGGCAACCGGGACCTGTTGGACCGGCTCAAGGCCAACTTCCTGGCGGCGTTGCCGCAGGATCTGTTTCTGCGCACGAAGCTGACCGAATATGAGGAGCAGCGCCCGGCATCCCTGCTGCGCATGAACCTGAAGACGGACCGGGTCGGCATGCGCACGGTGCAGATTCCCCTGTGGATCTTCGGTGTGCTGCACGATGCGCCGAGCTTCATGACCCATGATTTGATCCGCAATGCCTGCACGGCGGGCATGCTGAGCAGCAACGAGGCCACGGTGCTCGTGCGGGGGCTGGAATGCATCTACGAACTGCGCAACTTCGTCGGCGCCGCGGAACGCTACTACTACGACCAGGAGGCGCGGGCGAGCAACCTGGGCATCGGCAGCTTCACCAAGGATGAGCTCAGCGACGGCGTGGGTCGGCTGTACGTCTTGCGCAAGAGCCGTTTCGCCAACATCGATGAGCTGGACCGCTATCGGCTGCAGGTGCTGGAGTTGGTGGGACAGGTGGCGCAGCGCTTCCTGGAGCGGGTGCTGGACCGCATCGTGATGCATCGGCTGGATGGCATTCGGCTCGATGTGCACCTGGGCCGCCGGGCGATCATCGGCATCCGGCAGGCGGGCAGCAATCGGGGGCGGCGCATGGAAACGCTGCTGGGCGACTGGCAGCGCATCCTGGAACTGTTCGTCTACATGGCCGAATCGGGCTTTGCCCTGGCGCCGGAGCTGACCGATGCCCTGGGTGCGATGGTGATGCGCATCGATCCGCTGGATTTCGAGGAAGCCCAGCCGCCCGCGGACGCGTTCACTGCCATGTTGCTGGCCCGCCGAGCGGCGGCGGCGCTGGAGGGCATGCTGGCCGTGGTGAATCCGGCGGAGCCGGCCATGCCCTCGCTGCTGGGGCGATTCATTCCGGAATTCGACCAGGCCCGCCATACCCTGCGCCCCATCAATCAGGAAACCACAGCCGTGCATGCCCATCTGCTGCGCTGCATGGCCCGCGGCCAACGGGAGCTGGAGCAGCTCAGGCAGAGCTATCCCGAGTTCTATCAGTTGCTTGAGCCGGTGCATGTACTGGCCTGCAAGTGGAGCCTGCTTCTGCATCGCATCGGCATGGAGCAGCGGGAAGGGGAGGATGCCTCCAGCCATGCCGAGGCGGCGGTGACGGTGCTGCAACGCCTGGGATACACCGACGAGCATCTGTTCAGCCTGGTGCGCCGGCTCGTGGAGCATCACCGCACCATCATCTCGCTGAGCCGCAATGCAAACTATGCGGACCAGGCCATGACGGAGTACTTCGAGGCCTCCGACCGGGACGTGGTGCACATGGTGCTGCTCTATGTGGTCAACGCGGCGGTGCTGGATGCCGCGCGGGACAACACGGAGCTGGAGAGCATCCGCCGCTTCTTCGGCGAGGCGGCGCAGATTCTCAGCTCGGTGCGGGGCGTGCTGAAGAAGGACGAGGCCATCGACCTGATCAACACCTACTTCGACGAGAAGCGCGCGGACCTGAAGGACGACACACGCACCGAACTGCTCTACCGCAAGGTGCTGGTGCAGGGACTGGAAGCGGCGGTGCTGCATCCCATCGAGCGGGAGCACCCGGACCTGTGGGCTCGGCTCGAGCCCAAGCGGCGGGAGTTGGAGGGACAGTACCGCGCCGTGGTGCTGGGCTCCAACCAGTCCAGCCAGCGGCAGCGCAACGTGCTGCGCCTGATCCAGTCCCTGCGCGACTGGCTGCCCGTCTCCCTGATCAATGCGCTCACGCGGGACCGCGCCGCGGAATTCGACTGGTTCTTCGCCTCGGTGCCCAATCGGTACCTGCTGGCCATGCCGCCCCGGGAACTGGCCAAGGACGTGATCAAGTTCGCCCAGTTTCGCGCCACGCCGGTGACGGTGGACGTGGTGGGTGCCGGGGCCAGCGGCGTGGAAGGCCTGTTGATCAATACCCTGGCGCTGGAGCGCTCCCACATGCGCGTGGCCTATGCCCTCAACCGCATGCGCATCAACATCCGCTCCGGCAAGATCAATCACTACCAGCTCGCCGATGGGCGGCGCGGATACGTGTACTACTTCCAGATTTCCCGGCTCGATCCTGCCGTGACGCTCAATCCGCGGGATCTGGAGCTGATCATCTGCGAGGAGGTGCCGCCGGAATTCACGCGCAACCGGCTGGGCTCGGTGTACCGCGCCTCCGGCACACGGGTGGACTTTTCCGGCGATGACGGCAAGGGCTACGTGGTGTTGGAGCAGGAAGGGACGTTTTCACGCAAGGCCGCCGATTTTGCCGTCGTGCGTGTGGTGTTCCGTGACCAGCCCTTCCTGTTCTTCAAGGTGTGCCGCACCTTCGAGATGTTCGACGTGGAGGTGCAGCAGGCGCTCATCACCACCACGGGCAATCAGGTGCTGGATCGCTTCTACCTGCGGCCCGCCGATGCGGCGCGGCTGTTCTCCTCCAACTTCGAGGAGACACTGATCCAGATGATGAACACCTCCCTGCTCGAACCCACCGCGTAGTCGGGCGTCGGCAGAATCACGATGGGTCGTGGTCCGCGGCGTGGTATCGCTGCCGTCGGGCGATGCGCCCGCGAAAGCGGTAACCTGCCCAGAAGCCCAGTCCCGCGGCCAGCAAGGCCACGGCCGTATGCAGCCAGGTGTCCAGGCCGGCCATCGGCGTGCCTCAGCTCAGCGTGTGCAGGGTGGTGGCCCACAGTTCCACGGTGGGGCGCAGGGGGCTCATGGTCATGCCGAAGCGTGTGAGTTCCAGCGCATACCCGATCAGCGCCCGCACAACGAAGAGGTTGCACAGCACGAACACCCCGGCGGCAATCAGCGGCGAGAAGTCGATGCGCATGCGCGGCAGGCGTCGCTGCAGCGGCGTGATGAAAGGATCCACCAGGAAGTACACGGTACGCACAATGGGGTTGGTCACCGACGGGCTGACCAGGGTCAGCACGAACCACACGAGCAGCAGAATCACCAGGAAATACAGGAAGTTCTGCAATACCACGGCGAAAGCCAGCACCAGGTAGCCGAACACGTGCACCGGGTAGTCGCCCAGCCCGCTGCGGCCGGCCAGCAGGGCGCCGGTGGCCAGCAGGGTGCCGGGCAGGAAAATCTTGAGAAACCACACCAGCAGCAGGGACAGATAGGCGGCGAACAGGCGCAGCGCCGCCGGCACCCGCCGCCCGATCCAGTTCCACACCGGCACGGTCATCCGTTGCAGAAACCGCACGATGGGGTTGTTGGGATCAGGACTGACCCAGCTCAACACAATGGCGAGGATGATGATCCACTCGTAGATCGTCAGTGCCCATCGGGTCAGCTCCGCGAGGGTCGAAAAAAGTTGCATCATGGCCGACTTCGGGGCTGGTGCGGCGCGGCCGTGGGGGCTGCGTGCGGGTCAGAAAGGGCCCTGCGCCCGCGGGCAGCATTGCCGGAAGACCCAGCAGTGCCGCCGTGGCCGGCGGGTGGAATGGTGGCGACGCTCAGGCGACCTTGAGGTAGATCTTCATCACGTCCTGCAGCAGCTTCACGCCGTCGGCATGGGCACGCTGGAAGGAGTTGCGGCCCATGATGGAGCCGAAGCCGCCGCCGTCGGCGATACCCTGGATTTCCTTCAGCACCTCCTCGGTGCCTTTGGCCGGGCCACCAGAGAAGATCACGATGCGCCGCCCATTGAAGGCGCTCTGCACCACGTGGCGTACGCGGTCGGGCAGGGTGGCGATGGGGATATTCTCCTTCTCGTACACCTTGCGCGCCGCATCCTGCTCGATGTGCTCGGTGGGCGGCTTGACCTTGATCACATGGGCGCCCAGTTGGGCGGCGATCTGCGCGGCATAGGCAGATACGTCAATCGCCGTCTCACCCGCCTTGGAGAGTCCCCCGCCCCGCGGATAGGACCACACCACGACGGCCAGACCAGCATCCTTGGCCTCCAGGGCCAGCTCGCGCAGATACTCGTACATTTGGTTGCGCATGGCCGAGCCGGGATAGATCGTGTAGCCGATGGCCACGCAGCCGAGGCGCAGGGCATCCTGCACACTGCCGGTGACTGCCGGGCAGGGATCGCCCGTCTCCAGCAGGGAGTCGCTGTTGTTCAGCTTGAGAATCATCGGCACATCCCCGGCGAATTCCGCCGCGCCGGCTTCCAGAAAGCCCAGGGGCGCCGCATAGGCGTTGCAGCCCGCGTCGATGGCCAGCTGGAAGTGGTACCGGGGATCGTAGCCCGCCGGATTGGGGCCAAAGGAGCGCGCCGGGCCATGCTCGAATCCCTGATCCACGGGCAGAATGACCATCTTGCCGGTACCGGCCAGCGTGCCGTGGTTGAGCATCCGGGCCAGATTGGTCAGCACGCCGGGCGGCTGGCCGTCATACCAACTGAGGATTTCCTTGACTCTGGACTGACCGCCTGGTGCGGCCTTGGGCTTGATCGACTTCTGTTCCATAGCGCGGTTCCTCTTTCGCGACTCGGGTTCAGCGCCGCAGTGCTGGCTGCAACGCCGTGGGGGGATGGCATGGCCAATTGCTGACTTTCAGCATATCATTCAGGGCAGGTGTGAACAATGCACTTGGCGTAGCGCGGCGGCCCTGCCGCGGGGCCCACACCGCCGAGTCCATGCCCGCGGCACGACGCCGCGGCCAACCCGCAATGTCCGGTTTTCCCCCGGCGTATCCCCTGGCCCAACCATGAGCGCCACGCGCGCCAAGCCCTCCCCTTCGCCCGACCCGTGGGTCAGCCTGCGCGATGCGCTGATGGCCGCGTATCTGGAGCTGTACACGCCCGTGCGCAAGGGCTTTCGCCCACGCCGACCGGACGAACTGGCCGAATGGCGGCAGAGCGAGCGGGCGGCATGGCCCTTTACACCAGCCCAATGGCGCCAGGCCGGCAGGGAGGTGCTGGCCCTGCACGCGGCATACACGGGCGGCGGGGCGAATTTCACCCATGAGAACAATCCGATCCACGGGTATCAGGCCGGCTATCAGGTCTACTTCCTGCCGCGCAACGTGTACCGCATTCACAGCATGCTGGAAGACCTGCCCCTCGATCCGGTGGGCACCTGGCAGCCGTGGGGCGGCGGGGGTGGGCCGTTCCGCATTCTGGATCTGGGCTGCGGCACGGGGGCCTTCACCATCGCCGTGCTGGCCTGGTTGCAGCGCAGCGGGGCCCTGGCGGTGTTGCCGCCGGTGGAAGTGACCCTGGTGGATCAGTCCCGCGATCTGTTGCGCCTCGCCGGCGCCAATGTGCAGCACGTGACGGCGCGGCTGATGCCCGGGGCACGCATCTCCGTCGTCTCGAAGGCCGAGGGCGTGGAGCAGTTCCTGGGCGGCGACCGTGAGGGGAGCTACCACATCGCCGGGGCCGGTTTCATGCTCAATGAACTGAAGCTGCTGACCTCACAACGTACCGAAAAGCGAGCCGTGCGCTTTGTGGAGCCGTTCCGCCGCCGTGTGGCGCCCGGCGGGCTGATGTTGTTCGCAGAGCCGGGGACGCGCAAGGGGTACATGAACCTGATGATGGTGCGCGAGCAGTTGCGCGAGGCGGCCATGCTCTATCCCTGTCCGCACACCAAGGAATGCCCCATGTGGACGGCCAAGGTGGGCCGCTGGTGCCATGCCACGGTGACCCTGCCGAGTCAGTTCTGCTTTGATGAGCAGCTCAAGCGGCATGGCGGTGTGGCCTTTGCCATGCACGAGCTGAATCTGGCCGGCCTGGCCATTCAGAACGCGCCACGGCCGCAGGCGCCCTTTCGGGCACGGCGTGGGGCCCGGGTGGTCTCCGCGCCAATTCCGCAGAAGGTGCGGCAAGGGCAACAACCGGGCAAGCCCAAAGAGCGCATCGCCAAGGTGCTTGTGTGCCAGGCGGACGGACGGCTGCGCGAGACCCCCGCGGAGCAGGTGGGCAACGTGCCGCGCGGCGGCTGGCTGGCGGCCGGCCGCTCGCGCAAGTAGGCCGGCGGGATCGCGGAAAACAGGTTCAGGCGCAGCGGGCACGGGTCTGGCGGCGCAATGGGGAAGCGATGCAGGGGCGGGAAGCGCTGGTACAGGAACTGATCGAGGGCCGCGAGCCCGTCGTCCATGCCCTGTGGGCCCATCAGCTCGTGAATCTGGGCGCGCTGAAGACCACCCGCAACGAGCGGGTGCAGGTGCTGTTTCCCGGCTGGCTCAACCGGATGGCCGGCCCGGATTTTCGCCATGCGCAGGTGCTGCTGGACGGCCGCGAGGTGCGGGGCGACGTGGAGATTCACCTCGATGCGCGGGACTGGCAGGCCCATGGGCACCATGACGATCCCGCCTATGCCGATGTGATCCTGCACGTGGTGGTGCGTGGCGGCGGGGGCGACGTGTTCCATGCGGCGTCCGGGCGGCATATTCCCGAACTGGTGCTGGCGCCGGGGCTCTCCGGCGAGCTGATGGACTTCCTGCAGGACGCGGAGAGCATGCTGGCCCGCTATGAAGATCTGCCGGGGCGCTGCGGGCTGCGTGCCGCCATCTCCCACCAGGACGCGCTGGGACGCATCATCGCGCGGGCGGCTGAGACCCGCATGCGGCTCAAGGCGGAGCGGCTCGCCGGCGCGCCTGATGCACAGGGCGCCGAACAGCAGCTCTTTGCGGTGATCTTTCAGGCACTGGGCTACCGTCCTCATGCGGGCGTGTTTCGCGACTTGGCCGAGCGCTTTCCCCTCGAGAAACTCGCGCCTCTGCTGGACCTGCCCTATGCGGAGGCGCGGCGGCAGGTGCTGTCGCGCTGGTTCGGCGCCGTGGGCCTGCTGGAGGAGCCCCTGGCGCGCTGCGGGGTGGCGGAGGTGTCGGGGGAATACGAGACCTGGCGCCAACTCTGGCTGCGATTGCACGAGCCGCCCCTGGCCCAGGGCTTGACGCGAGGCGGCAGCCGCCCATGGAATTCGCCGGAGCGGCGCATGGTGGGCCTGTTTCACCATCTGTATGCCCAGGCGCGGGACGGGTGGTTCAAGCGCTGGCTGCAACTGCTGCGGCAGCTCGACGGGTTGCAGGAGGCCGACGACTTCCGCAAGGTGGCCCGGCACGAACTGGATGCCATGTTCGACACACCCACCTGGGAGCCCTGGCGGCATCTGGTGTCCTTTCATGCACCACCCACCGCGAAGGCCGGGCGGCTGATCGGCGCGGACCGCGTATCCATCGTCATGGCCAATGCCATCGTGCCCTTCTTTCTCGCGGCGGCGCGGCGCGACGGCGACCTGGAACTGGAGCGGCTGATCTACCGACTATTCATCGTGTTGCCGCCCGAAGCGCCGAACCGCAAGACGCGCTTCATGGACCGGCGCCTGATGCCCCTGCATCCCTTTCCGAAAAACCTGCGCAGTCAGCAGGGCCTGTTGCAGATTCACCAGGACTTCTGCACCAGTTACGACGTGGGTTGCGGCACCTGCCCGCTGCCGGACATGATCAGTGCCGCCGCCAATCAGATCGGCGATGCGGCGGACAGCGGCGCCGCCCGACCCAAGGCGCTCGCCTGATTGGCACCTGGGGGCCGGCAATGGCTTTTCCGGCCGCGGAGCAACTGGTACAGTGACTGTCTTGACACCACAGGGGTTCCGGGGGGCAGGGCAGCCGGAGCCGGGAACTATTTGCGCAAACGACGGATGGCGTGCCAGTTTGCGCCAATTGCGGAACCAGCCGGCCGGCAACTGCGCCGATGGCCAGAAATCACGAGGAGCAAGCCATGGAACTGAAGAATGTCGTCATCGTCGATGGAGCCCGCAGCGCATTCGGCCGCGGCGCCCGCGGGTCACTGGTGGCCACGCGCATGGATGAAGTTGCGGCCCAGGTGCTGCGGGCCGTATTGGATCGCAATCCCAACGTGGACCCCTACGGGATCGACGACCTGATCGTGGGCAATACCCAGGGCATGGGAGAGCTGGCGGGCTTCACCTCCAATGCGGTGTCGCGCATCGCGGGGCTGCCCCCCGAGGTGGCCACGGCGACCATCGACCGGCAATGCGGCTCCAGCATGCAGGCCGCCCACATGATCAGCCGCGCCATCATGACCGGTGCGGGGGATATCGGCCTGGCCGTGGGCGTGGAGCGCATGGGCCGCGGGATCGGTGCCCGCGAGGGCGATTCCCCGCTCACCCGCACCCACGAGCACGTGAAGGCGCTGCGGGATGCTCAGAAGCAACCCGATCCACGGCACAAGGACTTCTTCTCCGTACCCTTCAACCAGTACATCCTGGATTCGCCGGCCAACCCCTCCATGCCGCAAACGGCGCAGAACGTGGCGGAGGCCTGGGACCTCAGCCGGGAGGAGATGGACGAATACGCCATGCACAGCCATCTCACTGCCGCCGCGGCCTTTGACGCGGGCAGGTACGAGGGTCAGATCGTCCCGCTGGAGGTGCATCTGCCGGTGTTCAACGAGGATGGCTCCGTGGACCTGTCGCGGCAGGGCGAAAAGGTCACCTTTGAGCGCGACGAGTCCATTCGCGCCAACACGACCATGGAGGGACTGGCCGGGCTGAATCCCCTGGGCATGATCGTCAGCTACGGCGAACGGGAACTGCGCATCACGGCGGGAAATTCCTGTCCCACGAATGACGGCGCGACGGCCCTGCTGCTCATGTCCGAGCAGAAGGCCAAGGACCTGGGCCTCAAGCCCCTGGCCCGCATAAAGTCCATGGCTGTCACGGGGGTCAAGCCGCAATTGATGGGCATCGGCACGATACCCTCCAGCACCAAGGCCATGGAGCGCGCCGGCGTCACCGCCAAGGACATCGGGCTCGCTGAGATCAACGAGGCCTTTGCGTCCCAATCCATTGTCACGATTCGGGAATTGGGGCTGGACCCCAAGGTCTGCAACGTGAATGGCGGCGCCATCGCGATCGGACATCCGCTGGGTGCCAGTGGTGCGCGTCTGCTGATCGGGCTGGCCCATGAAATGCGCCGCCGCGGCAACGTGAAATATGGCCTCGCCACCATGTGCATCGGTGCCGGCATGGGCATCGCCACGGTGATCGAAGCCGTCGACTAGCCTTACTGTCCCGCCATGGCCGCCCCACCCAAGGGGCGGCCGCCTGACGCTTCCCGCTGCCCGCTGGATCCATGACACCGCGTAACCTGCTGATATTGCTGATGGTGCTGCTGTTTGTCGGCGGCGTCGTGTATGCCCTGCGACAGGAGCTGACACGGGAAGAGGCGCGGCTGCGCGGCTCCGTGAGCGGCGTCGTGCAGGTGGATGCGGCCCTGTTCGCCGCCGGGCGGGCGGATGTGCAGAAGACCGACCGCATCGTGCTCTTGCTGGTCGATACGGCCACCGGGCACCCGGGCGCCCTGCGCATCGATACCCCGTTCGTGCCGCCACAGACGATCATCGTCGGCAGGCAGGACGCCGATGGGCCCTTGCCCGATGGCGAATACTGGCTGATCGGTCTCACCGACAAGGACGGGGAGATCTTCCGTCCCACCCCCGGCGAGGTCTACGGCCGCTCCGCAGCCCCCGTGCGGCTGGGACAGGAGCAGGTTACCCTGGTGCTGCAAGCCCCGTTTCGCGGCGGGCTGTTCAACGGAACTGCGCCGCCCGGCACGGGTGGGACGGAGACGGACCCGGCGCTGACGATCAACGGAACCGTGCGTGTGGCCCCGGCATTGGCCGCCCAGGTGGCAGTGGGAGACCGGCTGGTGCTGCTGGTGTTCGACCAGGCCCAGCAGCGTCCCGTCGCTGTGCGGCAGTTTGCGGCGGCGGAATTTCCGTTGACCTTCTCGGTTACGCTGACGCAGGCTGATGTGGCCGCATCGCCGGCGGGATTCTACCTGCGTGCGGTAACGGACCGGGATGGTCAGCCCGTGCATGCGGTGCCTGGTGAGCTGGCGGGGCGGCTGACCTCCCCTGTCGCGCCCGGTCGCGGGAATGTAGAAGTGCTGTTGGATCAGCCATTTGAAAGATGATGCCCCATGGGCGATTTTGATCGCGGAGCGGGCTGTCGGCGAGCGACCGTCGGATGAGCAGTGAGAGGAGAGATCAGGGATGAGCACGGTACGGGTGCGCTTCGCGCCCAGCCCCACAGGAGAATTGCACGTCGGTGGCCTGCGCACGGCGTTGTTCAACTTTCTGTTCGCCAAGCATCATGGTGGCACATTCGTGCTGCGGATCGAGGACACGGACCGCACGCGCTACGTGCAGAACGCCGAGCAGCGGCTGATCGACATGCTGGAATGGGCCGGCGTTTCGCCGGACGAGGGGCCCCACAAGGGAGGGCCCTGCGGCCCCTATCGCCAGTCCGAGCGGCTGGAACTGTATCAGGCCGCCGCAGCGCAGCTGATCGAGCAGGGACAGGCCTACAAGTGCTATTGCACCCCGGAAGAGCTGGACGAAATGCGCAAGGCCCAGGTGGCACGGGGCCTGCCGCCCAAGTATGACGGACGGCACCGCAACCTGACCGAGGACGACCGGCGCGCGTTCGAGGCCGAGGGTCGGGTGCCCGTGGTGCGCATGCGGCTCCCCGACCGGGACGAGCGCATCGTCGTCGACGATCTGGTGCGGGGCAAGGTGGTGTTCAATTCCGCCCAGCTGGACGATCAGGTGCTGATCAAGTCCGATGGGTATCCCACCTACCATCTGGCGGTGGTCGTGGACGACAACGCCATGGGGATCACCCATGTGCTGCGGGCGGAAGAATGGTTGCCTTCTGTGCCCAAGCATCTGTATCTGTACCGCTGGCTGGGCTACGAATTGCCCCAATTCGTGCACCTGCCGCTGCTGCTCAACCCGGACCGCAGCAAGATGAGCAAGCGCATGGGCGATGTCTCCGTGGAGTCCTATCGGGACAACGGCTATCTGCCCGAGGCCATGTTCAATTTCCTGGCCCTGCTGGGCTGGAATCCGGGCAACGATCAGGAGTTGTTCGGGCGGGATGCGCTGATCGAAGCGTTTTCCATCGAGCGCATCGGCAAGGCCGGAGCGGTGTTCGACCGGGACAAGCTGGACTGGATGAACCAGCACTACATCGGCCAACTGTCGGTGGATGGCCTCTACGAGGCGGTGCAGCCCTTCCTCGCCGGAACCCCGTACGCCGGACAGGATGCTGATCTCATGAAGAAAATCCTGGCGACCGTGCAGCCAGCGCTGGTGCGCCTGACGGATGTGCCCGCGCACCTGGGGGTGTTTTTTCGCGACGATGCGGCGCCCGTGGACAGCCAGGTAGAGCAGCTGCTCAAGGACACGGCGGCCAAGGCAGTGTTTGGCGCGTTTCGCGACGCCGCGACGGCCCAGGACGAATGGAACCGGCAGGCTTTCATGCTGGTGATGAAGCAAGTGCAGAAGCAGACCGGGCAGAAGGGCAAGGCCCTGTGGGCGCCCATGCGGGCCGCCATCACCCTGGAAAACGAAGGCCCAGACCTTGGAGAAGTTGTTGAAGTGTTTGGGAAAACCAAGACGATAGAGCGCATTCAGCAGGCCATTGCACGGTAGTGTCGGCAGGGTCGCCGAGTGCGGCCCCAGCTCAGATCTGGCCGTCTTTATCCGCATGCGCCGAGATTATGTTTCCTTGAAAGGCAGATCATGGCAGAACCCACCATCGGTTTCATCAGCGGTACCGGACCCCAGGGCCGCGGCTTGGCCATGCGCTTTGCCCTCGCCGGCCTGGATGTGGTGATCGGCTCACGCAGCGACGAGCGGGCGCAGGGTGTGGCGGACGAATTGAACGAAATAGCCGCCAAGCATACCAAGGCCGGGGGGCCGGCACTGAGACACATGCGGGGGATGGAGAACAAGGCCATGGTGGCGGCGTCGGACTATGTCCTGCTCACGGTGCCCTTTGAGCATGCGGAGACGACCATGGAGGCGCTGGCGGGGGACTTCAAGGAAGGCAGTGTGTTTGTGGACGTGACGGTGCCGCTGGATTTCAGCAAGGGCGACTGCATGGTGGTGGTGCCGCCCGCGGGCTCGGGCAGCCTGCAACTGCGCAAGGTGGTGCCCGCCGGCACTCCGTTCCTGGGGGCATTCAAGACGCTGCCGGCGCATGTGCTGGAAGAGATCGGCATGGAGATGGGCTGCGACACCTTTGTCTTCGGCGACAACAAGGAGGCCAAGCAGCACTTCATGAAAGTGGTGGCGCGCATTCCCACGCTGCGCCCGGTGGACGTGGGTGGGCTGAGCGCGGCCGCCACCGTGGAAGGCATGACAGCCTTGGCAATTCGCATCAATCGCCGCTGGAAGATGAAGAACGCGCGCTTTCACATCGTCGGCCGGGACGAATGAGTCCACGGGTCTGCCTGCTTTCCGGTGGTGTCGGCGGGTCGAAGCTGGCTTGGGGGCTGTATCAGGTGATGCCGCGCACCGACCTGACGATCATCGCCAATACGGGGGATGACATCGACATGTTCGGGCTGCGCGTGTGCCCGGACCTGGATATTCTGCTCTACACCCTGACCGGCCGCGTGGATCAGGACAAGGGCTGGGGCATTCGCGGGGAGACATTCCGCGCCCTGGAGCGGGTGCGGGCCCTGGGCGGCACGGGCTGGTTCAATCTGGGCGATGTGGACATCGGCCTGCACCTGGCGCGCCGGGAGCGGCTATTGGCGGGGGACGCCCTGGGCCGCATCATGGCCGCGGTGGCCGCGGCGGACGGGTTGGCATGCCGGCTGCTGCCCATGAGCGATGACCCCGTCACCACCCGCGTGCAGACACCCCAGGGGGAGCTGCACCTGCAGGAATACCTGATTCGGGAGCGGGCCGAGCCCAGGGTGCAGGGACTGCGTTTTGCCGGGATCGAGGCGGCCAGGCCGGCGCCGGGCGTATTGGAGGCCCTGGCCGAGGCGGAGCTGATTCTCTTCGCGCCGAGCAATCCGTTGATCAGCATCGGTCCCATCCTGGCCGTGCCGGGTGTGCGCGAGGCCATCGCCGGCAGTGCGGCGCGGCGCATCGGGGTGTGCCCATTGGTGGGCGGGGCATCGCTGAAGGGGCCGACAGACCGCATGTTGGCCGATCTGGGGCATGAGGTCAGCCCCGCGGGTGTGGCGCGTCTCTATGCGGGGCTGCTGGACGAGTATGTGGTGGACACGCAGGATGCTGCAGCGCAGGCCTCCGTGGAGGCGCTGGGCATGCGCTGCCTTGCCTGGCCAACGGTGATGCACGACGACGCCACGAAAATGGCGCTCGCGCGGGCCCTGCTGGCCCGGGCACCGGGCGCGGCGGCCTAGACGAGACGGAACCATGAAGCTGGCCATTCTGATTCCCGTCAAGGATCTGTCCCGCGCCAAGACGCGGCTCTCCACGCTGCTCAGCGAGGCCGAACGGCGCGAGCTGGCCCATGCCATGCTGCGTGGCGTACTGGCCCAGATCGATCGGCTCCCGGCCAACATTGACCGGGTGATGATCACCAATTACGCCCCCGCCATCGTCCTCGCGCAGACCCATGGCTTTGCGTTGATTGAGGAAGGGGAGCAGAGCTCCGAAAGCGCATCGGTGGATGCGGCCTCCGCGGCGCTGGAGGCGCAAGGCTATGACGGCGTGTTGCGGGTGCCGCTGGATCTGCCGGTGCTGGATGTGGCCGATCTGGAGACCATTCTGGCTCGTGCCCAGGCGGGCGTGCAGGCGGTGCTGGTGCCGTCGTTCCAGGGCACGGGCACCAATGGGCTGTACCGGGCGCCGCCGACCCTGTTTGCCTCGCGCTTCGGGCCGGGCAGCCTGGCCCTGCACGAAGCAGGGGCCAGGGCGCGGACGTCGGCCTACGAGGTGCTGCCGCTGACTTCCATGGCACTGGATATCGACGACCCGGAGGACATTCGCCTGCTGCTCGACCGCCGTGTGGCCTGCCCTGCGGTGGACTACCTGCACAGCATCGGCATCAGCGGGCGGCTGGCCGCATGGGAGGCAGCCCGGCAGGCCGGTGGCAAGTAGGGCGCAGGTGGTCGCTACGGGCGATCCACGGCATATTTCTCTTCCATGGCGTAGTATTCCGGGAAACCCACGATGGTCTTGAGTTCCTCGAAGGACACCTGCCGGTCGAAGGGGTCGAATTCCTTGGCCGTCTTCAGGTCGTGCAGCATGGTGCGCATTGTCTTGGCCACGGCCATGAGCAGGGTCGCGGGATAGATGGCCAGTTTGTAGCCGATGCGTTCCAGCTCCTGTCGCCCAAGATAGGGCGTTTTGCCCCCTTCGACCACGTTGATCAACACCGGTCCGGGCACGGCTGCCACCGTGCGCTCCATTTCCTCGATGGATTCCGGGGCCTCAAGAAATGTCACGTCCGCCCCGGCTTCGTGATACGCTAAAGAGCGCTCCAGGGCGGCATCAAAGCCCTCGACGGCGCGGGCATCGGTGCGGGCGATGATCACGATGTCGCGCTCGGCGCGGGCGTCGGCGGCAGCGCGGATCTTCTGCGCGGCCTCGGCCAGGGGAATCACGGCCTTGCCCTTGGTATGGCCGCATTTCTTCGGGGCGACCTGGTCCTCGATATGGACAGAGGCCACACCCGCATCGGCATAGGCGCGCACGGTGCGGTAGACGTTCATGGCGTTGCCGTAGCCGGTGTCCCCATCGGCGATGAGCGGGATGCGCAGGGCGCGGGCAATGTTGCCGGCATGGGTGGCCATTTCGGCAAAGGACATGTAGCCCGTGTCGGGCATGCCGATCACGCTGGCCGACGAGCCGAAACCCGTCATGTAGGCCACGTCAAAGCCGGCCTGCTGCACGAGGAGGCCCGAAAGGGCGTCATAACAGCCCGGTGCGACCAGCATGCCGGGTTTGTTCAGCAGCGAGCGCAGGGTCGCGGCGGCATCATTCATGGCAAGTCTCGTCGTTGCTGGTTGGTTTGGCGGTGGTGTTTCTGCATGATCCATAGCAGGATTCAGCACATTTCGGGCGGACTTTTTGGCGCCATTTGGACCCGGCGCTCTCCCCGGGCATCGATCAGGTAAGGGCGCATCCCCTGTGAACACACAAGCCAAGGCACTGCCGGTTATTGCGCTGGTCGGGCGCCCGAATGTGGGCAAGTCCACCCTGTTCAATCACCTCACGCACTCCAGACAGGCCTTGGTGGCCGATGTCCCCGGACTCACACGGGACCGCAAGGAGGCGGTGGTGCGCTACGAGCGCTACCATTTTCGTCTCGTCGACACCGGCGGCATGCCCTTCGCCGACGGCGAACCCCTCTCGGCGGCGGTGACGGGACAGATTCAGGCCGCGCTGAATGCGGCGGATGTGATCCTGTTCATCGTGGACGGGGCGGACGGGCTCAACCCCTACGACGCGGAATTGTACCGGCTGCTCGAACGCCAGCATGTGCCCGTGTTCGTGCTGGTCAACAAGCTGGAACATCCCAAGCACGATACGGCCCTGGCGGCGTTCTACGCCCTTGGGACGGATCGGCTGATGGGCGTCTCCGCGCTGCACGGGCGCGGCGTGGGGGACGTAATGGCGGCGGTGGACGCGCTGGTGCCGATCACGGCCGCCGCGGATGCCGACGAGGCGCCCAAGCCGATCCGGGTGGCCTTCCTGGGGCGGCCCAACGTGGGCAAGTCCTCCCTGGTCAATGCGATCCTGGCTGATGAGCGCATGATCGTCTCGGACATCCCCGGCACCACGCGGGAGGCGGTGGATATCGAGCTGCTGCGGGATGGACAGGCCTATCGGCTCATCGACACGGCAGGGGTGCGGCGCAGGGCGCGCACCAAGGAATACGTGGAGAAGATCGGCGTTTTGAGCTCCCTGGAGGCCATCCGGCGCGCCGACGTGGTGGTGATGGTGGTCGATGCGGCCGGGGAGGTGGCCGAGCAGGACGCGCGCCTGGCGGGGTACATCCAGAATGCCTCCCGCGCGGCGGTGGTTGCCATGAACAAGTGGGACCTGCTGGGCGGCAAGAAGCGCCGCGAACAGGAGGCGCAGCAGCGCATCGGGGAACGGCTGGCATTCCTGGACTTCGCGCCGCTGGTGCGCACGAGCGCCGTGGCCGGCACGGGCCTGGGTCAGCTCTTCAAGGCCATCAACAGCGCCTTTGAGCAGTACACGCGCAACATCCAGACCGCGGATTTGAACCGCGTGATTGAAATGAGTATGGTGCGCCATACGCCGCCGGCCAAGGGGCGCTCGCAGACCAAGCTGTTCTATGGGCTCCAGGTGCGGACGTCACCGCCGCGCTTCCGGTTCTACACAAATCATCCGGAGGCGATCACGCCGGCATACACGCGCTTTCTGGAGCATCAGTTGCGGCACCATTTCGGCCTCAAGGGCACGCCGCTGGTGCTGACCTTCGAAGCGCGGGGCGGTGGGCGGCGCGGCCGGGTGCCGGCGGGATAACGCCGTGTCAGCGTTGTCTCAGCGGGACGGCACGTCAATCACTTCACGCAGAGCAGGCCTGTGCAGCGCCCCGAGGACGAACGCAAGCTGGAGCAATACCGTGAGCAGATCGATCGGATCGATGCGGAATTGCTGCGCCTGCTCAACGAGCGGGCCGGCTGCGCCCTGGCCATCGGCGCCATCAAGCAGCGCAACAACCAGCCCATCTTCGTGCCGGAGCGGGAACAGCAGGTGCTGGAGCGGCTGGCCACGCGCAATCCCGGGCCGCTGACCGATGCATCGATCAAGGCAATTTACCAGGCCATCATGGACCAGATGAAGGTGCTGGAGCACGAGCTGGGGGAAAAATCGTAAACCGTCGTCCCGCCGTGTTAGGATAGTGCGCCGCGGCCGCTGCAATGACCGTAAACGTCGTGCCGATATTATGTTGCTTTAATCATCAATGAAATCCTACCCATAGAAAACGATGAGTGCTTCCCGCGAATTCAAGACCAGCTCGGAAATACCGGTGCAGGAATGCTACACCGCCGAGGACATCAATGGCCTGTCCCTGGACGAGGCGCCTGGCGAATTCCCGTACACGCGGGGGGTGCGCAAGGATATGTATCGGGGCCGCCTGTGGACCATGCGGCAGTATGCCGGGTTCGCCTCGGCGCGGGAATCCAACCAGCGCTATCGCTATCTGCTGGAACAGGGCATTTCCGGGCTCTCCGTCGCCTTCGATCTGCCCACGCAGATCGGCTATGACAGCGACGATGCGTTTGCCGAAGGGGAGGTGGGCAAGACCGGGGTGGCCATTGATTCCCTGGAGGACATGGAAGTGCTCTTCGACAGCATTCCGCTGGACCAGGTTTCCGTGTCCATGACCATCAACTCCACGGCGGCCGTGCTGCTGTCGCTGCTGATCGCGGTGGCCAAGAAGCAGGGCCACGAGCCGAAGGTGCTGCAGGGGACGATTCAGAACGATCTGCTCAAGGAATACATCGCGCGGGGCACGTACATCTATCCGGTGGAACAGTCCCTGCGCCTGATCACGGACATCTTCTCCTTCTGCAACGAGGTGACGCCCAAGTTCAATACGATTTCCATCTCCGGATACCATATTCGCGAGGCAGGCGCCTCTGCCGTGCAGGAACTGGCGTTCACCTTTGCCAACGCCATTTGTTACACGGAGGCCGCGCTGCGGGCGGGGATGGAGATTGACCGCTTTGCGCCGAGGCTTTCGTTCTTCTTCAACGCCCACAACAACTTCTTCGAGGAAGTGGCCAAATTCCGCGCGGCGCGGCGCATCTGGGCCAAGCTGATGCAGGAGCGCTTCAAGGCCCAGGATCCTCGCTCCATGATGCTGCGCTTCCACACACAGACCGGCGGGAGCACCCTGACTGCCCAGCAGGTGCAGAACAACGTGGCGCGGGTGGCCTATCAGGCCATGGCGGCCGTGTTGGGCGGCACCCAGTCCCTGCACACCAATGGCATGGACGAGGCGCTGAGCCTGCCCACGGAGGAGTCGGCGCGGGTGGCCCTGCGCACCCAGCAGATCATCGCCAACGAGACCGGGGCGGTTGATACAGTGGATCCCCTGGCCGGCTCGTACTATGTGGAGTCGCTGACCGACGAGGTGGAACGGCGGGTCTGGGACTATCTGGCGCGTATAGACGAGATGGGCGGCGCCACGGAGGCCATCGCCAGCCATTTCTTCCAGGATGAGATCCGGGCCACGTCATACCGCACCCAGGCGGCCATCGACGCCGGTGAGCAGGTGATCGTGGGGGTCAACAAGTACCAGGGCGAGGCGGACCCCAACGTGCCCCTGTTCCGCGTGGACGACAATATTCGCGAGGAGCAGGTGCAGCGGCTGCAGGCCCTGCGCAAGCGGCGTGACAACAATGCGGTGAAAGCGGCGCTGGAGGAGATTCGGCGGCGGGCCCGCGGCTCGGACAACCTGATGCCGGCGATTCTGGACGCGGTGGAATGCTACGGCACGTTGGGCGAGATTGCCCATGCATTGCGCGCCGAATGGGGGGAATACCGGGAGTAGCCGCGGCGAAGTCTCCGTCGGCTCAGCTCTCCAGCGTATTGTGGGTGAGGATGCGAATGTGGCCCCGCTCCCGTTCGCGCGTCTCTGTGTGGCCGGATGCGGTGCTGCCGGATGCGGTGCTGCCGGATGCGGTGCTGCCAGGCGCGGCCAGGCCGGGCGGCTGGACAGCCTCGGCGGGCTTGCCCTCGGCCACCAGCGCGTCTGCGGGCCCGTCCTCGCCGCTTCCGCTGCCGTTGCTCTTGGGCGCCTTCTTGCGCGAGGCCTTGGCCTTGTCGCCGCCCAGCAGGGTCTCATAGCGCACCCCCTGGCCCTCCAGCATTTCCATGAACTCCTGCAACACCCGCACTTCATCATCGGGAAAGGCCCGATCGGAGATGATGAAGCGCCCATCCGTCGGCAATTCCTTGACCTGTGCGCTCAAATCCTTCTGAAATGCCGTCATCTGGGCCGTGCTGAGGGGGCCGGCGGCGCTGTGCTCCTTTTCCACCGCCTGGAAGACGAATTTGAGCAGGGCGTCGCGCTTGAGCATGTCCTTGAGGAACAGGTACTGCAGCAGGCGCCGGAAGGCCGCCTCCGTCTCCGGAGGCAGGGACAGGTACAGTTCCACCGGTTCGGCGATTTCCACGTGCAGCAAGGCAAGGGGCCGCTCCTCCGGGTCGATCTCGTAGAGGGCCGAAACAAAGCGGTAGGCCGCCTCCATGAAGTTGACCAGCGCCCGCAGGGTGCCCACGGAGAAGTGTCCCGGCCCGCGGCGCTGATAGCCCACGCGCAGGGACGCCATGTCCTCCGGCGCGGGCCGCCCTTCCAGGGACTCCATCATGGAAACCTTGTCCTGAAAGGCGGACAGGTAGCTGTCCCAGGATATGCCGATGCGGTGCACCTCCAGCAGGAAGCGCAGCACGTCCCCGCCCGTCAGGCCGCCCTGGTAACGATAATATTCCCAGTGCTGCTGGTAGAGCGCCTCCACGGCCTCGGCAATACGGCCCAGGGCAGCCAGGTCATTCACGTATTCCGGAATGTCCTGGTGCTCCTCGTGCAGGTCCTCCAGGCGGATGATGGCCCGCCGCAAGTTCTTCAGCGATTGCGGAATGCGCTCGCAGAAGTCCGCGGCGAAGAGCCGGCCCTGGAGTTCATCGGTGATGAACGAGGCCAAGCCCACACCCTCCAGTTGGTGCGGAAGCTGGTCCAGCAGGTGGGATTGGATCTCCCGGTATGGCGCGAAGGTGCTACCCATCAGCGCCACGAATTCCCGGGTTACTGCCGCTGCGGCGCCAAACTGCGCCCGTAGGTCTTTGAAAATCACCGCCTTAAATCCTTTTAAATTGGCGATTTTCCGCGGAGCTGGCTAGCGCTGACCTCCAATCAGATCAATTTCCGGAAAGAAATAAGCGATTTCCGTCTTAGCTGTTTCCGGGCCGTCAGAACCATGCACGGTATTGACCTCTATGTTGTCAGCGAAATCCTTGCGAATCGTGCCTTCCTTGGCCTCCGCTGGATTTGTCGCCCCCATCAGATCGCGGTTTTTCTGGATGGCATTATACCCCTCGAGCACCGACACCACAATAGGGCCCGAGGACATGAACTCGGTCAGGCTGCCGAAGAAGGGACGCTCCTTGTGCACGGCGTAGAAGCCTTCGGCCTCCTGCCGGGACAGGTTCGTCATGCGCAGCGCCACGATTTTCAGATCGTTGGCCTCAAATCGGCGCAGAATCTCTCCGATGGCGTTCTTCTGCACACCGTCGGGCTTGATGATGGAAAGGGTCCGTTCGATTGCCATGGGACGGCTTTAACTCCTTCTGGAA
>Ga0326597_10001173_pt1 | contig 43128 bp, 40 predicted proteins | sample RVTome_12_FD_203789 | JGI IMG/M metagenome (GOLD analysis project Ga0326597, IMG submission 203789) | Soil microbial communities from uranium-contaminated site in the Upper Colorado River Basin, Wyoming, United States - RVT100D185 | ecosystem: Environmental > Terrestrial > Soil > Contaminated >...
CTACCTTCAATTTGCCCCCTATTTTATGGTTGGAGCAGCGCTCTACATCGCACTAAAGATGGAGAAATATCGGTCTCTCACTCTCTGGATTGGTCTGGTGTCAATGGCTCTGTCGGTCCATGCCTACATCGTCTATAACTCAAGAGATCAGTCCGTGGCTGTGACGGAGAGCACGATTGGTTTGGTGCTAGCTTTTGCAACATTTGTGTTCTGCTCGAGAGTGTTATGCAGCAATAATCGGTTTCAATCAGTTGATCACAGCTTGGGCGGAATGACTTATTTTCTGTTTCTTGTCCACATGTCCGTCATTGATGTCGCCCTGCATTTGAAGTATGACGGCTTATTCGGGTTGGCATTCGTCGTGCTTATGAGTATTGCAACAGCGTTCTTGCTTGAAAGGCTCGTTGAGCGGCCATTGATGAGGCTTCGTGATCGAATTCGCGGGATTACGCTATAAGCTCACCGCTATTGGACCGATGTTCCTTTCCTCGCGCTCTGCTTCCTCAGACCACCGTGAATTGGCTTGCGAGCTACAGTTCACGCAAGATAGTCGAGATGCGGAGAGGCGACCGCCCAATTAGCAAACGCGCTGAGATCGGAAGCCTCCACCATCTCGCGCAGGGATCTTGCCAAGATCTTTGGGCTGCCGTTGAGGGGATGAAAGGTGTCCTTCGCGCCGGAATACTCAAACTTCATGGTCGACAGTTTCAGCGGCCTCAGCTTGAGGATTCCGTACGCGTACTTCTTGGCCAGCACCGTCTGCTCCGCGGTCAGCCGTGGATACTCCTGTATTCGGCCGAGAGCTGCTAAATATTCGTCAGGGTGGCGAAAATCCAAGGTGAATCCTCGCCCTGAGTACCGCCCAGTACCAGCGGTTAAGACAGGGATCCCGAACGCAGCCATCTCGATCCCCACCGTTCCCCGCACAGTCAAACCGTAATCTGCAATCCCAAACAGCGAATAGGTGTTGATGTCGGTACCAGGATCGATCAGGTGGATGTGACCAGGTAACGCGCCGATCCGATTCCGGAGCGCCACGCGTTCCGCCAACTCTCCTGTGTACCCGTCGGCTTCAAGCCGCCAGGTATTCACGGGATGCAATTTCACGATCCAATTGACAGCAGCATTCGCGCAAGCTGCCTTAACGGTCTGGATTAACCACTCTTCATAGTCGTCGAACAGGCTGTCGCCATAGAAGAACGTGGCGTCCCAAAAGATGTGGGAGAAGACAACGGCCGTCTTTTTCTGAGGGTCAAGACCTAGCTGCGCCTGCACCTCGTCCTTCGACTTAATCCGCTTTCCGTGCTGAAGGCGCTGGAAGTTAAACCAGGTACCAGCCGCATAGTGACCGTAGAGTTCTTCGGAGAGCTCCCGCTCTTTGCGCTCGTCCCAGGGCAGCAAGCTGATAGCCTTCCATGAGTCGTCGGATAGACTGTGAGGATGCACGTCATGAGTCTCGCGCACGTAACGCTTGAAAATGCGCGCATCGTCCCTGTGAGAAGCAACATACTGAATCACATTGAGTTTCCTGTTAAGTGCAACATCGAAGATCTCACCAAAAGGCGTGTAACCCCGTTCGTTGAATAGAAGCATCTCGGGTTTGACCTCATCGAGCAACGCCTCGGCTGCATGGACGGCTCGCATAGCATCGGCCAGCATCTTTGTCAGGTCTCTGGCGACTAGCTGGTCGTGGAGGTTTAACTTGCCTGCGTGAAGATGCCGCATTAGAAGGGACAGTACGTGACGGCCAACGTGCACATCCCTATATTTGAAGTCTAGAAGCTCTGCAGTTCTGGTTGCACCCGCAACCACCTCTCCGGCCTGGCGAAGCAGCGGAGCGCAGGAGATGAGGTCAACGTAGTCGTCAAAAAAGACAAACCGGTCAAGCCCGTATACTTTATAGTGCGACGAAACGATCGACCCTCGCTCGACCAGAATCCACGGTGTGTAGCCATGCCACTCCAGCGCCTTGGCATAGATACCGTCTTCTTTTGCGGATGGTATGAAGCCGTGCAGACCGACCACGAGCACTCGACGGTCGATGCCGGAGTGGACCGGTGAGGAAAAGAGGGAGCCATACGTCTGCCGAAAGCGACGTAGGTCCTGATGTATCCGCCAGCGGTCGTGCAGCCTCCGTGGATTCAGGATGTACCGACCTATCGCTCTAAATGAGATCATTGTCGTCAGTCGGCCCGTCTCTTGGCAAACGGCTCATGGGCAAGGACTATATCGATAAGTTCGTTCTTACTGTTGACAACCGGAAGAACCGTGACCTTTTCTCGGAAAATTATCTCCCTTTGCACCTGAGGATTCGTTTCCTTTGTCTTCTGGCAATTAATGTTCATAATTTTTTCGACCGGCGCAATAGGAAGCACATCTTCTAAAAATGCCCGCCTGATGTCTCCATCGCTGACTGTTCCGACCACTTTGCGATTATCCAAGACGACCACGACTCTGTGCTTGTTTCTCGTTATTTTTTCCATAGCTGTACGCACGCTATCGGTGGAAGATACTGCATAGTCTCCAAAATCTTTCACGTATCGCCTCCTAGTACGCAAGCTGCTTCTTCAGCAACTTTTCATCGACCGGGATGTCCCTTAAAATATCAACGATCCGTTTTGAGACATCTCCATCTCCCAGGTATGGATTCGAACCATTCTTTCGCAACCGAGCGAGAAAGTTAGGAGATATGGCACGCCCGACAGCTTTTTTAATAGCACTCCGATCGGCGGATACATCAATCACATTACTTCCCCGAACACGCCCTCGTTGGCGACTCCCTATATTGACAGCCGGGAGGTGAAAAACCGGCGCTTCTATCAAGCCACTACTGGAGTTACCAACCATTACCGTCGCAGCCCGCATCAGACCTAAGTACATCCGCCGAGGCATATTTCTCTCTACCCGGATGAACGGTTGACGGTATTGTTCGACCATCCGACGAATCTCTTCATTCCCCGCGTCGTTATTGGGAAATATTGACACCGTCTGATGCCCCAATTGGCAAATAGCTTCAAGTGCTTCCCGAACTTGCATTACTGTTTCACCATACTCCTCTGTCACAGGATGATGAAGAAATAAAATAACCGGCTTACCCTTTTGAAGCGAATAGGCTTTAGCAACCTCCTCTGCGGGCGCAAACTCTCCGTTCACCAGCTCGTCCAACTGCGGCGCTCCTGTCACAAAAATCCGAAACTCCTGTTCCCCTGACCGCTTCAGCCTCTCACCGGCATCCTTATTTGCTGCGAAATGGATGTGCGCATAACGGGCGATGGCATGCCGAGTCATCCCATCAATATTTCCCGAAAGCTCTCCTGCCTGAATATGGGCGACCGGAATATTCATGTGTGCTGCGGCAATGGCAGCCATTAATTGCTCGCCCCGGTCTCCAGCCAACAGCACGATGTCCGGCCTCAGACGGACAAACGCGTCGGTAACCCCCATCAAGAATATTCCGAGCGACTTGGCCATGGTCGCAGTCGTATAACCGTCGAGGGCCATATATATTTTGTCCGTTACTTTTATTCCATCTTGCTCAATCTCTTTGAGGCTGAATCCGAAATCTGAAAGAAGATGGAGGTTTGTCGCGATCACGTTATAGTCCAGGCCCTTTGAGGCTTTGATTCTTTTGATGATCGGTCGAATATACCCGTACTCACCGCGAGACCCTGTCACGATCGCAATGCGCCTCATACTCAACCTTTCTTGACCGATGGCGAAGGCTTCACGAACTCCATTGATGACATAACATCACCGGATTGGCTTCTCAACGTCCTCCCAGCGGAGGAGAGAATTGGCAGGAATGTTTATTTTGGCGACCCGCCCCATAAATTCCTCAATGAATTTTGCGGGAACTCCGGAACCAGGCCGTTTGACTCCTACCATCTCAGGGGTTATCAAAGTGCCTTGTGGGATGTCGCGAAGGCTAACTACCGAATGATGAGCCCATTCTCTCACTACCGCTTCTTCCTTCCAGACCACTTTTTCAGTTCCAAGAGCCGCTTCCAATTTCCGAACCGCTTCAACCATGATCCGAAACTCTCTGGGCTCAAGGGACACGTGGTGATCCGGGCCCTTCAATGAACGATCGGGGGTAAAATGTTTTTCGATGACTTTGGCCCCCAAACTCACTGCTCCAAGGACCGTCCAGATATCCGTGGTGTGATCTGAGTGGCCAACGAGGCACCCAAACTTCTCCTTCAAACGTGGAATGACCCCTAAATTGACTTGATCATATCGGGGGGGGTAGGCCGAGGTGCAATGCATCAACATGTACTGTGCCCCCTCATGCTTAAGGACGGACACCGTGTCTTCAATCTCCTGAAGCGTGGCCATGCCGGTCGAAACAATCATGGGTTTGCCCTTTCGGGCGATATGTCGCAGCATGGGGATATTCGTCATCTCACCCGAGCCGGTTTTAAATGCCTCAACCCCCAGTTCGTCGAGCATATCAGCTGCCTTGGAGCAGAACGGAGTGCACAGATACTGAATCCCCACCGCTTGGGAATGCTCGAACAGAACTTGGTGTGCCTCAAGCGGCAGATTCACGCGCGCCAATATTTCGTCCATGCTTCCAGCCCAGAAGCGGATGCTTTCTGGGATCATTTCCTCATCAGGCAGATGCAACTGAAACTTGACAATATCCGCTCCGGCTTCTTTGGCAAGTTCGACCAAGCGTTTGGCGGCACCCAGATCCCCCTGATGTTCACAAGCCACTTCAGCAATGACGACGGCAGGGCTCGCCTCACTGACTACGATACGACCGAACTTGATCTCGCTCAACATGTCTTCGCCTACTCCTGGATCTCGCGCATTCTCGCCTCAGCAATTACCCAGTCCTCTGGGGTATCAATGTCAAGATCGTATCGCTTGTCCACCACATACCCCACGACACGTTTTCCCCATAACGTAACCGGCTCCTGTAAGAGCACGCTGGTCTTACAGCCAAAGACAATTCCGCAGAATGCATAATAGAGAGGGAGATCCTGTCGGCGGTGAACCATATCTTTAATGTGGGTGCCGTCGAATCCGCAGATAGTCCTATCGTTACGCAATGTTAGGATTTTCGTCGGATTGTAGTGGTGGGGAATTTCTGAAATGCTTGCCACTGACTCTGCGCCGCTTTCGACCAGGAGATCGGCAGACTCTAGGATATGGAACGCTTTCCTGGCCGGGGATGTCGGTTCCAAGACCATGACATAATCCGGGACCCACGCCTCATGACGTTTCAACCATTCGATGGCATGCTGGATTACCGGCCCGGTCAAAGTTGTATCCTCTGCCAGCTCCATCGGCCTGAGAAATGGCACCTCCGCCCCATAGGCTCGCCCAATCCCGGCAATCTTTTTATCCTCGGTGCTCACGATCACTCGATCAAAAAGACCGCTCTCTCTGGCCACCACTACAGTCCAGGCAAGAAGCGGTTTCCCCAAGAATTCCTTGGTGTTCTTTCGAGGAATGCTCTTTGAGCCTCCTCGTGCGGGAATCACCGCCAAGAAACTATGACGTTTCTGCACAAAGCGCTCGGCAAGATACGAACATGAGCAGTTGCTGTCGGAGGTTCAGCTGAATCATTTCCCCAAGGTTTCTCGGCAGGCCACCTCTTGAGTCGGCACGAGGGTCCCATCCCCTGAAAATCGTCTCACATTGTGAAAAGATTGAAAGACATCCATCATCTCTTTCCACCGCTCATAGGCCTGTTTTGCAGAGCAGTATGGTGTTTCGATCTGAACGTACTCAGGCTTCATGTGCGCATACGACACGGTTGTCAGGACGTCTTTGGCATCCTTGAACCGCAGCCAGTCAAACTTCTCACATACCTCGTAAAGCTCTGTCCCTGGATAGGGCGTCGCGATCAGCGGTGTAATTGCGTGGACTCCAATGCCTCTCAGTTCATGACAGAACTTCAAGGTGGTCCGGAAACTTTCTTCGTCTTCACCGCGCATAAATATGTCATCGTTATCGCGGATCAGGTGACTCTCGTACTCCGGTCGAAGATATTTCCTATGCGGAACTCCGCCGCCGGGATAGGCGACAATAAAAAAACAACTGACGAACAAGCCGGCCTCTACGCAATAGCCGGCAATCTTGCGCGTCTCGTCCAGGTGCGCCACTGCATTCGGTTTATCCATCGCGATCAGCACACGCGTGTCCCCACTCTCCACGGGCAGATAGGCAATATCAGTTCCTGCTTCGGCCATCAAAAATGCCAACTCCTTGGACATTTTATCGATCATGATCCCGTTCGGAAACGAGCACGTAAGAGACATGCCCCTTTTTCTCAGATCGGCAAGATGGCGCAAGATAGGTACTGCGCGGTCTTCCACGAGGGTAAAGTTATCGTCTTCGAACTCAATATGGTTGATCCCATAGCGCTCGATACACATATCAATTTCCCCCAGAATGCGTTCCGAGGTAAATGGTCGCCACCGCTGCCCCTTCTCCGGGATCGAGCAAAATTCGCACGTGAATGGACACCCGCGAGATGAAATGAGAGACAATGTCCTCAAGCTACGGTCGCCTCTGGGCGACCAGACGGTGTACTCATGCATCGGTCGAAAATGGTATCCAGGCGGCGGGATAGAATCTATGGACTTCAACTGCTCGCTACGCAAAGGATTCTCATGGATTTCTCCATTCTCTGTGCGATACACCAACCCTGGTATCTGCGCCAACGGCTCGCCATTGGCTATGCGAGCAAGTGCGATCTCGCCCTCCCCTTTGACGACGATGTCGGCCTTGGATTCATTTAACACCTGGTCGGGCAACGTCGTAGCCAGAACGCCTCCGACAACGATGGGCACGCCCGGAAACGCATTCTTGATGGAATTAATCAAAGGGTAGGCCGTCAAACGCGAGTCTGTGAATGGCCCGTTCAGACCTATCAGGTCGACATCCTTTGGGATACGCTTCACGATGTCCGCATCGCTGTGTCCAAAGCGATGGGTTTGACGATATTTCGTCTGTAGCGGCACCTTGACTTTGTGGCCGTCCTCCACCATCGGATCAATGAATGCAGCGATATGATGCCCGAATTTCTCTGCATAAGCACCGACGTATCCCAGTCCGAGCTGCTGCGAGCGGAACTCGACCTCGTCGTCAAAGACCCACGGCGAGGCAATCAACGCGATCTTCTTCCGGATGATCTTCCTGAGATCGGTCCGGTCAGCCGGATCGAACAGGACTAGGTTCTCGCGTTCCATTCGGCCCTCCTCCTAGATTTCAGCATCTCGCTCCCGCTTAATTCTGGACAGATCGTGACGCAAGGCGTGACCAACTCCTCTTGGGACTCGGCGACCATTTCATGCCAGCGGACAGCGCCCCGATTTTGCACACGCGTCGGCCAACTCCCACAAGCGCCGGCTGAACAGCCTCAATATTGCCATACATAACTAGTTGCATCAATGACCGTCAAGAAGGGCGCCGGAACCCTGCCTCGACGAAGCAGTCGTCAAGTTATCTACAGACGCTGTCCGCCCACCAGTATCCGATACTCGTCGCATTCATCGAGCAGGCGATCATGCGCACCAGTTGCAACCATACGCCCCCGATCCAAGATGATAATCTTGTCTGCACTACGGATTGTGGACAGCCTGTGGGCGATCACGATGAGCGTTATTTGGCCACGAAGCCCTTCCAGGGAGGCTTGGATTTCAGCCTCCGACACGGAATCGAGAGCACTAGTCGATTCATCCAGAAGCAGAATATCAGGCTCCTGGATAAGGGCACGGGCTATAGCCAGCCGTTGACGTTGCCCACCCGATAACCGCATTCCCCGCTCGCCCACCATGGTATCTAGACCTTCGGGCAGGCTCCGTACAAATTCAGCGGCATGACTCATTTCCAGAATACGCCAGATGGTCGTATCTGGAACAACATGCCCCAGTCCGTAGCATATATTGTTTTTTACCGTGTCATGGAAAAGGATCGACTCCTGCGTCACATAGGCGATCCTCCTGCGCCAGGCAGTGAGCTCGAATCGGTCGATCGGTGTTCCGTCAAAGACAATGCTCCCGCTCGAAGGAACGCAAAATCGTGTCAACAAATTGGCGACAGTCGTCTTTCCAGCGCCTGAAGCGCCGACCAGAGCGACGACCTCACCACGCTTCACTTCAAATGTGACACTGTCGATGGCATTGGGAAGTCGATCCGCATGGCCGTACGAATAAGAAACATCTCGGAATTCAATCCGATCCTTAAGCGCCTCAGGCACTAAGTTGCCCGCACCCACCTCTCTGGACGCCGCAGCCTCAGTCGCTAACGCATCAATACGGTTAAGGCTGCCCATAGTGCCGGCGACAATCAGGCGATTATTATTAATTTGGCTGACAAGTGGAAATGCTCTCATTGTGATGAATAAAATCATGCTGAGATTGGCCAACCGCATACCGAGCTGCGAAATGGCAACAAATAATATTGCAAATATCCCGAACACAAGTATCGTCTGTATCACTCCTTCAAGACCGGCCCGTACGCGTTGCAATTGGCACTGCAGATCGCTCAAGTGGTTTACCATTAACTTAAGCTGCGATGCCGCCTTAGCGTCTGCCCCTCGCATCTTGATGAACTGAATGGCCTGAAAGCTCTCCGATACCGTACGTGCGAAAATCTTGCTCTCGTGTGAGAGGGTTGCTCCATACATATGTGTTCTTCGCCATTGGGTCGTAGCAATCAGCCCGACAAGACCAATCAGCAATAGCACCATCGTCATGATGGAGGGGGATATCAGCATTGCAAGCACAACATAGATCAGCAAAAGTGCGGTATTCCCTATCGTATCCAGAATTGCGCGTCCAATTGATCGTGCACGTGTGACATCAAAGAGCAGGGATGACACCACCTCACCCTGGTTATTTTTGAGAAAGAACGGGAGATTTGCATGGAAACAGCTATCTATGATGCGCCTACGCAGACTGCTCTCCAGATCAAGCTCCAGTCTGGCCGAATACACGCTTTTCTGATATTGAAAGCCTTGACGCACAAATAGTGGAACGCTTGCCATCACGAGCAACAGAACCAAGGTCGGTTCGAGACCTGCAAATTGAAGAATCTTCACTGACAGATTCGTCACAGAAGAATCTGACTGTATTTCTGTTGTCAGCCCGCCTTGCTCGACATGGGTGAGAACCGGCAGCAACAACCCGATACCGGCGCCCTCCATCACGCCGATCCCGACCCAGAGCAAAATCGTTATGACGTAATTTCGCTTGGGGATTCCTCCAGCACCAAATACAACCTTGCGAAAATCGTATAGATACCCGCGTTTTGACACAGGTGGTTCTTCAAAATTCAAGCTGCCCCCTTATCTTGTGTTTTCCTGATATTGCGTTGCTACGTATTGTCGCCTGAAGCCAAACCGTGGCCTGGCACAGATACACGAGCACCCTGTACAAACGCTACGGTCCAATCCAAGCGCTTGCCTCGGCAGTTCACTTCTTGCCTGCGAGTGTATCGATAACTGAATGCAACAGGCATGCATGTCCAATCTCGGCATGGCCATACAGCGAACACGGCAAATAAAATGCAATAGTCGCTGGATGCAGCCACAACCGATTATCGTCACGAAATGCCGACAACGTTACCAGTCGAAGACCCCTTTTCAATGCCAACTCGGCACACGCGAGTATGTTTGGTGACATGCCTGAGGAAGAAATAACGATGAGAAGGTCGTCCGGCCTTGCCATCACGGACAGTGGGCGCCGGTACACGTCCTCGTAGCCAAAGTCATTCGCCATGCAAGTGAGCAACGCGCTATCGCTGAGCACAATGGAACGGGTCTCAAGCTTGTTCATAACGTCTTGAGCAATATGGGAGCATAGCGCGGCGCTGCCGCCATTACCGGCCCACCAAACCGTGGCATCTCTTGAATGCGCGCTTGCGAACTCCTCAGCCAGGCTGCGCAACCCCTCTGACAGAGGGGTCTCTGCATTCCGAATCCGACAACGCGTGGAACCAAGTTGTTTATGAAGCACGTCGATCCATTCATGTGGACTGGCAACCGGCTGCCTGCTCATGTCGTGGTGCCCCCTTTTGATCTCTTTCATCGTGTTTGAACCCTTACTCCTGCGAATATCTCGAACCGGATTCGTGCGCGGCCTAGACGATTGATACTTGCGGCACGGGAATGATAAATCTTCCTCCCCGCAGCCGATAGTCGGCCAGCTGCCGCATGATTTCCTCGGCGAAATTCCATGCCAACAACAACACGTAGTCCGGTTGGTCGGTCAGAATTCTATCGGGCGCGACAACGGGGATGTGGGTGCCGGGCGTATATCGATTCTGTTTCAGGGGGCTACGATCAGCGATATACATGATACGGCGCACATCGAGACCGAGGAAGGTTAAGAGCGTATTGCCTTTTGCAGGCGCGCCGTATCCGGCCACGCGAGCGCCGGAGGACGCAAGCCGATCCAGTAACTCGATCAACTCCAGGCGCAGTTGTGAGGCATTGTCGGCAAAGCGGGTGTAAGTTTCGAAGCGTCCGAGACCATATGTTTGTTCTTCTCGAATCCCCAGGCCCACGCCGGCGGCAACTTCATGCGCACCACGGCGTGCTGCGGTCACGCGAACTTGCCCATGATGAATCGGAAGCCTCTCGACGTCCACAATCTCGAAGCCATGCCGTTCAAAAAGCCGGCTCATTGGAGTCAATGCCCAATACGACACGTGCTCGTGATAGATCGTGTCAAACGCGTTTTGCTCGATCAAATCCATCAGATAATGCGCCTCTATCACCAAACGACCGTCCGGCTTCAGGAGGATATCGACCCCCTTCATGAAATCATCAAGATCCGGAATGTGGGGAAAACTGTTTGTGCTGGTAATTACAGAAGCGTCTCCGTGCTGATCCCGTAAGTTTCGCGCTGTCGTCGCACCGAAATATCCGACATGCGTATTGACGCCTTTCTCCGCAGCCAGTCGGGCTAAATTCGCAGCCGGATCTACTCCGAGGGTACGCACACCATGTCTCAGAAAACCGCTCAGTAGCGTGCCGTCGTTGGACCCAATATCGACTACCAGATCACGCGCGCTGAGATTAAATTGTTTCACGACATAGGTGGCCAACCCGTGCAAGTGGTCACGGAGCGTGTCCGACATTGATGAGATATAGAGATACTCGTCAAACATCGCGGTTGGCGGGACATGCTCCATTAGCTGCACATGTCCGCACGAGCGGCAGAACCCGATTCTTAGCGGAAAGATCGGTTCTTCGCGCGATAGTTCCTCCTGGCTCAGAAACTTGTTCGCCAGGGATGTTTTGCCAAGATCGAGGGAAACAGCCACTTCCTGTCCGGCGCATACAATGCATGTTGTCATGTTCTGGAAGGCCTTTCTGAAAAGTGGGGCAATTCTAGGAAAGCTGCTGAGCCACTCGTGTGTTTTCGACGCACCATGCGATGGTTCGCCGCAGTCCGTCGTGAAAATCGGTGCGCGGAGACCATCCGAGCATGCTGCGAGCGGCGGCATAGTCACCGGAGATTTCCCACATCTCATCCGGCCGCGCAGGGCGCGCGCCCACCCTGAGCGTCGCCGGCCGGCCCATGATCTCTATGATCGTTTCCGCCACGCTGCGTATCGAACGCCCGGTACCGGAACAGATATTCAACACCAGCCCGGGCGAAAGGGATTTGATCCCCGCCAACACCAAGGCTTCGACCGCATCATCGACATAGAGAAAATCCCTTTGCTGCTCGCCAGGCCTGATTTCGATTTCCTTCTCAGACAAAATATTCAGAATGACGTATGGGATGAGCCTCCCCGGCCTCTCCCAAGGTCCGAACGGAGTAAAGAAGCGCAGCTCACAAATCGACATGCCATAGCGACGTGCATAGGCTTGGGCAAATACCGTGCACGCCGCCTTGGAAGCCCCGTAGATTGACGCCGGCAGCAGGGGGGTTGTTTCACGAATACCAGACCCCTGCTGGTAAACGGCAGCCGACCCCGCATAAATGATCTTCACGTCGGGCTTCTCTTTCAGGGATTCGAATATGGTCTGGGTGCCGACCAGATTGACTGCGATGTGGGTGTGTGCAGGCAGAGTCGGAGGATTGAAATAGGTGCTGGCCAGGTGATACACAATCTCGGGAGACGCCACATGAACGGCCCGTGCGACGCTGTCCGGATCAGACAGGTCGCCCGTGATCCGCGTCACCTGCGACATGACCGGTTGAAGGCGGATCTCGTTGCCGCCCCGGAGCAGCACAAACGGCTTGTTGCCGAGTCGGACAAGTCGATGCACCAGATGGGCACCGATCATTCCGCTGGCGCCCGTCACCAGGATCCGCTTACCAGACAGGACGTTGGCGGCAGAATCCATCATTCGCTGGTAGACACAAGGATTTGAGCGCCGTTCGGCTCGTACGTCACGTCCAGCACTTCGAGCATGCTCAGGGCCCGACGGATGGCTTCGTGACGGTCGGGGTTGGCGACAAAAAGCAGAAACCCGCCTCCGCCTGCACCGCACAATTTCCCCCCCAACGCACCGGCGGCCTTCGCCTTCTCGTACCAGGAGTCGATCACGTCGGTGGTGATGGTCGACGCCAGTTTGCGCTTGAGCCTCCATCCTTCATCGAGAATTTTGCCGAACGTCTCGATATCCATGCCGTTCTTGACCTGCCGGCTGAGTTCCTCCGCCAGATCTCGCATAGTTTTCAGATACGGCATCATCGATGCAACATTGCGCTTCTGTTCGCTCAGGACCACGGTGGCGTCCCGTGTAATACCCGTCCAGAATATGAGCGTGTGCTTGAACAGGCGATCGACGTGAACGGGAGAATGCGGCTCAATGGTCACGCTGCCGTCGGCATAGAAACGAAAACAATTCAGCCCCCCGTATGCTGCAGCCGCTTGATCCTGCTTGCCGATGGGGTGACGCAAAATGTCGATTTCGACGTAGGTTGATTCGTCGACTAGTTGCGCAGGGCTGACCCGCTGACCCCGCATAGCATGCAGCCCTTTCAGGAGCGCCACGGCAAAACTGCTGGAACTGCCCAATCCGGACGCGGACGGGACATCCCCCACCGTGCTGATATACACCGGCAGATCGACGGGTACATGTCGCAGGCATTCGCGGGCGATTTTGTTTTTGATCGAATCAAGATCCTGAGCAAGCTCCGTTTCCGCGTAATTCAGCCGGTAGTTCTCCTTGAACAATCGACCGTGCCGCTTGACAGTGATATAAACGTACTTGTTGATGGTCGTGCTCAGAACGGAGCCGTAGTCCTGCCGATAGAAATCCTCCATGTCGGTTCCGCCGCCTGCGAAACTCACCCGCAAGGGCGCACGCGTGATCACGAGCACGGGATTTGTCCTTCTGAAGTTGTCGCTCATGAAGCCTAGCCTGCTACCCGACGCTGGTTGCCAGAATGCATGCTCAACCGTGGCTGAGATCCCACTTATACGGGATGTCGTTGTTGAAAGGATCGATATAGATCAATTCGTTCTTATCATGCGGCATTGTGGCGCAGTTGGCCAGAATCGCCATTTTATCTCCATAAGCCTTATATCCGTTCGTCACACCGGGAGGAATTTGAACCAGACAGTAGTTGTGCTCACCGATAAAGAGCTCCATCAACTCCCCCTTGGTCGGCGAACCCTCGCGCGCGTCATACAGGACCAGCTTGATCATGCCGACAATGCAGCAGTTGTTCAGAGTCATTTCCTTATGAATATGCCAGGCCTTCACGACACCGGGATATCCGCAGGAGAAGTAGATTTCCCCGAACTTGATAAAGTGCCCATCGGTCGCCTTGAGCATATGCAGGATCATCCCGCGCTCATCGCATATTTTTCTCAAGGGAATGATTTTGACACCAGAGATCATAACTTCATACCTCGCTTGGCAACCATTGTGGTAAATTCTGCAGGGATTGGAGAGGGCGGAATTACTGCTAGGCTGTGCTCGCCTTAACCCGCTCACGCCAATACTCAAGCGTGTCGGTCAAAATCTTCTTGAACGGTGTCTTGGGCTCCCAACCCGTCAACTCGCGGAATTTTCGAGCATCCACGATCAACCGCGGTACATTCGTGGGGCGCACATACTTGGAATCCGTCTCATAACGAATACCACCCACCGTGGACATGCCAATTAGCATCTCCAGTACCTCACGGAAAGTATGGACATATTCAGATGCCTCCGATCCGATCAGGTAGAGCTCGCCAGGATGGCACCGTTCGGTTGATAACCAATAGGCTTCGACCATGTCAAGAACATGTGTGAAATTACGTCGATCATCAATATGGCCTACCCTGAGAATTGGTTCCTGAAGTCCCGCCTCCACCCTTGCGATTTGATATGCGTACGAGGGGATGCCGAAGACTTTATCACGCCGCGGTCCTTCGTGATTGAAAGCTCGTGTGCGTATCACATTGATGCCATATGACTTGTAATACACATATCCGATCAGATCCTGGGCAATTTTTGACACCGCATAGGGATTGACCGGGCGCATGACGGTTTCCGGCGTAATGGGGATCTCATTCTCGTTGATTTCGCCGTATTCTTCGCCCGACCCTGGAATATGAATGGGGGCTTTCGAATCGAAATACTGTAGTGCGTCCAGCAAATTGACCGTCGCGCCATAATTCACGCTCATGTACCGATTAGGGTGTTTCCATGACGGACTCACGAAACTCTCGGCCGCACAATGGAAGATACGGTCTGGGCGCACGGACTCCATCATGTCTCTAACGGCGATCGGGTCTGTCAGGTCACAATCCACCAGCGTCACCCGGTCAAGGACATGGCGGATATTTTTCATTCTCGATAAATGCCAACGTTTGGTGCCGATGACCTCGTAGCCGTTCCCGAGATCCAGCACATAGTCGGCCATATGCGATCCGACAAATCCCGTGATACCTGTAATCAATACACGCTTTGGCATCTTTTGCTTCTCATTGTTGGACGTGCGTATGTTGCTCGACCCCACGTGGGTCTAACAGCCTCTCCACTAACACCGTGAGAGGCGTCTCCTCAGTTGCTTTCAAAAAATGGCACCCGGCGGCGGCGGCGGCTTCTCCATCTCGGTCATCATCTCCGACTAGATAGGTACGTGTCAGATCGAGATGAAACTCCTTCTGCGCCTGCAACAGCATTCCTGGCCGTGGCTTGCGACAATCACAGCCGTCATCCCACCCATGCGGACAGTAGTAGATGGCGTCCACTTTCGCACCGGCCTCATGCAATTCAGCCTTCATTCGGTCATGGATCCGGTGCAGTTCCTGCTCAGTCATTACGCCACGCGCGATACCCGCCTGGTTCGTGATGACGATGATTCTGAACCCTGCACGCGAAAGACGCGCGACCGCATCTCGAACGCCGGGCAACCACTGCCAATCATTCCAGCTCCGCACATATTCTGCGCGCGGCATTTTCCTGTTCAGCACCCCATCCCGATCCAGAAACACCGTAGGAACGCGCGCCAGGAAACGCTCCGTCAGCGGCAGACGGTCGGGGCTGCCAATACTGTAATACTTGTGGGCACTGAGAAAGGCGAGAAGCTCGCGCCGTTCAATCAACTGGGGATAGAGCGTGGCCTCGAAGGAAACGTTATCGTCGGATAGCAACCCAAGCGTATCCTTGCGCAAGATCAGAAACCCGATGTCGACCCCTTTCAGCCCAGGACGTTTTCGGCTCTTGTCATACACCGTGACGTAGCCGTTTTCGTCAACCACTAGATTATCCTTTGTCGATTTATCGGCATTGCTGTAGACGGTGACCATCGCCGCTGCATTGCTGGTACTGAACTTCTCCCACATCCGACCGAGCAGTAATGGCCAATAATTGTCGCAATACATGAGCAGAAAGACGGGATCGTACAGCGGGAGGCCGTTCCGAACTCGCGTGCCGGTCTCGTCTTCTACAGGCGAAACGGAATAGCTGATCTCAAGGCCCCAGCGACGACCGTCACCAAAATACTCCTGAATCACCTCAGGCATATATCCGAGGAGAAGCACCACACGAGTGATGCCCGCCTCGCGAAGCATTTCGACGAGATATTCAAGAAACGGTTTGCCATGAACACGCACCATCGGCTTGGGCATCGTGTCCGTGAAGGGGGCCATGCGCGTTCCGCGACCGCCCGCAAGAATGACCGCCTGCTCTAACATACGAAGACATATCTCATGTGGCTTCCCCGGGTTGAATCAGCAGATATGACACGGAGGCGCGTGCCTGCTCAGGTGCATGAATGCAGGGGCACTGGACCGCCTTACAAGCAGGATCGGCCGCACCGAAGTTCACGTGGCCAGAACGACACGAACGCTGTTCCCGGACACGACGAACAAGCCGCAATCTCAGCCCTCGATGCGCAACAGCTCATTCGTCAGCACGGAACACCCTTCGCATATTTTCAGATTCTTTCTCTTGCCATCCTGATGCAACTTGCGAATTTTGTTGAAACGGGGCGAATTGAATAGTTCGATCGGGTCCATTTTGTGCACGTTGCCAAATTCAAAGGGGCTGTCGTACAGATCCTCGAAACACAGCGAGACAGAACCATCTGCCTGAATTACAAGCTTTTCAAAGATGTGATGGCACGGGACGTTCTCCAGCAATGTATCCATGGCCGGCCTGTCGGAGCTTGCGCCGAGATTCTCATCCACTTTGCCTGACCAGTCATGAATTTGGTAACAGAGAATCAGGTCATTCTTTTCTTTAGAAATGTGCGTTTTCCAGAACTCACGATACGGCTCCCATTCCTCGTGATTGCGTGGTTGCTGGATGAACCGGATGACAAAACGGGTCTTGTATCCACCCTCGTTCCGTAAGCGAATAAGACCGAGGGTGTTGTCGAGAACGCGGTCGTAATTGACACGCGGCCGAATGGCTTCATGAGTCTCCTTCTTGATTCCATCGATACTGATGATGACTGTCTCGATGCCCGTGTCCAGAATCGCACGCCGTTTCGCGACATCCATCAAATGCATATTGGTGGAAATAGACAGGCCACGAAATCCCTTGTCACGCGTATGGCGGATCCGTTCGAAGATCAATGGGTCGATCAACGGCTCGCCCAGCCCAAACAGATCGAGCATCTTGATGTGTTCCCTGTAGGGGGTCAGCGCGTCGATCAACGCGCGATACTTGTCCATCGGCATGATTTCCGGCTTCCGCGTTTCCGGGAGCGTAATCGGGCACATGTGACAACGCGCATTGCAGCCAAAGACAGTCTCAATGACCACGCGCTTAGGAATCAGACGTTCACCACGCCATTCAGTCCAAACACCCGTAGCTTGTGCGCCGAGACGATTCTGCTTTTGCACGAGCGCCTGGCCCCCCGGTTGGGGATCAACGATACATGCTTGATCCTTGACCGCGCTATCCATGCTGGCCCTATCCCCACTTGCAGAGCTAGACATTGCCTATTTCTCGCATCAACGAAGGCATATCCACCGTCATCACATCAGGGGACGGCTGGTACCAATGCCTGCCAAATTCACGCCTGACAGTAATTATCCTGACCGACTTTTCTTGCTGACTCACTGCTGTCATAAGCCGATCACTGGAACGATTATAGGATCTGCTGTCATCGACGATCAATAGCGTCCCCGTTCGAGCCGCATCTTTCATAATCTCCGTCCAATCGTCGGCCAGTACAGTGTTAACATTATAGAGCGAGGCGGTTCGACCTTGCGCACGCAGGCTCATCAAGATATCCCGAGCCTGCGGGAAAGAAAAATTAAAACTGGCGATAGTGGCATCGTGGCCGTCCGCATGTTTCTGGATACCGCTTTGAGGAATTTTGACTTCTGCTTCCGTATCAGGGATTTCACTTTTCAACAATCGCTGGCTCACGCAAATAATCCGGATGCCCGGCTCAAAAAGACGATTGTCGAAAACCTCATCGGCATCCTGCTTCGTGGCAATGGTGTATCCGGATATCCGGGTAAGGGCACAGAAATCAGACAGGCTGTTCAGACATGATTGCGGCCCCTCATACCCGCTATCTACGACAGCGGCAACGATGCTAAACGATGCCTTGGGAGTCATGCCCCGCAGAATGTTGCTCGTATTCACCAACTGGTCCACGCCGAGCAGCAGGAAATCCAGTTGCTTCATGACAAATAAGGAGGACACACCGTTCAGAAGAAGCCCAAGACCGACACCGACAAGCGTATTTTCTGCGTTAATCGTGTTGAGCACGGTCGCATTTTTCTCGGCCTTCAAACCTTTCGCCAGTCCCGAAACGCAGGAACCCGCCGCTACGTTCTGACCATAGACGACCACCCTACCGGCCGTCGAAATATTGCTGCGGATTTTCAGGTTGACGTATTCGATGTAGTTCATCGGATTTCCGATAATAACTGCCCCAACATCGTCCGACTCAACTCTTCAAGCCGGTCCCGGTCATGCTGCTTCAAGAGCACGTAGACCGGATCCGACTCCGATTCTTCGAGGACCGGCCAGTCACCAAGTTGCACCTTTGCGGCCGGCCCGGCATGGTAGTTAATATACCGAGGCACCGTGGCGCCTTCATCCAGTGTGTGCCATCCGCCAAGCGTCTTCACGACCACCTCCACAACGGCAGGCATACTGTGCTGCACAATTCCCGCACGCAATTCCCTTAACACCTGGGCATAGGCTTGAGGGACATTACCGTCCAGTCGAGCATAGGGCACGCCAAAGGCACTGGCAATCCGCTCGAGGTTGACCGGACAACGACGTTCCATGATATGCGTCGCCAGCGACCATCCGTTGTTTTCCACTAATATCAGCAGACGCAATCCGTGCGCCGCGCAAAATTGCAGAGCCTCGTAGAACGCTCCCTCCTCCATCCCACCATCACCCGTGACCACCCACGTGACATCGCCGGTCTCGGTAACTTTATTTGCCAAGGCCGTACCAGCGGCAATACCGAGGTTGTTCCCCAGAATGCTGGAGGCGTACAGGATGCGCGCATCTGGATTCGCAAGATTCATGGAGCCCAGTTTCCCGTTTGCCAACCCAGTTTCTTTTAACAGGAACTCATCCACGATGGGGCGCAGCGATTTTGCCCGGGCAAGATTGTAGTGGAGATTGCGGTGCGGCAGGATTAGAGCATCTTGTTTGCCAAGCACGGTGTCGGCAGCAACCGCGATCGCTTCATGGCCGAGAGCCAGATGTATCGGAATGCGAAATGACCCGCTCTTGTATTTCTCGTTAATGATCAATTGCGACAAACGAATACGAAGAATTTCGCTGGCCACGCCGATGAGAGATTGCTCGTTTCCTGCCAATGGTTTTCCCGTAAGTATGTTAGATGCCATGATACGACTCCCTGAATTCGGCAAACGAAGGATACCGCGCATGTGCTGCTGAGATAACGGGGTCAGGATACAATAACGGCCACTGAATGGCCAGTTCAGGGTCGTTCCAGGCAATCCCCGCGCCGTGTTCGTCCGAGTGGCTGTTATCTGCTGCCAGCAGCGCATCGACGTTGTCCGACAGGCTTAAAAAGCCATGTGCGAACCCACGCTCAATGTACAGCGCTACCCCTGATTCGGCCGACAATGCCATGCCATCCCACTGGCCAAAGGTCTGGCTCCCCTTCCGAAGGTCAATCGCCACCCAGAAAAAGGAACCCCTGTACGGGACAATCAGCTTACCCTCAGTATAGGGCTCCCGCTGAACGTAGAGACCACGAACGGTATTGACGCGGGTGGTATGAGAATGGAGAATTTGTTTCCACGGCCGGATGATACCTGCCTCCGCGTAGCTTCGTTCATCGAACAGCTTTGCCAAAAAGCCCCGCTCATCCGGGATTGTCTTGTAGATTACTTCGAATACGCCGTTGAGCTTTCTCGGGTTCAGCTGCATGATTGAATCCGTACGTCGGGAGGAGGTTGCTGAACAGTCTGGAGTTGCAGGAATTCGGCAACGGACCTGATACCTTCGACAATACCTATTTTTGCTCGCCAGCCCAGCAGCGATTCGATCTTACGGCTGGAGATATTTCTCACGCTCGGATGGGTCGCATCACGTTCTTGGATGACAGGTCGGCTGCCCAGCAAACGCATGGACTGGTCGATGATTTCTCCGAGCGAAACAAGGCGGGGTCCCTGGACGTTCAATATCTCAAGCCCCTTCAACCCCACCACGGACAGTATCGCATCTGCCACGTCGGAAACATGAATAAAGCGCCGGGCGGTTAACAACGACCCCACGGCCACTTCCTTCTCTGTCGCTACGGCATTCACGAGCGCCTCGACAGCGGACCAGTTGCCACGATGCGGGCCATACACGATGCCGAACCTTAATATCGACACGGGGCATAGCCCTTGTTGGTGGGCCTGTCTCAGGCTCATTTCTCCGACAAGCTTGGTCAATGCGTACTCTGAGGTAAGCGAAGTGATGTCGATCGTATCTTCTTCGAGCTTCTCCGTTTCGTTGTCACAACGGTCATAGACCCACTCGCTCGATGCAAAGATGAACTGCCGGGCACGACGGCTGCGGGCCGCCTCGATAAGGTTGAGTGTGCCCATCACATTGACATCAAAGCTGCGCATGGCCTGCCCCCGGCAATCGGCGTCGCGCGACAAGGCCGCGAGGTGCACGACGGCATCGACATCCATCGGAATATGCTCAGCGATATCCCTATCTCTGATGTCGGCCGGATGGCAACTCGGCAGGCCCGCGCAATTTGTATCGATGCCCGCAACCTCGACTCCGCGTCCGGCACAACGCCTGGCAAGCTCGCGGCCAATGAAGCTGTTCTGGCCTGTGATAAATATTTTCATGCGTAATCGGCTGACTCAGCTATCAACAGCTTTCTGGCAAAGGCACCACGCCTTGCGGTTGCTGAAAGAGCGCGGCCATCTCCGAGACAATCACCTCGAGTGAGGTTCTGCCGGGGCGATACCCAATTCCGACGGCCCGGTCATGGCGACTGATGAGCGGAGGGCAGATCTTTCTACGGCCTGACGGGTTCCGGCAAAGCAATCCGAAACGATCCCGGAGAACCTCGATCAGCTCCCACTTGGTCGTGGGTCGTGCGCTATAAATATCGTACGCGTCGTTAGGGATCCCTGCTGTTATCAACTTACGGACAAGATCCGTGAGTTCGTCCATTCCGATATAATCTCTGACAAAATCTTCCTCGCTGGTTTCGAAGGCCCTTTTCTCCTGCAAACATCGCACAACCTCAGAAAGGAAGAACGTCCCACCGGGATCGATGAAACGGGAGAAATAGCCGAAGACTCTGATGTCTGCGATAGCAAACTGCGGCAGGGACCGATGCTTTCCTTCGGAATTCAGCTTTGCAACACGATACCCATGATATTTGTCTGCCGGCTTGTTCAATGAAATGGAAAATATCGAATCCTCAGATGCAACCGATTCATAAGCATCCCCATAAAGCGCGCCAGTGGAGATATTAATGTATGCCGATGCCGGGTGATCAGACAGATACCGCAGTGCCAGGTTGTCAAAATATTCTGTGATCTCGAAAATTCCTGAGCCGCTTTCACAAATCTTAGCCGGGTCTCCAGGTCCTGCAGCGTTAATCACCACATCGTAGTCCCCGGCGAGGAACTCACCGTACTCTTTGATCTCCGGCAACCGCCGGTCTTGCGACAACCCGTCTAAGCACCTTGCAACACGCGCCGCGTTTCTGCTGAACGGCGAGAGTTGCCATTCGCCGACAGGATACTTATACGCGAGGCCTTTTCCGATATGGCCCGTTGCACCAAACAAGGCAACCCTCTTCATGATAGCGTACCCGTCACCTCAACCGCGCTGAGTCCGCCTTCACATGCGGTTGAAGCTGCACAGTCACTACTCGACAAGAAATGGATTGGGGATATCCTCCGGGAGCTTCCCCGGTACCAGACGCGGGATGGTCTTGTTCTTGAAGTTCTGGGTCAGCAAGTCATGAACAGAGAGCCCGAATGCTGCGAGTCTGCGCGCCCAATAGCCAGACTCCTTGAGCTTTGTATCGAGCCGCTCGACAACACTCGGTTCAATGCGGCCAAAGAGCTTGTGCTGGAGATAACCGATAAAGTACAGGGCCAAACCATGTTCGGGCGAAATGACGTCGCACAGATTGGCAAGATGGGCGAATTGCTGTTTGATCTTGATCTCCCGCTCTTCAGTGAAGAGCCGATGAAAATTCAAATGATAATTCATGTAAAACCAGATATCCGTCAATTGTGCGCTTGTGGGTATCGCAGTAAGCGGGATTGAACAAAATGCGCTCTCGAAGTCCTTGGAAGCCATACGGAGACCGAGATCAATCTCATCCTGCTTGCCATACCCCCCCGCGTTAAACCGGGTCTCGGTCCGATCAGCGTTCCTGATCAATCCCTGCTCCACCATCGAATCGTAGATCGGCGTGTTCGGCAAAGGCTGCAACACGGTTATCCCGGACCAATCCAAGTCCATCTCGCGCGATAAATTAATCGTGTCGTTGATCATCGCCAGCGTCTCTCCGGGAAAACCAATGATCAAGAACGCGCGTGTGTGAATCTGCGGGTACCGACGCAGCACCTCCGCAGCGGCCATAAAAGTTTTGATCGTCCCCGGCTTCTTGATCTCGCGCAAGATATTCGGATTGCCGGACTCGACGCCGATATTGAGCGCAATGCAGCCACTATCAGCCATGGCATGCACGATGTCTTCCTTGCAGGACGCCGCAATCACGCCGTTCGTAGCATCCCAGGTGATGCCCAGGTTACGACGCACCATGCCGTTGAACAGTTCCAGCGACCTCTTGTGGTCTTTGAGCAGGTCGTCGTCAAGCCAGACAATGTGTCCGATCCCATATTCATTTTTAAGAATCGACAGTTCCTCCAACACGGAGTCGACCGAGCGTTGCCGAACACCCTCCCCGTTAAAATTGCGGACACTGCAAAAGGTGCACTGCGCCCGGCAGCCACGAGTGGATAGGGCGGTCGCAAAACGAGTATCGGGCGGCTTAAATGCGTAGAAATTCCCCATGACGCCCCAACGGGACAACTGGCCGACCTCCATTAAATCGTAGGCCGGAATCACATCCATTTCAGACGACGTCGGCTGACATGATTCCGGTGCATGATAGCGCCACTCCTGTTCGTTCAGTATGACCTGACACAGATCGGCTTCGTCCGCGGTTCCCGCGACCACCTTGCAGAAGCGCTTCAAAGACACGTCGCCTTCGCGCAAAAAGGCTATCGTCGCGCATGAAATATCGTCAAGCACGCGATCGACATCGTTATTCACGTGCACGCCGCCGATGGCAATCGGAATGGAATGTGTGGCAGCATGCTCGCACACTTTTTTCATGGAACCATGCGTCATAGTGAACATGCACGTGACGCCGATCAAGTCAGGCTGAAATTCACGGATCGCGATCGACAGGTCGTCTTGCCATGCCCGGTCAAAGTCAAACTCCTGTGTCGAGGAGGACGCGTGGCAACTCGCTAACACTGAGTGATTGAGATTGATGATACGCGGAACAACGCCAATGCTTCGGAGCCCCTGGGCCAGGATTCCCAGACCGTAAGGAGGATAGTTGGGGTACCGCCGGCGCTTTGCAGTGGCGTGTCTGAACAACCCCGACTCGCCATCAGGCGGATTGACGAGAAGGACGCGACTGATCCTCCGTTTCGGGAAGTGGCGCACCAAGAATGAGCGGACCTCGGCCAAGTCCTCAGCGTTCGGCTTCATCTCCAGGAGATTTTTGTTTACACTCGTTGTCACGTCACTTTTTCCCTGTCCTTCTCGCCGCTGGCTTCGCGGAAAGCCGGCTCTCCGCCGAGACCGATTGTTTCCGCCGGCGGAGAAACGCGTCTGGATTGGATGTGATCAGCATTCGGTTGTAGTACGGATCAATCTCCCAGTCCTGATAACGTTCTAAAAAAGCATGAATCGCCCGGAGCGGATTATCCTCGCTCCATTCCGGCTTGCTATTGGGAAGATCCTGCAGCAGGCCCAGTGTGCCGTCCATCACCACCATATAGCTGTCTGCCGACACCAGGGGAGCGTAGAGCTCCATTTCGCTGAGCACGTGCGAGAACGAATGATTGGAATCAAACGTCACGAGCACTTTCTCATCCTTATGTATTCTCTTCCGTACCTCCCCAACAATCCCGGCATCAATTGAACTGCCCTCGATTAACTCGATCCGATGAGACAGCGGATGGCTGTTGATCGCCAAACGATTATACTTTCGTATCTCGACATCAATACCGATAACCCTGCCCTTGCCCAACAATTCCAGTATTGAGGCGTACAAAATGGCGCTCCCGCCATGCGCGATGCCGGTTTCCACGATGACATCCGGACGAATCTTCCAGATCAATTCCTGCATCATCAAGAGATCGCAAGGAAATTGAATGATCGGGATGCCCAGCCATGTCGGCTCGTACATCAATCGATTGTGGACAAATACATTCGTCCATAGGCGTGTCAGCGCTTTGAGACCTTCAGGACTATATGGGTCGATGATCTCACCCTTATCATTAACGAGTTTTGGGTTCAAGCTCCAAATACCTTGTTATTACAAATGATTTTCGCGAACGGTTTCGGCCGTCATTTTTCCTGCCTGCCTAGCACTGAGCACGATTCGTGACCGTTGCCGGCAAGGCGGCGACATAGTTCGCGTTGGTCCGATAACAGGCGCTCAAGATAATTCGCGCAGTCCGTAATACTGTTGAGGCCGACCTGACGAGTATCCAGCGACTGGCTCGAACTGGCACGCTCTTTCCGACTCATTGAACTTCTCAGAACTGTGGCACACTGCCTCGCTGCGCGACGGATTCGACGCAGCGGTCGCAGCATTACTGATGAACGCACATTAGGATTACGGATAACGTCCCATGCCCTGCGATTGAGAATAGCTCCCCATACTCTTGCCCGCAGAGAGAACGGGAACAGGTGCACAGCCTTCCTGAAGAGTTCGTGCACATCATGCATCTTCAGGCCTTGCTCCTCGAGCTCACGGATTGCAGCATAACAGTTCACAAAAAACAGATTCCAATTCAACCGGTATGCGCCAAGCAGGTCCGGCAGAAGGCTTTGCGTGTGCAACACTGTCTCCGCGGCGGTGCAGGGAAAGAGCATCGTTGTTTTCAGCGGTATGTGCCTAAAAGACGTCCCGGTAAGCATTCTGCGGTAAGTCGCTGGGTCCGCGAAATGGCCTGCCGCCGAATGCTTGTGAGAGCCCTTTACCGTCAGCGGCAGATCAACCTGGAGGGTGTAATCAGACAACGCCAGTGCAGCCAATGCCGCAGAGGTCATCGGACATATTGATTCAAACAGATTGCCTCCAAATTGCTGGCGGATACGCTCGATGATCCGCCTGGAGTAGACAGCATTTGGTATAATCGGAACTTTATGCTTGACCGAACTCCCCAACCCCGTGCCCGACTCGAACATTTCCGCGATAACGCGTTTGGCGTCCAGCTTGACTCGCCGGCCTGTGAATGACGGAATGGTGAGTCGGTGCCGCTGATCCTCAAGCCACCAGTCGCCATCGACGTACACTGCCGATCCCCACCTAACAGTATCGATGTCCTGGTTCAGCCGAATTTCCTCATCGACAATCGTGAGGAGGCTGGGAGGAACAGCAAAGTCATCGCACAACAACGTCTGCCACTCGCCAGTTGCATGCGAAAAAGCGAAGTTCCAGTGATCGACCAGCGGGAGATATCCCGATGGGCGCACGTACCGCAGGCGGTCATCCTCCACGACTAAGCCCTTGCAGCCAGCATCGCTGTTATCCGATACTATGACCTCGAAATCCTTAAAATCCTGGGCAAGCGCAGAACGGACAGCGCTGCCAACAACGTCCGGCCTGGTTGTCGTAATTACGATCGAAAATCTCGGCATGCTATAGCTTGGATTTAAACGTTCCCGAACAGTAACAGCGATTAAATCTCCACCGATTTATTAAGTCGCCCTTTCAGTACGCCTAATATTTGATCACAGATTTCGCCTTCTTTTTCGTATTGAAAGGAATACGCCTCTATTCCTTTGATTTTCGCTTCGTTCATAAGGCTGCCATATATCTCGCACTGGAGTTGGTATCGCGCTAGAATTCGGTCTTCACTAATTTGTCCTATGAAAAAATCCCTTTTGCGAACTCGCCTCAAGTATTCATCCGGGCTCACGTATAAATATATGATCACATCTGTTAAGTCACGGATACTATCGAGAATAAAGGCCCGTATATGCCCACTTTTCTCAATCCATCGCCGCCCCTCTGCCTCATAATTCTCCGGCGTTACGAAAGGTACCGCTTCATAGAGCTTTTTTATGACTCCCTCGTCGATCAGCACAAAATCAAACGAACTCCGTGGAGCTTGCAACATCATTGCATGCAGAAAATAATGCCTTGCATATCGGCGCGCTAAGTAAAGATTTCCCCTTCTAATAAACTCTCCACAAACCCTACATGCGCTCGGTGAGTTCAACAGTATCTTGTACTGTTGCCAGGTTGTACGCCAACCGTCGGACAGGCTGCCCAGAAATTGAGCTAAGTCCAGATGTTGTGCCTTGGCCCTTCCCATCACTTCAGAGATCAATGTGGATTTCCCAACACAATTGGACCCTATAATATCAACCCGGATGCTTCTACACGACGCGTTCATCGACTCGCTCTGCTATAAAAATATGGCGCCGCTCGTTATCCCCTCTAAAATCTGTCACAAGATAGTCCAAATACCTTGCCTTGCATGATCCCAGCGACACTAGGGTCTTTCGGATAAACTCTCGGCACTCACTCTCGGTCTTGCCCATTCTTGCCAGTTCCGAAGCTAACTTTTTATTCTCACATGGATTCGGTATCTCAAAGTATAAACATCTCCGCGTCTTTCCCCAGACAACCGACAACATATCCGTCGCCACATCCCACCCATATGCCTGAATCCAATATTGCATCACAGATAGAACCAGCGTTACATCGACTTGGGGCAAGACCCGTACGCTGCGCGGATCAATGGCCATAGGACAAAACGCTACCTTATCAATTTTAGCGGCCATTGCTGCCAACTGGCCGAGGTTGAGTAGATCTCTGTTCGGGTCTAAAGCTACGGTGAACACATCTCTAGCCGCAAGATTTAGTGCAAAAAAGCCATTGTAACATCCAATGTCTAATGCGGAGGTTACACCCTCTGGAAGCGTTTCATTAATCAATTGCCACTTTCTGAATGCTGTTTGACCTTTTCCCCCACTTGTAGGATGACCTTTGTGTACACCAAGTTGTGGTAATGGCAGGTGATATCGGTTTACCTTCGCCGCATGCGTCGTCATTGCCCCATACAAGCGATAGCCATAATTCCGAACCAGCAATGCATACGTGCTTTTCAGATTTGTGGCGGCACTCCTCACACCCGACAGAATCATATGAATCACCTCGTACTAATAATCCTCATTTCTTATTTATCCAAAAGACTGCTCACCCGCAGAGCCAGTGCCAGTGTACAGAATTATTTGTTGTTAAAACTGCCAGGATTGGCTACTAACACGCGCAGGCAGGCACTAAGACACTTCAATTTGATCATTCTTGATAATACTCGGAACCGGAAGCGGCGAAATGAATCGCCCCTTATAGCCGTTTTTCCTGAGGACCAGCGCCAATTCATCAGCAATGTGCCACGACAGCAGCATTGCATATTCCGGCTGATCGACAAATAGTTTTTTCTCGTCAAGAACAGGAATGCGTGTGCCGGGCATGTACTTATTGAGTTTGTGAGACGACGAGATTTCCAGGACACAATCCAAAACACCCTCGTCAATACCTGTATATTTAATCAGGGTGCTGGCCCGTGATGGCGCCCCGATGCCATACACCCGTCCGCCTGCTTTCTTGATGGGAGCCAGCAGCGCCATCAAATCCAACTTGGACTGCAGGGCTCGAGTACGGAATCCTTTCAGAGCTGAGCCGTCCGTGATGCCGCGAGCCTTCTCGTCGGCCAGTCGCTCCGCCACTGAGGGCTGAACCGGCCTCTGCCCTTTTCGAGCGGCATAGACTCGGAACGAACCGCCGTGCGTGGGAATCCGCTTGACATGAAAGGGTTCGAGGCCGTGGTCCGCCAGCAAACGGGAAAGACTGCCAAGCGCATAATACCTGAGATGTTCGTGATAGATGGTGTCGTATTGCAGTGTCTCCACAAGGCCTAACAGATAATGGGACTCGGAGATAAAGACCCCATCAGGCGCCAGTAGATCCAGTAAGGCGTTTACAACATCGTGGATGGAGCCGATGTGCGCGAAGACGTTGGCGGCGGTGATTATCGAGGCGGCCCCATACTCAGCCTTTACCTTCGCCGCCGTTGCATGGTTAAAGTAGGCTGTGATCGTCGGGATGCCCTTGCTCCGGGCCACATCCGAGGCCTGGGAAGGTTCCACGCCCAAGACGCGGTAGCCCGCTTTTTGAAAGGGAGCTAGCAGCGTCCCATCATTGGAGCCGATATCTACAATAAACTCGCCCCCCTTCAGTCCCAATAGCGATCCAGCTTCCTCGCAGAGCTGTGCAAAATTATCCCGTAGGATGCGTGTCGATCCCGACAGATACGGATAGCTGTGCGGAAACAGCACAGTCTGGTCCACTTCGAGCCCAATCTGCACCAGTGTACAAGCAGGGCAACGGAATAACTCCAATGGATAGGTGGTTTCTTCCTCTGCAGCCTGCCCAATCGGCGGCATGGTATTCACGGGAGGAATATATCCCACGAACAGAACTGATTGGAGTTCTGGGCTTCCACAAATCTGACACTTGATGATCGGACGCGACGTAGCGGTCACAGTCATGTTCTCCTTTCAGGACGAAACCGGTTGCAGGTGTGCGTGCTGAACGTACCAGGACAGCGTGTCGGCAAGCCCTTCCCTCAGGCCCACCTTGGGAGAAAATCCCAGCGCTCGAAGACGGCCGATATGGGGGCAGCGCCGAGAAGTTCCTCCGACCGGAGCTGCCGTATACACCAACTCGGCCTCCCGGTCGAACCATTTGACCACGATAGCGGCCAATTCCCCCATCGTCACCTCGTCTTGAGTTCCGATGTGGTAGAGCCCCAGGTGGGCGCCCCGTTCGATCACGGCCATGAGCCCGTCGGTAAAATCATGAATGTGAATGAAGGCGCGGGTTTGCCGCCCATTGCCTTGGAGGGGGAACCGGATCGGCCCTTTCGGCGTCGCTTCCACCAGAGCTTTGGCACGAAGGGCAAACTGGGGGATGACATGCTCCCATCCCATGTCGGGTCCATAGACATTGTGGGGACGGAACAAACAGACGCGGCGGAAGCCGGTTCGTCCGTAGTTGATCGTCAGTAGTTCGCTGATGATCTTGGACCCGCCGTAGGAATACCGGGGATTCATCACGTCGGGCACTGACAGGGGGGCGGATTCATCCGTCGGCACCACCGGAGGCGTCTGGTACACCTCCGAACTGGACGCCACTACCAAATCCCCGACCCCGTGGCGACGGCAAGCGTCCAGAACCGCCAACATACCCCGCACTCCAACATCGAGCACCGATTCGGGTTTGGAATAAAAGAATTCCGTCCCATTGACTGCCGCCAGATGGATAACCGCATCCATTCCCCGGGCAGCGTCGGCCACCGCTTCCGTGTCGCGGATGTCCGCCACCCGCATGTCAATCTGGCTTTCCACTTCAGACAGCCGCCTCATGTGACCACGGGACACATTGTCCAACACGCGGACTGTATTCCCTTCCCGCACCAGCCGTTTTACCAGCGCCGCGCCGATAAATCCCGCGCCACCGGTGACGAGATATGAGCCTTTCAACCGCCTTTCAAATTTTGTCATCTATTTTGCACCAGCTCCATTAACAACGCCTTCGATTTCTTTTGATAATGTCTCCACTACTACTAGCGGAGTAAAGTATTGCTCATAGGTCGTCCGTCCACCCTTCCTCACGCGAGCGTTCAATTCGGGGTTGGACACCGCTAGAAAAATCATCCGTGCAACCTCATCCGGAGTGGTTCCCGCTAATGCGTTCTCCGCATGATTGATCTCTGGAATAGCCCTCTTACTATTAGCGTGAACCACCAAGCAGAGCCCCATCGCCCACGCAACTAAGTGACGCGTATATGCGGCTTGATATGTACCGGCGTTGTTCAACAAGAGGAGTACTCGGCACGACCGGAGCTCCTGATCAAGATCTTGCACATAGCCCCGTAGGACGATCCGGTCATGCCGCAGGTAAGGACGCAAGGATGGCGTGATTTCTCCTCCACCAATAATATGAATTTGATAATCCAGACCTCCCATCACTTTCTCTAAGTACGGCATGAGATCGACGAGGAGAAACTTCAAACCATAGATGCTGCCGGTGCTGTTCAAATACCCGACATGACCAATGATCTTGATCGGCTGACGCCCGTTCTTTTCGCGATCATTCCAGTCGCCCAGACTCATGTTTGGAATACCTGGGTCGCTCCACGTGTTTCTAATATAGATCGACCGCTGATGCCTACTACATCTGCGGTAGATCTCAGCATTGGAGGCCGTAACGTTCGTGATCAGATCCACCTGACTCATCAATGTGAAATGCGCACGCTTGAATTCCATGAGCTCGTAACGTGTTCGCATGTAGTGAAGGAGTGTTTTTACAGCCGTGCCATGTCCGTCCTGCTTGGTTGTGGCGGGGAAGAGCATGCGGTCACTCAACCGACTCTCCGCCGGTGCAAAGTCCACGTCTCCCTGATAAGCGATCCGAGGGCGCCTGGAGAGGCCATGAGTAGCTGCAAGACCCTCCGGACTCCAGACACTCAGAATCGCATCGGGGTTCACTTCATCGACGCGCTTTTCGATAATGTAGCGAGCCTGAATAGTGGGATAGAAAGCTCTCATGTTGGCTTGTCCGCTTAGAAATCTTGCTAGCCGCTGCATTTTTTTCCATGGCGTGCTCGTGCTCTCGTATACGAAATAATCAGTTTTCCCCAGTTGGGGAAGAATCCGGACCCCCATATTCGAAAGTCCGTGAATCTCTTGCTGTTCTGCAACGGTCAGATCTGGATTGGAGCGGAATTCGTTGAAGATAATCTGAAACGTGAGCTGGTGACCGACTTCTAACAAGCCCCTCAGCAATTCAAAGAGAACGATATTCACAGCGGTCACACCGGGTTGGTCATGTCGCTTGAATGGAATGGCGCTTGCCAAGACAAAGAGCTTCACCAGCTTTTCCCTCCGACATTAAAATAGCGCCTGCATCGAGAAAAGAGATTGCCAGAAATCTCTTGATGAGCGAACCTCATTGACCTTTCTCCAATTCATGCAATCCAGTCTGCCGAGAAGGAACAACTCCCCACAAATCCACAACCAGCTTATCTGGAGGAAAGACTAGTTCCCGGTATGCAAAATGGGGCACGCCGACAATAATGATCGAGCAGATCTTAAGTAACTGTTCCTTTCTCACAAAGGTCGCATCTTTGACATATTCATCTGAGCAGACTACATGCGCACCATGAAATTTCAGCACTTTAACGAGTTTGTACGAAAGGGAATCGCGGATATCATCGCTATCTGCCTTAAAGGCCATGCCAAGAATCCCAACGTGTTTTCCTGTCAGATTTACTTGCTGTGACTTGATTAGATGCCCCACCACGTAATTGGGCAGCCCTTCATTGATCATCATTGCCACATTCCCGAGCTGAAAGTGATTTCCGTACGCAGCCGCCAGTTGCAGGGTATCCTTCAACAGGCATGGTCCTGCTGCAAAGCCAGGCTTAGGAAAACTCTGTGCTCGCTCATAATTATGTGTCATTGCCTGGTAAATACGCTCGTAATCTGCCCCGTATTCCGTCGCGATCATATAAAACTGATTGGTGATCGCGAATTGTATGTAACGCCATGCATTAGAGAAGAGTTTCGTCAACTCTGCTTCCTGTACCTTCACTACGATCGTTTCTACTCCAAGCCGCTTGAAGAGATGTTCTGCGCATCGAACAGCCTCCTCACTAAACCCGGAAATAATTTGTGGGAGTTTCTGCAGTTCGCGTATAGCATGCCCTTGCACGATGCGTTCGGGACAGTAACTAAGGTGGATCTGGCAGCCATGCCTTTTGAAAAATTCTTGCAAGCACTCAGAGGTACCCGGACAGACTGTGCTTCTTAAGAGAATGCATTGGCCGGAGCGAAGGCATGAAAGAAGTTGTTCCGCTAACTCGAGCAGCGGTCTCAGCTTAGGATTGAGGTATTCATCGATCGGCGTTCCAATCGTAATGATGACCGACTCAGACTTAGCGACATCCGCAAGGCTTTCAGCGATATGTAGCGTCTTGCCAAGGACTTTCTTGAGGATCGGTTCGGCGTCGTGCTCAAGGAATGGCATACGACCAGCCTGAATGGCGGGTCGCTTGTCGACATCCTTGTCATAGAGAGCCACTCTGAGGCCAGCATTCGCTAATGCAATGCCAAGCGGCAGCCCTACATGCCCGAATCCGCCAATAATCAAGACGTCATATCGATGTGTAGCGGTCATGCTATTTCTCCAAGGTATCCATTCCAGGAATCTGAACCCAGCAACGTTCATCACTCGCCTTGTGAGCCAGATCTATTAAGACTTGCGCTCTATATCCGTCTTCAAATGAGGGACGGACCGTCGTGTCATTTCTCACAACCGCAGCAATAAATCTTTCTGCCAATCTGAGGAAGAGAGCGATCCGTCCATCCGCAAATTGGTTTCGCAAACTCAGTTCAGAAGGAAGCGGAATCTGGCGAAGTTGCTCATCCCCAGGCTCGCCGATCAAAACCTGAAAGTCCTTTCCGTAGTCTTGAAGATTACTGCTCCCAATCTTGAGTACTTTTCGTTCGCCAAAGCATTCAACCCAATGTCCTTGACCAAGTGTAGCAACAGGAGAAACGACAATGCTCACCGGAACTCCTCCCTCAAGTTCCAGTAGAACGTGGCAAACATCTTCGCTTGACACCGACCGACTCAGACCACTAAGGTCCGGCCGCTGGAGAACTTGGGTAGTGAGATGTGCGGTAAGAGTGCGTATAGGTTTGAGCAACCATTCGAGGTAGTCAAAACTATGAACAACCCACCCGCCTAAAGCTCCACCGCCCTGCGAACGGTCCGCACGCCAGGACCATGGGCGTGATTGGTTTGCCCAACTATTGACGATCCATCTCACGCTGACATGGCGTATCGGGCCTAATTCCCCTGACTCGATAATTCGCTTCGCCAATTGCCAGGCCGGAATCTCACGGAATTCAAAATCCATCATGTGAACAAGACCTGCCATACGGGCAGCTTCGAACATCCGTTTTGCCTGACTGCTATTAAGCGCGAGCGGTTTCTCACAGAGCACAGCCTTGCCCGCTGCAAGTGCAGCAAGCACTATCTCCTCGTGATGTGATGGAGGCGTCGCAACGCTGACAGCTTCGATGTCTGGACATTCGATTAACTCTTTCCAAGACGAAAAGAACTGAGGCAGTGAAAATTTGGTGGCGACTTCTCTGGCCTGCTCAGAATTGCGCGAAGCGATACCTATCACTGATGCATTCTGCACCGCCAAGAAGCCTGGAACATGCACCATGCGGCCAAAACCCAACCCGATAACACCAACACCTACCATTCAGTCATACGCCTTCTATCACAGTGTTACCCTTTAACGATGAACGTGAGATTATTACTCCAGCTCGATACCCTTCAATATGGCAAGAGTTATGAGACCCAGATGGAGCTGGTGCTTGAACTCACCTGATAGGATGCGATCTTGCAATGTCTTTATATTGACGAAGTCAACTGAGAGACCTGGTTCAGTTACAAACTTCGGATCAGGATCAGAGGCTAATACAAAGAAGGCATGGAGTCGATTCTCTAACCTACCTGTATCAGGATAGTAGTTGCCCAAGTACCTAATGGCCCTAGCGTCGAGACCCGTCTCTTCTTTGAGTTCTCGGCGACAGGCATCCTCAGGCAATTCTTCATCCTCAAGTAAACCCCCAGGCAGTTCCCATGTATAAGATTCCACTGCCGGTCTGTATTGGCGAACTATAGGTATATGACCCTGTGGTGTCCTAGCAAGAATTGTAATGTAATCAGATTGAGCCAAGCAGTGATATGTCTCGACCTTTTGACTATGAGCAAATTCAACATCTTTGCTCACAATTCGTACCCATTGAGACAAACGCTTTTCCTGTCTGGTCACTATCCGTGTCTTGGGATCCACCGTCCGTCCCTCCAAATACCAAAAACTTCCAAGCTTAGTCCGGACACCTACGCCGGCAAATTCGTGCTTGCCGACAACATAGACAAGACCATCGGCTATCCATGGTTTGAAGTTGCAAGATATCCACTAGGCTTGTATCAGTCAGGACTAACTTGGCGAAGTATGAAGCACACCGTGAATGGAATCGGTCCCTGCCATCGCCACCGCAGCACGGGCGCCTTTTCTCGAATGCCGTATCGCGGAGACACCCAGCCTTGCTCAATCTTCATATCAACTGGGAGCCTGCCACCTTCAGGATAACGGGATGGGGTAAAGATTTGGAGGCACTGGCGACCGGTGTGGATAAGACAGCCTTCGTCAATCAGCTCCAAAGAGCACGCTGGATGGAATGTGAAGGTCCATGTCAATTCATGAGCTTTTTTTGCTCCTGCCGGACCCCAAAAGCCATCCATGATTTCAATTCGCCTCGTCGGCTTTTCGAAGGTGATAGTCCTGCGATGCACGACCGGATCAACCATGCGCGCGTATCCATCGTGCTCGGCCACAATGCGATCAAACCCGTCCTGAGTTTCCCATTCCAGAACTCTCGGCTGAGCATCGGGGTGCAGACAGAACGGGCTACGCTCTATCAACCGGTTCTGCTCGAGTTCGTCCATCATCACTGTTGAGTGAGCTCCGGTTCCACGGAAAGTATTTCGGGCATCCGGATCGGAGGTATAGAGAAAACTTCCCGGATCAACCAGGATATCTTCTCCGCCGAGGTGCACTTCCAGAGAAAGCAGATCGTTGTGCTTGTGGTTCCCAAGCCCACCGGTTCCGACAGGCCCACAGTTAAATAGCACGTAGTCGTTCTCGGCTCGCATGATATAGAACCCGGCATGGGGAAATGCAGTACTGTTCAAGGATGGCGCCTGCCCCTGAGGCGGTCGGCTCCACCGTTTGTTTCGGTGGCCGTCAAACCAGAGCGCCTCGAGCCAGGACGGCCCCGCCAATGTCCACCAGTCTTCCCGCTCAAAAAGCAGGGCGCCGAGCGCCAGCAAATGCCGATGATCACGCTGGTCGACGATCCCGTAGCCACTCAAGATATGGAGGCGCCCGTCGTCCGCATCACCCACCTGCGGAGCCAGTCCATTGGGCTTGGTATAGGCTTGGACGAATTCCACCATGCGCGCCAGCCGGGCCAAGAATGCTGGCGGCAACGTCATGCCATGGTGACAGCAGAGTAGCGCAGCCGAGAGGAACATCTCGGTCACCAAGCGGTGATAGGGAATGCTTGACTCATAATCAACGCCGTCCGGCAAGACCTGGTGATCCATCTCTTGGACCATCGCCTGTACTGCAAAATCCAGCCACTTCCTTGCCTCCGCACACTCCGGCAGGCAGAGCCCCAGATAGAGCAGCCCGACTACATTGGCCAGATAGTGGTTTGTCGTCGTCCCATCCGCCCACACCTCGAGGTTGGCCATCAGGTGCCGACCATGCGCCAGCAACCCTCCCAGAAGGTCGGCAAAGAACTCGTCGTCGGCTTCCGACGAATCAGCCACTAAGCACGCAGCCCAGAGCCAGTTGACCGCGCGGATGGCCACATCCATGGCACAAGCCCAGTTCACACCGAACTGTGGCGGGTTCGTCGCGAGCCAGTCCTGAATTTGAGTCACCACCTCGCGCGCATATCGCTCGTCCTTCGTCAGCAGGTACGCTTGCGCCAGGACCGGCAGATGTTGCCCACGTGAAAGCTCCCAGGGCACCTTGATATCCGCCCCTGGTACGTGGCCGTGTCGAATATCCGCATAGAAGGTATGGGGATCCCATCGGTACCCGCTCTTGAAATCACGATGCCAATCAATCGTGGGTCCGAGCGCCACTGGGCCCGATCCCAACAGGTCGAAGACATGATCAGCAATCCTGTCTGCAGTTACTGCGATAGATTCAATCGCCTCCGGCGCATGTTGCTGAAGCACTGTCTGTATCCCCTGGGCATCCGCCGGCCCTACTGGCAGTCGAGTCCGTAGCGCTTGACGGACCTTATGGACCACACCATTTAGCGCTTGCTCGTTCACGCGGAAGGCTTGGGCAAGTTCGGCGCGGTCTACCTGAGTGCCCACCAAGCGAGCCAGGGTCTTCCGCCATCCGAGCGTCGCCTGCCGGCTTGCCTTGTGAACCACTCGCTGGACCAGGTTGATCGGCCTAAACGGCACTGCCCTGAACCCGGCACTCGCCTCCCTGCTCCCATGAGACTCCTGCACGAGAATGCTCATGACATCTTTCATGCGACGGATGCTTTCCACCACATGGCGAAGTTCAGGAGATACCACGCGCGGGGATCCCGCTTGTCCTCGATCAGACGCATGACCTCACGGCGATCGAAATAATCGGTCTCCTTGCAAAAGTCGTTCAGGACCTGCTTCGTCATATCCCCGAGCCGGTCAAAGAGCCATTCGTACACCGGCACGCCAAACCCCTGCTTCTTCCGCTCAAGCAACTCTCCAGGAACAATCCCGCGCACCGCGCGCTTCAAAATGTATTTCAGAACTCCGTGCCTGATCTTCACGGATTCAGGAATGCTCAATGCCAGCTCCACCACTTTGTGATCAAGAAAGGGGACCCGCCCTTCCAAGCCGGCTCCCATACCCATCTTATCCACGCGCATCAGCAGCAACTCCGGCAACCGCAGCATGAGGTCTACATAGGTCATCCAGTGGAGGTGGGAGGGCTCCCAGGCCCGGTCCTCGAAACGCTGGCGAATGGGGCGCAGCACCTCCCAAGACGTCAGCCCCGCCATTTGCTTCCGCAGCCGCGGGGAAAGCAATTCGCGTTTATGCCAATCCGTAAATGCCTCCGCGCCGCCCCAGAACATCGGGTACCCCTCGATCCCTCGACGTACCCGCTCATACGTACCCCTCCGCTGCTGTCCGCACAGGCGCAGCCCGGCAAGGCATGCCTGTTTGAGTGCGACCGGAACAGGCAGATCATTGTACTGCTGGTACTGTCGAGCTGCCTTCCAGCCAGGGTAGCCCCAAAACAGTTCATCAGCTCCTTCGCCGACCTGACAGACAACCACCCCACTATCTCGAGCCAGCTTGGAGAGGTAGTAGACGGGTACGCAAACCGGGTCAGCGATCGGCTCATCCTGCAATCGCACCAACTGAGGAAGAAACTCGATCAGATCTTCGACACGAAGAATGCGCTCGTGATGGATTGCTCCAACAGTATCAGCCATGCGCCTGGCATACGCGAGTTCATTGGGATAGCTGGAGTAATTCTGGTCATATCCAATTGTGAAGGTTCTGACCGGGGTACGTTCCCCTTCGGAAAACAACGCAGTGTTCGTGCTCGAATCGATACCACCCGACAGAAAGACACCCACTGGCACATCACTGACCTTGTGGAACTGCACCGCAGTCCTCAGTTCTTCCAGAATCAACTTGGTGATCTCATCGTCAGACACGCCTATCAACGGTTTCGTGTGATCCCATACATCCCAATACCGCTGCTCGACGATCCGGCCGTCCTCGCTAATTCTCAACCACGTACCGCCGGGCACCTTCTTAATGCCATTAAAAAGCGTACCTGGCGCTGGCGTGGTCAAAAACGACAAGTAGTGGAAGAGTGATTCTTCATGGACCTCCCGCTTTTGATCAGCATCCTGCAAGAGGGCTTTGATCTCGGACGCAAACGTGAGACGCGCATGATGCACACTGTAATACAGCGGTTTAATGCCGATCCGATCCCGAATCAACCAGAGCTCCTTCCGCTTGGCATCCCACAAACCAATGGCGAACATGCCCCGGAACTTCTGAAGACAATCAATGCCCCACTGTTCGAACGCATGCAGGATCACTTCGGTATCGGCATGGTCGGTTCTCCATCGATGCCCGCCAATCGCCTCGAGCTCAGCCCGAATCTCCGCATGATTGTAGATTTCACCGTTAAACGAGACCCAGAGAGTCCCATCTTCGTTGCACATAGGCTGGGATGCCGCCTCTGACAAATCCACGATGGATAGGCGACGATGTCCGAGCCCTACCTGGCCATCCTTCGCGATCCAAACTCCTTCGCCGTCCGGACCACGATGAACCATGGTATCGCGCATACGAGTGAGATAGGAGGTCGTGATTTTGAACGAACTGTTTTTGAAGGACAGCGCGCCGACTATACCGCACATCTAGTGAGTGCCTCGCAGCTGATGCTCCACGCGAATGGCGATCTCCGACGCTTGAACCTGTTGCCAGAGAGGAATCGGCCATTCGCCTCCCTGCCGCAGCGTGCACGCAAACGCCTCGAGCGCCTCTCTGTGTCCCTTCGCCGGCAGACGAGTATCCAAACCTTTGTCCGTACCACCAGCAATACTGAGCCGCCGGTAGTCCTCCAGCACTAAGACTTTCCCATCCATATAGACAGCGCATTGCTCTTTCGGATGCTCGCGTGAACCCAATGCGGTATACGTCAGCGTGGCGACGGAGCCATCCGCAAACGTCAGCGTAGCCACAAAGTTATCCGACGAGCTGTAATACGCCGTCGCCGGTCTGATGGCTCTGGCCTCCACAGACGCCACCGTACTGTCCGTCAGATAGGTCAGGAGATCATAGATATGACAGGCCTCGCCTCGATTGCGTCCTCCGCCCTCTTCCGTGTGCACCCAGTGCCCAGAGGGGATATGCCCTGCATTCATCTGATAGTTTAAGATCATCGGATTGGTTCGATGGCATGCCACGTCATGCATCTTCTTCGCATAGCAGGAGAACCGGCGGTTAAACCCGGTCATGAGCACCGGCGCGTCACTCCCGACCCTTGTTGCCGCAAAGAACTGCTTGATCTGATCAAGCTCTGCCTCGGTTAATGCCAACGGCTTCTCCACAAAAACATGTTTGCCAGCCTGAAGCGCTTCAAGAACCATCTTGGCGTGCATCTGATGGCGGGTCGCAATCAACACGGCATCCACGTCGTGATCATTCAAAACCTGGCTGTAGTCGGTGGTGGCATAGTTCGCTCCATACTGCTTTGCGATCGCCAGGGCATTCGGACCGGTCCGACTCGCGATCGCTTGAATATGGTACCAATCCGCCAGGGCGTTGAGGGTCGGCAGGTGCATGCTTTTTGAAAACGCCCCTGCACCCACAACCGCGATACGAATTCGAGTCGAAGACGCGGGCTTGGCCTTTGGATTCTGAATGGTTGAGAGCCCTGTAGTGGCGCTCTCGTCCTGGGGATATGACAACACCACCGCAAGCGGTTTCTGCTCGACATTGTCGAATGCTTCGTAGGCGCTCGGAGCGTGCCCAATAGGAACGGTCGAGGACACCATCGGCGCGACTAACACTCGATGTTCCGCAACCAGTTTCAGATATTCCGACATGTTCCTATTTTCCGTCCAACGCACATAGGCTACGGGATAATCCAATCCTTTTTCTTCATACGTGCGGTCATACCGGCCGGGCCCATACGAAGCGGAGATGAAAAAATCGAGTTCCTTCTCGTAAAAGTCGGCACGATTCAAACTTAGACCGACATCGCCGACCAGCACGACCCGGCCTTTCTTTCGACACAGCTGAAACGCCGTGGCTGCCACCGAATTATCCGGTGTCGCTGCGGCGATAATGACACCATCAGCTCCGATTCCGTCGGTCATTCGCGCCACTTGTTCGATCTCGTTTCCATCGTCCGGATGGAGACCGACATACATGCCAAGTTCCGCTGCCATCGCGATACGCGTCCGATCCAAATCCGTGCCGATCACCCGGCAGCCATTCGCCTTCAGCAACTGCACGGTCAATTGCCCGATCATGCCTAGTCCGATGACTACGAATGTTTCGCCTAACGAAGGCTGAGCCCGCCGAACGCCTTGCAATGCAATCGCACCCAGCGTCACTGTGCTGGCGAGGGCCAAATCAAGATTGCCAGGAACAGGCACGGTCAGATTACAGGGAACACGAATGATTTCGGCGTGATGAGCGCATTGCGAGCCAGCGCAGGCCACACGATCGCCAGGACGGAGGTCGTCCACACCCTCACCAATCTCCTGCACAATCCCAGCCGCCGAATAACCGATCGGAGTCGTCGCGGACAGTTTGCTCTCCATCAAGCGATACGTATTTGCCACCCCTTCGGAAGTCGCCATCTTGAAAAGGCGTGTGAGATTCGCCGGACGTTCAAGGGCACGTTTCCACAGCGGTATTCCGCTGCGCCTAATCCCGCTGATTTCCGTCCCGCTTGAAATACAGGAATACTGGACACGCACGAGCACCGTTCCTGGCTCAAGTTGGGGCACGGGAACTTCCTCTACCACAGCACGGCCTTGCCTGATGAGCACTTGCTTCATCGTTGATCTCGCATCCTGTCCTTTGGAACAATTGCTCCATACAAAGCGGTTACATGCTCATCGTCCATCTCACGGGGTGCGAGTGTGGGTGTCCGTGCGCAAATGACTTGCGCGATCCGTTCGGCAGCACACCCATCCCATCCTTCCGGGATTGCACCACGCGGCCAATCACCGGCTAACGCCCGACCAGCAACCTGCAAGACGACCTTCGGATCCGTTCCAACCACAACGTTGGTCCCCTGAGTCACCGTCACCGGCCGCTCGGTATGAGCGCGCATGGTCAGACATGGAACACCCAGGGCCGTGGTTTCTTCTTGGATGCCGCCTGAATCTGTCAGTACAAGTGCTGCATCGGCCAAAAGTCCCAGGAAGTCAAGATAGCCGAGCGGCTCGATTGGATGGAGGCGTGTAAACCGATGTAGCGAGGGAATTAATCCAAACTCATCAAGTTTCTTCCGCGTGCGTGGATGTATCGGGAAGACGACGTCGCATTGACCCTGCAAACCTTCGAGAATTCTGACAACGCCGCGCAGTTCCTGTTCACTGTCCACATTGCTTGGCCGATGCAGTGTACAGACAGCATAGCCACCAGGCTGAAGGTTAAATTTGCTTGGAATCTTACGCGCGCGGGCGTCGTGCTCGTACCGGCGGAGCGTATCGATCATGACATTCCCAACCCGATAGATTCGTTCCTTTGGAACGCCTTCCCGAATGAGATTCCGATCAGCATCAGCAGATGGCGTAAATAAATAATCTGCCAGCGCATCCGTCACTACCCTGTTGACCTCCTCCGGTATGGTCCGATCAAAACTGCGAAGCCCGGCTTCCACGTGCGCAACCGGAATTTGACATTTCGCCGCCGTGAGCGCGCACGCAACGGTGGAATTGACATCCCCAACAACCATCACGATATCAATTGACCTTTTAGACAGCACGTCTTCAAAGGCGGCGAGAACCTTGCCTGTCTGCTCACCATGCCTGCCCGAGCCGACTCCGAGATAGACATCCGCCTCTGGCATTGCAAGATCTTTGAAGAACGCTGACGACAGGGCATCATCGTAATGCTGGCCGGTATGTACAAGTGTCACGCTGAGACCATGATGTTTCTTGAACGCTTCCATGATGGGGGCGACCTTGACGAAATTCGGCCTGGCGCCAGCAACAACTATAATGCGCATGGCAGATCGCTCTTGATCACTTCTCAATGCCATTGAATCCCACGCTACAACTCTCCCGCAATAATCTACTCCACCAATCCGACAACTCACCTATTCTCCAAACAGTCACATGGGCCTCACATCATCAGCAACAATCTCCACAACTACTAAAGACAACGGCATATTCCCGCGCATTAGAGTGACCGGACAGGCGGCCAAGGCATCGACAATCCTTTGCCGGATGATCTCGCGGAATTGGCTTTCCATGGAGGACCTGTTGGCTAGATATTATCCGTATAAAAAGGACAACTGGGAGGAGTCGTTACATCGTCACTGCTCGTCACACCGGCACCACATCCTTCACATCGATTTCCACCGCCGCCGCCTGCTGAATCAATGGAACGGTTATACCCACGTGCGGATCTCCATGTCGCAGCCCAGAGACGGTCAAGGCGCGTCCAACGTTCGCACGAGGCCCTGCAGCAGTTCCTCGAAGAGCGGCACGTACTCCTCGAGGTTTCGGTAGATCGCAACAGCCGTGCGCTCGTTATAGGTATGTACCGTGAGATTGCGGTCTTCGATCATCCGGATCCACAGCGGACTGTCTCGAACGAGTCCACAGGTAAACGCTTCTCGCAGGCACCCCTTGGGCGAATGGCACAAAACCCCCTGTTCTCGCAGCAACCTTTGTACGGCTTTCCACGCCAGTTCAAAGGTAAATTCGAACCGTTTAATAGCCGCATCCCGAACCAGAGATGATTCCGGCTCCCGCAAGACCTCTTGGAGCCGCCGGAGCGCCTGTTCAAACGCTTTGACGGCTTCTTCGCGTTCCATTACGCCAGCACTTGTCCTTGGCTCACAATACGATCCCGAAACCGGCCATGAACTTGCCGGGCATCTATGACCTGGATTTTCCGAAGAGTCGGCAACTTGTCGATCTCCTCATGAATTTCAAACATTATGGTCGGGGCAACGGCAGTGGGGCCTGCGATGGCAATGTCGATGTCCGAGGTCGGAGCGGCTTCCAATGTCGCCCAGGACCCAAACAAGAGAATCCGGTGGGATTCGTCCGGCACATATCGTCGGATCACCTGGACGAGAAGTTTGAGAATCGGTTGAATGTCTCGTTCTCTCATTTCTCCGATCAGGCTCGTCGAACTCGACCGCCTTTTCTCTTCCCTCATGTCGCGCCCCTACCCCGTAGGATTGTCATTGCCCCAGCTTCTCAACCTTTTGTGAGACCATCAGCGATGTTTCACGTGCTCGATGAGCCGATCCCGCTACGCTCCCGATATCGTTCGTCGCTGGGGAGTCACCCTGTTCATCTGGTCACCCCTGAACTTTCTTCAACACTCAGGACTCACGCCCCTATCGCTCACGCCGGCACCACGTCGTTCACATCGATCTCGACGGCCACGGCCTGCTGAATGAGGCGAACACCCAGCACCAGCCGATGCCGCTTTTCTTTCCGCAAGAGAATCCCATGCGCTCCCTGCAACGGCCCTCGCACCACTTCGACCGCCATGCCTTCATGCAGATACGGGTGCGAGTCATAGGGCA
>Ga0326597_10001174_pt1 | contig 43128 bp, 40 predicted proteins | sample RVTome_12_FD_203789 | JGI IMG/M metagenome (GOLD analysis project Ga0326597, IMG submission 203789) | Soil microbial communities from uranium-contaminated site in the Upper Colorado River Basin, Wyoming, United States - RVT100D185 | ecosystem: Environmental > Terrestrial > Soil > Contaminated >...
GCGTAAGGTCGCTTGCTTGGGATAGCCAGTGGTGGAAATCCTCGGTACGCATCGCCGCCGCTCCAGATGTTCTTCCTTCCGGCTACTTGAAGCATAGGACGCGCCAACACCTAACGCAGACAGAGCCAAGTATTTCCGGGGCAATCGCCGGACGCCCACACCCGCCTTCCACTGCCTTGATCCCGGCGTAGAGCCCTTCAAGGTTTTGCCGCTCGACGTAGCCCCACACCAGGCGCGCACGGTGTCCTTCAGGCAGCCGCGATTCCAGGTCGCTTGGCCGCAGTTCCAGTTGCCCGCGGTTGGGCATCAGTACTCGCACCCTCGTCTTGCTCATCTTCCCGGCCCTCCCCTTACAGTGCCGCTATTTCACCACGCGCAGGTACGGTCCGGTAAGGCGTCGGGGAAATTTTCACAGGCTCTCAGGGGTTAGGGGGTAGGGAGGTGCTCCTCGCCCGTGGGAGGGGCCGCCGGGAGCGATACGTGGCTTGTGCCAGGGCCTATGATGCGCCACAGTGTGTATGAAATTGCGTGAGGGTACACACCATGAGAACCAACATCGTCATCGACGACAAGCTGATCCAGGACACACTCCGTGCCACCGGGCTGAAGACGAAGCGCGAGGTGGTGGAACAGGGGCTACGCACCCTGCTTCGCCTGTGCCAGCAAGAGGACATCCGGCGTTTTCGCGGCAAGCTGGACTGGCAAGGCGACCTGGATGCGATGAGGACCGATGAATGACCCTGGTCGATTCCAGCGTATGGATCGACTACTTTCGCGGCATGTCGACCCCCGAGGCCGAGCTCCTCGACTCGCTCCTGGGTCAGGAGCCGCTCGTGACCGGCGACCTGGTGCTGGTGGAGGTACTACAGGGCTTCGGCAGTGACCGCGACTTCAACCAGGCCAAGAAGTTGCTCATGTCGTTGCTGGTCATCGACCTGGGCGGCCGGGACATTGCCATTCAGGCGGCGAGGAACTTCCGTGCCTTGCGGGCGCTCGGGGTCACCGTGCGCAAGACCATCGACACGGTGATCGCCACGCGCTGCATCGAGAGCCGTCTGAAGCTGCTCTACAGCGACCGGGACTTCGACCCGTTCGTGCAACACCTAGGCCTCCGCTCGGCGCTCCCGGGGCGTAGCGCCCGGTGAGCGGCACCGAGTAACGCTTGCGGAGGGGAGCCTCCTTCACCGGCGCCCTCGTGGTCGGCCGCGAGGACCAGGGCGTCAGCGACCCGTGGCGGAACGCCGCCACCCGTGCCGTCCGCATCCCATGCGCGGCGTCGCCGACTCCCTCAACGTCGCCCAGACCGCCACCCTGCTCGCCTATGCCGCGTGCCAGGGGAGGGGTGAGGGGTTAGGAGGTAGGGACGTTGGCTCGCGCAGAGACGCCAATACGCAGAGGGAATTCACCACGAAGGACGCGAAGGGCACGAAGAACAGAGGGACCGCGAATGGACGCGATTGAGCCCGCGAATGCACGCGCATGCGTAGGCCTGCAGAGTGCCACCGCGCGTGGGATGAGGCGGCTGCGATTCAGATTAACCGCGTCGAAGCCCGATTTCGCCAGGGCTGCGATGAGCTTCTTGCCCGCCAGCGCGGGAAGCTTGCTCATGCGGCGATGGTGACCGTCTGCACCCCGACGAAATCCAGTGCCTCTGCCTCCGTACCTTCCACCTCCAGGCAGAGCTCGATCGCCTCCTTGATGCGTTCCATCAGGGTATCCAGAGACTTCGCCTGGGTGTGGCACCCCCGGAGCGACGGGACAGAGGCCACGTAGTAGCCTTCGCTGTCACGCTTGATCACGACATTAAATTGCCTGCTCATCGATCGTTACCTCGTGGTCGGGGGCGCTGTGAGAATGGGTACAGCGTACCTTCCACAGGGTCTGTGGCGATCTCGACGCGGGCGAGTCCAAGACACGGGTGAAACCATCCCAGTTGCTGCTAGCCCGCGCGGGGACGCCGAGGGCCTCTTGCCGATAGGGTGACAGAGCACTCGCTTTGCAAGCGATGCGAGAGTTGATCGGTTCTGTGTATTCATGCAGTGCATTTCCTTCTTTCAGAAGGGACGGCGCCATGAACGTGTGGGACCAGCGGTCCACGAATAGCCGCTGGAATTCTTGCCAAGTGACAAGGTCAACATTCGAGTGTTCGGCAGCTTCGTATGCGCCGCTCCCGAAACCATTCGATGAAACGACAAACCCGCGGTGCGCGCCAGCATCGGCTACTACAGTCCGAAAGGCGTGGATGACGTCCTGGGACACGGCGCTTTGCCAATGCTTGAATTCGCATATGTATGTGGCTGGCGGGGTGGCAGATGGATCCCCTGCTAAGACGTCAACCTTGACAGTTGCCACGGGCAAGACGAATTTCCGCTTCGGTGCGTGACTTGAAGCCGCATTCCGACAGGATCAACGCGGCGTTGTCTTGCAGCTCGCGCCAGTCGGTCGGCGGTATGCCCTCGATCATCTGTCCGTTGGCTGTATCGGGCTGCCCGATGTCGGGGTGCAGTATCGCATTTCCGAAAGGGAGGCTGTGGTACCTGATTTGGCGCGCTACGCGGCATGCTCTGCCCGCAGGCGTTCCGCGATCCAGACCTTGATGATGGATTGTCTGGGGACGCCAAGGCGCCGGGCTTCTTTGTCCAGCGATTGGATCATCCAGACGGGAAAGTCTACGTTGACTCGTTTTTGTTTCTGACCGGGTCGCGTGGCGTTGGACAGGTCGAAGTGTTCGCTGAGGTCCTCGTCGGCATCGAACTTCCGGTCGAGCTCTTTAGCCTTCATAGATCTCAATCTCCTTCTTCCGAGACCGCCGCACCGAGATGATCCGGGTATTCTCGCTGCGGGAGGTGGTGATCGCGGACCAATGTCTGTCCTCGATCTTGCCAATCACGATCGCCCGTGGTTCGTCGTCGGTGGCCACGGGGATCTCGATGCGATCCGGATCTTCCCAGAGAGCCTGCGCTTCCACGAAGTCGATGTCGTGCTTTTCCTTGTTTTTCCGGCTCTTGTTCGAGTCAAACTCGAATTCCATTGCGGTATAAAAACTATACCCATGCTATTCGGTCGGTCAACGTGCCGGGGTCACCACAGGCGACGGTGGGCCACCGGCCTGAGGGCGGGCGTGTGGGTGGTGCGCCTCCTGGCCCCTCGCCCCGGACTCCTGTCCCCCGGGGCGTCGCGGGCGCGGCCCGCGTTGACTTGGTCCACCCCAGCTCCTACCGTTTCCCGTACTCTTCGGGTGCGGATTTCACCCCTCCCTGCGCCCTCCCTCCGTCCGTCCTGGACCCGCCGTGCTGGCAGCCACTGCCCCTGATGTCGTGCAGATGATCCCCCTCGGGGGGCTGGGGGAGGTGGGGATGAACATGGCGGTCTACCGCCATGGGGCGGAGCTGATCGTCGCCGACTGCGGCCTGATGTTCCCGGACGACGAGATGCTCGGGATCGACGTGGTGATCCCGGACATCACCTTCCTGCGCGAGCACCGCGAGGAGCTGCGCGGGATCTTCCTCACCCACGGCCACGAGGACCACATCGGGGCCTTGCCCTATCTGATCCCCGACCTGCCGCGGGTGCCAATCTACGGCACGGCCATGACCCTGGGCCTGGTCAAGGCGAAGCTCGCCGAGCTGGGGCTCCTGGAGGCGTGCGACCTGCGCGAGGTGGCGCCGCGGGACGTGGTGGCGGTCGGGGCCTTCCGGGTCGAGTTCATCCGCATCACCCACTCGATCATCGGCGGCTGCTCCCTGGCGATCACCACCCCGGCCGGCACGGTCGTCCACACGGGCGATTTCAAGATCGATCCCGACCCGGTGGACGGCCTGCTGTTCGACGAGGAGCGGTTCCGTGACTACGGCGACCAGGGGGTCCTGGGGCTGTTCTCCGACTCGACCAACGCCGAGAAGCCCGGCCGCACCCTCTCCGAGCGGGAGGTGCGGGATGGGCTGGAGGAGGCCTTCCGGCAGGCGACCGGGCGCATCGTGGTCGCCACCTTCTCCTCCAACATCCACCGGGTACAGCAGATTGTCGACGTGGCCGTCGCCCACCACCGGCAGGTGGTGGTGATGGGGCGGTCGATGGAGCGCAACGTCGACATCGCCTGCGAGCTCGGCCTGCTGCACATCCCGGAGGGCCTGCGGGTGGCGACCTCGCGCATGGAGGAGTTGCACGCCGAGCGGCTGGTGGTGATCACCACCGGCTCCCAGGGCGAGCCCCTCTCGTCGCTGTCGCGCATGGCGATCAACGACCACCGGCAGCTCAAGGTGGAGCCGGGAGACACGGTGATCCTCTCCTCCAAGGCGATCCCCGGCAATGAGCGGTCGGTGTCGCGGGTGATCAACCACCTCCTGCGTCGCGGGGCGCACGTGGTCCACGACCGGGTCTCCGAGATCCACGTCTCCGGTCACGGCGCCCAGTGGGACCTGGGGCAGATGTACGAGCTGGTGCGACCGCGCTACTTCGTCCCGGTGCACGGCGAGTACCGCCACCTGGTCGCCCACCGCAAGCTCATCGAGTCCCTCGGCCATCCGCCGGAGCGCATCACCTTGATCGAGGACGGCGCCGTGCTCGAGCTGTCGCCGCGGGGGATCGTGGTGATCGGGCAGGTCGCCACGGGTCGGGTGTTCGTCGACGGCAAGGGCGTAGGGGAGGTGGGAGACGTGGTGCTGCGCGATCGCCAGCTCCTCGCCCAGGACGGCACCATCGTCATCGTCCTCGGCATCGACCACGCCACGGGCGCCGTCCTACAGGGACCGGACATCATTTCGCGCGGGTTCGTCTACGAGGAGGAGTCGCAGGAGCTGCTGGACGAGATCAAGCAGATGGTGGTCGAGCTCCTCCCCACCCTGGATCGCGAGATCCTCTCCGAGCGCGCGTTGCTCGCCGTGCGCATCCGCAACCGGGTGCGCAAGTTCCTCGACCGCAAGATGGGCCGGCGGCCGATGGTGCTGCCGATGATTCTTGAGTAGGGGCCAGGAGCCGGGGGCCGGGGGCCAGGAGGGGGGCGGTGGTGGTGAACAGCTACGAGGATCTGAATGTATGGCAGCGGGCGATGGATCTCGTAGAGGGGGTCTATCGTTCCACGGAGCGTTTTCCCCAGGCCGAGATGTATGGGCTTACCAGTCAGCTAAGGCGGGCCGCTGTTTCCATTCCGTCGAATATCGCGGAGGGAAATGCGCGGGAGTCCACCAAGGAATACCTCCACTACTTGTCGATCGCCCAGGGATCTCTAGCGGAGCTTGAGACTCAGCTCGTGCTTGCGGGGCGGTTGGGCCTGTTGGATCAGACGCAACTGGAGCCGTTGTGTGCATTGGTCGCTGAAGTCCGCCGGATGGCGTACGGTCTCCGAAATGCGCTGAAGCGTCGCCCTGACTCGAAGTCCTGGCCCCTGGCCCCTGGCCCCCGGCCCCTACAATGACCACCAGCGCCGCCCTCCTGCTGGGCCTCATCCAAGGCCTCACCGAGTTCCTTCCGGTCTCCTCCTCCGGCCACCTGGTGATTGCCCAGGACCTGATCGGCTTTCAGGGGCCGGGGATCGTGTTCGACATCCTGCTCCATGGGGCGACCCTCGGGGCCGTAGTGCTCTACTTCTGGCGCGACATCGTCGCGCTCCTCGCCTCCCTGCGGCCCGGCGGGGATGCGGCCCGGCGGCGGGTGGTCGGCCTGATCATCCTCGCCACCATCCCCACCGGGGTGATCGGCTTAAGCATCGATCACTACCTCTCCGGCCTGTTCGAGTCCGCGCCCTTCGCGGCCGCGATGTTGTTGGTGACCGGCCTCATCTTGCTGGTTGCGGAGCACGCGCGGGTCGGGGTGGGGACCATGGCGCAGGTCTCGGCGGTCCAGGCGGTGGTGCTGGGGGTGGCCCAGGGGATCGCGGTGCTGCCGGGGATCTCCCGCTCCGGGTCGACCATCGCCACGGGTCTGATGCTCGGCATGGATGCCCAGGCGGCCGCCCGGTTCTCCTTCTTGATGTCGATTCCGGCGATCCTCGCCGCGGTGGCCCTGCACGCCCGCGACCTCGCGAGCAACGCGGCCGCCGGCAACAACCTCCTGCCCATGGCCGCCGGCGCGGGCATCGCCTTTCTCTCCGGGCTGGGGGCGATCCACCTGCTGCTCAAGCTCCTCGCCCGGCGCAAGCTGTGGCCGTTCAGCGCCTACTGCTGGGGGGTCGCCCTGTGGGTCCTGGTGTGAGGGGAACGACGATGGCGAAGATCAAGAACAAGACCGACACCCCGGATGCGGCGGCCGAGGCGCGGCCACGGCGTATCGACGAGGCCATCGGTCTCGCCCTGCTGTGCCTCTTCCTGCTGCTCCTCGCCGCGTTGCTCTCCTACTCCCCGGACGACCTGTCGCTCAATGTCGCCGCGCCGCGCGACGCGGTGGCCAACGTGGTCGGTCTGGCCGGCTCGTATAGCGCCGGCCTGGTGATGGAATGGCTGGGTTACGCGGGCTTCCTACTGGCGGTCGCCTTGCTCGTGGCGGCCATCAACCGCCTGCGCGGCCGGCGTCTCTCCTGGCGCCAGGGGGCGGGTCACACGGGGGCCTTCGTCATCCTGCTCCTGGCCATCGCCACCCTGTTGGACCTGGGCCTGCACGGCCACGGCGGCGACCCCCTGTGGCGGCCGGGCGGGGTGGCCGGCGACCTGACCGCACAGGGCGTAACCCTCGTCTTTGGCTCGCTGGGCGGTTACCTGGTGGTGGGGACCGGGGCGATCTTGGCGTCGATGGCGGTGACGCGGCTGTCGGTGCTGTGGATGTTCGGCGCCCTGTGGCGCAGCAGCGCCACCGCCGCGGAGCGGCTCCGCGAGGAGGCAGCGGAACGGCGCGCCCGGCTCGACCGGGTGGCCACCCTCACGCGCAAGATCGACGAGAAGAACCGTCGCCCGAAGCCGCGCCTCATCGAGGCGGTGCCGGTGGAGTTGGAGGTGGGCGAGGCCTCCCAGGAGGTCCTGCTCCTGGAGGGGGGCGACGACTATCAGCTCCCGCCCCTCACCCTGCTCGCCGATCCGCCGCCGGCCGTGCGCCACCTCAGCGAGCGCGAGATCCTGGTGAACTCGGAGATCCTGGAGCGCAAGCTCCTCGACTTCGGCGTCTCGGGCGAGGTGACCGAGGTCCACCCCGGGCCGGTGATCACGATGTACGAGTTCCAGCCGGCGCCGGGGGTGAAGGTCTCCAAGATCGCCAACCTGGCGGACGACCTGGCCATGGCCCTGCGCGCCCTGTCCATCCGCATCGTCGCGCCGATCCCGGGCAAGGGGGCGGTGGGGATCGAGGTGCCGAACCTCGAGCGCGAGGGGGTCTACCTGCGCCAGATTCTCGCCTCCGAGGTGTGGGACACGCGCAAGTTCCAGCTCCCCATCGCCCTGGGCAAGGACATCTTCGGCAATCCGGTGGTGAGCGACCTGGCGCGCATGCCCCACCTCCTGGTGGCCGGGGCGACCGGTTCGGGCAAGAGCGTGTGCATCAACTCGATCATCGCCTCGATCCTGTTCCGCGCCCGGCCCGATCAGGTGAAGCTGCTCATGGTCGACCCGAAGATGCTCGAGCTCCTGGTCTACGAGGGGATCCCCCACCTGATCACGCCGGTGGTGACCGACCCGAAGAAGGCCTCGGTGGCCCTCGGGTGGGCGGTGAAGGAGATGGAGCGGCGCTACACCCTGCTATCCGCCTACGGCGTGCGCAACATCGTCGGATTCAACAAGATGGTGACCAAGATGGAGAAGGAGGGGACCACCGCCACCCCGGACGGGGAGGGGGGCGAGGCGGTCCGGCTGGCGCCCCTGCCGTACATCGTGGTGCTGATCGACGAGCTCGCCGACCTGATGCTGGTGGCGAGCCGCGAGGTGGAGGTGTCCATCGCCCGCCTGGCGCAGATGGCCCGGGCCGCCGGCATCCACCTGATCGTCGCCACCCAGCGCCCGTCGGTGGACGTGCTCACCGGCGTGATCAAGGCTAACTTCCCGGCGCGCATCGCCTTCCAGGTCTCCTCCAAGACGGACTCGCGCACGATCATCGACGCCAACGGCGCCGAGGCCCTCCTCGGCCAGGGCGACATGCTCTTCCTGCCTCCGGGCGTGGGCAAGGTGCAGCGGGTCCACGGCACCTTCCTCGGCGATGGCGAGATCAAGGAGGTGGCCAACTTCATCCGCAAGCAGGCGCGCGCCGACTACGACCTGACCGTGACCGTGGCCGAGCGAGAGGCCGAGGGCGACGACGCGGAGGCGATCGCCGACGAGCTCTACGACGAGGCGGTGCGCTTCGCCGTGGAGCGGGGCAAGGTGTCGGTCTCCCTGGTGCAGCGGCGCTTCCGCATCGGCTACAACCGCGCGGCGCGCATCGTCGAGTGGATGGAGCGCGACGGCATCGTCGCCCCGGCGGACGGCGCCAAGCCGCGCGACGTGATCGTGGACACGCAGTGACTCCGTTGTGATCCGCGGTCGAAGGGCGGGAACGCGGGAAGCCAGGAAACCGGGATTAACAACTTTCGGAGGTCTCCTTCCTGGTTTCCTGGGTTCCCGCGTTGAGCGATGTGCGGTGAGAGGACGATCGTGGAGTCCGTGTCCCCTCTGGTTCGCTAGCTCCAAGGTGGGTAATCTCACGCGCAAGCATTGATTGATCTCTGTGAGGTATGACATGCGTTCCCTGAATCGAGTGCAGTTGATTGGCAACCTGGGCAAGGATCCCGAGATGCGGTACACCACGTCCGGCAAGCCGGTGTGCAACTTCAGCGTCGCCACCAGCCACACTTGGAAGGACGCGGACGGGACTCCGCAGGAGAAGACCGAGTGGCACAACATCGTCGCCTGGGGGAAGCTTGGCGAGATCTGTAATCAGTACCTGGCCAAGGGCCGCCAGGTCTTCCTGGAAGGGCGGTTGCAGACCCGCAAGTGGCAGGGCACCGACGGCAGCGATCGCTATACCACCGAGGTGGTGATCGACAACATGATCCTTCTCGGTCAGCGCGACGGCGGCGCACCGCCCAACAGTCGGCCGTCCGGCGGCGGCTCCCAGGGACGCCCCGCTTATAGTGGTGGGGAGGCCGGCGGCCCGCCCATGGACGACGACGATATCCCCTTCTAGACCGTGGGTTTCGCCGCGGCGTATGGGAGTAGGTCGTGAGGCGCGCCGTGGCCATTGGCCCGGTCCTGGCCGTGCTGTGCGTCTGCTGGGTGGGCAACGTGGCCATTGCGGCACCGACAGGACCGGTGGCCCTGTTGACGGACGCGGCCTTCGAGCCCGCGCTGCGGCAGGCGATCGCTGACGCCCAGGAGGAGGTGGTGGTGGGTCTCTTCTTGTTCAAGGCCGACGGCCCGCCGAGCAACCATGCCCGGCAGATGGCGGAGCTGTTGGGCAAGACCGCGGCGCGGGGCGTCCGGGTGCGAGTGTTGCTGGAGAGCGCCAACCGCGGGGACAACGACGTGGTCCAGACCAACCACCACACCGCCAAGCTCCTGCGGGATCTCGGGGTGGAGGTCGTGTTCGACGATCCGCAGCGCCGCTCTCACGGCAAGTTCGTGGTGGTGGATCGCCGCATCGCCTTCGTCGGTAGTCACAACTGGACCGACTCGGCCCTGCGCTTCAACCACGAGGTCTCGGTGCGGGTCGATGATCCCGCCCTCGCAGGCCAGCTCCTCGACTACGCAGAGCGGCTCGCCCAGGGCGACCGGCGGCGCGGGGTGCCGCGTTGACGTGCGTGACCGTTGCGCGTCGGTCGAGCGCCAACCCGGCCCGGTGTCGACTGCGACGGTGGGTGAGGCGGCCACCCCCCTCCCCCCCCGGGGGACGGCTGGGGTGGGGGTGTTGGGGAGGGTCGCGTCGTTGGGAAGTGGGCCAGGCCGACTGCTGGTGCGGAGCGCCCTCCCCCCGGCCCCCTCCCGGGGGAAGGGGGGCTCCAGGGGCAGCCGTGCGGGGCGGACTGATTGTTCTGCTGATCGCGGGTCTCCTCTGCGCGGCGCGGCCGGCCCTGGCCGCCGCGGGCCTTCCGCCGTCCCTGCAGATCCCCCTGCCGGACCACCGCGGGGTCTCCGCTACCTTCGGCGAGTACCGCGAAGGCCACCTCCACACCGGCATCGACCTGCGCACCGGCGGACGCAACGGTCTGCCGGTGGTCGCCGCGGCCAGGGGCCTGGTGGTGCGCATGCGCGCCACCCGGCGGGGCTACGGCAACGTGCTCTACGTGCAGCACGACGATGGCTGGGTGACGGTCTACGCGCACCTCGAACGGTTCGCGCCCGGCCCCCTCACCCGCACCCGGGAGGAGGCCCGCGCGCGCCACGGCCGCTACCCAGGGGAGATCGCCGTGGACGGCACCATCGAGGTCGGGGCCGGGGAGGTGATCGCCTACTCCGGCGAGTCGGGCGCCGGCCTGCCCCACCTCCACTTCGAGCTGCGCGCGCCGGATGGCGAGCCGGTCAATCCCCTGCGCTACCTCGCCGCCTTCCCCGATCGCCAGGCGCCGCGCCTGCGCAGCGTGTCCTGGCAGCCGGCGGACGCGGGGGCGCGGGTGGACGGGGACTTCCGGCCACGGGTGGATGCCCTGCCCGGCGGGCGCGCGAGCGTGCCGCCGCGGCTCACCGGGCGGATCGCGATCGCCGTGGATGCCGACGATGGCTTCACCACCGACAACCGCTGCGGGCTCTACGAGATCGGGGCCGAGGTGGACGGCCGGCCGTGGTACGGGTTGCGCTTCGACCGGCTGCGCTTCGACCGGGTGCACCTCTCCGGCCTCCTCTACGACCTGCCGCGCTCGGCCCTGTCGCCGGTCCACTACCTCTATAAGCTCTACCGCGAGGCGGGCAATGATTTGGCGCCGGTGGCGGTGGCTGGGGACGGCATCCTCGACACCCGCGACCTGGCGGACGGCCGCCACGCCGTCGCCCTGTACGCCGCGGACGCCCACGGCCAGGAGAGCCGCGCGGTGGTGGAGGTGGAGGTCGCAAACGGTGCGCGCGTGATCCCGGCCGCGGCCACTCTGGGCGAGGCCGAGGTCACCACCGACCTGCGTCAGGTCGACCGTACCCTGCTGTTCCGCCTGCGCGGCGCCGGATCGACCCTGGCCGAGCCCCGCCTGCGGGTGCAGATCGACGGCCGCGAGGTCGCCGCGCCGGCCCTGGAGGCGACCCCGCAGGGCGACTACCTCGCGACCCTCGCCCTCACCCCGGGGCAGGGGTCCCGGGCCGATGGCTGGGTGGCCGGCCGGCCGTCGCGGGCGTCGATCCCCCTCCGGTGGGTGGCACCGGAGGCCACGGCCACCTATCGGCACGAGGCCCTCGAGGTCTACTTCCCCGCGGGCGCGGTGTTCGCCCCCCTCGGGGTGGCGCTGGACACCGTCGACCTGCCCGCGGCCGAGCGCCTGCCGCGGCGCGCCGGGCCCGTGGCCATGGAGCCGGCGGGCCGGGTGCTGCGCGACGCCGCCACCGCCACCTTCTACCTCCCGCAGGCGGACGACGGCGAGCGCCTCGGGGTCTACCGCTGGTCCCCGGTCGCGGAGCGGTGGGCCTACGTCGGTGGCCACTGGGACGGCGAGCAACGCACCCTGAGCACCGGGATCCGGGACCTCGGGACCGTGGCGGTGCTGGAGGATGACTGGGTGCCGCGCATCAGCGATAGCCGGCCGCGCCGCGGCGCGGTCCTGGCGGCCCTGCCCGCGACCGTCTACGTGGCGGTCGAGGAGCGCGGCGAGGGGGTCGCGGAGGAGGGCTGCCGGGTGGAGCTGGACGGGCGGGTGATCCCCTTCGAGTACGACCCGGATCGCCGCTGGCTGCGCCCGGAGCTGGACGGAACCCTGGCGGCGGGGGAGCATCGCTTCACCGTCATCGTGGCCGACAAGGCGGGCAACGTCGCGCCGCCCACCACCATCCCCTTCACCCTGGAGCCCGCCGCCTCGTGAAGCCTGCTGCCGCACCGCTTGCTCGTCCCGTCCCCCGCCCCCTGTCCCCCTCCCACGTTGGGGAGGGGGGACTATGCCTACGGTGTCGGTGCCAATCCGAGACGTGGGGGCGAGCCCCCTCGCCCCTTGTGGGAGAGGGCCGGGGTGAGGGGGCGGGCGGGGTCGCGCCGCCCGGATTTTTTCAACGCAGAGGCGCAGAGACGCAGAGGCGCAGAGGGGAAGGGATTTTCCGGTCGGTCCGCTGGCTGACGGCGCTGCTGATCGCCGCGATCGGCCTCGGCGCCGGGCCGGTGCATGCCGCGGAGGTCCTCGTGGGGATGGTGGACGGTGTGGAGATCGAGGCCTTCCATCAGCAACTGGCCGTGGCGGGCTATCCCTGTTCGCGCGACCTCCTGCACGGCCGGGTACATGTCGTGCCCGTGCCGGCGGGAGAGAGGGTGGGAGAGGTCTGCGCCCGGATCGAGCGGCTGCCGGGGGTGCGCTACTGCGAGGCCAATGGCGAGGTACGCGCGCAGGCGACCTTCCCCGACGACCCCTTGTTCGTCGATGCCCCCGGCATCGACGGCCAGGGCTACCTGTTTGACCTCAACGCCCCGACCGTCTGGGACACGACCGCGGGCAGCCCGCAGGTGACGGTGGCCATCCTCGACTCCGGCGTCGACCTCGACCACCCGGACCTGGCCACCAACATCGCCTCCGGCGGGCTGAACATCACCGACTGCCCCGCCGCCGACCTCCAGTGCGCGCCGGCCCAGGACGACGACCAGCTCCAGTCGCATGGCACCCACGTCGCCGGGATCATCGGCGCCGTCGGGGACAACTCCACCGGCATCGCCGGGGTCAACTGGACGGTTAACCTCCTGGCGGTGAAGGTCCTGTCGGGAGGCAGCGGCACCGTCGCCGACGTGGCCGAGGGGATCGAGGCGGCGGTGGACGCCGGGGCCGGCGTGATCAACGCCAGCTTCGGGGTCGGCGGGGCGACCGGCAACGGGTTGTGCGATGCGATCGGCTATGCCCAGGACCGCGGGGTGATGGTGGTGGCCGCCGCAGGCAACAAGGACGACGGCGGTACGGGCCGGGACATCGACGGCGAGCCGGAGTTTCCGGCGAGCTGCCCGGACGTGAACCTGGTCTCGGTCACCGCCTACGACGGCGGCAGCTTCAATGAGGCGTTGTTCAACTGGGGGGCCACCTCGGTCGACCTCGCGGCCCCGGGCATCGACATCCTGTCCACCGGCAATCCCGATTTTCTCGCCTTGTACCACACCCTCAGCGGCACCTCCCAGGCCACCGCCATGGTCTCCGGGGCACTGGCCCTGCTCCTGGCAGAGGAGCCGGACTGGACGGTCACCGAGCTGCGCGGCCGCCTCCTGGCGGCGGTGGACAAGGTCACCACCTTGAGCACGCGCTGTGCCACCGGGGGCCGCCTCGATCTCGCCAAGCTCTTTGCCACACCGGCGGGTGATCCCGATGGCGATGGCGTCGGTGCCACGGATAATTGCCCCTTCACCCACAACGCCTCCCAGGCAGATGCCGACGGCGACGGTGTGGGCGATGCCTGCGACCGCAGCCCCGGATCCGGAGGGGGCGGCGGCGATGACCTGGACGGCGATGGGGTGACGGACGCCGCCGACAATTGCCCCCAGGCCCCCAACCCGGACCAGGGGGACTGCGATGGCGACGGGGCCGGCAACGTGTGCGACACCACCGCCGGCTGCGGAACCAACAGCGACGACACCGACGGTGATGGCGTGATCGATGAGGAGGACAACTGTCCGCTGGACGTAAACGACGACCAGGGGGACTGCGATGGCGACGGGGCCGGCAACGTATGCGACACCACCGCCGGCTGCGCTGAGTCCGGTGACGGCGGTGGCGGGTGCCAGGCCGCGCCGGGAGGCTCGATCGGGTCCGGGGTCGCGTCGGGCGGCCTGCTCCTCCTGCCGGTGGCGGTGGTCGCGGGGTGGCGGCGGTGGCGGCTTCACGGCCGGGGAACGTCCAGCCTCGCACCCACCGTGGCCGGGGCGACCCACGGCCCGGAATCCGTCTAAGGAAAGCAGCAATTTTCGGAAGACAGGAAGGAGGGGAGGGACTCGCTGGGCCGCAGGTAGACCTTCCTCCCCTCCTGCCCCTTTCCTGCATTCATTAGAGGGATGCCCAAAGGCGAGCTGCCGAGGTGAGGCGCCTTGGCCACCCTTGGTGAAGCCGCCTCGGTGGGCTATCCTCCGCGCCCCCGAGATCGATTTCCGGCAGGAGACCCCCATGACCACCCCCGAGAGCATCAAGTACACCAAGGACCACGAGTGGGCGAACAAGGAAGAGAGTGGTGAGGTGACCGTCGGGATCACCCACTACGCCCAGGACGCCCTGGGGGACGTGGTGTACGTCGAGCTGCCGGAGGTGGGGGACGAGTACGAGGCCGGGGGCGAGGTGGCGGAGGTGGAGTCGACCAAGGCGACCAGCCCGGTGATCGCCCCGGTCTCCGGGACCGTGACCGCCGTGAACGAGGCGCTGGTCGAGACGCCGGAGCTCATCAACCAGGACCCGTATGGCGACGGCTGGCTGGTGCGCATGGCGATGAAGAGCCCGTCGCAGTACGGCAAGCTGATGACCGCCCAGGCCTATCGCGCCCACCTGGAGAGCGAGGGGTAGGAAGAGGTTCCGCGCCGCTGGCGCGGCAGGCCCTCTCGGGCCTGGGTCGCCGAAGGGATTCGGCTCCTACCGGGGTTCCGGGGGCGCGCCGCGATTTCCCAACCGAGGGTAGGAGCCGGTTTTACCGGCGATCCGCGCGCGCCTCGCGCGGCAATCTGGCGCCCCCGGCGCGGCCGGCCCTTGCGGGCCTGGGTCGCCGATGGGAATCGGCTCCTACCCCTTTCCGCCCACGACCACCACGATCAGGCCGTCGGGGTCGAGGTAGTGGCGGGCCGCGGCGGCGACCTGTTCGCGGGTGACGGCGTCCACCAGGGCCGGGAAGCGTTGCAGGTAGTCGAGCCCGAGGTGGTGCCGTTCCATGAACAGGAGGTAGGAGGCGAGCTTCGCATTGCCGTCCAGGCGTAGGGGGAAGCTGCCGGTGAGGTACGCCTGGGCCGCGTCCAGCTCCTCGGCCGTGACCCCACCGTCGCGCATCCGCCGGAGCTGGTCGCGCACCACCGCCTCCGCCTCGGCCGCCGATTCGTTCTTGGTGGCGAGCTGGATGGTGAACAGGCCGCGCTCCTGAGGGATGTCGAAGCCGGAGCCGACGCCGTAGACCAGGCCGCGCGCCTCGCGCAGGTCGGTGGTGAGGCGCGAACCGAAGCCGCCGCCGCCGAGGATGTGGTTCATCACCAGGGCCGGGAAGAAGTCCGGCGCGTCGCGGCGCAGCCCGGCGTGGCCCAGGAGGAGGGTCGATTGGGTGAAGTCGCGCTGGATGACGACGCGCTGCGGGGCCGTGGGCGGCGGTGCTGGGAGCGGCGCGGGCGCGGCCACGGCCGGGTTCCAGCCGGCCAGATGGCGCGCCAGGGCGGCCGTCGCCTCCGCGGCGGTGATCGCCCCCACCGCGGCGATGACGGTGCGCCGCGGCTCATAGAAGGCGGCGTGGAAGCGGCGCAGGCTGTCGGCGTCGATGCGTGCCACGGAGTCCAGGTCGCCCTCCACCGGGTGGCCGTAGGGGTGGACCCCGTAGGCGGCGCGGCGGTACGCCTTGGCGGCGATCTGATCGGGCTCCTCCTCCTGGGCGAGGAGCGCGGAACGGGTCAGGGCGCGCACCCGCTCCACGTCGTCCGGCCGGAAGGCGGGGTGGGTGAGGATGTCGGCGAGGATCGCCAGACCGGTGTCGAGATCGCGCTTCAGGACTCGCAGGGAGACGGTGGCGCGGTCCGCATCGCAGCGCACCGACAGGGAGGCGCCGATGAACTCCAGGGCCTCGGCGATCTCGCTCGCGGAGCGGGTCGCGGTCCCCTCGTCGAGGAGGCTGGCGGTGAGGTTGGCGAGGCCGGGGAGGGCCGGCGGGTCCTCGGCGGAGCCCGCGGCGACCGCCACCTCGACGGCGACCACGGGCAGGTCGGGCCGCTCCAGGGCGAGCAGGACGATGCCGTTTGCCAGGACCGCGCGCTGGGCCATGGGCCCCTGCGGCGGCGGCGGGGCCTCGGGTGGCGTCGCGACGGTGGCGCAGGCCAGGAGGCAGGACATCAGGAGCGCCGGAATCCAGCGTAACCTCGGCAGCGGCCGGCTCATCACTGGGCGCCTCCGTCCCCCAGCGGCGCGCTGGTTGGGGGTGCCTTGCCCGCATCCGCGGGCTGGGGGATCAAGATCCCCTCGGTCCGGTTGCTCGGCTGGAAGTAGGTCTTGGTCACGCGTTGCACGTCCGTCGCCGTGACGGCGCGGATCCGTGGCAGGTAGTCGTCGAGGTTCGCGACGGTGCGGCCGGTGGTGTAAAGCCGCCCGAGGGTCATGGCGAGGTAGAAGACCGAGTCCTGGGCGAAGACGAAGGCTGCCTCGATCTGGTTTTTCGCCTTGGCCAGCTCGCGCTCCGTGACCGGCTCCTCGGCGAGGCGGCGCAGCTCCGCGGCGAGGAGCGTGTGCCACTCGTCCGCGGTGTGACCCGGCTGGAGCGCCCCGTAGAAAGTGAACAGGGCCGGGTCCTCGGCGTCGCCGTCATAGCCGGCGCCGGCATAGAGGGCGACCTGGTGCTCCTGGACCAGGGAGCGGTAGAGGCGGGCGCTCTTGCCGCCGGCGAGGATCTGAGCCGCGACCTCCAGGGCGTGGCCGTCCGGGTGGTCGAGGGTCGGCGCGTGGTAGGCGGCGTAGAGGAAGGGCAGCTTGGCCTCACGCCGCAGCTCGACGCCGCGCTCGCCCCGCTGGGCGGGCTCGGAGAACCCCCGCGCGGGAAGGGGGGCGCCGCCGGGGATCGGGCCGAAGGCCGCCTCTGCCTGGCGCAGGACCGTGGCGGTGGCGAAGTCCCCCACCAGGACGAGGGTGGCGTTGCCCGGCTGGTAGTAGTGGTCGTAGAACGCCTTGAGGTCGGCCACGGTGACCCGATCGAGGTCGTCCATCCAGCCGATCACCGGGTTGCGATAGGGGTGGGCGACGAAGGCTGCCGCCTGGACCTGCTCCACCAGGGCCGCCTGCGGGTCATCCTCCGTGCGCATGCGCCGCTCCTCCTTCACCACCGCGCGCTCGCGGTCGAACTCGTCCGGGTCCAGCCGCAGGCCGCGCATCCGCTCCGCTTCGAGGCGCAGCCCGAGCTCCAGGCGGTCCGCGGCGAACTTCTCGAAGTAGGCGGTGTAGTCGCGGCTGGTGAAGGCGTTGTCGTCGCCGCCGCCGCGCGCCACCAGGCGGCTGAATTCGCCGGGGCCATGGGCGGCGGTGCCCTTGAACATCATGTGCTCCAGGAGGTGGGCGAGGCCGGTCTTGCCGGGGATCTCGTCCTTGGAGCCGACGTGGTACCACACCTGAACGATGGCCACCGGCGCGCTGTGGTCCTCGAGGGTGACGACCCGCAGGCCGTTGGCGAGGCGGTGCTCCTGGACCGGGAGGGTAAGCTCGCCGGCGTGCGCCAGGGGCGCGAGCAGGAGCCCGGCCACGGCTAGACCGAGAAAGACAGGGCGTATGGGTATCAAGACCGACACGAGTCACACCTCATTCGCTTAGTGCACCGGTTTCACCGCAGAGCCACAGAGGGCATCCGACTTCAAAGACGGTGACTCTCTCGGCGGCCACGGTGGCTCGGACGGAAACGGCGGAAAGGTCTTGGAACCACAGCTCGGAAGAGGTACCGGCCATCTGTGTTTATCTGTGTCCATCTGTGGTTCTTTCCTCGCGACCTAGCCGACCGTCCACAGTGATGCTCAGCCCGTGGGGCGACAGCCAAGGTCGAACCTCTGTGCGCTCTGTGCCTCTGTGGTGAACGCGAACCACTCCTTTAGCCGCTCTTAGTAACAGACACGGGGGGGGTGTGAAAGGAGCGGATGGCCCGCACTCAGGGCGCCGCGGTCGCCGCCAGCCGGCGCACGAGGTTGGCGTAGCCGGGGCCGGGCTGGATCTGGCCGAGGATCGGCTCGCCCGGTCCGCCGGTGATCGAGGCCACGGTCTGACCGGTGCCGCGCAGGCATTCGGCACCGAGGAGGGCAAACCCGACCGCCTCGACCGCGTCCGGATCGATGCCGTGGTAGTCCGCGGTCTCCAGCGGGAGTGGGGCGACGGCGGTGCGGATCTCCCCCACCAGGGTCCGATTGTGGCTCCCGCCGCCGCACAGGATGAGGCGCTGCCAGGCGCCGTCGCGGGCCGCGCGCCGTGCGTGGTCGGCCACGTTCGCGGCGATGTAGCGCACCGCGGTGCGCAGGGTGTCGGCGGGTGAGCACCCGGCCGCGTCGGTCGCCGCGGAGAAGGCCTCCACGAAGGGCGGCCCGAAGGCTTCGCGGCCGGTGGACTTGGGCGGGGCGGCCCGGAGAAAGGGGTGGTCGAGGAGCGGCGACAGGAGGTCGTCGCGGGCCCGGCCGCCGGCTGCCCGGTCGCCGTCACGATCGAATCCGGAGTTCCCGGTCACGCGGCGGTAAAGGGGGTCGAGCAGGAGGTTGCACGGGCCAAGGTCATAGCCCCGGATCGGCCCCGCCGCCGGCAGCTCCGAGAGGTTGGCGATGCCGCCGAGGTTCAGCACCAGGCGGTCCTCCCGTGCGGCGCCGAAGAGGTGGTGGTGAAAGAGAGGCGCCAGGGGGGCACCCTGGCCGCCGGCCGCGACGTCGTGGCTGCGGAAGTGCCCGATGACCGTGGTACTCAGTCCGCGCGCGAGGGTGGCCAGCTCGCCAAGTTGCCAGGAGTAGCCGCGGGCCGGGTCGTGGGCGACGGTGATGCCGTGGCATGCGACGAAGTCGGGCCGGCCGCGGTAGCCCGAGCGCCGCACCGCGTCCACGAAGGCGAGGGCCGTGGCCACGTCGAGGCCGGCGATCTCGTGCGGCGTGAGCGGCTTGTCACCGAGGAGGGGACGGAGCCTCTCGCGCAGGTAGTGGGGAAGGGGAGCGGTCGAGAAGTGCAGCAGGTCCGTGCCGTGCACCCACGCCACGTCGATCCCATCCAATGAGGAACCGCACATCATCCCGATGGCGGTGGGTTGATCTTCAATCATTGCCGCACGATAGTGGGAAAGCGCATCATTTTCACCGTCACAGGAGGTTCGATGTCGACTCTACGCGTCGCCGCCGCGCAGATGGCGGCGGGCTCCGATCAGGCGGACAATCTGCGCCGTGCCACCCGTTTGGTCGAGCATGCCGCGCAGCAGGGCGCGAAGGTCGTGGCCCTGCCCGAGCTGTGCCTCTGGCGTGGTCATGGGGCGCAGTATCGGGACCATGCGGAGACCATTCCCGGTCCGCAGAGCGAGGCGCTGGCGGAGCTGGCGCGGCGCTTCCAGATTTTCCTCCTGGGCGGCTCGATTCTGGAGCGCGGCGACGAGGCTCGGTCCTACAACACCAGCCTCCTCTTCTCACCCCGGGGCGAGATCCTGGGCAAGTACCGCAAGATCCACCTCTTCGACGTGGCCCTGGAGGGTGACGGCGTTGTGGTGCGGGAGTCGGAACGCATCCTGCCGGGCGACCAAGCGGTGGTCGTGGAGAGCGCCGTGGGCAAGTTCGGGCTGGCGATCTGCTACGATCTGCGATTCCCCGAGCTGTTCCGCGCCCTGGCGGACCGCGGGGCCGAGATCATCTTTCTGCCTGCTGCGTTCACTCAGTACACCGGTCGCGCCCACTGGCAGGTGCTGCTGCGCGCGCGGGCCATCGAGAATCAGGCGTTCGTGGTGGCGCCGGCCCTGATCGGGCCGATGGAGAACGACATCCCGACCTTTGGCCACACCCTGATCATCGATCCATGGGGGCGGTCGATCGCCCGGCTCGGTACCGAGGAAGCGGTGGCGGTGGCCGACCTCAACCTGAAGGAGCTGGGACGGATCCGCCGGCAGCTCCCGGCGTTGCAGCATCGCCGGATGAGTCTCTTCGGCCCCTAGAACCGCACGGTGACCATCGCCTGGAGGGTGTTCCTCTCGTCCTCGTAGGCGAGGCCGTAGTTGACCCTGTGCCGCCCTTCCACCTCTACGGCGATCCGCCGGTCGTCCAGGTCCACCTCGACATTGGTGGCCACCCCGTGCCGGTGGATGAGGTCCAGGCTGAGGCTGAGGTCGAAGGGGTCCGCCTCCCACCGGCAGGTGACACGGCGGTCGGAGTGGACTACAGGGTTCTCAGGGTTGTCGTCGATGGCCAGGAGGCGCGCCACGCCGGAGCGGAGGTGACGCATCCGCCGGTAGGTACCGCGCAGCCCCACGTCGATCAGCTCGCGGCGCAGGTAACGCTTGAGCGCGCGGGTGGTGCCATCGCCCTCCTCCTCCCCTCTGTAGCTGCGTTGGAGGTCGGTGGAGGTCCCCGGGTCGAGGGAGGAGGTATTCACCGTCTGGCTGAGGGCCGGTGAGGCTAACAAGAGGGAGAGGAGGAGGGCGACGGTCTTCATGGGTCACGGCTGGCTGTGCCACAGGCAGAGCAGTTGGTGTGCCAGCCGGACTTGGCCCCGGCGGGATCAGCAAGGACCTGAAAAAACAGGTGGATCCCGGATCCTGCCCGCGGTCCGCCGAATGGTTCGCTGTCCGACGGGTCCCGCACCTGTCCGGGAATGCGGCCGGTGGCGGGAAGGGCCGCTACCCGAGTGGTGGGGCCGCTGGAACATCCTCTCCGTCGACCGTGGTGCCGCCGTCCGCGGGCAGCTCATAGATCGCCCGATAGGCACCGTAATGGCTTAGTACGCGCTCGACGTAGCCGCGAGTTTCGCGAAACGGAATGGTGGCGATGAACTCCGGCGTATCAACCTCGGGGCGCGCCGCAAGCCATTGTGTGACCCGGTGCTCGCCGGCGTTGTATGCCGCGAGGGCTGCGGCGGTATTACCGTGGAAGAACTCGAGGAGGTCCGCGAAGTAGCGAACGCCGAGGCGTAGGTTGGTCTCCGGCTCGAAGAGCTGCTGGCGGTCGCTGAGCGTGATGTTCAGGCGGCTCGCCACCTGGCGGGCCGTTGGCCAGATGAGCTGCATGAGGCCGTGCGCCCCGGCCGGTGAGTAGGCGCGGGGGTTGTGGGCGCTCTCCTGATTGATGAGGCTGGCCAGCAGGTAAGGGTCTACGCCGTAGCGGGCGGCCTCGCGCTCCAGGAGGGCGCGTTCCGGAAGGGGATACATGGCGCGCCATACGACCGTGGGCAGCTCCTGATCACCGCGAATCAGGGCGTTTCCGTACTGGCGCCGGAGCTTGGCCAGGGAGAGGTCGTGGCCGCCGAGCTCGCTGAGCAGGATGAGGTAGGGGAGGCGTGCGTCGGCCGGGATCTTGTCGGCGTAGACCGCATAGGCAATCTCTCCCTGGGCCTGATCCCGGAGGCCGAGACTGGCGAACAGTCGGGCACGATCCAGATAGGGGCTGGGCGGCGGGACCGGGTGGGCGTCGCTGCGCGCGATGAGATGAAAGCTCTGCTCCGCCTCGGGCTCTCCGAGGCGGGCCAGGCGGTGAGCGGCCTCCTGGGAGAAGTAGTCCCAGCGATTGGGTGCGATGGTCCGGCGATAGTCACGTCGGGCGTCATCTGGATCGCCGAGCCGTTCCGCGCACCGACCCGCCCAGTAGAGCGCCTCGATGCGGTGGGCGGAGGTCATGCCGTATCTTTCCGCCAGCGCGGTGAACCAGCGGCGCGCCTCTTGCCAGTCCTGCTCCGCGTAGGCGATCCAACCCAGTCGTAGCAGGGCGTCGTCGGTGCTCGGACCGGTCGGTTGGAGCCGATCGAGCTGGTGAAGGCGTCGCCGTGCCTCACGTACATTGCCACGCAGGTCGTGGTGTTTGCCGAGCATGTAGAGGGCCGCGCCGGTTTCGTCCTGAGTGGGGAAACGTTGCACGAGAGCGTCGATCACGGCGGCGGCGCGGGTGCGTTCGCCGAGGCGGAGGCGGGCCTCGGCCTCGCGGCGCAGCAGCTCCGGGGCGAGGGGGCTATCCGGATCGCCACGTACGGCACGGCGGAAGGTGGCCGCGGCGCGGGCGAAGTCGCGGCGGTAGAATTGAGCCTTGCCGAGAAGGAGGTCGATTCGATCCCGCGGCGACACATCGGGCGCGCGCCTGAGCAGCAGCCGGATGGTGTAGATGACCGCGTCGTGGTGAAAGCCCGCAGCCGCCCGTTTGGCCCGCGCCAGGAGGGCTTCGCGCCCCGCCCGCGGTATCGGCGCACGGGGTGCGAGGCGCAGTTGGGCTTGGACCGCCTGGTCCGCGAGGTCGTTGCCGGGATACTCCTCCCAGACGCGCTGGTAGAGCGTCTGGGCGGTGGAGGCGTGGCCTAGGCCCTCGTGTAGCCGGGCTTGGTCAAATACGGCCTCGGCCGCGAACTCCTCGGCGCCGGTCTTGAGGTATCGCTCCAGGTTGGTGATTGCCTCGGCTGGTTGTCCAAGGGCCTCTTGCGCCGTTGCCAGGTGACGCAGCGCCACGGGAATCAGCCGCGGGTTGGGCTCGGCGAGCAGCGCTCGGAGCAACGCCTCCGCTGTCCCCGGTTGCCCGGCGGCGAGGGCCGCCTGCGCGGCGAGCAGTCGCAGGGCGCTCCGGATCGAGGGAAATGCGGCGATGCTCGCGCGGAGCGGTGGCAAGGCTGCGGCTCCGTCCCCCTGCTGGAGCTTGGCGAAGCCGAGAAGCAGGTCATGGCTCGGTCGGCTTGCGGCCGGCAGGGCAACGTCGGCCTCGGCAAGCCGTGTGATCGCCGCCGCCGGGTCATCTGCCCACAGGGCCTCTACCACCGCATCCAGCCCCGCCGGTGGGGAGTACGGCAGCGGGGCTCCGATGGCGCCCGTGGTCCAGATAAGCAAGCAGGGAGCGAGCCACCGCAGGGTCATGGCGAAAAACGCGGGCTACGTCTCGGCGTCGATGTTCAGGGCGATGACGCGACGTTCGACGAAGTCGCGCAAGGCCTTGGTGGAGGTACCCCCCAGGTGATCGCGCAACGGTTTGATCGGGATGATCGCCTTCGCCATGGTGCTACGCCCGCCGGCGTTGCCGACCTCCCCAAAGGCCTTTGCGGTGATCTCCCCGGCATTCTTGAGGTAGCCGACGTTGCGCACCGCCACCACCAGGTTGCCTTCAAGGACGGCGGAGACGAAGGACCATGACACCCCCTCGAAGCGCAGGCAGAAGTCGGCGAGCTGGGTGATCACGTCGTCTCGCTGGACCGCGCCGAGGTGAACGAAAAGCTTGCCGTCGACGAGGCGTCGTTCGAGGAGCCCGCGACCGATCCGATCGATGTCCGCGGCGGGCAACTGAGCCCTCTCCATGCGGCTGATCGCGCGTCGATTGCACCGTGCGTAGAGATAGAAGAACGATTCCAGATCGGCGCTGTGGTGGGTGCCTTGCAGGTACTGGGTGTCGGTCTTCACGGCATAGAACAGGGCGGTGGCGAGGCGCTGGTTGATCTCCACGTCCGCGGCGCGCAGAAACTCGGTCACCATCGTCGAACTGGAGCCGTAGCTGGTGTGGATCTCCCGGAACGGGGCCTGGTAGCCGCGCAGCTCCGGGTGGTGATCGATCACCAGATCGACCTTCAGATGGTGATCGCCGAAGTAAGGCGGCTGCACGTCCACCATGGCAATGCGCTGGAACCGGGAGAGATCGACCTCCGACATCGGCATGATGTCGATGGTCAGGTCGGCGAGCATTTGCAGGTTTTCGGGCCGCGTAACCGGCTTGTAGCTCGCCAAGGGGCAGGTTTGCGGCTTGCGCCCCAAGAGGGTACGCAGCCCGAGACCGGCCGCGATGCCGTCCGGGTCGGGATCGTCGTGGAGCAAGATCAGGACGCGCTCGGCATCGGCGAAGTGGTTGCGGATCGCCTGCACGCGGCTGCGCGTCACCTGCAGGTGAAGGATGCGGTCGCCGTGGGGCTCGAACAGGTCGCGGGTGTAGACCGGGCGCACCCGCGGACTCTCAGGCAGCTCGTATTGCTGGTGAGAATGGAGAATCGGGATGACCGAGCAGTCGACGTCGAGCTTCACGATCTGCGAAACGAGCCGCTGCAGGTTCGCAGGTCGCGGGAGATAGATGATAAACACGTCCCCCGCCGCCGGCTCTGCTTGACGCAGCCAGCCAAGGCCGTCGATGCGGACCTGGCGGACATCGAGGCCGGCCCGCATCATCCGGTCGCACGCCTGCTTCGCAGTGACCAGGAAGCGGATCTGGTCGCCGCGATCGAACTGGGCGGTCAGAAAGCCGTGGAGCACGTCGGTGCGGCTGACGGCGATATATTTCATGATCGACCGGGATGCTGCCGCGGGCGTGCGTCGGTCCTTCGGCGAATCATTGTTTGAGCTTCTCGAGGAGGGACCGTGCCGCGGGCGCTTCCGGGAATTCGGATGAGATCTTAAGGGCTCGGTTGAGGGCGACCACGGCACCTACCGTATCGCCATGGTCGGCCAGGATTGCGCCCTGATGGTAGTACAGAACCGCCGCATCAGGGCGGAGCTTCTGGGCCTCGTCCAACCGCCGTAAGGCCTCTTCCTGACGCCCTGCCTTGGCGAGGGCCCAGCTTAACGTATCGAGGATCCACCATTGCTGCGGCCGCAATTCATTGGCCGCCTCGGCCCGGGAGACGGCCTCCTCGGGCTTGCCGAGCTCCTCGGCCAGCACCCATGCGACGTTGTTGAGGCCAACCACGTGGTCAGGATGGGCTGCGAGCAGTCGCTTGTAGCGCTGTGCGGCGACGTCAAATCGTTTCTGGCGCTCGGCGATCATGGCGCTCCGCAGCAGCGCCGGCTCGAAATCCGGGGCGCGTTCCACGATCGCGAGAAATCGCGTCTCGGCCTCTGCAAGGTCATCGGCCCTCAGGTAGAAGGCGGCTACCTCTGCCAGCACCTCGGGACGCTCCGGATCCAGGGACTGGCCGCGGGTGAAGGCCACGGCGGCACCCTTGCGGTCTCCCTGGGCCTCCAGCACCTTGCCGAGCAACAGATGGCTGGAAGCCACCTCGGGCAGGGCCCGTGTGACCTCGTCGGCGTGGCGGCGTGCCTCATCCAGACGTCCCAACTTGAGCAGCAGGCGCGCGAGGTCGATGTGCACTGCCGGCTGATCGGGATTGACGTGGAGTGACTGGTCCCACGTGTGAACTGCCGCCTCTGGCTTCCCCGCCACCACCTGCAAGGCGGCGTGGAGGTTTAGGGCCTGTGGGGAGCCGGGATTGTGTGTCGCCAGCGCCTGGCTCTCGATGACCGCCTCCTCCGATTTGCCGGCGGAGGCCAAGGTTTGGACAAGGAAGAGGTGGGCGGCCGGCAAGTCGGGATAGTCGGCGCGCAAATGCCGGGCCGTGCGCACCGCCGCGTCGTTCTTACCGTCTTCGACGTAGAGGGTCACCAGGGCGGCAAGGTCCTGGGCGCGGGCGTCCTTCTTGGTGGCCTCCTCGAACAGGGCGATGGCCTCATCTCGGTGGCCTTGTTGGCGCAGCAGGTGGCCGAGCAACGCGCGGGGGCGGGATGATGCGGGATTGGCGGTGGTGGTCTCACGCAGCACGGTGACGGCGGCGGCGATGTCACCTTCGTTGGCATAGAGGCGAGCGAGGTTCATGGCGCCCGCGGCGTGTTCCGGATGGTCGGCGTGCAGGGCCGACAACAAGGTCTTCGCCGCGTCGGTTTGGCCGAGACCGCCCAGGGCGATGCCTTTCAACGTGATCAATTCCGGGGCGTCTGGGGTCCGTTCGAGTCCTGCCTCGGTGGTCGTCAGCAACTCCTGCCACGCCGTCTGCCGCGTGAGGAGGTCGCAGTACTCCACCCGCATGGCCAGCGAATCCGGTGCCTTGTCCAGTTCCTGCGCATAGAGCGGTGCGGCCTTGTCGCCCTGACCGGTCTGGCGGTAGAGCCGCGCCAGGTGCAGCGCTGGCTCGGCCCAGTCGGGCTGCGCGGCGATCAGCTCCTGCAATTGGGCAATGGCCACCGCCGTGCTGCCGACGGTGGCGGTCGCGTCGGCCAGGGCGAGTCGGCCCATGGCCAGGTCCGGCTGGTCGGCGACCAGGGCGGTGGCCGTCGACAGGGCGGTCGTGACGTCGCCAACGGCAATCATGGCCTCCACGAGTAGCGCACGGCCGAGGGCGAAATCGGGCCGCAGCTCCCGGGCGCGGGCGAGGTGCGCTCGGGCCTGCTCCGCCTGGCCTTGCGCGAGGTGGGCAGCCCCAAGGTAGAAGTGAGCCGAGGCGTCGTTGTCGTTGAGGGCTGTGGCGGCGGTCAGGGCCTCGGTAGCCGCCGGCACCTCGCCCTTGGCGAGGAGCAGGAATCCCCGCAGGAACTGGGCCCGACCGAGCTTCGGAAACTCGCTGCCAAGCGCGGTCACCTGGCGCAGGGCCGTTTCCCGCTCGCCGGCGCGGATCAGGTTCTCGATCTTCAACAGGCGGTTGAGGACCTGTTGCTGGTCGATCTCACCGATGTGATCGAGGATCTCATTGGCGCGGCCCAGATCGCCCATCCGGGTCGCGACCTCCGCCAGACCATATTGCACCTTCAGGTCGTTGGGGTTCTCCACGGCGGCGGCGGCGAGCTCATCGGCCGCCGTCGGGAGGTCGTCCGCGGCCACTGCGAGCCGAGCCAGGCCGTAGTGGCTGTCGGGATTCGCCGGATCGGCCTCGATGGCCGCCTGGAAGTGCGACTTGGCGGCCTCCACGTCCCCTTCGCCGTGGGCGATCTCGCCGCGCAGACGGTCGACCTGGGCGGTGTTGCCGATCCTCTCGCAGTAGCGGTCCAGATGCTTCTTCGCCGCCGTCAGGCGACCGAGCTTGATCTCACACTGGGCGATGTCCAGCAGGAGTTCTAGGTTCTCCGGATCGAGGCGGCCAGCTTGCTGAAACGACGAGAGCGCGTTGTCGACCTTGCCCAACGCGAGGTAGATCTCCCCCAGCTTGCGGTGGGCCGGGGCCCAGCGATCGTCGATCTCGATGGCGGCCTTCAACTCGACCACCGCCGCCTGGGGCTTGCCACGGTCCAGCAGCTCGGTCGCCCGCTGGTAGCGAACCTTGCGCGCGACGCTTGGATCGCCCTGGCAGCCGCCGACGGCCAGGCTGGCCATCAGGAATGCAACGGCTGCCGCGCAGCCGGGTAGTGCAGTCATGGGCGTTTGCCCCTTCCGTAAGGTGCGCGGTGGCACCGATTTGGCCGGCATGCGAGTACCCTTCGGTTGGTCTCGCGGAACGCTCCATCGGATGCGCCTCCCTCCCTACGGTCGGCCTCCGTTCCCTCGGCTGGGGAAGACTTGGGTGAATGCGGGTGGTTCATCGTAGCTGGCCACGGAATTCGCGGCCGGCGAGGTAGGGTCTAGGATGGTAGGTAACGTCCACAAGGGGGGTCAACGGCGGTACCGCTTGGTTTGACCGGCATAGGGGCCGGTGCGACGATCATTCCTCTGCGGTCTGCTCCGGTGAGGTGCGGTGCGTTCCCTGTCGGCTCGTCTGCTGTTTAAATTCATGATTGGCTACCTCCTCCTGGGAGGTGCGGTGGCGTGCCTTGGTTTATATGGGTTGGACCAGCTCGGGGTACAGGAAGCGGGGGTAACGGAGCTGATGCAGGAAGAGATGCCCCGTTACATGGCGCTTGGGCGCTGTGTCGACCTGATGCGGGCCGAGGTCAATCTGGCGAAGAAGGCCGTGGTGACCGAGGACCAGGCGTTCGTGGAGCGCGCCTATCAGTTCGGCCAGCGGCTCGAAGAGGTGCTCACCGCGCTGATCACGGTGAGCCGGCCACCGGAGTGGCGGACGGCACTGGACGTGGCGCAGAGCACCCATCGGGTCCTCTGGTCGGACGGGGCTTTCGCTGGCGACGCCGGAGCGACCCTCGAAGCGACGTCGATCGGCGAGATCGACACGGCCTTCGATATCTTCACCACGTCGCTCGATGCGGTGCGCACCGGTGTGCAACAGGCCATGGAGTTGCGTCTCAGCCATAGCCAGCGGGCCGTGCGTCGCGCTTGGCGGGTAAGTCTCGGAGGGTGGCTGTTGGCCATGGGCGTGGGCGTCGCCGTCGCGTACTGGACCTATCGCCACGTTACCCGGCCGCTGCGGCTGGTCAGTGAGGGGATCCGGCGGTGGGCCGAAGGCGAGTTCGACTACCAAGTGGACGTCTCCCGCAATGACGAGATCGGCGACCTCGCGCACTCGGCCAACCGCATGGCCCGGCAACTGGCGGAGATCGACTCGTTGAAGGAGGAGTTTCTCGCGAGCTGCTCCCACGAGCTCAAGACGCCGCTCACGTCCCTGTGCGAGGCCAACGCCATGATGCTCGAGGGTGTCGCCGGTCCCACCACGGAGGAGCAGCGGCGGCTCCTCAAGATCAGCGACCGAGAACTCGGCCGCATGCAGCGGAGGACCGCACAACTTCTGGATTTTTCAAGGATTCGTGCCGGACGGATGGCCTATCACTTCGAGGAGGTGGACTTGTCTGAGCTGCTCGTGCGTTCCCTGGAGTCGCTCTCTCTCGTGGCGACGCGACAGGAGATCGAGCTAACCTCCCCCACCTTCCCCGATTCCATCGTGGTACGGGGCGATGCCGAGCGGCTGACACAGGTCTTTGCCAACCTGGTCTCCAACGCGATCAAATACAACCGTCCCGGCGGTCGCGTGTGGTTCGAAGGTGGCACCGAGGAGCGCGACGGAGGGTCGTGGGCAGAGGTCGCGGTGTGCGACAACGGGCTTGGGATCGCGCCGGAGGATCTGTCACGGATCTTCTACAGGTTTGAGCGTGCCCATCCGGGCGTGGACGCCGATCTGCCGAGCAGCGGGCTCGGGTTGCCGATCGCCCAGTTGATCGCCCGCGACCACCAGGGCGAGTTAATCGTGGAGAGCACCCTGGGGAATGGATCAAGATTTATCGTCCGCCTGCCCACGGTGCGGAGGAAAGAGCATGCCGGCAGTCTCACGGAATAACGGCGCACGCCAGACCCTCGTGATGGTGTGGTGGCGGGCGCGATCGTTTGCCGATCTCGGTGTCCTGCGCCGGGCCGGTGTGGCTCGCACCACCGTGGTCGGTGCGTTGGTGCTCGGCCTCATCGTCGCTTCCGGCTGTACTGCCGGCCGGCGGTGGTCGCCTAAGTGGCTGTTAGGACAGGATTTCGGGGACGAGGGCGCCATAGGCGCCCCCTCTCCCGCGCAGCGCGAGGCGCTCCGGGAGATGGGAGAGGATCCATCGCTGTCGGATCGCCGCCGAGCGGCGGCGTGGCTTCGCGGAGCACTGGGCTTGTTGCCGCCCACCGTGATGGTGGCCGAAGTTGGCACGGTCGATGGATGGCTGGAGCGGGCGAGCGCCCTCGACCGGGAAGAGGGCGGACCCGGCGCAGTGGCACGAACCCTTCTCGTGCTGCTTGCCTCCCTGAGGAGTGAAAGGAGTGATCATGCGGCCGCCGTGGAGCGTGCGACCGAGTGCCGCGAACATCTGCAGACGCTAGACAATCAGGTAGCGGAGGCTCGCCGCGAGCTGGAGACGCTCAAGGCGATCGATTTGACCCCGATGCCCGGAGAGCCCCAACCGTGAACGGAATTCTCGACGATACCCCGACGCTACTTCTCGTCGATGACGACCCGAGCATCCTCGGCGTCCTGGAGATGCGTTTAAAGACAGAAGGTTATGGCGTCTATGGGGTGGCAAGCGGTGAGGCGGCCGTGGCCGCCCTGGGGCGGCGTGGCTTCGACGTGGTGGTGACCGATCTGCGCATGGACGGGATGGACGGGATGGAGCTCTTGCAGCGGGTTCACGAGCAGGATTCTACCCTGCCGGTCATCATCCTCACGGCGCACGGCGACGTTGGCAGCGCGGTCCAGGCGATGCGCCTCGGGGCATTCGACTTTCTCGAGAAGCCCTACGATGGTGTCCAACTCCTTCGTCGGGTGAGGGCCGCGCTACGGGGTCGCGGGGCGGAGCCGGCGCCGCTGCGGCAGATCCCCGACGCGCCGCCGTTTGTTGCGGCGAGCCCCGCCATGCGCCGCATGTGGGACCAGGTTCGGCGGTTTGCCCGGGTCGACTCGACCGTCCTGATCACCGGTGAGACGGGGACCGGCAAAGAGGTGGTGGCCCGTGCCCTCCATCTTGCCAGCCAGCGCCGCCGGGGGCCGTTCGGCGCGGTCAATTGTGGCGCGATTCCGGGGGAACTCCTGGAGAGCGAGCTGTTCGGACACGAGCGCGGGGCGTTTACCGGTGCCCATGCGGCGCGCGACGGCCATTTCCGCGCCGCTCACGGCGGTACGTTATTGCTCGACGAGATCGGCGACGCGCCGCTGCAGACGCAGGTAAAGCTCCTGCGGGTCCTTCAGGATCGGGAGGTCCTGCCGGTCGGGGGCAGTCGCCCGGTAGAGGTCGATGTACGGGTGGTGGCGGCCACGCACCAAGATCTGCGGCGCTTCGTGGAAGAGGGGAGATTTCGCGAGGATCTCCTCTACCGGATCGACGTTCTGCCCCTCCACGTGGCACCGCTGCGAGAGCGTCCGGAGGATATCGAACCGCTGGCCCTCGCGTTCCTGGCGGAGTTTCAGAAAGGGCGTGACGGCGATCCGCTGGAGTTCAGCCCGGCCGCGATCGAGCGGCTGCGTGAGTACGCGTGGCCTGGCAACGTCCGTGAGTTGCGCAACCGGGTGGAGGTGGCGGTCGCCCTGAGTGACGCGGGCGTCCTGACCCCTGACGATTTCGCGCTGGAGGGCGGGGGCGGTCCGTCGGTCGCGCTGCCGGTCGCGACCGACGGCGAGGTTCTGCCGATGCGCGAGGCGCGCGCGCGATTCGACCGCGAGTATCTGATCAGTGTGCTGCGCGCCGCGGACGGCAACGTCACCAATGCCGCGCGCCTGGCCGGAAAGCACCGTACGGATTTCTACGGGCTCATGAAGCGGTATGACCTGAAGCGGTCGGACTTCCGCTAGCGGGGTGTGGCTTGACCGGGGGGGATTGGATGTATAAAGTTACGGAATCGGATGGGAAATATCTTCTTTTCGAATAGCGACGAACGCGTGATCAAGGTATTTGGTAGCCTCGCTCCTCGCGTAGGGAATATCCTACAGATTGCTGGTTTGCTCCCCGTGCAGACTGCGCCTTGCGGTGACCGCTCGGCCCCTGCGGCCTGAAGCCCCGTAGTGTATTGATAAATTGCCGATTCCGTGACCAGACCGACTGGAGGTGCTCCAGATGAATTGCCCTAAGTGCTCCGCCCCCATGCAGATGGAGAAGATGCTGTGTGTCGACAGCGCCAGCAATCTACAGAGCGACTCGATGGATTCTCACTACTACCGCTGCTACATCTGCGGGAACTACGTCTTCTTTAACTCGGGGCCGCCGCTGGAGCCGCCGGGGCCCCGCAAGGGAAGTCGGTTCCGCCACAAGATCGTACCCACCTCCTACGAGGACTGAACTCGCCAGCGGTGGGGCTGCGTCCTCCCTCGCAGCCTCACAGAGGTCGGGAGCGACGGAACGCCCCTTGCCATGCGGCAAGGGGCGTTCCTTTTTTTGTCCATACGCCTATCGCGATAATCGGGGCGGCCGGCGCATGAGTGGGCGCGTCCCGAGCCCATCAAGGAGAGACAATGAGCACCGAGAGAGTCATGGAGGCCCTGGAGAAGATCACTTACCCGGGGATGCAGGAAGATGTCGTTAAGCTGAAGCTGGTGACCAACGTACAGACCCACAACGGGACCGCCAGCGCCACGTTCCGTATGCCGGCCGTCGGTTCCCGCCTGCGTGCCGGCCTGGAGGCGCAGATTCGCGAGGCGATGGCCAGTGTCGACGGTGTTGACCAGGTGGAGCTGGAGGTCAAGGAAGAGACCCTGTCCCACGAGCATGGCCAGCGCAACCTCATCCCCAACGTGCGGTGCGTGGTGGCGGTCTCCTCCGGCAAAGGAGGGGTCGGCAAGTCGACGGTCACCGCCAACGTCGCGATCGCCCTCGCCCAGATGGGCAACAAGGTCGGCATCCTCGACGCCGATATCCTCGGCCCGTCGATCCCCACCATGATGGGGGTGGAGCGACCGGTGGAGCTGTTTGGCAAGCGCCTCATCCCGGCCCGTAACTACGGCGTCTACTACATCTCCTTCGGCTTCTTCGTGAAGGACAAGGACCCAGTGATCTGGCGCGGCCCCATGATCGACGGCATGATCCGCCAGCTCCTCGGCGACGTCGATTGGCAGGAGCTCGACTACCTCCTGGTCGACCTGCCGCCGGGCACGGGCGACGCGCAGCTTTCCCTGTCGCAGCTCGTCAAGCTCGACGGGGCGGTCGCGGTCACCACGCCGCAGGACGTGGCCGTGGCGGACGTGAAGAAGGGGATGGGAATGTTCCTCAAGGTCGAGGTGCCGATCCTCGGGGTGGTCGAGAACATGTCGTCCTTCGTCTGCCCGTCGTGCGGCACCGAGACGGCGATCTTCTCCGAGGGCGGCGGCGTGATGCTCGCCAGCGAGTACGACGTTCCCTTCCTCGGCAGGGTGCCGCTCGACCCGGCGGTTCGCGAAGGCGGCGACACCGGCCGGCCGATCGTCGCGGCCAACCCCGACTCGCCCCAGGCCAAGCGGTTCGTGGACATCGCCCAGGCGCTCTCCGAGCAGGTGACTCAGGCCAATCTCAAGACCGGGCTCACCCACGTCAAGCCGGTCTTCTCCCTGAAGCAGGTGTGAGGAAGACGGGGGAGCCCATGGGCTCCCCCGTCTTCCAGGGGTTAGGGGCTAGGGATCAGGGGCTAGGGAAGGACAATCCAATGGGTTGAGGAAGCAGCCGCGGCTACCTCCTCACGAAAAGATCGACTGGCCGCGAATGCGGCCATCCACATCCTGGCCCCTCGTCCCTATCCCCTGACCCCTGACTCAATACCCCGCCAGGCGCAGGAACTCGGCGCGGGTGGTCTCTTCGTCGTGGAACTCGCCGAGCATGCAGGAGGTGACCGTGGTCGATCCGGGCTTCTGCACGCCGCGCATCACCATGCACAGGTGGGTCGCATCCATGATGACGCCGACCCCCTTGGGCTGCAGCAGGTCGTCGACCAGGTTGGCGATCTGCGTCGCCAACCGCTCCTGAACCTGGAGGCGCCGCGAGTAGATCTCCACCATGCGCGCGAGCTTGGACAGCCCTACGATCTTGCCATTGGGGATGTAGGCGACGTGACACCTGCCGAAGAACGGCAGCATGTGATGCTCGCAGAGCGAGAAGAAATCGATGTCCTTGACGATGACCATCTCGTTGTAGGCGTCGCTGAAGATCGCCTCGTTGAGCACGGCCACCGGGTCGGCCTCGTAGCCGGCGGTGAGGAATTGCAGGGCCGTGGCGACGCGGCCCGGTGTACGGAGCAGCCCCTCGCGGTTCGGGTCCTCGCCAATGCCTTCGAGCAGGGCTCGGACGTGGGTGGCCATGTCGATGTCGGTCGTTTGCCGGGCCTCGCTGTACGCTCTGGCCACCTCGACGTGGTGCTCAATGGGGGGCATGTCGTCCTCTCCTCACCTGGCGCGGGTAGGCGGCTCGCGCGGTTGGACGTATAGTCCGCGCGACGTTAGGGGAGCCACCATCAGTATCAAAGAGGGCAGCACGGTGTGGGGCTGGGTCCACTCGATACATATTCTATGCGCCGCCCTGTGGATCGGGGGCATGTTCGCCGATCGTGTCCTGTTGGGGCCGCTGCTGGGCCGCCTCAGCTCGGCTCAGCCGCGGTCGGCGATCCTCCGTGTCTTGAAGGTGAACTCGGCGGTGGGGTGGGCGAGCATCACGTTTCTCACCGTCACCGGCCTGGCCCTGACCTTTCACTGGGTACCGATCGAGCGCTACGAGTCGCCCTACGGGCGCCTGTTCTTGGCGAAGCTGGTCGTGGTGATGGTTCTCTTTCTGGTCTTTGTCATGTTCTACTCCGGTCGGCAGCAACAGTTGAAGGCGGTCCTGGCGCAGGGGATGGAATCGGGGACGAGCGCGGCCGAGTGGGACGGGGTGATCGCCCGCCACCTCCGGCGCCTTGGTCTATACACCGCCATCGATCTGACGTTGGCCGTGGTGGTGGTAGTGCTAATCGAGCTAGCAGTCTACGCCTAGGGTGAGACCAAACCTACGGGAGAGCGCGGATGTCGATTCGGTCGGACCGCTGGATCACGCGGATGGCGAAGGAGCACAGGCTGATCGAGCCCTTCGAGGAGGGACAGGTGCGCAAGGGGGTGGTCTCGTACGGCGTCTCCTCCTATGGCTACGACACGCGGGTCTCGGACGAGTTCAAGATCTTCACCAACGTCAACTCGTCGATCGTCGACCCGAAGGACTTCGATCCCGCGTCATTCGTCGACGTGAAGACCGACGTGTGCATCGTCCCCCCGAACTCCTTTGCCCTGGCCCACACGGTCGAGTACTTCCGCATGCCGCGCAACGTGCTGGCCATCTGCCTCGGCAAGTCGACCTATGCGCGGTGCGGCATCATCGTGAATGTCACCCCGTTCGAGCCGGGCTGGGAGGGCTATGTCACCATCGAGATCTCCAACACCACCCCCCTGCCGGCGAAGATCTATGCCAACGAGGGGATCGCCCAGGTGATCTTCTTTGAGGCCGACGAGGAGTGCGCCGTCTCCTACGCCGACCGCTCCGGCAAGTACCAGAAACAGACCGGCGTCACCCTGCCGCGGATCTAGCGGCGGGTGGTACGGTTACGCCATCGCGAACCAGCGCAGTGCATTTAACAGGAGGAGGGGTTTACGAGCGAGGGGCTAGGGATCAGGGGGTAGGGACTAGGGGTGGATGGCCGCCGCAGGCGGCCATTAGATTGTTCCGACGCCTGACTCCGAAAAGTAATCCCGCCGGTCCGCAGGGCTGGCACCGTCCCTAACCCCTAACCCCTAACCCCTAACCCCTAACCCCTAACCCCTAACCCCTCAGAATGTCCGAGATCATCTTCTACAACCGTTCGTGAAGCGGCTGTCGCCCGGCGAGAGAGTTTCTCTTGCGAAACAAGGTGGCGTATCGCAACCACGACGTGCGTAAGGACCCGATCGATCCGGCCACCACCTTGGCGATCGTCCAGGCGTGCGGTGAGATCTTCGTCAAGCGGGGGCGTGGCGTCCTGCACCGCGACCTGCGCAAAGTCGAGATGAGCGATGATGAACTCTTGAGCCACTTCCTCGGCCGCTCCGGTACTATGCGGGCGCCGGTCTTGCGGACCGCGGGCGCCATCATGGCGGGATTCGAGGAGAGCGTATACCGGCAGATCCTCGGTCTGTAGGCCCGAAGGCGCCTGCGACTGGCTCGCCCGCATGGCGTGTCCATTGCGTGTCGGGCAGGGAGCATCCGAGCGACATTGGCCCGTTGTCAGTTTTGCGCGCGGGGGGAGGCTGCTACCCTCCGGCCCGCATCTTTGCCTATCCATAGTGAGGAGCGCCGATGTCGTCCAAGCTTGTAGGAAAGGTCGTGGTTGCCATGGGGGGCGGCCCCACGGCGGTCATCAACGAGAGTCTCGTCGGGGCGGTTCTGGAGTCTCGCAAGTTTCCGCAGGTGGAGCGGGTGTACGGGGCCGAGCACGGCGTCGCGGGGATCATCAACGAGGACTTCCTCGACCTCACCCAGGAGACCACCAACAATCTGGAGCGGGTCGCCGTGACGCCGTCGTCGGCCATGGGCTCCACCCGCGACAAGCCGGACGAGGCGTATTGCAAGGAGATCTTCCGGGTGCTCAAGGCCCACGGCGCCCGGTACTTCTTCTACATCGGTGGCAACGACTCCGCGGACACGGTGCACATCGTCAACGAGGAGGCGCAGAAGGCCGATTACGAGTTCCGCGCCATCCACATCCCCAAGACCATCGACAACGATCTGATGGTTAACGACCACTGCCCGGGCTACCCCTCGGCGGCGCGCTTCGTGGCTTCGGCGTTCATCGGCGCGAACCTGGACAATCGCGCCATCCCCGGCGTCTATATCGGCGTGGTCATGGGGCGCCACGCCGGCTTCCTCACCGCCGCCGCGGCCCTCGGGCGCAAGTACCCGGATGACGGGCCGCACCTGATCTACCTGCCGGAGAGTCCATTTTCCGTCGACAAGTTCCTCGGGGACGTGAAGCAGGTGTACGACGAGTACGGCCGCTGCGTGGTGGCGGTGAGCGAGGGGGTCCATGACGTGGACGGCACAGCGATTGCGATGAAGCTGGCGAAGGAAGTGGAGCGTGACGCGCACGGCAACGTCCAGCTTTCGGGTACCACGGCCCTGGGCGACCTCCTCGCCGGCCAGATTAAGGCGCAATTGAAGATCAAGCGCGTGCGGGCCGACACCCTCGGCTATCTGCAGCGCTCGTTCATCGGCTGCGTCTCCGACATCGACCAGCGTGAGGCGCGCGAGGCCGGGGAGAAGGCTGCGCAATTCGCCCTGTGGCACAATCGCGACGGGTCCGTGACCATCCACCGCACCGGCTTCTACTCGGTCGACTACCGCCTCAGCCCGCTGAAAGAGGTGGCGGGCAAGACCAAGCTGATGCCGCCGGAGTTCATCGACCCCTCCGGCAAGAACGTCACCGACGCCTTCCGCCTCTACCTCCGCCCCCTCCTCGGCTCCGGCATGCCCTCCCCGAGCCGGGTACGGGCACCGCGAGTGGAGAAGATCCTCAACAAGGGGTAGGGCCTGTGCGGTGGCTTCACCGCAGAGGTGGCCGGCATTTTTCTACCGCTTGGTGGAGGGGCTTGTGGTGATCGAGGTGAAATCAACCAGCGAGCTCACCCCTCTCCACATGGCTCAGCTATACAGTTATCTCAAGCTCGGGGGGTTCAAACTGGGCTACCTGCTGAATTTCAACGTCGCCCACATGCGGGAAGGCATCCGGCGTGTGGTGAACGGGCTGTGATCGTGATTCCTCCGCGTCCTCTGCGGTAAGCCCTACACTTTCCCCTTGCGCATGCGCTCCTCCAGGGAGCGCTTGAACTGCTGCACCGCGCCCTCCGGGCCACCCTCCACGGAGCGGACCGAGTAGCGGGTGTCGATGAACCGTCCCTCGGCGCGCAGGAAATGGCTGTTGTAGCCGGGGCGTGGCGGCTGGATTGGCTGCTCCTCGTAGACCGCCACGGTCACGGTCGCGACGTGGATCCCCTCCAGGAAGAGGTGGATCCGCTCGGCGTGGATGGCGTCGCCGGGGAGGGGCACCGGCGCGGGTGCTGCCGGCTTCAGCGGCGGCGGGGCTGGTGTGGGGGCGTCGAGGCGGGTGAGCTTGATCGGTTTCATGGGTGGCCGTTGGAGCAGGGCAGGTCGACCCTACAGTTGACGGTTCTGGAAGGTGCGGCGCAGCCCCTCCAGGGTCGCGACGTGCTCGCGTTCCGCCGCCAAGAGCTCGCCGAAGGCGGCCTTGCCCTCGGCATGGGTGCAGGCGGTGGCCATGCGCTCGTAGAACGCGACCGACTGGCGTTCTGCGGCCAGGCCGAGGTCGATGGCCGCCAGCAGGCCATTCGCACTCCTCGCCAGCCGTTTTGCCTCCGCCGGCGGGGGGAAGATGTCGGCGCGGACGGTCTCCTGCACGTAGGCCGTGAGCATCGCCGTATCGTCGTAGGCGTCGTCGCCCGCCGGCACCTTGAGCAACGCGTCGAATCCCTCCAGGTGGAGGGCCTCGTCGTGGGCGAGGCGGTAGAGCAGCGCCCGTGCCTTCAGATCCTTCACCTGGGGGGCGAGCGCCTTGTAGAAGGCGATGCCCTCGCGCTCGATCTTCTGGGCCACGGCCAGGACCTCGGATTTGATCAGATTCATCGCTGCGGTCTCGGTGCGCGGGACGGGTTGCCTGGGGGATGCGGCGTGCAGGCCGCCCTCGGGCGAGGGGCAAAGCGTAATTGCGTGACGGCGACACGGCCATCGGCGGGTGGTAGCTATGCGGGGCGGGTGGTACCATCCCGGCCCTCGATTTAGTGCATCGCACTCGCCCTGCATTTCTCACCATGAATCTACTGCGACCGCGCCATTACCCGCATCTCCTGGCCGGGTCCTCGTCCGGGGTAGGAGCCGGTTGCACCGGCGACCGGTGCCGCCAGGCGCGACCGGCCCTCTCGGGCCGGAATCGCCGAAGGGATTCGGCTCCTACAGCGGGCCGGCCAGGATCTTCGTGCGTTTGCGCGGCCTCGCGACGATCCTTGGTAGGAAACGCGCGCTAATCCACCTGACCGGAGCGAATACTTATGCCTTGGGATCCCCCCCCACGTAACCCCTGGGGTCAGGGCCGGCCCCCGACGCCGCAGGAGGTTGCCAAGCAGTTCGAGGAGCTCACGCGGCGCCTGCGCTCCAACCTGCCGGGCGCCTGGCTGATCCTGCTCGCGGCGCTGGTCCTGTGGGGCGCCAGCGGCATCTACATCATCGGCCCGGATGAGCAGGGCGTGGTGCGGCGCTTCGGCGAGGCAGTGACGGTCCTCGATCCCGGCTTCCACCTCCAGCTACCCCGCGGCATCGATCGGGTGGACAAGGTCAAGGTCACCCAGGTACAGCGGCTGGAAATCGGCTTTCGCACCATCAGCGCCGGTCCCCCGGCCCGCTACCAGCCGTTCCCCAAGGAGTCGCTGATGCTCACCGGCGATGAGAACATCGTCGATTGCCAGCTCATCATCCAGTACCGCCTCAAGGACCCGAAGGCGTACCTGTTCAATGTCTTCCAACCCGACCTCACCATGCACAACGCCGGTGAGGTGGCCCTGCGCCAGGTGATCGGCTCGTCGACGATCGACGACGTCCTCACCACCGGCAAGCTGGAGATCCAGGAACGCACCCGTGCCCTGCTGCAGGAGATCATGGACCTGTACGACGCCGGCATGTTGGTCACGGCGGTGAAGTTGCAGACCGTGTCCGCCCCCCAGCAGGTGGAGGACGCTTTCAAGGACGTGGTGCGCGCTAAGGAGGACCGGGAGCGTTTGATCAACGAGGCCAAGGGCTACCAGGAGGACATTCTGCCCAAGGCGCGTGGCAAGGCGGAGCAGATTAAGCGCGAGGCCGACGGGTACAAGGCCGAGCGGGTGCAGCGCGCCCACGGTGACGCGAACCGCTTCCTGCGGGTCCTGACCGAGTACAGCAAGGCCAAGGAGGTCACCCGCGAGCGTCTCTACCTGGAGACGATGGAGGCGGTGCTGCCGGGCATTGAGAAGTTCATCATTAACCCCAAGGCGGCGGGAAATCTCCTTCAGACCCTCCCGCTGAGCCGCATCGCGCCGGCCGTTCGGCCCGCCGAGGAGCAGCCGTGAAGCCTGTCAACCTGATCGTGCCCGTCGTGGCGGTCGCGCTGCTACTGGCCACGCAGTCGATCTTCACCGTCGATGAGACCGAGGTGGTGCTGGTCACGGAGCTCGGGAAGTTCAAGCGCTCGATCGAGGAGCCGGGCCTGCACTTCAAGCTGCCCTTCATCCAGCAGCTCCGGATCTACGACTCCCGCCTGCTCAACTACGATGCCTCCCCAGCGGAGATCCTCACCCTGGACAAGAAGAACCTGGTGATCGACAACTACGCCCGCTGGCGCATCGCCGATCCCCTGGTGTTCTACCAGCGGGTGGGCACCATCGCCGGGGCCCAGTCGCGTCTCGACGACATCATCTTCTCGGAGCTGCGCGAGGAGCTCGCCAAGGTCGCCCAGAGCGACATCATCGATCAGCACCGCCAGGTGATCATGAAGGCGGTGGCGGAGAAGTCGGCCGAGAAGGCGAAGGAGTATGGCATCAAGCTGCTCGACGTGCGCATCAAACGGGCCGACCTGCCCCGGGAGGTAGAGGAGTCGGTGTATGCGCGCATGGCCTCGGAGCGGGCGCGGATCGCCAAGCGGTACCGCTCGGAGGGGGCCGAGGAGGCGGCGAAGCTGCGCGCCGAGACCGACAAGCAGCGCGCCATCCTCCTCGCCGAGGCGAACCGCGAGGCGGAAGAGATTCGTGGCCAGGGCGAGGCCGAGGCGGTCAAGGTGTACGCCGCGGCCTACCAGAAGGATCCGGAGTTCTACAAGTTCCTGCGCACCCTCGATGCGTATCGCGTCACCCTAGGACAAGGAGCCACCGCGGTCCTGGACGCCGGCTCGCCGCTATTCAAGTTCCTCGAAAACCCCAACCGATAGCGCGGATCGCCGGTGCAACCGGCTCCTACCCTCGGTTGGGAGATCGCGGCGTGCCCCCGGAATCACGGCCTTCTGTAGGAGCCGAATCCCTTCGGCGACCTCAGGCCCGCAGGGGCCTGCCGCGCCGATGGCGCGGATCGCCGGTGCAACCGGCTCCTACCCTTTGTTGGAAAATCGCGGCGTGCCCCCGGCATCCCGCTCCTACGATTCCCTCCAAGATTCCCGGATGAACCGAACGGTCGGGCAGGCATGACCATGGACGAGCGATACGAGCCGCAGGTCATCGAGGCGAAGTGGCAGGCGCGCTGGCACGACACCGCGGCCTTTCACGTGGCGAGCGACGCGCCCGGTCCCAAGTACTACGTGCTGGAGATGTTCCCGTACCCCTCGGGGCGCATCCACATGGGCCACGTGCGCAACTACGCGATCGGCGACGTGGTGGCGCGGTTGCAGCGGCGACGCGGGTTCCATGTCCTCCACCCGATGGGATGGGATGCCTTCGGCATGCCGGCGGAGAACGCCGCCATCGAACACGGCGTTCATCCTGCCACCTGGACGTGGCAAAACATCGCCTACATGCGTGGCCAACTCGACCAGCTCGGCCTCTCCATCCCGTGGGAGCGGGAGTTTGCCACCTGCGACCCGGCCTACTACCGGTGGGAGCAGCTCATCTTCACCCGCATGGTGGAGCGCGGTCTCGCCTACAAGCGGCGCTCGCAGGTGAACTGGTGCGACACCTGCGCCACGGTCCTGGCCAACGAGCAGGTCGAGGGCGGGGCCTGCTGGCGGTGTGGCGACCCGGTGCGGCTCAAGGAGCTGGAGCAGTGGTTCCTGAAGATCACGGCGTACGCCGAGGAGCTGCTCGCCGATCTCGACAAGCTGGACGGCTGGCCGGAGCGGGTGCGCACCATGCAGCGCCACTGGATCGGCCGCTCCGAAGGGGCGCGGGTGCGCTTCCCCATCGCGGGCGTTGATGAGGCGCTGGAGATCTTCACCACCCGGCCGGACACCCTGTTCGGGGTGACCTTCATGTCGGTGGCGCCGGAGCATCCGATCGTCGACCGCATCACGACCGCCGCGCAGCGGCCGGCGGTGGCGGCCCTGCGGGCCAAGCTGGCCATGGTGGACGCGGCGGTGCGCACGGACGAGGGGCAGGAGAAGGAGGGGGTGTTCACCGGCGCCTATTGCCGGGTCCCCGGCCGGGACGAGCCGGTGCCGATCTACGTCGCCAACTTCGTCCTCATGGGGTACGGCACCGGCGCGGTGATGGCGGTGCCGGCCCACGACCAGCGCGACTTCGAGTTCGCGCGTAAGTACGACATTCCGATCCTGCCGGTCATCCAGCCCGCGGACGCGGCCACGCCGCTCGATCCGGCGACCATGACCGCGGCGTTCATCGACCCCGGTGTCATGGCCGGGTCCGGGCAATTCGACGGCCTGGCATCGGAGGCGGGCAAGCGGGCGGTCACCGAGTGGCTGGCCGATAGCGGCCAGGGCGGCCCGGAGGTCACCTACCGCCTGCGTGACTGGGGGATCTCCCGCCAGCGCTACTGGGGCGCACCGATCCCGGTGGTCTACTGCGACCGCTGCGGTATGCAGACCGTGCCGCCCGAGGAGCTGCCGGTGGTCCTGCCGGAGGACGTGGCCCTCACCGGCGAGGGGGGCTCGCCGCTCGCGGCCCATGCCGCCTTCGTCGCGACCACCTGCCCCGCCTGCGGTGGCCCGGCGCGGCGCGAGACCGACACCTTCGACACCTTCATGGAGTCGTCGTGGTACTTCCTGCGCTACGCCTCGCCGGACCCACGGGCCGGCGCCAGCGGGGAGGCCCTGCGCCTCACCCCCGCGGAGATCGCCCGCGGCCCGTTCGACCGGCAAGAGGTCGACTACTGGATGGCGGTCGACCAGTACATCGGCGGCATCGAGCACGCGGTCCTCCACCTCCTCTACGCGCGCTTCTACACCAAGGCCCTGCGCGACCTGGGCTACCTCACGGCGAGCGAGCCCTTCACCCGCCTGCTCACCCAGGGGATGGTGTGCAAGGAGACGTGGCGCTGCGCCGAGCACGGTTGGCTCTTCCCCGACGAGGTGTACGGCGGCGCCTGTACCCGCTGCGGCCAGGCCGCCGAGCAGGGCAGGGTGATCAAGATGTCCAAGTCGAAGAAGAACGTGGTCGACCCCGACGCCCTGATCGCCCGCTACGGCGCCGACACCGCGCGCCTCTTCTCCCTGTTCGCCGCGCCCCCGGAGCGCGACCTGGAGTGGAGCGAGGAGGGGGTGGAGGGCGCCTACCGCTTCCTCGGCCGGGTGTGGCGGCTGGTGGCGCAGGTGGTCGCGATGGGCGGCGGTGACGGCGCCGCCCCAGGCAAGGCCGAGGCCGACCTCACCCGCCGCCTCCACCAGACCATCCACAAGGTGACCCGCGACGCGGAGCAGGCCTTCCACTTCAACACCGCCATCGCCGCCATCATGGAGCTGGCCAACGCCACCCAGACCTATTGCGCGGGCGACGCCCCGGCTCCCGCCCTGGCCCGCCAGACGGTGGAGACCATTGTCCACCTCCTCAACCCGTTCGCCCCACACATCACCGAGGAGCTATGGGAGGCCCTGGGCCACGGCGAGCCCCTGCACGCCACACCGTGGCCGGACTTCGATCCGGCGTTGGCGACGGAAGACGAGATCGAGCTGGTGGTGCAGATCAACGGCAAGGTCCGCTCCCGTCTGGTGGTCGCCGCCGACACCGCGCAGGAGGCCCTGGAGACCGCGGCCCTCGCCGACCCCACGGTCCAGAAGTGGCTCGACGGCAAATCGCCCCGCAAGGTGATCGTGGTCCCGGGCCGGCTGGTGAACGTGGTGGTGTAGCACGGCGCAACCGATCTGCGGTCACTGGGGTAGACGGCGGGGGTGGATGTGGTCTCGCCAGACGGAGAGGTACGACGGTGGTGGTGTCGAGCGGGAAAGAGATGGATCGACAAGCGAAGAAGATCGTTGCCGCGCTGGGAGCGATCTTGCGATCTGCCAGATGCTCAATGACGAGCAACGGCATCGGATCGGGAAGTATCTCGAAGTCGTCCGGTATCCAAAAGGCGCGACGCCATTCCCCTGATCGTCGGCTCTGATTTTCTGCGGCCGCGGCAAAGCCTGTTGGGACAGTAGGCCGGAGGGATTTTCGGGGTTGCCGCCGTTCACCTGTGGGGTGCAGGGCGAGCCGGCGGTGGCGGGGCT
>Ga0326597_10001175_pt1 | contig 43105 bp, 37 predicted proteins | sample RVTome_12_FD_203789 | JGI IMG/M metagenome (GOLD analysis project Ga0326597, IMG submission 203789) | Soil microbial communities from uranium-contaminated site in the Upper Colorado River Basin, Wyoming, United States - RVT100D185 | ecosystem: Environmental > Terrestrial > Soil > Contaminated >...
CAACGAGACATCCAGTCCGGCATAGTAAGTCATGGCTTTCTCCCGTGAGCATGTGTACAAATATCGTACTGGGAGCTGAGCTTTTAGGAGCCCGCCCGATTACATATGCTATTGGCGGACTGAGCGGCGGCGATGCCGCCATCGGCGCCTTGCGGCCGATGGGATCAATCAGCTGCGAAACAATAAAAATGCCCCGCGCCGCCGGTGCTATTGAAGTCTGCGAGCGAACAGCCAGCCGTCACGTGCGAGGAGTTCCATGACGTGTTCCAGCCGCTCAAGCGGTCGTGGTGGCCGATCATCGCGCGGCCGTCCGGTCCGTCGTAGGTCCAGTTCCGGCAGGTCAGGTCGACGCCGCCGTTGGTAAACCCGGCTGGAAACGCCCGGCCATGCGAGTCCGACCCCGTCAGCATGTCATGTTCGTTGTTTTCGCCTTCCGGTCGCATCCGGCCGTTGATGAGCGCGCCGCTTTCGTCGAGCGCGGTCTCACGGTAGATCAGATTGCGGTCGCGCTCGATGTCACCGTGAAGGTCCGCGACGCTCGCGGCAATCATCACGCCTTTGGCGTTATGCCAAGGCCCAGCGCCGATGCGGTCGCGGGCGTTGACGCCGGCCGCAGTCTGGGTTCCCTGCGTGCTCAAATAGGCTCGCCAGGTGCGGGTGCCCGCGCCAGCCGCCGTTGCAAGGCGTTGACAGGTCGCGTCGGCACCGGCCAGCCCGCCGAGATCGCCGCTGTGCGCCTCGCTCGTGACGAAGAACGTCATCGCGGCGTTCGTTTCCTGTTGCGCGTTCGCTGTCAGTGACGCCAGGGCGCTGGTAACGATACCGGCAAAGGCAACGGTTCTTGATCGCATATCGGAATCCTCCGGTGTCTGGTGGTGGCGCGGCGACACGCCACCGCTGTTCGCAAGCATTGTACCGATCGGTATTAGCGACCGCATTCGATTGGGCGTGAACTCACCGTGGTTTGGATTGTCTGTCGTAGCAACATGCTCTAAGTTAACCGGCAGAAAAATTCACGGTCGGCCAGGAGAATCTCTATGGAATATAAACTGCAGTTGCGCCCGAGCATCGCCGCCGCGCTACTTGTTAGTTGCTTGGGCACCGCCGGTGCTCAGCCCGCCGGCGACGACCGGCCAGTCTTAGGTAATTTGCCGCGATTTCCGCTCGAGACCTATCATCTAAACCCGCCCGGCGTCAGCGTCGAAACGTTCGTCGAAGGCCTCGACGTCGTATGGAGCCTCGAGTTTGCAGACGATGGGCGGCTGTTCTTGACCGAAAAAGCCGGTCGCGTTCGGGTCGTGAGCCCTGCCGGCGCGCTCGATCCGACGCCTTGGGTCACGGTGCGCAACGTGTCTGCCGAGATTCGCGAGAACGGTCTCAACGGACTGGCATTGCACCCGGACTTCCCGCGCGAGCCCTGGGTTTACGTGATGTACACCGTCGATCGAGGTGGCGCGGAAGTGACCAACCGCGTCAGCCGATTCCGTGAGGTCAATGGCCGCGGCGCGGAGGAGGAGATTCTTCTCGACGAGATCCCAGGCAACACGAATCACAATGGCGGCCGTCTGCGGTTCGGCCCGGACGGCATGCTTTATATCGGGACGGGCGACGCCCGCGACCGTACTCGCGCGCAGAATCTCGACAACGTCGCCGGCAGCATTCTGCGTCTAACCCCCGACGGCGAAGTTCCCGCCGATAACCCTTGGGCGGGTAATCCAATTTGGGCGTACGGTTTTCGCAACCCTCTCGGTATCGCGTTTCGCCCGACGGACGGCACGCTCTTTGTGGCCGATCACGGCCCGACGACCGAGTGGGAACCGCGCATCGGCGCGTTTGACGAAATCGATATTGTCGAGAAGGGTAAGAACTATGGCTGGCCGCTCGTCGTCGGCGCACCCGGCATCGACGGCTACGTCGATCCCATTTTGTCGTGGATTCCGTCGGTTCCTCCGGGCGATTTGATTTTTCACGACGGCGATCTTTTCGTGAGCGCGCTATGGTCGGAAGCATTGATTCGAATTCGGTTTCAGGATCCCGCCGACCCCAATCGGGTGACGGGCGTTGAGCGCTGGTTCAATAGCCGTGTGTGGCGCGACGGTGTGCCGAGCGAATCGTTGTATCGGCGCCTGCGAGCGTTGACGGTTGGTCCGGACGGGGCACTCTATCTCGGCACGTCGAATCGCGACGGCCGATTGGATCCGGAGCCTTACGATGACCGCGTGTTACGCATCGTAATCGCTGAGGAGACTTGAGCCGCGCCGAGCGGCGCTCCGCAAAGCGCGGCTTAGAATACGTAGGCTAAGGCACTGCGGTATTCTGCGAGTGCTTGCGCGTGCAGTACCCGGCCGCGCTCGAGTTCGACGATTTCCGCTTCAATGACGCCATGCTGGCGGGCTAGTTCCTTCGTCTCGGCCAGTAGCGTCAATCGCTCCTCGGCAGAGCTGCCTTCGCGGATTAGCGCGGCTTCGGACTGGGTGAGCGCATCGTTGATGTTCGCGAGCGAGCGCTTGCGTTGCGCGATCTGCGCATCGGTACTGCGAACCGCTGACTCGAGATCATAGAAATGCCGACCGTCGTTGTAGGCCGCGACAAAACCTGCTGCTAAATCCACCGGGCAAACGCCTTGATAGGTGCCGCCGCCACGACCGTAGTTGAAGCCCTGGACCGGTTGGCAGAAGTTCTGCACGCCGTGCGCATGCCCACTTCGATAATTCTCGAAATCGGGACTAACGCCGTGTTTAGCGCACGCTTGACGATACTTGCCGATGGTCGTCACCGGCCGGCCAAAAGCGCCGTCTTCGAATCCGACAGTGTGCTAGTCAGTGACGAGATATTCTTGCTCGTTCATGGCTGCGCAGCCGCTGAGCGTCGTAAAAATCGCTACCCCCGGTAGAATTTGTCGCCAATGCATCGTCGCAGCTCCCCGTCGATCGGCCACACACTCAACGCCGGGCGTTCCAAGCAGTCTATGAGCCGCACGCGTAAAATCCCGTGACCGCAATCACGGTCCGGCACCCGTAGCGCGCGGGACGGCATGTGAGGAGCCTGCTGTGACGACATCGCCGAATCATGCCAGCGAACCAGCGCTGACCCATAAAACGGTCTTGTCGATCGCGGTGCCGGTGATGCTATCGAATGTCTCCACACCCTTAATCGGCGTCGTCGATACGGCAGTCGTCGGGCAGATTCCGGATCCCGCCTATATCGGAGCCGTCGCGATTGGCGCGCTCGTATTTACGTTCGTGTTTTGGGCATTTGGCTTTCTGCGGATGGGAACCACCGGGCTCACGGCCCAGGCTCTCGGTGCGCAAGATGTCGATGAAGTTGCTGCGAATCTCGGTCGAGCTCTACTCATTGCGGTCGCTGTCGGCTTGGCGTTGATCGTGCTGCAATGGCCCATTCGCGAGCTGGCATTTTTGCTGCTCGGCGGCAGTGCTCAGGTCGAGGAGCTCGCTAGGGCTTACTTCGATATCCGGATCTGGGCGGCACCTGCAACCCTCGCGAACTATGCCTTGCTCGGCTGGTTCATCGGGCTCGGGCGCACCGATATCGGTCTCATTCTGCAGCTCGCGCTCAATAGCATCAATATCGCGCTCGACGCGCTATTCGTGCTCGGATTCGGTTGGGACGTTCGCGGCGTCGCGTTCGGAACGCTGGGCGCGGAGTGCATTGCGGCCGGCGTCGGGTTGGTAATCGCCTGGCGGCATCTGCGCCAAATTGGGGGCAGCTTCAGCGTCGCAAGCTTGGTCGTGCCGGAACGCTTGCGGCGAACGCTCGCCGTTAGTGGCGACATCATGTTGCGGTCGCTCGCGTTGATTTTCGTGTTCGTTTGGTTCGTCGCTCAGGGCGTCAGGCAGGGCGACGTGATCTTGGCAGCGAATGCCGTGCTCATTCATTTTACGTCCGTTGCGGCATTTTTCCTCGACGGCCTGGCTTTCGCCGCCGAGGCGCTCGTCGGCCGGGCGCTCGGTGCACGCCAGCGCGCGGGCCTCATTGCGGCCGCTAGGTTGACTACCGTCTGGGCTAGCGGTACGGCGCTGCTCATCGCCGCCGTCATTGCCGTCGGCGGGGCCTACTTCATCGATGCGATGACCGTCGACACCGCGACTCGCGCGGCGGCGCGCATCTATCTGCCGTGGGCCGCGGCGTCGCCGCTGCTCGGTGTCTGGGCCTTCCAGCTCGACGGTATCTTTATTGGCGCGACGCGTACGGCCGAGATGCGCAATGCCATGCTGATGACCGTGGCAATTTTTTTAATCTCGTGGTGGCTACTGAGGCCGTTCGGCAATCACGGCCTTTGGGGAGCGCTCTATGTGCATTACTTGGCGCGCATTTCGACCTTGTTGGCCTATTACCCCAGGCTAATCCGTGCCGTCGGAGCCTGACAGCCGTCCTACTGCGACACGACGCAGCTCGGTCCGTGGTTGAACCTTGCGCGTCCGGCGGCTGTCTATCTGTCAGACGGCGCGGGCTACGGAATGTTAAGCTTGGCCGCGATACCGAGACTGCCGGGGGATATTTGATGCATCGTGACGCAAACCACAGCCGACGTGATTTTCTGGCGCTGTTGTCCGCGTTGGGCGCGAGTGGCCTGGTGGCGCGACGCGCGTGGGCGCAAGCGACCATGCCCGTCAGGCGTATACCGACGTCGGGCGAAACGCTGCCGATCATCGGCTTAGGCTCGAGCAAGGTCATTTCCGAGATTGGCGCCAACGGGACGGAGCCTGTAGAGGCGATCCTGCGCACCCTCGTCGAGCACGGCGGGCGCGTTGTCGACACGTGGCCGCGTGCTCCCGCCAACGATTCGGGCTTTGGCAGCGTTATCAATCAGCCAGTTTTCCGCGACAAGCTCTTCGTCACCACAAAGGTCTCAGAGAATGGCCAGGCCGGGGTCGATCAGCTCGAGCAGAGCCTAAGGTCCTACGGCAGACAGACCATCGATCTCGCTCAGGTTTTCAGTCTGACGGATCTTGCGACGCATTGGCCGACACTCAAGGCGTGGAAGGAAGCCGGACGCGCGCGTTATATCGGCGTCACCGTTTCTCAGTACGGGTTATATGAAGAGCTCGAGGCATTTCTCGGCCGCGAGACACCGGACTTCGTGCAATACAACTATTCGATCACCGAACGCCGCGCCGAAGAGCGTATGCTGCCGCTCGCAAGGGATCGGGGGATAGCGGTCATCATCAACCGGCCGTTCATGAACGGTGAGTATTTTCAGCGTCTCGCTCAGGTGCCGCTGCCAGACTGGGCCGCCGACATTGGGATCCATAGCTGGGCGCAATTTTCACTGAAGTACATTCTCCCGCACCCGGCTATCACCTGCGTGTTGACGGAGACCAGCAACCCGGCGCATATGGCCGAGAATGCGATGGCGGCTTTCGGCGCGATGCCGGACGCGGCCACGCGTAGGCGCATGGCCGAGTACATCGATCAGATTTGACGGCGTTGTGCCTGATCGGCGGTCGTGCGAGTCGAGTCAGTTCCGGCTGCGACCGTTCTTCGCCTTTAGCGATTTAACCGACGAGCCGTAGTAGTCGAGCATTGTACGCTCGGCCGCCTGATGCGGGCCTTTGCCGAAGAGTTTGTAAGCAGCGGGATCGACGCCGATGACCTTGCGGCGCCGGTCCACCGGATGCGTTGTCAGGGTCAGAATCCCGGGGCCTTCACCGCCTTCGGCCGTTAGGCCAAATACGATTCGCGACACGGACGTATAGGGCACCTCGAGCTTCGCGGACAGCGAGCGCATCGAATGCGGTTGGCCGTCGAGGTCGGCATCGATGACTTCCATGGCGACAAGGATATCCGCTAGCGTGCGAAATCGTTCGCTTCGATAGGCGCTCGACAGCATAGCGATGGCGGCTTTACGCACACCGTTGATATCGAATGTGGAACCCGAAACATTAGGGCGCTTCCGTCGCGTCGTCGTCATCCTTGAACTCCTCGAAAGTCATGATCAGTATCTGGAACGGCGCGCATTGTATACGTTTTCACACATGGCTGCATTTCCTTGCCCGGCGAGCCCGCTGCGGGTCGTCGTCGCGGTGATTTGCCGGCGAGCGAAGCACTCTGGGGCCGAATGGGCCTAGCGCTGATCCTGATATGCGCGAACAGCGGCGTCGAAGCGATCATTCGCCGTGTGTTCTTCCGTCAGTCGTTGATCGAGCCAGTACTCGCCGTAATCGTTGTAAGGATCGCGCACCACAGTGTGGATATGATTGGGGCGCTGTGAGAGCTCGATAAAGATTCTCGCGCCGTGGACGCGGTAATAAAGCGGGGCAGTGGGGTCGTCGGCCTGCCCGCGCCAGGTGAACCACAGTTGGTCCCAGCCGGCCGAGCCAATGGCCTGGAGTTGCGCGTCGGCGACGTCGAAATCGGCGTTGCGCACATATTCTTCGACCAGTGCGCGCAACAGCCGTCGTTGCGCAGCCGTCATATCCGCGGAACGCAGCCCCGAGTGCATTGGCAGGTTGTTTTTGTGGCCGACTCCGTAGATGACGTCCCCGGGAACTTCGCCTGCCTCGCGCGCTTGCGCACGCTGCGCCGGCGTCAGTGCGGCCATGAGCTCGAAGCCGCGCGTAAGCTCGTGCGACAGTGCCGACCATCCTGCATGAATGCCGTCTTCGAGCACGAGTGGCGTCGCGCCCAGGAATAGCGGCGTAAACGTCGCTCGATCACCCGCCACCGTGAAGCTTGCTCCCAAATGATGGCCTTGAATAATCCAGCCCCAATTAGGATCGCTGCCAGGATTGCCGAAAATTGCGATGCCATAGCTGCCGGACCCGAAGCTTTCGGCTTCTTGGAGTACGAAGGGCCGGTCGCTCTCGGCTGGGCCATGCTGGTCGAGCGCCGCAAGCTCGCGCTCGCCGTGAATGCTGTCAAGACGAATCACGCCGGCGATTTTCTGATAGCCCTGACTCGATAATGAAGCGCGCAGTAGCGCGTGCGCTGCTTGGCGTTGCGCCAAGGTGAGCTCGCGAATTCGCAGACCCGGCCGCGGATGCACATACACTGGAGTGTTAGACCAGTTGGTACGGTTCGCGCCCGTAAATGCGTAGACTGCCGCGGCACGCTGTGCGGGTCGCAGGCTTGCGACGAACGCTCGGGCGGCCTCCGTCATCTGCTGCGCGCTCGTCGCGGCCGTAGGAATATCCGTAGCGTCAAGTGTCTGCGCGAAGCTCGTGCCTCCGGCGGCCGTGCCGGCTACAACCAGCGCGACGATGCGTAGTGCGCTTTGGCAGCGGTGTTTCACACTCATGGCGTTATCCCCCTATTCGCGGCCATCGGACCGAGCCTACTGTGGCGACTCTTGTGTGTGCAATGTCCAGTTTGCACGACGATGCGGGGCGGGGCCAGAATTCCTGTGCTAGGCTCGTCTAGCCGCCGCCGGACGCGCTACTGCGGTTTCGACCCGTGCGCCCCCCTCCGGGATTCGGCACGCTGCGACGAAGCTAAAATTACGACCTTCTGCTACCAATTATTGGGTATTATTTGGCCAGGCACTTGTTTTGCCCGTTCCGTCCAGGGACGTACTCGGACAACCAATCCAAACGGAAGATTTGGAGGAAAACGCTCATGCGATATCACACGATCTCGGCAGCAGCCTCGCTGGTGGTTGTACCCGCGTTCGGTCATCACAGCGACGCGGCGCTGGATATGGACACGGTGCTCACGTTGGAAGGGACGGTTACGGAGTTCAGTCTGCGTAACCCGCACGCTTATTTTGTCGTCGTGGCGACTGACGAGAACGGGCAGCAGCGCGAATGGACCGTGCAGATGGCTTCTATGATTACGTTGGCGCGCCGAGGTTGGACCCGCGACTCCCTGCAGGTCGGGGACCAGGTGACCGTCAATCTTCGGCCGGCGCGCGACGGACGGCCCTACGGGCTCATGGCCGATGTCGCCAAGGACGGGCAAGTGCTGGGTACGCGGGTTCCGAGCGAGACGCAGCCGGGCTATCAGGCGACGGCTGCGGCGCCACGCGCAACCTCGGTCGAAGGCCGTTGGCTCGTCGACCGCTCAAGCCAGCCCGAGGATTATCCGGGAGGTCTCGACCAACTCATGCTGCGCGACCTCAATTTGACCGCGAAGGGCGGGCAGGGTTTGGCCGACTGGAGCCAGGCATCGGAAGAAAATCCTGAGCTCAATTGCATCACCAAGCCGACCCCGGCGATGCTCGTGTATACGGATCTTTATCCAATCGAAATAACGGCCAACGGTGACAATACGTTGACGATACGCAGTCAATATTTCGATCAAGTCAGAACTGTTTACATGGATGGTCGCCAACACCCGGATCCGAGCGTGCTCATGCATGAAGGTCACTCGGTCGGCCACTACGAAGCCGATACGCTTGTCATCGATACGCGCAATTTCGCCCGTCATCGGTCGCCTTACCAGAACGGCATTCCGTCGGGCCCGCAAAAGCACGTCGTCGAGCGCTATCGATTGATCGACGACGGCGCGCGTATGGAAATCGAATTTGTTCTCGAGGATCCCGAGTACATTTCAGGCTCGATGACGCATAAGCGCGAACTTCTATATCGGCCGACTACCGATATGTCGCCGTTTAACTGCGACCTCGAATCGACACGCCGATTTCTGCCGTCCAATCTGCAGGGACGGTAAGAGTCGATTTGCTCATGTAACCGCATCGACCGATGCGGTTACTTGCACGGCGGTTCGGCATTGGTTGCGGCCCTATCGCTCGGACGATTGTGACTCGCTAAGGTATTCCGGTGCTTACAATGAACAAGTTCATACCGATCCACGTTAGAGCTGCGGCAGTCGCCGTCGTAGGCTTGGTCAATCTCCTGATGAGCTATGCGTTTGCGCAAGCGTTGCCGAATCCGTATCGAGCCGTCGACGGTTGGGCGCAGCTTCCCGAGGGCCGACGGATGGGCGCGGTGGGCGACGTAACGATAGATTCGGCCGGCGACCACGTCTGGGCCGTGATTCGTTGTGACGCAGACGCTCCGGATCGCTTCGGTAACGAATGCCTCGACTCCGACCTGGACCCGATCGTGAAATTCGATCTACAGGGCCGCGTCGTTACGAGTTTCGGCGGTGGAATGTTTATCTGGCCGCATGGGATTGACGTCGATGCGGCCGGTAACGTCTGGGTTACCGACGCGGTCAGTGCGGCGCGCACCCCACGCGGCACGCGCGGCCATCAGGTCGTCAAATTCAGCCCCAACGGTGAGGTGTTGATGGTACTCGGTACGCCGGGAACTCCGGGTGACGCCCCCGGGCAGTTCAACGCGCCGAGCGATGTGGCTGTTGCGCAGAATGGCGATATCTTCGTGACCGACGGGCACGGCAACGATGCAAATAACCGGATCCAGAAATTCTCGCGCGCCGGGGAGTACATCAGCTCATGGGGACAAACGGGCTACGGACCCGGAGAATTCCGCGAGCCGCACGCGCTTGCAATCGGCCCCGACGGCCGGCTGTTCGTCGCGGACCGCTGGAATAATCGAATTCAGATTTTCGATCAGGACGGAGATTTCCTAGCAATCTGGACCCAGTTCGGGCGCCCGAGCGGTATTTCTTTCGACACTACCGGTCACATCTTCGTCGCCGACTCAGAGTCGGACGATCTGCAAAACCCGGGGTGGGAAATGGGTATCCGCATCGGTGATGCGCGCACGGGTTGGGTCGATGCGTTCATTCTCTACCCGTGGGGTGATCCGCGCTCGCCTGCAGGAAACGGTGCGGAGTTCGTTACCGTAGACCGTAACGGTAACCTCTACGCGGGGGAGCCGCGACCGCGGCGAGTGCAGAAATACGTTCGCGTACGACCATGAGCGCGCGTACGGCCACAGGGATCCGCCAATCGGCGCGCAATTGACCGGATTCAAGTTTCGAGTGACGGCAACTCGTGGATATGCTGCTCCCAATGCCGGCCGTCGAAGCGCTGTTCAATCACGATCGCCGTAACAGTCTCTGGATCCAGGCAGCGTGCATTCACGCTATAACCATCCGGGTGCGACCTTGGTACATAGAATGCCTTGATACCGCAGACGGAGCAGAATAGATAGTTGGCCGTGCCCGTATTGAACCGGTAGCTCGCGAGCGCATACTCGCCGGTTAAAAGCCGAAAGCGCGACGCCGGCACAAGCAAATGCAGAAAGCCGGTGCGGGCGCATATCGAACAATTACACTCGCTGACCCGTATCTCTGCAGGCGCGTCGACCTCGAAGCGCACGCGAGCGCAGTGACAGCCGCCGCGATGGGTGCGCGCACGCGACCCAGTTGCCATCAGAAGCGCAAGTCGAGAGCTTTACAGAGGAAGCGCATGAAAGGCTTGGCAGCGGCGAAGCCCTCGAGTACGAAAGCGGCGAACTCCGGTTCGGTGATCTCGCCGATATCGAAAGCGCTCGTGCCGATGAAATCCTTGCGGCGCAAGTCCTCAGCCGCCGGATGATCCGCTGCGTAGCCGCGCGGCATGCGCTTGAGTGGGTTGCCGCTGAGCTCGAAGCGTTGCGCGAAGCTGGCGGCGCTGCGCGCACGTCTCCAAGCAGCGGGCGACCGCCCAATCCGAGCGCGGATCGCGCTCAAGGCCGTGCTGTCGGGGTGCCAGATACCCGCGCCTAGGAAGCACTCGCCGGGCGCAATATGCACGTAGTAGCCCGGGGCATGCACATCCTTACCGAGCTCGTGGCGAAACTGTATCCCGATGTTGGTCTTGTACGGCAGTTTGTTGTTCGAGAATCGCGTGTCGCGATAAATTCGCATCAACGACCCGCCGCTACGTCTTGTGCTGGCGACGAAATGGGGCGAGATACGCTTGAGCCCAGGAGCGAGGCTAGCGATGAACGTGAGAGCCGGCTTACGGATCGCGCGTTCGTAGCGGGTTTTGTGCTGGCCAAACCAGTCGCGGTTATTGTTGGCTGCGAGTTCACTCAAGAATACGCAGACGTCGGTATTGAAGCCAGTCAATGGCGTCATTTCGTCGGTACCCATCGACACCGTACCCGCTCTATCGGAATTCCAAGAGCAGCCTACCAGTTACGGGCTAACTTGCGCCGCTTCAGTTTGTACGCGTTCGTATCGAAAACGAAGCCCGCGGCCCAGCCGTCCGCTAGCAGTCTGCCAACCGGTGCGGGATGCCACGCGCTCACGGTCGCTGCTGCGCGAGGGCCGGCAAGATCGTTCTCATCGCGGCGCTATCTCCGCCCAAGGACCATCCGCCGTCCACGGGGAGGATTGCGCCGGTGACAAAGCTCGCGTGGCTCGAAGCCAACAGCAAAGCGGCACTGGCGATGTCGTCGATCTGCCCGATCCGGCCAAGTGGCACGCTGTCGCGAATCGTCTCGAGTGCCTGTGGCGTCGGCGCCAGCCGCCGCATGCCTTCGGTCCCGGCGATTGGCCCGGGCATGATCGAGTTAATTCGGATGCCGTACTCACCCCATTCCAGGGCAAGCACACGTGTGAGCATGTCCACGCCGGCTTTCGCGGCGCAAACATGTATCTGCGCGATGGTTGGGTTGACGGCTTGCGGTGCCGAAATATTGATGATGCGCGCCCCGGGTTTGCGCAGATATTGGAAGGCTGTATGCAGCACGTTGAACGAGCCGACTAGGTCGATGTCGACCACGGCTTTGAATCCATTCGGTGAGAGGTCCTTAGCCAGCGCCGAAAAGTTGCCGGCAGCGCCGGAAACTAAAATATCGATGTCGCCGTAGGTATCGAACGTGCCGAGTAGCGCCGCGCCGACAGCCTCGATATCACGCACATCGCCGCAGAAACCGAGCGCTGCGTTAGCGCCGGCGGCTTCGAGATCGCGCACGGCCGCCGTGATTTTTTCCGTCGAGCGGCTGAACACCGCGATATGGGCGCCGGCTCGCGCAAAGGCCTTCGCGATACCTAGGTTGATACCGCTGCTGCCGCCAGCGACAAATACGGTCTGGTTGGCGAAATCGAATCCAGTATCCATGGCGGCTCCGGAATTGGCGAGTCGTGGCGCCGCGTGTGCTGCGCGCCGGCGGTAACGCTAAATGCCGAGTTTCGTCAGTGTATCTGCAAGGTCACCGAGAATTCGCGCGAGCCGCGGATGCTCGGCTTCGAAATTGACGGTCGCTTGCTGGATACGGTCCTGCAACGGATCGGTGCCGGTCGGCTGATCCTGAGCATCCTGCTGCTCGAGGACTTTTTCGATGTCGCGTGCAACCTCGCGGAGCATTGCGCGCAGCTCGGGGTCGAGCTTGGCGGCTGACGCAAGCTCGCCGTGCAGCTCGCTTAGCTGTTCTCGTAGGGCTTTGTTGGGCATGGCTCTCGTCAGGTCGGGCCGGTGGCCGATCGGCGGCCATCGTAACTTATCGGGAGCGGTACTGCCCAGGGCCACACGGTGACCGCCGGACGCCTCGCCCGCCGCGACAGCAGCTCAATACGAGCGCGCTACCGTGATCGACGCGCGCGCGCGAGGGTCGATGCTTGCAGGTTGACTGTCCATTGAGCGGGTCCACATCTGGGCATTCGCGCGGCAAGCCGCATCGTCCGGCCTGCAAGCGACCCACCAGAACTGCGAATACGGCGCGCGGGCGATCAAGAAACTGTCGCGGTACGTGAGCCAGCGGACGTTCGTGGCCTGCTCGCCGACTTGGACAGTCGTGCCGACCCGCGGATCTCCGGGCCGGGTTAGCAAGGTCTCCAGGCGTTCGGAGTCGGTGCAGACCCAACGCCCGGCTTGCCGGCCAACGCCCGCGGCGCACGCGTGCACGAGGAGCGGCTCCGGGCAGGCGTTGATCAAGTCGGTCTCGACCATTTCGCCGAAGTTAAAGCTGACATCCTCGCGGATGCACTGGTTGCGCGGAATGCTTCGCGCAAGCGCTGCGGGATCCTCCGCCGCAGACGGCTGTCGCTGCCAGACCACATCGGCGAGCGAAAAATCGACACGTGCCGTTACGCGTTGTGCCGGCCGGTCCGGATTCGCAGCGTAACGCCAGCGGCGCACGGCCTGGAGTGCGGCGACGTCGAACAAGTCTCCCGGTTCCGATTCGACGACCACGGCATTAGCAACTTCACCCTGCGCACTCACGTCGAGCTCGATCCTCACGTAGCCTTCGGTCCCGTTCGCTAGCGCCTGGGCCGGATAGTTCGGATTCACGCGGATCAACGGCTCCAACGGCGTGTCCTCGGCTTCTGTGCCGTTCGTACCGGGTACCGTAGCGCCGGAGCCGGCCGCAGGGACGCTATCATCCGCACAGATTCGACAGCTCTGGAGCAAAATTGTCGGATTGGATTGCGCTCCCGTGCGATCGACGCGGCTCTGGCCGTCGACGACGGTCGTTACGAATGGCAGGCCATCGACTAAGTAATCCACGCGCGCACACTGCGGGCTGTCGGTCGTGACATCGATCCAGCGTTCTTGCGCGGTGATCTGTGCCGCGCAGCTTCCGAGAATCGTCGTGCAATTACAGCGCGGCTGCGCCAACGCACTGTCGAGCCGCAGGCCGACGAGAACTAGGGCGAGCACGAGCGGTTTGCTACGAAACGTCATCAGCTGGTCCCCTCGTAGTTGTCACTGGTCTCGAGAACACGGCGTGTCGTCCAATGGTAGCGCAACAGGCGGGGCCGTGAGCGCTGCGGGATCGATGTTATGTAAAAACACGACCGTATCGAGGCGGTCGCCGCGGCGGCTGGCCGCGCTCACTCGAGGGCGAAGCGAATCCGGGTATAAGCCGTCTGCGCGATGGGGCGGCCGAGAATCACGCGGGGTTCAAAGCGCCATTGCTCGACGGCGGCAACGGCTTCGTTTCGAAAGAGCTCATCGTGCGATGCTGCCGTGACGGCGACATTGGCGGTTCGACCGTCAAGGCCGACGACGAATTCGACATCGACCCAGCCCTGAATTTCTAGATTGGCGGCCGCGCGCGGATACCGTGGCGGTACGTAAGTGGCGATTGCGAGTTCGGCGGCCGGTAGCGGCGTTTGTGCCTCAGCCTCGATGCGCCGGTCGATCAGCTGTTCGCGAATCTGCAGTATGCGATCGGGGTCGTTGCCGATCGTTTCGGCCGCGTCGATCCACGCGGCAGCTGCTGCGCTATCGAAGCCTGCGATTGCGGCCGTCGCTCGCTCGAGCAGTGTCGCGAACAAGGCCGCTCGCGCGGCTAGGGCCTGCGCGTTGTCACGGTCGAGCGCGAGCATCTGATTCAGGAAGTAGTTTGCGCTCGCATCCGCCGGCTGCAGCAGATTGCCGGCTGCGAGAGCCGTGTCGAAGCTCTTATGTAGCTCATCGAGCGGGTTCACGGGCGCCGGTGCCGCACGCTCGACCGGAACCAGCGGTTCGGGTCGCGACGATTCCGCTACGGCCTCGCGAATGCTTGGCGCGAGCATGACGCGTTCCGCCGCGCGCTCGACAAGCTCGTGGCTGCGCGCGGCGAGTCGGAGCGCAGCCGCGTGATCGGGCAATGTACCTAGCACCCACTCGAGCGATCGTTGCGCGGCGTCCGTGCGCCCTTGTTCGAGTGCGACAGCGGCACGCTCGACGAGTAGGTCGGCGACCCGTTGGCGCCCCTCGAGCGCCTCCGCGTCGGTTGGGTCGGCGTCGATGAGTTGTGTGTACAGCGACCAGGCGCTGTAACGCTCCGGCTCGACCAACATCCCCGAATCGTAGGCGAGGCGTGCCATGCGCAGCGTTTCGTCGGCGCTGCGAATCGGTACCTCGAGCCGGTCCGCGGTGGGTCCCGTCGGGAGACGGTTGGTGGTCGTCAAGGATTCGCTCCCAGTGCGGCGCACGGAGTCTTCCATGCCGTTCCAGGGTTGCGCGAGGAACAACCAGCTCAGGGCGATCCCAGTAACAGCCGCTGCCCCGAGCCACAGCAGGATATCCGTGATATCACGGTTATTCGGGACACTAGCGCCCGGGGCCTTCATGCCCAAAGCCGCCGGACGGATTTGAGTTTATCGAACATGCCCGTCAATCCACTTGGTTCATCGCTCGCCTCGACGGTATGGCGTTCGACGAGCACCGGATTCGCGCGCAGGGTGCGGTGGTGCTGCAACGCGGCCTGCATACTGACGGCACACCGCCCGGGAGACAACGGCTTACGCAAAAAACGAAAAATCTGGCCGTGGTTTATCAGCCAGATCATGTCGAGCGCATCGCGGTGCGCAGATACGACGATCGTGACGAGTTCCGGGAGTTGCTGCTTCAGTTTGGCCGTCATCGTTTGGATTGTGCGGCGATCATCCGTGACGTCGGTGATCAGCACGCCGGGGCGGTGCTCGGTCAACGTTTTGACGACCTGCACGATGTTCGAAGCGACGTATACAGGGAAACGATCCCGCGCAGCCTGATCGACGCTAGCGATGACGTCGGCATCAACCGAAAAGACGACAATGCCGTCACCGGGCGACGCCTTGACGGCCGGCACTTCAGCGGGTTGTTCCGGTGCGATCGCGGCGGCGATCACTTCGGAGTCGATCACGTCGGTCGCAGCGAGCTGCTCTGGCGTACTGCGCACGCTCTCGCTAGCAGCGATCGGCTCAGCGATCTCGGATGGGAGAGCGGCTGCGGCGTTCTGCGAAGCATCGACCGCGAGATCAATCGCTGCGCGCAGCTGCTTGGGCGCGCATGGTTTGGTCAAGAAGCGAAATACTTCGCCGTCGTTGATCGATCCTTCCACAGCATCGAGGTCTGCGTATCCAGTGAGTAAGATGCGGACCGTCCGCGGCGATAGCGTGCGTACCGCCGTCAATACCTCAACACCTGTCATCTGCGGCATGCGATGATCGGCGACGATTACATCGATGTCGTGCCCCTTGACGATGTCGAGTGCGCTGCGGCCGTCCGTTGCGAGGAACAGCTCGAAGCGACGCCGAAACATGATTCGCATCGAGTTGAGCACGCGCTGTTCATCGTCGACGAATAGGATCTTCGGAGTCACTTCGTGCGTCGTAGCCAACGTTTCCATGAGACGCGATTACCCTGCGGCGGCGAGCTGATCTGCAAAATCCGTATCGGCAGCGGCGTCTGAGGCGCCGGAGTGCAAGTCGTCGTGGCGAACTGGCAACATAATCGTGAATGCCGATCCCTTGCCGAGCACGGATTCGATCTTGAGCTCCCCGCCGTGCGCCTGGATGATCTGTTCGACGATTGATAGCCCGAGGCCGGTGCCCGTGCCCACGGACTTAGTTGTGAAGAACGGATCGCGCACCTTGGCAAGATCTTCCGCCGAGATGCCGCAACCAGTGTCCGAGATCGTGATCGAAACGTGCGTGTCCTCGATGCACTCGGTCTTGATTACAATCTCGCCGTGCTCTTCGATCGCTTGCGCGGCATTCGTAAGCAGGTTGAGGAATACCTGATTGAGTTGTGAGGGCGCGCACTGGATTTCTGGCAGATCACCGAAGAACTTACTGATATTGGCCTTGTGCTTCAGCGCGCCGCGGGCGATAAGCAGGCTACGCTCGAGACCCGAGTTGATGTCGAAGTTCTCAATCGGTGCGCGATCGAGCCGGCTGAAATCTTTGAGCCCCTGCGCCAGCTCCGTAAGGTCCGCCAAACCGGCCGTGCTGTCGTGCAGTAGCTCCTCCGCTTCGTCAATGCAGGCCAATAGATCGTCCTGGCGCAGGGTCGTGTGCAGATCCTTGAGGGCCTTGGCCAGCGCCAGCTGATAAGTCTTGCGATCGTCGAAGTCTTCCGCGCGAAGCGAGAATGTCGCGGAGCAGCGGCGCATGAACGCCTCCATCAGATCGAGGCGTTCCTGAATCAGTTCGGCGTTATTCGCTAGATAGAGCAACGGCGTGTTGATCTCGTGGCTGATGCCCGCCACGAGCTGGCCGAGCGATGACATTTTCTCGGCATGCACGAGTTGCACTTGAGATTCCTTGAGTTCGCCCACCGCCTGTTCCAGTGCTTCGGTGCGTTCGGTCACGCGCGATTCGAGCGAGCTATTGAGGTCGGCAAGATCCGCGTTAACGCGATTGAGAATTTGATAGCTCTGGCTGAGTCGGAAGGTGATGACCGCAGCTGCAGCCAGCAGCAAGATCGCGTAGATCGACAGTAGCGTTCGGGCACGGTCAATCGTTGCCAGGGTGTCGCTATAGAGATCCTCCGCGGCCGCGCTGAGATTAGCGCCGCTGGTGACGATTGGAATTTCGCCAAGCTGCGAGAGGCGCGCCTGCAGGCGCGGTTTGTTGTCTAAGATCACATTGACCGCATCGAGCAGGCCGCCAACCTCGCCCGGCATGTTCGCATTGATGCCCCGGTCCTGACGCAAGGTTGTAACGAGGTTGGCGAGTTGGTAGTCGCCGACTTCCGCGCCGGGCTTCGCGTACTCGAGTGTGCCAACGACGAGCGCGAAGGTATCGCGGGCCGAATCGTCCAAGCGTATGTCGCGCATGCGCTCGACCACGCGCGGCCCCGTTTGCCGAACATTATCGAGGTTAGCGACAAACGCCGCTTGTTCGCTGAGCAGCGTATGCGTCAACGACGCGGCGTCAGCGACCATTCCCGAATAGCCGTCAAAGCGGTTACGGCGGCGATTTTCTTGCGGCGTGCTGCCGCGAATCTCGAATAGCTGCGCTTCTAGGCGCTGCGGATTCGATTCGAAGCGCTCGAGTACCGCTCGCGTGCCTTCGCCGGGGCTCTGGTTACTCGCGTGCGCCGACTCCAGCGATGCGACGAGCGTCGCGTAGTCCTCAGCCGAGCGACCGAGCTCTGCGAGCGCCCCGTGATGGGCGAGGTGGACTTCGACCGGCATGGGTCGGGACTCCAGCACCAGTAGGCCAAGCAGTGCCAAAGCGGCAACCGCCAGACCCGAAGCAATCAGCCTGCGTCCCATAGCATTCGGTTTACGTAATCTGCGATCCGCCAAGACTAGGTAAAGGCAGGGCGAGTTGCAGTGACTGGCTTCACATCGCCCAAACTTAGGTCACACAAGCGTTCGCAAGGCGCTCGTCCGCATCGGATTATGTCCAATCACACGGCTGTCTACCGCCTTCAAGCAGCGTCCTGGCGGCCGCGGCCCGCGGCTGGGAAACTTTGCTGCCGGGGCTTGCGTCCGGTTGCAGCCGGCGGGCGTCGGTCGTTCTGGAGCACTGTTCGCAGCCAAGGGGCGCTTTATGCCCGGTCCGGTGCTCTCCGCTGGCGGAACTCTCGGCGCCGACTTCGCCCGGGTGTATGATTTCCCGGCCACTCCATTCAATTCCGGGGAATCGTGATCATGAGGACTTACGCAAAATTACTGTTGGCAGCTGGCGCGGCGCTTGCGGCAGCGGTTGCCATGGCGGCGCCGCAGATCGGCGAATCGGCACCCGAGTTCCGGCTCCAGGATCAGAACAATCAATGGCACACGCTCGGGGATTTTCAGGGCCGTTGGCTCGTGCTCTATTTCTATCCGAAAGCCGATACGCCGGGATGCACGACCGAAGCTTGCGAGTTCCGCGACAACATTTTCGCCTTCGAGGAAGCGGGTGCCGCAATTGTCGGTGTCAGCGTCGATGACGTTGCTTCGCAGAAAGAGTTCTCCGACAAGTACCATCTGCCGTTCCCGTTACTTTCTGACGCGAGCAAGGAAGTCGCCGGCCGTTACGGCGTGCTGCGTGACGACGGGTCGCGTGCGTCGCGGCAGTCGTTCATCATCGATCCCCAGGGACGCGTTGCGAAGCACTATATGCAGGTCGATCCGGCAGACCATTCAGCCGAAGTGCTCGGTGACCTCAAGGCGTTGATGCAGGGGAACTAATCTGTTTCGTAGCTAGGTGGCCGAGTTTGGTGAGATCTTCGCCGCTCGGCTGCTGATATAGATTGAGGCCGAACTCGCCGACGATCGCCAGGAGGTGATCGAAGATGTCGGCTTGTATCGCTTCGTAGTCAGACCAATCGGTCGTGTTCGTGAAGGCATAAATTTCGAGCGGTAAGCCTTGCGGGCCCGGCTGAAGCTGGCGCACGAGCAAAGTCATCTCGCGGTGAATCCGCGGATGGTTCTCGAGATAATTGCGAACGTAGGCTCGAAACGTCCCGACGTTCGTGAGCCGGCGAAGGTTCGCGCTCGCGCTACCCGATAGGGCCGCATTCTCGCGCGCCAGATCCGCTTCTTTGGTTGCGATGTAGTCCTTGAGCAAGGCAACTTGCTTGAAGCGTTCGAGTTCCTGCTCGTTGAGAAAACGAATCGAGTTCAGATCGATATAGACGCAGCGCTTGATCCGCCGGCCGCCGGACTGGCTCATACCGCGCCAGTTCTTAAACGACATCGAGATCAGCTTGTACGTTGGGATCGTCGTGATCGTCTTGTCCCAGTTCTGCACTTTGACCGTGTGCAGTGCGATGTCGATGACGTCTCCATCGGCGTTGCTGCTGGGCATCTCGATCCAGTCCCCAACCCGTGCCATATCGTTGCTCGTGAGCTGGACGCTGGCGACCAAGGACAGGATTGTGTCCTTGAATACGAGCATGAGCACGGCGGTCATCGCGCCCAACCCGCTGAGCAGCAGGACCGGGTTGCGTTCGATCAAGATCGCGAGAATCAGAACTCCGGCCACGAGGAACAGCACGATTTTGGCGACCTGGATGTAGCCCTTGATCGGGCGTTCCTTAGCCATCGGCAGGCGCGCGTAAGCCGAATTCGCGGCACTCAGTACGGCGCTGATCGCCAGCGCCAACATCAGGACCGTGTACGCCATCGCGAGGTTCTGGCCGAGGCTCACCGCGGCTTCGCTGAGGCCGGGGGTCAGCTCGAGGCCGTAATAGACGATTAGAGCCGGCAGCAGTTGCGCTAATCGTGTTAGCGCTCCGGAATCCACGAGTGTGTTGTCCCAGTCGAAACGTGTCGTTCGCGTGACGCGCTGCAGGCCTCTGACGAGAATGTGCCGCGCGAGGAACGCCGTCACGGCCGCTAGCACCAGTAATACCAGGACGCCGAGCACGGTTGCGCCCCAAGGCGGTAGGGCCTCGGCCACTGCTGCCCAGTTTCTCAACCAACTGTCAATCATGGGTATTCCGCGTTTAAACTGGCGACCTCGAATCGAAGCTCGAGGCAAGCAGTGGATAGTAGCAGACCGTTATCGGTCGTTGTGACGCCCCCGGCCGCCGGCACGGCACCGCCGCCTGTCGAAGCGCCGTCACCTTCGCGCACTCTCGCTCGCGTGAAAGCACGCTTGCGCGGACTCGCCGGCAAGGCCATCGGCGATTACGAAATGATTGCCCAAGGCGACCTAGTTATGGTCTGCCTCTCCGGCGGTAAGGATTCCTACACGCTGCTCGACCTGTTGTTGAGCCTCAAGCGCCGAGCGCCAGTCGATTTCGCGCTCATTGCGGTCAATCTCGATCAAAAGCAGCCAGGCTTTCCGGCACATGTGTTGCCCGCGTATCTCGATCGACTCGGCGTGCCGTATTCAATCGTGACCGAAGACACCTACGCCGTCGTCAAACGTGTCATCCCCCAAGGCAAGACGATGTGTGGCCTGTGTTCTCGATTGCGGCGCGGTGTGCTGTACCGCGTCGCCGCCGAGCTCGGGGCAACGAAGATCGCGCTCGGTCACCATCGCGACGACATCGTGGAAACATTGTTCTTGAACATGTTTTTCGGCGGACGGCTCAAGGCGATGCCGCCGAAGCTGCTGAGCGATGACGGTCGTCACGTCGTCATTAGGCCGCTGGCGTATTGCGAAGAGAAGGAGATCGCCCGGTATGCGCGCGGCCGGCAGTTTCCGATCATTCCGTGCCGATTGTGCGGATCGCAGGAGAATGCCCAGCGGAAAAAAATAAAGGCGATGTTAGCGGCATGGGAGCGTCAGGAGCCCGGGCGCACGGCGGGCCTGTTCCGCAGTCTGCAACACGTCTCGCCAGCGCACCTCGCGGATACCAGCCTGTTCGATTTTGGCGGATTGTCCGCCCGAGTACCCGAATCGGGCGAATGATTGCCTCGGCCGTAGCAGCTTGGTGACTCTGTTCGGCGCGTTGGCGTACCGTAAAGATGGCGTTGAGAACATCGCGGCGCAACGGGCCGGCGAGGACGAAGTGCGGAATCAGCGGACCTGCGTCGATATCGAGTCTATAGATCACGAGCGTGCGGTCCGGCGCCTCGGGTACGAGCCACCAGATGGCATCGAGTCGTTTTAGGGGGCCGCTGACGCGGCTCACTGTGATTCTATGGTAGGGCTCGTAGTCGAGGCGAAACTCGTGCTCGAAGCTGGGCAGGAACCAGCGCAGTTTTGCGCGCTGCCGGAAGACTTGCGCTCGACCGTCGTCGAGTGTGGCGATGTGAGTGCAGCTGACGACGTTTTCCAGATAGGCGGGCGCGGACTCGCAGTCCTTGAGAACATCCCAGATTTGCGGCGGCGGCGCTTCGATCAGCGCGGCGGCACGAATGCGGCCGCGAAAGCGCGACGCCGGACCGAAGTCGATGACGATTTCGCCGGCTGCGACGAGGCCCGCGTCGAACCAGTCGGTTTCGGGTAGCTGCGCCGCAGACGGTTGCATGGCCAGCAGCCAGGCCAGAATAGCGGCCGGGCGGTAATGCATTCGGCGACGGTCAATCTGGGCTCTCATCGGCAATTGTATTGCGCAGTACGCCAACGCCGCGGATGTCAATTTCGACCGTATCGCCGGGCTTCATCCAGATCGGCGGCTTGCGGACCCGGCCGACACCGCCGGGTGTCCCGGTGACGATGATATCGCCGGCCCCGAGCGGCGTCCAAGAGGAGCAGTACTCGATGAGTTCCGGGATTCCGAAGCAGAGATCGCTAACCGGGGCGTCCTGTAGAACCTCCCCGTTGATACGCGTTTGCAGGTGGAATTGCTCGGGCCCAACCGGCGCGTCGGCCGTCAGCAGCCAAGGCCCGAGCGAACCGCTGCGGTAGAAGTTCTTTCCCGCAGTGAACTGGATCGTGTGATATTGGTAGTCGCGGACACTGCCTTCGTTGCAGCAGGTGTAGCCGGCAACGTAATCGAACGCATCGGCGCGGCTGACATGGCGCGCGGCCTTGCCAATGACGACGGCCAATTCACCCTCGTAGTCGAGGTGGGTCGACACGCGCGGGCGGACGATCGCTTGCTCGTGACCCACAAAGGTATCGGCGAAACGCGTAAATAGCACCGGATGCTCCGGGACATCGCGGCCAGTTTCTTTGATATGACTCATATAATTAATGCCGACGCAGAGAATCTTGGCCGCATTAGGAATCACCGGCAGGTAGGTGATCTCGCCGTCACTGAGGTCGGGTGGAGCTTCTTCGAGCTCACGCAGCTCGCTCAGCGCGCCTTTTGCGAGTACCGCCCTGAGGTCGGTGAAACGTTGCCGTAGGCGCCGCCCGGCATCGACGATTCCGCCGTCGCGGACGATTCCGAAGCTCTCATGTCCGGCGTGTTCGAAGCTGATGAGCCGCATCGTTGCTTTCGTCTCCTGACAGTTATCCGGTTGTAAGTCTTAGCGCCGGCCGCTGCCATGCACACGGGCCCGGCACGCCCGGTTAGTTCTGGGCGCGTTGGCCGCGTTGCCGGGCTTCGGCCGCAAGCGCCGTTGTCGCTTCGTCGAGCGCGCACACCTGCTGCGCCTTCTCGCCAAGGCGCCGGATCGATACGGCGCGCTGCGCGACTTCGCGTTTGCCCAGCGCGATCATCACGGGCAGCTTCGCCAGGGCGTGCTCGCGGACTTTGTAGTTGATTTTCTCGTTTCTGAGGTCCAACTCGGCACGCAATCCTACGGCGGTGAGCTCGTTGAGCACTTCTTGCGCGTAGGCATCGGCGTCGGAGGTAATGGTCGCAATAACGACCTGAACGGGCGCGAGCCACAGCGGTAATTTGCCAGCGTAATGCTCTAACAGGATGCCGATGAAGCGCTCGAGCGAGCCAAAAATTGCGCGATGCAGCAGTACTGGTGTGTGCTTGTCGCCGTCTTCGCCGATGTACGTGGCGCCGAGCCGGCCCGGTAGATTAAAGTCGACCTGCAAGGTGCCGCATTGCCATTCGCGCCCGATCGCATCGCGCAGCACGAACTCGATCTTCGGGCCGTAGAACGCGCCTTCGCCGGGATTATGCGTGAACTGCAAGCCCAATTCGTTCATTGCGGTCTGCAGCGCGGTTTCGGCTCGGTCCCAAACGGCATCTGCGCCGACCCGGCGCTCGGGGCGGTCGGCGAACTTGATGAGCACATCGTCGAAGCCGAGATCACGGTAAATCCCGAGCAGTAAGTCGCAGATCGCGCCGGTTTCGGCCGTAATCTGCTTCTCGGTGCAGAAGATGTGCGCATCGTCCTGCGTAAACGCGCGTACGCGCATGAGCCCGTGCAACGCACCCGAGGGTTCATAGCGGTGCACTTTGCCGAATTCGGCTAATCGCAGCGGCAGCTCGCGATAACTGCGCAGGTCGTGCTTAAACAGCTGCACGTGCCCAGGGCAGTTCATCGGCTTGATCGCGAGCGTGCGCTCGTCGGCCGTATGGCTCGTGAACATGTGCTCGCCAAAGCTCTCCCAGTGACCCGAGGCCTCCCAGAGTGACCGGTCCATGAGCTCCGGCGTGTTGACCTCCCGGTAGCCCGACGGCTGCTGCTTCTCACGCATATACCCGAGCAGCGTTTGAAACAGAACCCAGCCCTTCGGATGCCAAAACGCCGCGCCGACGGCCTCATCTTGGAAATGGAAGAGATCCATCGTGCGCCCGAGCTTGCGGTGGTCGCGCCGCTCGGCTTCCTCGAGCCGATGCAGGTACTGCTTGAGATCTTTTTCGTTCGACCAAGCCGTGCCGTAGATGCGCTGCAACATCTCGTTGCGCGAATCGCCGCGCCAGTAGGCGCCAGCGAGCTTCGTCAGCTTGAACGCCTTGCCGAGCCGTCCGGTCGAGGGCAAGTGTGGGCCCCGGCATAGGTCGATAAAGGCGCCTTGCCGGTAGAGCGAGATGTCCTCGTGTGCCGGAATGCTCGCGATGATCTCAGCTTTGTAGGTTTCACCCTGGGCCGTAAAGAGCCCGACGGCCTCATCGCGATCCCAGAGTTCGCGCTCGACGGATTCGTCACGATCGACGATCTCGCGCATGCGGGCCTCGATGCGTTGGAGATCCTCGGGCGTAAATGGTTCTGCACGCGCGAAGTCGTAGTAGAAGCCGTTCTCGATGGCCGGCCCGATCGTGACTTGGGTTTGCGGATAGAGCTCTTTGACGGCCTCGGCCATGACATGCGCGGCGTCGTGGCGCAAGATCTCCAGCCCCATTTCCGAGTCCCGCGTGACGATCTCGACGGCCGCTGAATCGTCGAGCGCCAGGTTCAGGTCCAGGAGTTTGCCGTCGATTCGCAGCGCCACGGCGTCTTTCGCCAAGCGCGCGCCTATGGCCGCGGCGATCTCCAGACCCGTCACGGGCGTCGGAAACTCGCGAGTCGATCCGTCGGGAAGAGTAATTGCTGGCATCGGTCTCAGGCTTGCACGCGTCGCCGCGCATTGTACGATAAGAAGGCCGAGAACCTATCTCGGAACTCCATGCGGGCACGAAGCCAATCGCGCCTGCGCCGTGCAATCATCGAGGTCCGAATCATGCAGCCGATCGACATTCACATGTTCCCCTGTCTCAGCGACAACTATGGCTTCTTGATTCACGATGCCGATCACGGGCTGACGGCCGCGATCGACACGCCATCGGCTGCGGCGATTCGCGCTGCATTGGCGCAGAGGGGCTGGCGGCTCACACACATCTTTAACACGCACCACCACGCCGACCATGCGGGCGGCAACGCGGAGCTCAAGGATCTAACAGGCTGTCAGGTCATTGGCCCGCGCGCGGACGCCGGGCGCATCCCGGGCATCGATCTTCAATACGGCGACGGCGACACCTTCAAGTTCGGTCATCACCCGATCCAGGTCTTTGATACGCCGGGGCATACGACCGGCCATATTGTCTATTACCTGCCTGATGACAGCGTGGCCTTTGTCGGCGATACGCTGTTCTCGATGGGCTGCGGGCGCTTGTTCGAAGGAACGGCCGGGCAGATGTGGGCGTCATTGCAGAAGCTACTGCGGTGGCCCGATGACACGCGGCTCTATTGTGCTCATGAGTACACGCAGGCCAATGCAAAATTTGCCCTGAGTGTGGAGCCGAACAATCCGGAATTAGTCGCGCGCAGCCGGCAGGTCGATGCGCTGCGTGCGCGGGACGAGCCGACCGTGCCGACCACACTGGCGCTCGAGAAGGCGACTAATCCGTTCCTCCGCCCTGCTAGTGCGGAGATCCAAGCTTCCGTGGGTTGTGACGGCGGCGATCTCGTCGAGGTATTCGCGCGCACGCGCGCCCTCAAAGACGCCTTCTAGCCGAGCGACCCCTCGGCCATTTCGCGCCGGCTCGAGCGGGGGCGGCCCTGCATCATGAGGCCGGCGCCGCGTTCGCTGATGTGCGTAACGATGCCACGGCGGCGGTGTAGCCGAATCGTGTTGCTCAGGCTGACGGCGAAGACGAGGTTGACGACGGTCCCGGCTGGCAGGCCCATGGAGCTGATGTCGAGAAACACGCCCATCGCTGACAGGTTCTTAGCCCGGCAGCGATGAAATCGCCCGCCGGGCACAGACAGGTAGACCACTGTCGATACCTTGCTTCTAGCCAGTAATCGCCGTTCCATGTTGCCGACCCGATTTGCTGTTCGCGTTGTTATGGGGCTCAGAGGCAAGGATGCTTGTCAGGCAGGCAAAATCAAGCGCCGGGGATTAGTTCGGCGCCGGCGCCTGGGAGCCGGGCGGTTTTTGCGCGGCACTGGCGCCCGGCAAATCCAGCGCCAGGGCCGATACCCGTCCGGGACAAGCCGTCCGAAGGTTCGAGACGCCCCAACTGAGCTGCCCGCCGGGCCCAACATTCCGCCAATTATGTCGTGCTTCGCGCGCTTGCTCAGGCCTCGGTTCGGCCGCCGCCGCAACTCGGATCGGTCGTCCGGGACGGTCCGGCGACCGCGGCCGGTAGCAAGTGTTCGACGCGGCGCCGCAAACCAATCAGATCAGGACCTCTGTTGACACCTCCCGGCCTAGATCAGACAATACTCGGCTTGTGTTCGCGGAGGGGTACCCAAGCGGTCAACGGGGGCAGACTGTAAATCTGCTGGCTATGCCTTCGTAGGTTCGAATCCTACCCCCTCCACCAGACGCGGTGGTGGGGGTATTCAGCTCTAAAGGCGGGTGTAGTTCAAGGGTAGAACCTCAGCCTTCCAAGCTGATGATGGCGGTTCGAGTCCGCTCACCCGCTCCACGAATATGCTTTGAATGGGCTGCGTTGATAGATAACGGATTCGAGGTGGCCTGCGAAATGACCGGAGGCGGGCTTTAGAAGGTTCCCGCCCACATAGCTCAGTGGTAGAGCACTTCCTTGGTAAGGAAGAGGTCACCGGTTCAAGTCCGGTTGTGGGCTCCAAGGTTGGGCGGATCGAATTATCTCGACTCATTTGTCGATGACTTGCATCCGGGCCGCAGCGACGCCGGTCGGGAATGGTCAATCTGAATTGAAGATACCCGAAAAAAGTCTCAGGAGAGCTCCTAATGTCCAAAGAAAAATTTGAGCGAAAGAAGCCGCATGTGAATGTGGGGACGATTGGTCATGTGGACCATGGGAAGACGACGTTGACGGCGGCGTTGACGAAGGTGATGGCTGAGAAGCACGGCGGGTCGATGGTGGCGTTTGATCAGATTGACAAGGCGCCGGAGGAGCGTGCGCGTGGGATAACGATTGCGACGGCGCATGTGGAGTATGAGAGTGAAGCGCGGCATTACGCGCATGTGGACTGTCCTGGGCACGCGGACTATGTGAAGAACATGATCACGGGTGCGGCGCAGATGGACGGAGCGATATTGGTGGTATCGGCGGCGGATGGTCCGATGCCGCAGACGCGGGAGCATATATTGCTGTCGCGGCAGGTGGGTGTGCCGTTTATTGTGGTGTATTTGAACAAGGCGGACATGGTTGACGACGAGGAGTTGCTGGAGCTGGTTGAGTTAGAGGTTCGGGACTTGTTGTCGATGTATGAATTTCCTGGAGACGACACGCCGATTATTGTGGGCAGTGCGTTGAAGGCGTTGGAAGGTGACAGTTCGGAGATTGGTGCGCCGAGTGTGGTGAAGTTGGTGGAGGCGCTGGATAGTTATATACCGTTGCCTGAGCGGCCGGTGGACGGTGCGTTTTTGATGCCGGTTGAGGATGTGTTTTCGATTTCGGGTCGAGGCACGGTGGCGACGGGTCGGATTGAGCGCGGGATTGTGAAGGTTGGGGACGAGATTGAGATTGTTGGCATCCGTGCGACGACGAAGACGACGTGCACGGGTGTGGAGATGTTCCGGAAGTTGCTTGACGAGGGTCAGGCTGGGGACAACGTGGGCGTGTTGTTGCGAGGTACGAAGCGTGATGACATCGAGCGTGGTCAGGTGCTGGCGAAGCCGGGATCGATCACGCCGCACACGAAGTTTGAGGCGGAGGTATACATTCTGACGAAGGAGGAAGGCGGGCGACACACGCCGTTTTTCAAGGGTTACCGGCCGCAGTTTTATTTTCGGACGACGGACGTGACTGGGGCGGTGGAGTTACCGGAGGGCACTGAGATGGTGATGCCGGGAGACAACATCCAGATGAAGGTGGAGTTGATTGCCCCGATTGCGATGGAAGATGGGTTGAGATTTGCGATTCGCGAAGGCGGCCGAACGGTCGGCGCCGGCGTCGTCGCTAAGATTATCGAGTAAAGGCATTCTCTCTATTGATTACGAATTGATGGGAGCGGCCGAGCAGCTGCATATGAAAGCGGCACCGAGCGGCGGTGCCTGCATCAGGAGTCAGATAGAGGCCAGTAGCTCAATTGGTAGAGCAGCGGTCTCCAAAACCGCAGGTTGGGGGTTCGAGTCCCTCCTGGCCTGCCACTTGAGCAAGAGCGATTGGTCTCTCGTTCTGGCTGCTGAGTTGTGTGTCTGTGCAAGCCTCGTCGAGCGTTAGGAATTCTATGGACACCAAGGCAGACACTGGATCGACACCGCTCGATACGTTGAAGCTCATAGCGGCTGCGAGCCTGCTTTTGGCGGGGATCGTCGGTTATTACTATTACGGTAATCTTCCCGTTGTCGTGCGCGCGGGAGGAGTCCTGCTGGGTTTTGCCTTGTCGGCTATCGTGCTGCTCCAGTCGACGCAAGGGAAAACCCTCTGGCGGTTCATCAATAATTCGCGCGTGGAGCTGCGTAAGGTCGTTTGGCCGACTCGCGAGGAGACGGTTCAAACGACCGTCGCGGTCATGATTTTTACATTGATCATGGGCGTGTTCTTTTGGCTGCTGGATATGTCCCTGTTGTGGCTCACTCGATTGTTGACGGGTCAGGGGGGCTAGCCGGTGTCCTTGCAGTGGTATGTGGTTCACGCCTATTCGAACTACGAGCACAAGGTTCGCGAATCTTTGTTGGAAAGAATCAAGCGCTTTGGTCTCGAAGACAGATTCGGCGACATTCTTGTGCCTACCGAAGAAGTCGTGGAGATGAAGGAAGGCCAGAAACGCCGGAGTGAGCGCAAGTTCTTTCCGGGGTATGTGCTCGTGCAGATGGAGATGGACGAAGACACTTGGCATCTCGTCAAGGAAGTGCCGAAGGTCTTGGGATTCATCGGCGGGACGTCGGACAGGCCGGCGCCGATCAGCGATTCCGAGGCGGCGGCGATTCTCAATCGCGTGCAGGAAGGCGTCGACAAACCGCGGCCCAAGGTTCTGTTCGAGCCGGGCGAGGTCGTTCGCGTCAACGACGGGCCGTTCAACGACTTCAACGGCGTGGTCGAGCACGTCAATTACGACAAGAACAAGGTCAGGGTGGCGGTTCAGATTCTCGGCCGATCGACTCCGGTGGAGCTCGACTTCAGCCAAGTGGAAAAGGCTTAACTCAGGTTAGATAAGCAATGGCGCGAAAAATAGAGTCCTACATCAAATTGCAGATCCCCGCCGGGAAGGCGAACCCGAGCCCACCGGTGGGTCCGGCGCTCGGCCAGCACGGCGTGAACATTATGGAATTCTGCAAAGCATTCAATGCCGCGACGCAGCAGATGGAGCAGGGTATGCCGATACCCGTGGTTATCTCGGTGTATTCGGACAAGAGTTTTACTTTTGTCACGAAGACGCCGCCGGCAGCGGTCTTGTTGAAGAAGGCAGCCGGGATTGCCAAGGGCAGCGGCACGCCGAATACGGTCAAGGTTGGCAAGGTCACCCGCGCGCAGCTCGAGGAGATTGCCAAGCTCAAGGAACCGGACCTCAACGCAGCGGAGATTGACGCCGCCGTGCGAATCATTGCCGGTAGTGCGCGCAGTATGGGTTTGGAAGTGGAGGGTCTTTGATGGCCAAGCTAAGCAAGGCCCAGAAGGCGCGTAATGAGCGCCTCGAGCCGGGCAAAATCTATGCGGTCGATGAGGCGCTGGGTTTGATCACTGAGCTCGCTAGCGCGAAGTTCGCCGAATCCGTGGATGTGGCCGTCAATCTCGGCGTGGACCCGAAAAAGTCCGATCAGGTTGTGCGCGGATCGACCGTGCTGCCGAACGGCACGGGCAAGACCGTGCGCGTCGCCGTATTCGCCCAAGGCGATAACGCCGAGGCGGCCAAGGCGGCGGGCGCCGATATTGTCGGCCTCGACGATCTGGCCGAAAAAATTCAAGGCGGCGAGCTGAATTTCGACGTCGTCATCGCAAGCCCCGATACGATGCGCGTCGTCGGCAAGCTTGGGCAGATACTCGGGCCGCGCGGCCTGATGCCGAATCCGAAGGTCGGGACGGTGACGCCCGACGTGGCGACGGCCGTGAAGAATGCCAAGGCCGGGCAGGTCCGATATCGGACCGACAAAGCCGGAATCATTCATTGCGCAATCGGCAAGACCAATTTCGAAGTCGGTGCGCTGCAGGAGAACCTTGCGGCATTGCTTGCGGATCTCGATAAGGCTAAACCCGCTTCGGCGAAGGGCGTGTATATGCAGCGCGTGACGGTTTCCTCAACGATGGGGCCCGGAGTGACCGTGGACCGGGCCACGCTATAGGCGCGTTGACGGACGCCGGCCGTGAAATTTTTTATTACCGCCCATGGAGGGGCGGGGAGCGTCAGCGGTGCTGACGATCATCGAAGACCGTAGGTCCCCGCTTGTCGGCGGGAGTAATGGCACAAGCCGCCTACGCAGATGGTGTTACCTGACTCAGCTTAGCCTGGAGAGGGCGCACCATCGACTACCGCAGCCGACGAGGATCGACGGGTGAGGCTTGGGATGGTGATAACCCGATTGTCGGGTTGTACGTGTTAAACCAGGAGTTAGGGAATGGCGCTAGATTTTAAGAGTAAAAAAGCGCTGGTTGCTGAGGTCAATTCTGTTGCCGCCTCGGCTCGGTCCGCGATTGCGGCGGAGTACAGGGGCTTGACCGTTGCCGAGATGACGGCGTTGCGCGTTGCCGCGCGCAACTCGGGCGTCTACGTCAAGGTCGTCAAGAACACCCTGGCCCGTAAAGCGATCGCGGGAACGGAGTTTGAGTGTATGCAGGAATCCCTCAAGGGACCCTTGCTACTCGCATTCTCGAGAGAGGATCCCGGTTCTGCGGCGAGAGTCATCAAGAACTTCGCGAAGGAGCACGAGAAGCTCGTTACGGTGTCCGTGGCGATCGGCGGGCAGCTGCTCGAAGCGTCGGAACTGGCTCGCTTAGCGAGCTTGCCGACCCTCGACGAAGCTCGCGCGATGTTGCTGAGGACCTTGCAGGCGCCGCTGGCGCAGCTGGTGCGATTGTTGAATGAGCCCGCGGCCATGTTGGCGCGGACGCTGAAGGCGCACAGCGAGCAGGCTTCGTAACCGGAATCTGGTTTAAACGTCTCGAAATTGCACGAGGCTTTGCAGGATTAATCATAAGGAGTACTGAAGAATGGCTTTGTCGAATGAACAACTAATCGAAGAGCTGAGCAACAAGCCGATCATGGAGGTCGTCGAGTTGGTCAAAGCGCTGGAAGAAAAATGGGGCGTTTCAGCCGCCGCGCCTGTGGCCATGGCCGCCGGACCCGGAGCAGCCGTCGCCGCCGAGGCGGAGGAAGAGCAGACCGAGTTTGACGTCCACATGAAGAGCTTCGGCGCCAATAAGGTCGCCGTCATCAAAGTCGTTCGGACCGCGACTGGCCTTGGCCTCAAGGAAGCTAAGGATCTTGTCGAAGGCGCGCCGAGCACCGTCAAGGAAGCGATCTCAAAAGCGGATGCCGAGGAATTGAAGAAGCAGCTCGAAGAGGCTGGAGCAAGCGTCGAAATCAAGTGATTCGACACAGCCGTTTTTGGGCCGTAAGTGTGCTCGGCTCCATGTTCGCGTGGAGTAGGGCACCGCTGTCCCCGCGTGCCCAACGATCGCGTATTGCGCGTTCGTTTCAGACCCTATTTGGTCAACTGTCAGTCAAATTAGTTGGCTTACCGAAGCCGAGGTAACCCGCGATGGCGTATTCGTTTACTGAGAAAAAGCGTATTCGGAAGAATTTTGGGAAGCTGCCCAGCATTCTGGATGTCCCTTATCTGTTGTCTATTCAGCTTAATTCGTACAAGCGGTTTCTGCAGGAAGAGGTTCCGTTGGAGCAGCGCGCGGACAGCGGCCTGCATGCAGCCTTCAAGAGTGTATTTCCGATCATTAGCTACTCGGGCAACGCAGCGCTGGAGTACGTGACCTATCGGCTCGGTGATCCGGTGTTCGACGTCAAGGAATGCCAGCTTCGCGGCCTGACCTACGCGGCGCCGCTGCGCGTGCTAGTGCGTCTGGTTATATACGATAAGGATGCGCCGGGACCGCAGAAGAAAGTCAAAGACATTCGGGAGCAGGAGGTCTATCTCGGTGAGATGCCCTTGATGACCGATCACGGAACTTTCGTCATCAACGGTACCGAACGCGTCATCGTGTCGCAGCTGCACCGCTCGCCTGGCGTGTTCTTCGATCATGACAAAGGCAAGACTCACTCATCGGGCAAACTGCTTTTCTCGGCACGGGTGATCCCATACCGCGGATCTTGGCTAGACTTCGAGTTCGATCCGAAGGATTGCGTATTCGTGCGCATCGACCGCCGTCGCAAGCTGCCGGTTACGATCATTCTCCGCAGCCTAGGATTTACTGACGAAGAGATACTCGATACATTCTTTGAGAAGAATGAGTTCACGCTCTCGGCCAAGGGCATCAAGCTGGAGCTCGTGCCGGAGCGCCTGCGTGGCGAGACGGCAAGTTTCGACATCGTTGCGGGACGCAAGGTCATCGTCGAGAAAGGCCGGCGCATCACGATCCGTCACGTCCGTCAGCTCGAAGAGGCGAAAGTAAAGCATCTCACGGTCGAGCCGAGTTATCTGCAAGGCCGCACCTTGGCGCATGACATCATCGACGAAGACAGCGGTGAGGTGATTGCAAATGCGAATGATGAACTCACGACTGAGGCCGTCGAGAAACTCATCGAAGCTGGCGTGAAAGAACTCCAGACGTTGTACGTCAACGACCTGGATCGCGGCCCGTTTATTTCCAACACCTTGCGGATCGACTCGACCAAGACGCGTCTCGAAGCGCTCGTCGAGATCTATCGAATGATGCGTCCGGGCGAGCCGCCGACCAAAGAGGCAGCTGAGAACCTATTTCAGAACCTGTTTTTCAATCCGGAGCGCTACGATCTCTCTGCTGTCGGGCGAATGAAATTCAACCGGCGAGTGGGGCGTTCGGAATCCGAGGGTGAAGGTATCTTGAGTAAAGAGGACATCATCGATGTCCTCAAGACGCTGATCAGTATTCGCGACGGCAACGGGGTCGTTGACGATATCGACCATCTTGGCAATCGGAGAATTCGCAGCGTCGGTGAAATGGCCGAAAACGCATTTCGCATTGGCTTGGTGCGCGTCGAGCGCGCCGTGAAGGAGCGCCTGACGCTTGCTGAATCGGAAGGCTTGATGCCGCAGGAGATGATCAACGCGAAACCGGTGGCGGCGGCCGTTAAAGAATTTTTCGGATCGAGCCAGCTCTCGCAGTTCATGGATCAGAACAACCCGCTTTCGGAAGTAACGCATAAGCGCCGCGTATCGGCGCTTGGCCCAGGCGGTCTGACGCGCGAGCGTGCCGGCTTCGAGGTCCGCGACGTGCACCCGACGCATTACGGCCGCGTTTGTCCGATCGAAACTCCCGAAGGCCCGAATATTGGGCTAATCAACTCCTTGGCTGTGTATGCGCGAACCAATGCATACGGGTTTCTTGAAACGCCCTACCGTAAGGTCGTCAACGGCAAGGTCTCGAGCCAGATCGATTATCTGTCGGCCATCGAAGAAGGTCAGTTTGTGATCGCGCAAGCGAACGCCAATCTGACGCCCAAGGGGGCGTTTGCGGACGACCTCGTTTCAGCGCGCTACCAGAACGAGTTTGCGCTGCTACCCGCGGATCAGATCCAGTACATGGACGTATCTCCCAAGCAGATCGTTTCCGCTGCCGCGTCATTGATCCCATTCCTAGAGCACGACGACGCCAACCGCGCGCTCATGGGATCGAATATGCAGCGCCAGGCAGTGCCGACGCTGCGTACCGAGACTCCGCTCGTTGGCACGGGCATGGAACGGGCGGTTGCCGTGGATTCCGGAGTGACTGTCGTTGCGCGTCGTGGCGGCCGAGTCGACTCCGTCGATGCGTCGCGTATCGTCGTACGGGTCAAGGATGAAGAGACCGAAGCCGGTGAGGCAGGTGTCGACATCTACAATCTGACTAAATACACACGCTCGAACCAGAACACCTGCATCAATCAGCGCCCATTGGTCAATTCTGGGGATGAAATCGAGCACGGCGATGTCCTTGCCGACGGCCCTTCGACGTCGATGGGAGAGCTCGCGCTCGGACAGAACCTGCTGGTCGCGTTCATGCCTTGGAACGGTTACAACTTCGAGGACTCCATTCTGATCTCGGAGCGTGTCGTCCAAGAGGATCGGTTCACGACGATTCATATCGAGGAGCTGACCTGTGTCGCTCGCGACACCAAGCTCGGTCCAGAGGAAGTCACGGCTGATATCCCGAACGTCGGCGACGCGGCGCTGACTAAGCTCGATGAATCGGGTATCGCGTTCATCGGCGCCGAAGTTCGCGCCGGTGACATCCTCGTCGGCAAGGTAACCCCGAAAGGGGAGACGCAGCTTACGCCCGAGGAGAAACTGCTGCGGGCCATCTTCGGTGAGAAGGCTTCGGACGTTAAAGATACGTCTTTACGGGTTCCGCCCGGTATGGACGGCACGGTAATTGACGTTCGTGTCTTCACGCGTGACGGTGTGGAAAAGGATCAGCGCGCGCTCGCGATCGAGCGTCATGAGCTCGAGGCGGTCCGCAAGGATCTCGGCGACCAGCGGCGAATTCTCGAGGACGATATCTTTCAGCGCGTCGAAACACTGCTCGTCGGTAAAGTTGCCGCCGGGGGCCCGAACAAGCTCAAAGCCGGATCCAAGGTCACGAAGAGTTATCTCGATGAGCTACCGCGCGAACGGTGGTTCGAAGTGCGCCTCAAGACCGACGATGCCAACAGTCAGCTCGAGCGCGCGGCCGTCAGGCTGCGTTCGCAGAATGACGAGTTCGAGCGGCGCTTTCAGGAGAAGAAGGCGAAGATTACCGCTGGCGACGATCTCGCGCCCGGTGTGCTCAAGATGGTCAAGGTCTATCTTGCCGTGAAGCGGCGGATTCAGCCCGGTGACAAGATGGCCGGCCGCCATGGTAACAAGGGCGTGATCTCGACGATCGTACCGGTCGAGGACATGCCGTATATGGAAGACGGCACGCCCGTGGATATCGTCTTGAACCCCTTGGGCGTGCCTTCGCGCATGAACGTCGGCCAAGTTCTCGAGACGCATCTGGGCTGGGCTGCCAAAGGCCTTGGCAATAAGATTGGTGCAATGCTCGAGGCGCACGAATCGGCAGCCTCGCTGCGGAAGTTTTTCGACCAGATCTACAACAAGACCGGTGGGCAGACCGAAAAAATCAGCGACCTGACCGAGCCGGAAATCTTCGAATTAGCGGCCCATCTGCGTCACGGCGTGCCGATCGCAACGCCGGTATTTGATGGCGCCACCGAGGCCGAGATCAAAAAATTGCTGCAGATTGCAGGTCTGCCGGAGTCCGGCCAGGCTACGCTGTACAACGGCCGCACGGGTGAACGTTTCGATCGGCCTGTGACCGTCGGTTACATGTATATGCTGAAGCTCAACCACCTCGTGGACGACAAAATGCATGCTCGCTCGACCGGCCCGTACAGTCTCGTCACGCAGCAGCCGCTGGGCGGCAAAGCCCAATTCGGCGGCCAGCGCTTCGGAGAGATGGAGGTTTGGGCGCTCGAAGCGTACGGGGCGTCGTACACCTTGCAAGAGATGCTGACTGTCAAATCCGATGACGTTCAGGGCCGCACGAAGATGTACAAGAACATCGTCGATGGCACTCACGAGATGCAGGCAGGAATGCCGGAATCTTTCAACGTGCTCGTAAAGGAGATCCGTTCTCTCGGTATCAATATCGACCTGGAACACACGGGTTAGATCTCGTGACAGGCGCGTTGTGACTGAATTTACCGATTAGGTGATTATTCCATGAAGGATTTACTCAAGCTTTTCAAGCAGCAGACTCCGGTCGAGGATTTCGAGGCTATTCGAATTGGCCTCGCCTCCCCCGAGATGATTCGTTCTTGGTCTTTCGGCGAGGTCAAGAAGCCGGAGACGATTAATTATCGAACATTCAAGCCCGAACGAGACGGCTTGTTCTGCGCCAAGATTTTCGGACCAATCAAGGATTACGAGTGCTTATGCGGTAAGTACAAGCGCCTGAAGCACCGTGGCGTGGTCTGTGAAAAGTGCGGAGTGGAAGTCACGCAAACTAAAGTGCGCCGCGAGCGCATGGGCCACATCGAGCTCGCGAGCCCCGTTGCACATATATGGTTCTTGAAGTCGCTGCCGTCGCGCATCGGCCTCATGCTCGACATGACCTTGCGGGAAATCGAACGAATACTTTATTTCGAGGCATTCGTGGTCGTCGATCCCGGCATGACGCCGCTCGAGCGCGGCCAGCTTATGACGGACGAGACCTACCTCGAGGCGATCGAGCAATATGGGGACGAGTTTGACGCCCGTATGGGCGCCGAGGCCGTCCGCGATCTTCTCTCGACACTCGACTTAAACGCGGAGATCTTGCAGGTTCGTGAGGACATCGCGGCCACCAACTCCGAGACCAAGATCAAGCGGCTGTCGAAGCGCTTGAAGTTGCTCGAGTCATTCCTCGATTCCAACAACAAGCCGGAATGGATGGTCATGACCGTGCTTCCGGTGCTGCCGCCGGATCTTCGCCCGCTGGTCCCGCTCGACGGCGGGCGCTTCGCAACTTCCGATCTCAATGATCTCTATCGCCGGGTGATCAACCGCAACAACCGCTTGCGCCGGCTGCTGGAGCTCAACGCGCCGGACATTATCGTGCGCAATGAGAAGCGCATGCTGCAGGAATCGGTCGATGCATTGCTCGACAACGGTCGACGCGGACGCGCGATTACCGGCACGAACAAGCGCCCGCTGAAATCGCTCGCCGATATGATCAAAGGGAAGCAGGGGCGATTCCGGCAAAATCTGCTCGGTAAGCGCGTCGATTACTCCGGCCGCTCCGTCATCGTCGTCGGCCCGACTCTGAAGCTGCACCAATGCGGCTTGCCGAAGAAGCTCGCGCTCGAGCTCTTCAAGCCGTTCATTTTCTCCAAGCTGCAGCTGCGCGGCGAAGCTACGACCATCAAGGCGGCCAAGCGTCTCGTGGAGCGCGAGGGCCCCGAGGTTTGGGATATTTTGGCGCAGGTCATTCGTGAGCATCCGGTGATGTTGAACCGCGCGCCGACGCTGCATCGGCTCGGCATACAGGCGTTCGAGCCCGTGCTCATCGAAGGCAAGGCTATCCAGTTGCATCCGCTCGTTTGTACGGCGTTCAACGCCGACTTCGACGGGGATCAGATGGCCGTGCACGTACCGCTGTCGATCGAAGCGCAGCTCGAAGCGCGTGCCTTGATGATGTCGAGTAACAACATTCTCTCGCCCGCCAACGGCGATCCGATCATTGTCCCGTCGCAAGATGTCGTGCTCGGCTTGTACTACATGACGCGCTCGCGAATAAATGCTGCCGGCGAGGGTATGGTCTTTGGCGACACCGAGGAAGTGCATCGGGCTTACGGCAATCGCTGTGTGGAGCTGCATGCGGCCGTCAAGCTCCGGATCAAAGAAACGAGCAAAGAGGACGGTACGGTATCCACCCGTTTGGTCGACACGACGGTCGGCCGCGCCCTGTTGTCTGACGTTCTGCCGAACGGCCTGAGTTTCGATTTGATCAACCGGCCCATGAACAAACGCGCAATTTCGGCAGTCATCAATGCCTGCTACCGACAGCTTGGCGTTAAGGAAACGGTCGTGTTTGCCGATCAGCTCATGTACACCGGGTTCGATTATGCGACGCGTTCCGGCGTATCCTTCGGTGTCAATGACATGGTCGTGCCCGAGCAAAAGCCGGTCATTCTCGACGTGGCCGAGCAGGAAGTGAAGGACATCCAGGCGCAATATGCTTCCGGACTAGTAACCGACGGCGAACGCTACAACAAAGTCGTCGACATCTGGTCGCGGACGAACGACCAGGTTGCCAAGGCCATGATGGAGAAACTCGGCGTCGAGGACGTTACCGACGCAGCAGGCAAGTCCGCGCAGCAAGAATCATTCAATTCTATCTATATGATGGCCGATTCCGGCGCCCGAGGCTCGGCGGCGCAAATTCGCCAACTCGCGGGTATGCGCGGCCTCATGGCCAAACCGGACGGCTCCATCATAGAAACCCCGATCACGGCTAACTTCCGTGAAGGGCTCGACGTTCTCCAGTACTTTATCTCGACGCACGGTGCTCGTAAGGGTCTCGCCGATACGGCGCTCAAGACCGCAAACTCGGGTTACCTGACACGCCGACTCGTCGATGTAGCCCAGGATCTCGTCGTTACAGAGTTGGATTGCGAGACGGAAACGGGATTGCTGATGACGCCACTCGTCGAAGGCGGGGACATCGTTGAGCCATTGCGCGAGCGCGTCCTCGGACGCGTGGTAGCCCAGGACGTCATCGCGCCGGCAACGGGCGACGTCGTCGTCGCAGCCGGCGATCTGCTCGATGAGACCGCGGTCGCACAACTCGAGGCCGCTTCGATCGACCAAGTGCTCGTGCGTTCGCCGATCACCTGCGAAACTCGCTACGGCGTCTGCGCACAATGCTATGGGCGCGATCTCGGCCGCGGGCATCGCATCAATAAGGGTGAGGCGGTCGGCGTCATTGCGGCGCAGTCTATCGGTGAGCCCGGCACGCAGCTAACGATGCGGACCTTCCACATCGGTGGTGCGGCATCGAGATCCGCCGCGGTGAACAGCGTGGAAGTCAAGAGCACCGGCACGATGCGCATGCACAACATGAAAACCGTGCAGCACGAGAGCAAAGGTCACCTCGTTGTGACCTCACGATCGGGCGAGCTCGCCGTCATCGACGAGTTCGGGCGGGAGCGGGAGCGCTACAAGGTTCCCTATGGCGCCATTCTCGGGGTCAAGGAAGGCGAGAGTGTGGCTCCCGGCCAGCTCGTTGCCAACTGGGATCCTCACACCCATCCGGTCGTCACCGAGGTCAGCGGCAATATTCAGTTCGAGGACTTTATCGACGACGTAACGGTCACGACGCAGGTCGACGAATATACTGGCTTGACGAGTACCGTCGTGTTGGATTCCGCGCAGCGCGGTGCAACGGAGTACAAACCCACGGCGAAGCTCGTCGACAGCAAGGGTAAGCCCGTCTTCTTCCCGAATACGGATATCCCGGCCGTGTATGTCCTGCCTGCCGGGGCCGTGTTGTCAATGGAAAGCGGTTCCCGCGTCGTCGTTGGCGATGTCCTTGCGCGTCTGCCTCAAGAGTCGTCCAAGACCCGTGACATTACCGGCGGTCTGCCGCGTGTCGCCGATCTGTTCGAGGCGCGCCGGCCAAAAGAGCCGGCCATCCTCGCCGAACATACCGGTACCGTGAGTTTCGGCAAGGAGACCAAAGGCAAGCGGCGGCTGGTGATCACTGATGAGCAGGGCGAGCAACACGACGAACTGATTCCGAAGTGGCGGCATCTTAACGTATTCGAGGGTGAAACCGTCGAGCGCGGCGAAATCATCGCGGACGGCGAGCCAAATCCGCACGATATCTTGCGCCTGCAGGGTGTCGAGCGGCTCGCGGACTATCTCGTGCGCGAGATCCAGGACGTGTATCGGCTGCAGGGCGTCAAGATCAACGACAAGCACATCGAAGTCATCATCCGGCAGATGCTGCGTAAGATCGAGATTTCGGATGCAGGCGAGACGCGGTTCCTCAAAGGCGAGCAGGTGGATCGTTCGCGTGTACTCGACGTCAATGAAGAAGCCGCGGCCCGTTCGGAGCGTGGCGCGGAGTTCATTCCCGTGCTACTCGGAATCACCAAAGCTTCATTGGCAACCGAATCCTTCATCTCGGCGGCTTCGTTCCAGGAAACGACTCGCGTGTTGACCGAAGCGGCGGTACGGGGGATGCAGGACGATCTGCGCGGGCTCAAGGAGAACGTCATCGTCGGGCGGCTGATCCCAGCGGGAACCGGGTTCGCGCACCACGAGGAGCGCCGCCGGAGCCAGGAAGACATCCTGGCTGCCGAACTGCAGGAGCTGACAGCTGCATTCGGTGACGGTGAGGCGGCGTCAGCCGACGCCGATGCCGAGGCGGGCGCTGCGCCTGACGCAGATACCGACGCCGCGGAGCCGGCTGAGATTGCGGCAAGCGAGGATCAGGCCGAAGAGGCGCCGACGAGTTAGTTTGGGCTTTAAGTTGACAGCCATGGAGACAGAACTCTAAAATTTCCTGTTGCTCCCGGCTGGAAAAGCCCAGACCGGACAATTTTGAGGCCGCCAGTTTGCTGGTGGCCAGGGATGATGAGGCCCGGATGCCGACCCGGCAACGGGCCCATCTTTATATACGGATCGGAAATGGCGACGACCAATCAATTAGTCAGGGCTCCCCGCGCGACGAAAAAGGCGAAGAGCAACGTGCCAGCGCTGGCAGCGTCGCCGCAGAAACGCGGCGTGTGCACGCGCGTTTACACGACGACGCCGAAGAAACCGAACTCGGCCATGCGTAAGGTCGCTCGCGTTCGGCTGACTAACGGCTTCGAGGTCACCAGTTACATCGGTGGCGAAGGTCACAATCTTCAGGAGCACTCAGTCGTCCTAATCCGCGGTGGCCGCGTCAAGGATCTTCCGGGCGTTCGTTATCATGTCGTCCGCGGCACGCTCGACTGCGCTGGCGTCGGCGATCGCCGCAAAGGTCGCTCAAAGTACGGTTCGAAGCGCCCGAAGAGCTAGCCTAGAACAGAACCGGATTTCCCCAAATGTCTCGTAGAAGCCAAGCGCCCCGCCGTACCGTTCTTCCCGACCCGAAGTACGGTAATCATATGCTGGCCAAGTTCATCAACATGGTCATGCTCAGCGGCAAGAAGTCGGTTGCTGAAAGTATCGTTTATGGCGCGTTGGCCCGGATCGCCGAACGTTCCGGTAACGATGACCAACGTGCGTTAGAGCTCCTGAGCCAGGCGCTAGACAACATCAAGCCGTCGGTCGAGGTGAAGTCGCGGCGCGTCGGCGGTGCGACATACCAAGTGCCAGTCGAGGTGCGTACGACCCGACGTGAGACGCTAGCGATGCGCTGGGCAATCGAAGCCGCGAGGAAGCGCTCCGAAAAGACGATGGCGCTGCGACTGGCGCATGAGCTCCTGGAGGCAGCCGAGAACCGAGGGTCGGCCGTCAAGAAACGTGAGGACACCCACCGTATGGCGGAAGCCAACAAGGCATTCGCGCACTACCGGTGGTAATGCATGAATTTGAGGCAAGGACGTGGCACGGCAGACCCCTATCGAGCGGTATCGCAATATTGGCATCATGGCGCACATCGATGCCGGTAAGACGACTACGACTGAGCGCGTCCTGTTCTACACTGGGGTCTCGCATAAAATAGGCGAGGTTCATGACGGCGCCGCCGTCATGGACTGGATGGAACAAGAGCAGGAACGCGGCATCACGATAACCTCGGCCGCTACGACCTGTTTCTGGAAAGGCATGGATCAGAGCCGTCCAGAATATCGCATCAATATCATCGACACGCCGGGCCACGTCGATTTCACCATTGAGGTTGAGCGCAGTCTGCGCGTTCTCGACGGCGCCGTGGCCGTATTCTGCTCCGTGGGCGGTGTTGAACCGCAATCGGAGACGGTATGGCGCCAGGCCAACAAATACCACGTACCGCGCCTCGCTTTCGTGAACAAGATGGACCGTGCCGGCGCTGATTATTTTCGCGTGGTCGAGCAGATCGGTCGGCGACTGAAGGGCAACCCCGTGCCGCTGCAGATTCCGATCGGGGCCGAGGAAAACTTCGAGGGTGTCATCGATCTGATCAAAATGAAGGCCATTCAATGGGACGATGAAACTCAAGGCATGCGCTTTGAGGAGCACGATATCCCCGAGGACCTCGTTGCACTCGCCAAAGAGTGGCGCGAGAAGCTCGTGGAGTCCGCGGCTGAGAGCAACGAGACGCTGCTGAACAAATACTTGGAAAACAGTGACCTCAGCGACGCAGAGATCGTGCAGGGAATTCGGGCGCGTTGTCTCGCGGGTGAAATTACCCCCGTGCTTTGCGGATCCGCGTTCAAGAACAAGGGCGTTCAGGCGATGCTGGATGCCGTGATCGACTTTCTACCCTCGCCAACAGAAGTGCCGGCCATCAAGGGCATTTTGGAGGACGAGTCAGAGGGTGAGCGGCACGCCAATGATTCGGAGCCGTTTGCGGCGTTGGCCTTCAAGATCGCGACCGACCCGTTCGTCGGTAACCTGACTTTCTTCCGTGTTTATTCCGGCGTGTTGAACTCCGGCGATGCGGTGTACAACCCAATCAAGGACAAGAAAGAGCGCATCGGCCGCATCCTGCAGATGCATTCGAACGAGCGCGCCGACATCAAAGAAGTGCGGGCCGGCGATATCGCTGCCGCTGTCGGCCTCAAGGACGTTACAACGGGCGATAGCCTCTGCGACCCTAAAGCGGTCATCACGCTGGAGCGAATGGAGTTTCCAGAGCCCGTGATATCCGTCGCCGTGGAGCCCAAGACCAAGGCCGACCAAGAAAAGATGGGCATGGCCCTAAGCAAGCTCGCTCGAGAGGATCCGTCCTTTCGAGTGCATACCGACGAGGAGTCGTCACAGACGATCATTTCCGGTATGGGCGAATTGCACCTCGAGATCATCGTGGATCGCATGAAGCGCGAGTTCAAGGTCGAAGCCAATGTCGGCAAGCCCCAGGTTGCGTACCGGGAGACGATACAGGCCACCGTCGAGCAGGAAGGCAAGTTCGTTCGTCAGACCGGTGGCCGCGGGCAATATGGCCACGTCTATCTGCGCATCGAGCCTAAAGAGCCCGGGACCGGCTATGAGTTCGTCAATGGTATCGTCGGCGGCGTCGTGCCGCGCGAGTACATAGGCGCCGTCGACAAGGGCGTGCAGGAGCAGATGAAGAACGGTGTGATTGCCGGTTATCCAGTCGTGGACTGTAAGGTTACCCTCTACGACGGGTCCTATCACGACGTCGATTCGAGTGAAATCGCCTTCAAGATCGCCGGCTCCATGGCCTTCAAAGAGGGGGCCAAGAAGGCCCGCCCGGTCATTCTCGAGCCCGTCATGAAGGTTGAAGCGGTGACGCCTGAAAACTATATGGGCGATGTCAACGGCGATCTCAACCGACGCCGCGGTATTCTCCAGGGACTAGAAGACGCGCCGCTGGGCAAAATCGTCAGGGCCGAGGTGCCACTGTCCGAGATGTTCGGTTACGCGACGACGCTGCGTTCGATGAGTCAGGGGCGCGCAACCTATACGATGGAATTCAGTCACTATGCGGTCGTGCCGAGCAGTGTCGCGGACGCAATTATTAAGGATAGGGGCTAGGCGTTACGGCGCTATATCAGCAGCTCCTTGAGGACTAGCGAGGTAATAAGACGTGTCCAAAGAAAAATTTGAGCGAAAGAAGCCGCATGTGAATGTGGGGACGATTGGTCATGTGGACCATGGGAAGACGACGTTGACGGCGGCGTTGACGAAGGTGATG
>Ga0326597_10001176_pt1 | contig 43046 bp, 42 predicted proteins | sample RVTome_12_FD_203789 | JGI IMG/M metagenome (GOLD analysis project Ga0326597, IMG submission 203789) | Soil microbial communities from uranium-contaminated site in the Upper Colorado River Basin, Wyoming, United States - RVT100D185 | ecosystem: Environmental > Terrestrial > Soil > Contaminated >...
GGCCAGGGCGCGAACGCTTTGCCACGATTTCTCGAAGCTACCAGCCCCACGTCCGGCATCGTGCTTGGCCTGATCGGGGTAGTCGATGCTGATGCGAAACGCGGTTGGGTGGGGTTGTGCCTTGAGCGTTGCTATTTGGTGTAGACGTTTGAGGACGGGATCGGTCCCATTGGTCAGTGTCAGACACGGCTTAAACGTCGACGCATAGCGCAAGATATTGACAAAATCCTTGACGATGAACGGTTCGCCCCCCGTGAACGAAAATTGCTCGACGCCAAGCGCCACCGCTTCGTCAATGAGCGGCCTCCCGTCTTGCAAGGTGATTCGATCGAGCCGTCCGTCCCCGGGTTTGGAGCCCTCGAGACAGAACGGGCAGGCGAGATTACAGGCCGTGCCGGTATGAAACCAAAGCTCACGTAGCGCCTGCGGCTGGATGTAGCCGCGCGGCTCGCCATCGGGAGTAACGAGCAGCGGGTCAGCGGCGCTATTCATCGGTTGTGGTCCCGATGAGCTAGGCGCAAAGGATAGTAGCGCGCCGCGAGATTTGCTGCGGGTACGCCGAGCGTGTAACTCAGCGCCAGCAATCGGTTCGCCAAACTCCGATACCACCAACCGTCAGTCTCCCACCGGCGGGCGGCCACTCCGATGGGCTGCTCTAAAGCCGCAAAGCGTGTTTGCCGGCGCAGGCGCTTGACCAACGCGACCTCTTCGAACAGCGGCTCGCGGGCAAACCCGCCGCACTGGCTATAGGCGTTCCGGCCGATCCATAGCCCTTGATCGCCATACGGGATGCCTCCGCAATGGGTGCGCAAGTGGATTAGCCGCTCGAGGACGACCCGTTGCCACGTGCGCGGTCCCGTGAACTCGAACCGAAAATAGCCGCCTTGCGCCCCTTGCGCGCGAGCCTCGACGATCGCTGCCAAGCAGTTTGCGCTCGGTGCGGCGTCGGCGTGCAGAAACCACAAGGTCGCGGTAGTTGCGGCACGCGCGGCGTCATCGAGTTGCACGCCCCGACACGGTTGTGTCACGAGCCAGCGACATTGCCATTCGCGACAGACCGACTCGATACCCGAATCCGCAGCACCGCCGCTGACAACGATCGCGGCTGGCTGCAGGTCCCAGCGGCGAATACGGCGCATGAGAGCATCCAAGGCGGCGGCATCATCGAGAACGGGAACCACGATCGTGACATCGCAGACTGGCATCAGCTCGTCATCCTCAACCAGGTCGCCATGAGTTTTTCGACTAGAGGCGTCAAGCGCGTCCGATTGTAGTTGTCGGCAAGTCGTCGTAAGTACTCAGAGCGGGTCGGATAGGGAAAGATGGTCTTACCCAGATCGCTCAAGCTCAGTTTTTGCGTCATCGCGATACAGACCGGAACGATTAGTTCGCCCGCATCCTCTGCAACGACGGTTGCGCCAAGCAGCGTCGCTCGTCCCCGGTCGACGAGCAGCTCGGCGAAGCTTTCCTCATCACCCGCGGCACGACCGCGATCGAGCTCGTTGAGCTGAATCGCGTAACGGTCGAAGGCGACGCCATCGCGCTCGAGCGCTGCCTTGGTACGGCCAACCTGAGCGACCTCGGGTGTCGTATAGGTGCAATGGGGTATGACCAAGCGATTCGCCCGTGCCGTCGGCGCGAACAAGGCGTTTTGAATGACGATGCGCGCTTGCGCATCCGCATGATGCGTAAATTGCAGTCGCGAGCAAACGTCGCCGGCCGCGTAGACCCGTGGGTTTGTCGTTCGCAAGCGGTCGTCGACCTTGATCAGTCCCGCGGGTGTGAGTTCAACTCCGGCCGCGGCAAGACGCAAGCTTTCCGTGTTTGCCGCGCGCCCGGTTGCGACGAGGATACGCTCGACGTGGAGCGCTGAGCCGTCAATGGTTAACGCCAATTCGCCGTGGTGGCGGTCGACGCTCGTCAGCTTGCTGCCGAGGTGTAATTCGACACCCGAGTGGGTTAATGCATCCATGACGACCTGACTGGCGTCAGGCTCTTCGTTCTGGAGTACGCGATCAGCGGTATCGAGTAAGTAAATCTTGATGCCCAGTTTCGATAACGCGTCTGCCAATTCGCAGCCGATGGGGCCGGCGCCAACAATCGCGAGACTTTCGGGCGCGCTTTGGAGTGCAAAGATTGTTTCGTTCGTCAGCGGATCGGCATCACGCAGGCCGGGAATATTGGGTATGCGCGCACGCGCGCCCGTCGCAACAACTATTCTGCGACCGGTTAGAGATTGGTCGTTAACTGCAACAGTTGACGCGTCGATAAATTGTGCAGCGCCGAGAAAGACATCCACGCCTCGGCTCGTGTAGCGCTCCACGGAATCATGCTCGGCGATGCCAGCGCGCACTTCGCGCATCCACGCAAATGCGGCATCGAAGCTGGGTGACCGCGGGTGCCGGCGCGTGAATTCGAGTAACGATTTCGACGGCACACAGCCGACGTTCAAGCAGTCGCCCCCCATGGCCTGGCGCTCGATCAGGGCGACCTTTGCGCCGAGTCCTGCGGCGCCGATGGCGCAAATCAAGCCTGCGGGGCCTGCGCCGATCACGATCAGATGGTAGCGGCTCTTGGGGACTGGATTGCGATAGTCCGCAGGAAACGTCAGCGTGCGCCAGCGCTGATCATGTTCGGCGCCTGGATAGCTGGCTGCGATTGGCGTATTGACGTTCACGGCAGTTGATTCGCCTCAGGGATCTCGCGGTCGAGATGCTGGCGCAGCGCTTGAGTGGCTTTGCGCGTGATTACGACGGTCAGCACGACTGTAGCGATGAGCCCACCGAGCAGTAGCATGCGCCCGCCGACGCTGCTTGTAATATCGCCAGAGGCAAGTTGGCTCAAATCGCTAGCGGCAGTGCCGATGTACACATAGAGCACTGTGGCCGGTAGCATCCCAATCCACGAGGCGAGCGCGTAGTCGCGAAACCGAACCGCTGTCAACGCGAGCCCGTAGTTGAGCAGATTGAATGGAAACAGCGGCGATAATCGGGCGAGAAACACGATAATGAAACCTTGATTGCGCGTCGCCAAGTCTAATGCCTTGAACTTGGCATGCCCTTCGACGCGCTGTTCGACCCAGCCTCTTGTCAGATAACGTCCGACGAGAAATGCGCAACACGCCCCCAACGTGCTACCGGCCGAGACGAGAGCGACGCCGAGGGGTAGACCGAACACGAACCCGGCCGCCAGCGTCAGCAACGAACCCGGAATGACGAGTACGGTTGCCAAGATATAGCTGACGACGAAGGCGAGCCACGCGATCGCACGATGGGCTTGAATCCATTCGACGCCGAGCGTCAGCCAGTCACGCACTGGGAACCAAGCGACTGTGGCAATGGCGGCTACGAACAGCGTAGCAAAGATCACGATTTTCTGAGTATTCGTCATGTTACCGGAGCACCTTCACGCTGGAGACGTTGTAACCATTCAAGCAACGCCTTGCGTGCCGGCCGCTCATCGGTCTGTAGCTGTTGTGCGGCGAGCTCGAGATCCGCGGCATCATCGACATCGGCGCGTGCAGCAAGGTCCGTGACCTTCCAGTGATGCTCGCGTAGCCGCAGGCGCAACTCGGCGTGCAGCGACGGAGTGCTCCAAGCGAGATCGCCGAGCGTTGGCCACGGTTTGCGCGCTCCCATGAGGACGACCCCGCCATCACGCGCTGGACCGAGAACGCCGTCGTGGTCGGCGAGTGCAGCGGTGGCCTCACCGATATACGCGAGGTCAATGGCCGGGCAGTCGGTGCCGATAAAGATGAGCCGCTCCTGGCCGCGTTCTCGGAGGGTCCGGTCGACGCCGTTAATCCGATCGCCAAGAGAGCCACCCCGCTGGACGATGACGTCGTAGGGCGCCGTGGCTGTCGCATCGAGCCAGGCCGCGTCACGGCGCTCGGCTGGGGCGAGTACGACGGGGCCCGGCCAGGCGGCGAGATCCTCGAACGCGCACGCGAGTAAGTGCGCAGCGGCGACCGCAGCCGCATCGCCGATCTGGCTCAGCAGGCGGCGCTTCGACCGTTCTGGCGCCTTGAGGCAGAGTACGAGACAGCTCTGGCTCGCCAACGCCTCGTACTGCGGATCTAACGGCATAGTTGCTTAGACCCGCGCTGGGTGCGGCTTATTACGGCAGCTGGCCGACCGGGGCTCGATGCCGGTGCAGCGAACGCTTGTAGCCCGGTAATTAGATTATGGTAATTCGACGGGTTCATGCGACTAGCCGTGAAGCTTGTGACAACGTGACAATGGACACAGCCAATGGGCAAAAAAAAGCGTACGGTGGCGATGTTCTCATTAGCTAGATAGTGCGAACGGTTATGGCCGAGAAGAAATACACGAGCATTAACGACGCCAACGCCGCTGGCCGGGTCGAGTTCACGGGCGGCAAGGCCGTTTGGCAATGGGCTCAGGATCTAAACGATAGCACGTCGATTCTCGTCAAATGCCTCGACAACCCCGAGCTGGAGCTCGAGAAAACGCAGCAAGCGCCGATCGTCCAGGTCCGCAAGGCACGCAGCGATTCGCCGGAAACGCCTCGATCTAGGGTGCGCACGGATAGCGCGGGCGCCCCCGACTTCACGCTGGATGATAGCGAGGGTTCGAGCGTGCCTGGCTTCGATCCCTATAATCGTCGCTGAAGGCGCAGCCCCCGCGGAGTCCCAAGCACCACTCGTTCGCATGCCCTAGAATGGTGTTCGCCGCCCGCGCCTGGGGCTTCTGGGCTTTCTGGTATAGTCCGGGCCGAGCCGCGCTACCGGATCCGATCACGTGCCATCGCTAACGGTCAAGAATCGCCAAGGTGTCGAGTGCACAATCGATGCGCAAACGGGCATCTCTATCATGGAAAATATCCGCGAACTCGACGCCAGTGTCGATGCAATCTGTGGCGGACTCTGTTCTTGTGCGACCTGCCACGTCTATATTGAGCCATCGTGGCAGGAGCAACTGCATCCACGTGGCTATGACGAATCGATGCTGCTCGAAAGCAGCCGGTCGTACGATGCCCAGCGGTCTCGGCTGAGCTGCCAGATTCTCATGAACGATGCACTCGACGGTCTGACCGTGGAGGTCGCGCCGTCGGAGTTCTGACTCCGGTTCGTTAACCATAAGGTTCGATGGCCGATACCTCCACCATCCTTTTCGAGCGAATCGGTAGCGTCGCACTGATCAGGCTGAACCGGCCTCACGTGCTGAACGCATTCGATGGCGTAATGCGCTGCGCATTGCGCGACACGCTAGCGGACGTCGGCGCAGACGACGCGGTGCGGGCCGTGATCATGACGGGCGAGGGCCGCCTGTTTAGCGCGGGCGCTGACCTCAAATCCACGCAACCGACCGCGCAGCAGACGCGCGCGCAACTGCTCGAGGAATATGGTCCTGCGCTACAGTCGATCACCGCGATACCAAAGCCCGTGATCGCCGCGATCAACGGTCCAGCCGTCGGCGTAGGTCTAGCCTACGCGCTCATCTGTGACCTCCGGGTCATGGCACAGAGCGCGTATCTGCAGGCGCCCTTCAATGCGATTGGCTTGCTGCCTGACGGCGGCTTGAGTTGGTTGCTGCCCCATGCTCTGGGTTACGCACGCGCGTTCGCGTTTGTGACTGGGGCCCGCCGGTTGGACGCTGCCGAATGTCTGTCACTCGGGCTGATCAATCGCATTGTTCCTGACGGCCAGGCCGTCACGGCGGCGCTCAGATGGGCCAACGATCTTGCCGCGGGCCCAGCAGCAGCTATTGCCGCTACCAAACGAGCAATGCGTGCAGGCTGCAACGCTGACTACGGGCAAGCCTTGGCCACCGAGGCCGATCTCCAGGCACCGTTGGTGGCTTCCGCTGACTTTGCCGAGGGTGTTGCCGCTTTTCGCGCAGGTCGCGACCCGAAGTTTAAGGGCCCCTAGCAGCCTGTCGGACCCCCCCCCCAGTGCGTCCCATGGGGACGCGCGACGTGTCACGCGGCAACGGCCAACATGATCCAGAACAGTGCGCCGATCGCACCGCGATAGTGCCTTAGCGGACAGCCTCCTGCCCATCGCATCCGTAACTCAATGATTGTACGAACGTTCCGGATCTGGCACGGATGGTGCATTGCACCGGGGCGTCGAATGATATCTACACCCTTAGGAGGAACTACGGTCATGAAACTGCGATATGGATTAGTTGTGGGCATGTTGGGTCTGGCACCGACGGTATCGATGGCACAGCTGTCGGCTAACGTCGGCTATATGAGTGACTACATATTCCGCGGCGTTTTTCAGGAAGATTCGTCCGCGATGGCTGGGCTCGACTACGAGCACGACAGCGGACTCTATATCGGCACTTGGGCTGCCGACGTCGGTGACGGTCTGGAAACCGATCTGTATTTTGGCTACGGCGGCGAATCCGGTGACTTCAGCTACAGCATCGGCTACACGGGTTATTTTTACACAGACGACTTCGACACTGAGTACAACGAGTTGAACCTCGGTGTCGGTTGGTTGGGCTTAAGCCTCGATGTTGCAGTCGGGAGCTGGGATGGTTCGGTCGGCGATCCGACTACTGAGGACGATTACACGCACGTCGCGCTCGGCTACGAATACGAGGGTTTTTACATCACCTTCGGTAGCTGGGATTTCGACAAGGCCGTGTCGACGGCTGAATATGCAGAAATCGGCTACGGCTTCACGTGGCAAGACATCGATTTCACTGTGGCGCTCGTCAACAGTAGCGATCTTTTCGTCAGCGAGGATAGCTTTGCGGACAACGCGATTACGTTCTCGATCAGCAAATCGATCGCGATCGGCCAATAAGGCTGCTCGCAGGAGGGCAATTCAAATGAAACTCATAACAGCGGTGATCAAGCCCTTCAAGCTTGAGGACGTTCGCCAGGCGCTGGCTGAAGCCGGTGTGCAAGGCATGACCGTTACCGAGGTGAAGGGCTTTGGTCGCCAGAAAGGGCACACGGAGCTCTATCGCGGCGCCGAGTACTCGGTCGATTTCGTTCCGAAGACAAAAATCGAAGCTGCAGTCAGCGACGAAATGCTGGATGCAGCCATCGAGGCGATCACGGGTGCAGCGTCAACGGGCTCCATCGGCGACGGTAAGGTTTTCGTTGCCGACCTGCAGCAGGCAATTCGAATTCGTACCGGTGAAGCCGGCGATCAAGCGCTGTAGGGCGAGAGGGAGTAATTCAAATGGAACTAGCAGAACTAAGCTACGCATTAGACACCTTTTATTTTCTGGTTATGGGCGCGCTGGTCATGTGGATGGCGGCCGGGTTCACGATGCTCGAAGCGGGTCTCGTTCGATCTAAGAACACCGCCGAGATCTTGACCAAGAATGTCGGGCTGTATTCGATCGCCTGCATCATGTACATGGTTTGCGGCTACGGCATCATGTACGGCGACGGCAACGGCGTCATTCCGGGCATCAGTATGTTGACCTCAGCGGACAACGCTACGGCGGACGTGCTTGCCGGCGGCGAGGACGCGCCGTATTACTCGAATCTCTCGGACTTCTTCTTCCAGGTCGTGTTCGTGGCGACCGCCATGTCGATCGTCTCCGGCGCGGTTGCCGAGCGCATGAAGCTCTGGTCGTTTTTCCTTTTTGCGGTCGTCCTCACGGGGTTCATTTACCCGATTCAGGGCTACTGGAAGTGGGGCGGCGGCTTCCTGGACGCACGTGGGTTCCTCGACTTTGCCGGTTCCGGTGTCGTACATATGTGCGGTGCCTCGGCGGCCTTGGCCGGGGTGATCTTGCTCGGCGCGCGCAAAGGTAAGTACGGACCCAGTGGCGAAGTCAAAGCCATACCGGGCGCCAATTTACCGTTGTCGGCTCTGGGCACGCTGATCCTCTGGCTCGGCTGGTTCGGCTTCAACGGCGGATCCGAGCTCATGATCTCGAACGTCGAAGAGGCCAACGCCGTGTCGCTCGTTATCGTCAATACGAATATGGCGGCGGCGGGCGGTCTGGTGGCCGCGTTATTGCTCGCACGTGCATGGTTCGGTAAAGCAGATCTCACAATGGCGCTTAACGGGGCGCTTGCCGGGCTCGTTGCCATTACCGCGGAGCCGCTGACCCCCACGCCGGTGATTGCAACGATGATCGGAGCTGTCGGTGGTTTAATCGTCGTACCGTCGATTATCGCGTTGGACCGGTTTTTCAAGATCGATGACCCGGTCGGCGCGATTTCTGTACACGGCGTCGTAGGTATCTGGGGGTTACTGGCCGTGTGCCTGACTAATCCGGACGCCTCGCTGGGCGCGCAGTTGCTCGGTATCATGGTGATTTTCAGCTGGGTCTTCGTGACGAGCTTTATCGTCTGGATGATCGTCAAGTTGACGATGGGAATCCGCGTATCTGAGGAGGAAGAATACGAAGGCGTGGATATCGGCGAGTGCGGGCTCGAGGCTTACCCCGAGTTCGGGACTGCCGCCGAATAGCTACTTGCCCCTTGCTGGGGACAAAGCCGCGTGCCGGAGACGGCACGCGGCTTTCTTATGTCCAATGACAATCGTTACAGCCGCAAGCCTCCGTCGATCTCGAGCACGCGGCCATTCATATAGTCGTTCTCGAGCAGATAGATGCAGGCGCGGGCAATTTCTGCCGGCGTGCAGAGCCGGCCGGCGGGGATACCGGCAGCCATGCGCTCGAGCGCCTCGGGTTTCATGGCGGCGACCATTTCGGTCTTCACGAATCCCGGTGCAATGGCATTGACGCGGATGCGTTCCCGCGCGAGTTCCTTGGCCCAGACCGTCGTCAATGCGGCGACCCCTGCCTTGGAAGCCGAGTAGTTACTCTGGCCGAAGTTACCGGCGCGCGAGATGCTCGACATATTGACGATACATCCGCCGTTACGCGAGCGAATCATATGTGTGGCAGCTTCTCGACCACACAGGAAGACGCCTGTTAAGTTGACGTCGATAACCGCTTGCCAGTCGGCGAAGCTCAAGCGGCTCAAAACTTCGCCGTTTTTGGTTTTGATCAGTAGGCCATCGCGTAAAATTCCGGCATTGTTGATCAGCACATCGAGATGTCCGAAATCCCGGGCGATCGACGCAAAGGCTGCTGCAACCTCGTCTTCGTCGGCGACGTTGGCTGCGTAGCCACGCGTTTCAGCGCCGAGCGAACGACAGCGTTCCAATGGTTCGGATAGGCGCGCTGCATCGACATCGATTAACGCCAGTTGTGCGCCGCGCGCCGCAAGTGCGTCCGCGATAGCCGCGCCCAGGCCTCGCGCGGCACCAGTGATGGCCACGACTTTGTGCTCAAGGTCCATTGATCACGCCCTCGGTGAATGCGCCGCCCGGTTGGGAAAGCAGCAGCGCTTGCGGTGATCTTAACCGTGGCACCGATGAGCCGCCAGAGCGCCTGGGCAGCGGGGTGTAATGTTGCTCTACGCGGATTGGCGCTAAAGTGCGTAGCTGCGGTATGCTCCCCGGCCCGTGCCCTGGCCGTGACCTCGAACCTCATCGGATTCATGAACCTATCGCATTACTTTGACCGGATCGCGATCTCGCTATCGGCGATCTGTATCGTCCACTGCCTGGCGGTGCCGTTGCTGATCGTTTTACTGCCGGTCGCCGCCCTGAGTTTCGGCGGAGATTCGCATTTTCATGCAGTAATGCTATGGCTCGTCGTTCCGATCAGTGTGCTCGGCTTGGTTCTCGGTTATCGTGTCCACGCGCGCGCGCGTATTGTCGTAGTGGGCTTGCTGGGGATGGCCATCGTGGCATTCGCCGCGATCTGGGGTCACGCGCAGTGGCCGATCTCCGCCGAGATCTCGGTAAGTTTGCTCGGTAGCCTACTCTTGGCGGGCGCGCATTGGTTCAACTTTGACGTCGTGCGTCGAGTGCACGTACACCACGGTTGATCGCGGCACACAAAAAGGGGCGGCGCCACTTTCGTGCCGCCGCCCCGATATCGGTCCGGCGCTTCAGTCTCCGTTTGTTGCGGGATTAGTTCTGCGTCGCCGCCTCGAGACGCTCGCGGGCGTCTGCGATCAGTTCATCCATGAGCCGCTGAATCTCGTCGGGCCGAACCCACGGATGCGGCTCACCGGGCTGGCGGTTCGCGAGCAGCTCGGCACGCTGAAACAGATCGGGCGCACCGGCTGGATGAATGTCGTAGTGATTGACGATCTGAACGTCGATTTCGGGGATTCGCTTGATCCGCTCGAGGTCAGTGATGAACTCCCTGATGATGGCTGGGTCTTCTGACCGCAACGCTGTGCCACCGTGGAAGTAAGCTTCGTGGCGCACTCCGTTGTCGTAGACCGGGAATCGCATCGATGTCGTGCCGGGCGTATGTCCGGGGGTGATCTCGAAATGGATCGTGAGATCGCCCAGTCTCAGCGAGGCGCCTTCCTCGATAACCATTCCGCGGGGTGGGGCGTACTCACCCAAATCCGCTTCGATCATCGTCCAGTCTTCCTCTGCCGCGCCGAATTCGACGTTTAAAATGTCTTTGAGTGCGACGGCGCCCATGTAGTGATCGCGGTGCCCCTGCAAAATCAGCACGTACTTGATATCCCCGGGCCGTAGACCGACTTTCCGAATATTGTTGAGCAAATACTCGGTATAGCCCGGCAGATCCCACATCGTGTCGATCAGGATATGGCCGGCACTCGTCGTGATAACGTAGCTCGCGACTTCGCCCTGCCCGACGAAATAGACGTTGTCGAATACCTTGAACGGCTCGCGTGCCATAGTGGTCAGGTCGTTTCTGGCACCGACCCGGCTCGGCGCTGGCTGCGCGGCAGCGATCGCCATGCCCATCACGAGGCCGAGCCCCGCGAGTGTCGTAATCGTTCTGTGGTTGCGCATCTTTGTCCTTCTCAGTTGATGATTGGGATTTATCGAATGTTGCGGATCAGGCTGTCATCGTCGCCATAGCTATAGCGGATCGGGCGGCCGTTTTCATCGATGAAGCGTAAAGCCTGCTGGAACATTCCCTGCGGCGGCGATCCGCGCGGGGCTGTGGCTTCGACGATATAGAGGTGGTCGTCATGCAAATAGATACCGGCGTAGGTTCGTGATTCGTCGGCGTTTGTGATCTGCAGTTGATGGCCAGGGACGCGATCGACATGGTGCCAAGCGTCGAACGTCACTTGTCCGCCGCGCTGACGAAACTGCGTCGCCGCATAGGCGACGGACGCGAGTTTGTCGATCCGCCAGTACTGATATCCTTGAGGATTATCCGCCTCGGTCGAGTTGGTGCGCGCGAGGTGAATCGCCTCGGCGTTGCTGTAATCGATCACCGTAACGGAGTAGTGACGCCCGGCCGTATCGACCGAGTACACGCGCCCCGGAAACACGGCGCCGTACTCGGAATCCCAGCGAATATCTCGAACGCTGGGTTCGCCGGGAAATGTAATGGTGAAGTGGTCTGCTTGGCTCGCAAATTCGATCCATGTCTGCGCTGTCGCCACGCAGGCCAAAAGCATGCTCGCCGCTGGCAGGGTAAGCTTGGTCAGGTTCACGTCAGCCTCGCTCCTAATCGATTGCTACCGGGTCGAGCAGCCGGGCTCAATCCCATTCCTTTTCTTCACTGCCTGGCGGGGTCACAAATCCAAGCAGGCAACCATTCGATTTGTCTCTGAGCTGATGACAGCGAACTCTTATGGTGTCGCCGGCCTCGACGCTCGTCGGCTCCCACCCGCGCCGCATGAGCGCGCCGGGACTGCCACCTTCGAGCGCCCAGATGACCGGCTCGTCAGCGTCACCGTCCACTTCCAAATAGATCCAGGAATGCGGGTTGATCCAGAGCAACTCCGAGACCGTGCCTTCGAGTTGGATGTACTCGGTCATGATGTAGTTGCCGTGGGAGTGGTGGGCCTGGACGGGCAGAGTCACGATAGCCGCGGCGCCAGCAGCGAGCCACAATCTCTTGCTATATCCGGACATCGGATCCCCCGAAAGCTTCATTGGTTTTGGCGCCGATTCTAGCACTTCGCGCCCAGCCCGCCTATTTTTAGGAACGCCCCAACCCACGCGTGCAATCCGCCAGTCAACTCGTCATTGCCACGATGTGACCCTTCTCGATACGCATCTCGCGGTTGAAGTGCGCACCGTTGATCGTCAGATGGGTCGCGCAAACGAGCTGCGTGCCGCGATCGATGATCTGATTGAGTTCTCGCGTGACAAGCTCGAGATTGCCCGGGTCGAGGCCTTCCCAGGGCTCGTCGAGCAGCAGTACTTTTGGGGTATGCACGACGGCACGAGCGATTAGTACGCGGCGAAACTGGCCGTACGAAAGTGCTTTGACGTTTCGTTCGGCTAAATCGCGGAGCTCGAACTGTTCGAGAAGCTCGTCGACGAGAGCGTTCTCTTGCGGTTTGAGGCGGCGTGTCTGGCCGATGCTCGAGTCGAAGCCGGAAGCAATACACTGGCGTACATCGGTCGGATACCAGTAACCGGCCTGCAGTTCGGGTGAGACCCAGGCGATCTGTTTACGCAGCGACCAAACGTTGTCGGGATTATCGATACCCGGGAAGCGAATCTCGCCGCCCTTGGCAGGCCGCAGCTGGCCGTGAAGCAGGCGCAGAAATGTACTCTTACCGGCACCGTTCGGGCCGGTGAGCTGCCAGTGCTCGTTCGCATAGAGTGTCCAGTTGATGTCGGCAAGGGTGCGCCGATGATCTAGCCAGACGTTGGCGTGCTCGATCGCGATAATTGGCTTGGTCGAGGTCTCAACCGGCGTAGCCGCTTTGCCCGCAGCTACTGCGATCGGAGTGACGGTCGCCGGTGCAGGCTTACCCGCCGGCGCCTTCGCGTTTGCCGGTGTCGGGCCGGCCTCGAGCACGTGACCGTCCTTGAGGCGGAGCATCCGGTTCAGCGAGCGCGGTAAGTTGACGGCCTCGTGGTAAGAGCAAATGACGGTCGTGTGCTCGCTGATTTGATCGATCGTTTCGTTGAGTGCCGCGCGCGCGCTCGCATCGAGGCCCGCTACCGGCTCGTCGAGAATTAGCACGCTCGGTTTGAACGCGAGCCCCCGAGCAATCAGTACGCGTCGCTGCTCGCCGCGCGATAGCTCCAGGAATGGCCGATCGGCCAGATGGAGAAGCTTCAGTTGGCGCAGCAGCCCGCGCGCGCGGATACGGTCAGGCGCCGCGGGCTGCCGACGCGGCACGTCGGTTCGTGCAAGACCGGAGAGTACGACATCGGTGGCATCGAAGTTCCAGCCGAGGCGCGTGTAGCGATCCTGTAATTCGTGACCGACGAGTGTAATCTTGCCGAGTGCTTGAACCGCGTCTGTTTGCAGCTCGGCGCCGAAATCGTAACGCCGGGTGCCGCCGCCCGGCGCGGGCCAAAGCGTACCGGCCAGCAGCCGCAAAAAACTGGTCTTACCGCTGCCGTTCGCACCGATGACGGCCCAATGTTCGTTGGGCTTGAGCTCCCAGTTTAGGTCGTGTAATACCGTACGTCCGGCGAGCGCAACTTTGACGCCGGTGAGAACGATCATCGGTCTAGACGCAGTTCCTGAGGGCGCGGCCGTGCCGCGAGTCGAGTCCGTCATCGCGCGTATTATACGGACGGTCAGCGGAAGTGGGCGATCAGCGGGCGATCGATCTCGCTGCGTTGGCGAGCTGTATGCCGGAGAATTCAGCGGCGTCTGCGTAGTAGTTTACGAATCGGCGCGGCTCATCTGCATCGTAGGCTTTGAGGTTCTCAGCCCAGCGAAATCCGATCGTTTGGTATATGAGTTCCACACTGATCGCAAGGTCACCCTGCGCCTCGCCGACGTCGAATCGATAGCGAATCCGATCGTTTGCTGCGATAAAATCCGGATCATCTGCAGCATCACCGTAGACTGCGATATCGGGGCTTGCGGTTGCCTTATCGAACCCGCGCGGCAGTAAACGATTGTCCTTGATATAGCGTGCGCCGTGCAGTAGCCCAGTCGTCACGCGTCCATCGGTATCGACCAGAACCGGTTCGTAGATTTGCACCTGGTCCGGCTGATTGATTTCGCGGTAATGTGGCTCGAAGCGGCTACCGTCGTCGTCATTGGCATTGCCGACGATGGATCCGTTCGGGCGCAGCGCGCCAGATTCAAACAATATCTGGCCACGGGAATCTTGAACCATGACATGCAGCCAGACACGGCGTGACGGATAGGCCGTTGGTAATTTGTGGCCGGTGAGGCTTGTCACTGCGATCCTCAAGTCGAGGGTATTTTGCGAGACTGCTGCGGATTCGATAATGACGCTCGCGCTCTGTGAGCCGAGGAAGTCGATTGCCCGTTGCGCGCTCGCGGTGAGTTCCTGCGGCAGGGCAGTTACGCCAAGATCATTGCGGTGTCTATTCAGCATTCGCAGGACGAACGCGTTTGCGCCCCTGAAGTTATGTTGCGAAAAGCCCGGTCGTGGCACGCCGAGAACCGATGTAATCGGGGCAGGCTGCGTAAGCTCCGGCATGTGGCAGTCCTGACAGCTTTGCGTGGTGCGAAAATCACTATGTGACCACTCCTGATAGGGCACTTGCTCGGCAAGCTCGGCGACAACCTCGCCATTTACACCGAGCGTTTGTGTATAGAGCGTGTGGCAGGTCGCGCAAAGTTCCGATGCTTTGAGATGGTCGGTCTGGGCCGGTACGAACCGGGCAGCGGACCGCATGAGAGCTTGATGCCCGGCGGCGACATCATGAGGTCCGAACACTTGCCGCTCACCCGTAGGGAGTGCCGCCGCGATCGCAAATCCGCCATCGAAGCTTGCGTGTTCGCCGAAGTTGCCGGAATCGATCTGATGACAGACCGTACATGACACACCGTCCATGGCAGCGGGATCGCTGAGGCTTGCGAATATCTCCCCTTGGCCGCCTGACTGCGCCGCCGTGAAGCGCGCCATCGGCATATGGCAGGTGGAACATTTATCCTCGATCGCTGCTTGGGATTCGGGATGATCAATAATTTCGCGCCGCACCGCAGCATGCCAATATGGGTCACGCGCTGCGTTTGCCATCATCGACGCGCGCCAGCTATAGCCGATAGAGACGTCTTCGCCGGCAGGACCGGTCAGATTGCTATGGCAGGCGATACAGTCGGAAGCCGTTACGAACAAGTCGCCCGTACTGTTGGTCTCGGGCTGGCCGGCAACGCTGCCGGCTGCGCTCATGAGCACGGCTGCGACTAGCCAGCGACCCGTCGGTGCCACGCTGCCCATCACCATCCCTCAGTGACGCCGCCGTCGAACCAATCCCACAATAGATAGAAGACAAACTCCGTATCGCGAATGGAGGAGTCGGTCACGGGCACGCGGAATCCAAAATTGGCCAGAATATGCTGGCGCGTATTGAGCGAGACCTGAAACTGCGGCACGAGATCCCACTGGGCCGACGCTCCACCGTTCAGCTCCTTGGCTCCGAGTACTTCGATGATCGGCGTCCAAGATCGGCCGTAGGGCCCTCCCGTAGTCCACGTTTTGCCGACGGCGGAGCGCAGCACGAGCTCGTCGTTGAAACCGCTCTCCACTGGCAGCTCGATGACGCCCTGAAACTGGACGAACGCGTCGTCAGCCAACAGTTTCGCAAAAAGAATATAGGGTTCGAGGACGGCTGTGCCCTTGCCGAAGCCGCGCGTTTCATCACCCGTTGGCAAAACCAATTCACCGCCGAGGCTCAGGATCGAACCGGTACCAAGGCTATGATAGATCGCGTGTTTGAAGGCCAGGGTTAGATCGCCGATGCCGCCTTCCTTGCCTGACGGCGGGCCGAGATCCGCACGCGTCCAGGGCAGGCTGACTTCAATCTGACTGCGTGGTCCAAAGCGCTGCTCCCACGTAAATTTCTGTGTGACCGCGCCGGGTCCCTCGGCATTGAACGATGTTCTGACAATCGCTTCGTCTTCTGGGAAGGCTTTCTCCGTAAACAAGGCCTTGGGTACATTGAGTTCGCCGCGCGGCCAGTTCGGATCGGCGCATAGCGTGCGCACATGATCTAATGTGGACTGTTTCTCCGCGTCGGTAAGCGCACCGCCGAAGGCCGGCATCTTACGGTCGAAGCCGCGCGCGGGGCCGCCATCGTGAATGACCGCCAACCAGTCGGAGTCAGGCTCCCGCGCGGCGAAGTCGCAGTCCGTGAAGTCGGGGACCGGTAGCTCGAAGCCGAGCTGCGTTGCAGTTCGGCCGCGGCCATCCGCGCCATGGCAAGCGGCGCAGGCGGCTGTATAGAGTTCAGCGCCACTGGCGCCCGCCCACGGCGGGGCACCGGCGTCGGCGGGCTGGCTCATTGCAGCCGACGCGGCCAGAAGCGTAACGATGAGCGCAACGCATATCGGCGTAACAAGCCGAGCGAGTGTCGGACGATCGATGCTACGCACGATCAAATCCCTCCGCGATCGCAGCAGCGGTTCGGAGCGGCCTGAAACTTTCTGATTGAGAACTAGTAGCAACGGTGATCCGTTCGCAACTGCGTGCCTCGGTTGCTCGTTGATTAAAGTTATGCAGCCATCGAAACATATTCTGAAGCTTCGGCGCAAGCGTGATCGCTATGGCTTTTGTTTTTACTGTCGATACAGACGCGTGAGTCGGCCCGAACGGCCTTCCGTTCATGCGATGGACCCGGCAATGATCGCTGCCGCGTATCGCCGATCACGGGGCAAGAAAGTCTACGGCTCGTGAGGCTCGCCCTCGTCGGTACATCGGTGGATCTCAATTACGACATGCACGATGCCCAGTCGATCGGGAAGCAGGCTTTTGTAGTAATCTGGCGGCCTCGGCATGCGTGTTACAACCGAGACGATCGCGGAATAGATATTGGGTCCGACAGCCCAAACGTGCAGATCGGCGACGCAATTGTCGTCGTGCGATTCGATGCCGTCGCGAATGGCAGCGCGTAGCGCTGTGGGAGCTTCCCGATCGAGCAATACCGTTGCCGTGCTATGGAGCAGCCCGATCGACCAACGAGCCACAAGCAGCGCGCCGACGATACCCATGAGTGGGTCGGCCCAGATGAAGCCAAAGTATTTGGCACCGAGCAGTGCGAAAATGGCCAGCAGGGACGTTAGTGCGTCAGCGAGGACGTGTAGGTATGCGGCCACGAGGTTGTGATCGTGGTGATGGTGTCCAGCGTGCGCGTGGTCGCCGTGGTCGCCATCGACATCGTGCTGATGGCCGAGGATGAAGACGGAGACGCCGTTGACGATCAGGCCCACGACCGCGACGAAGATCGCCTGATTGAAGGCAATCTCAACGGGCGCGATCAGCCGCGCAACGCTTTCCCAGATCATCGCGAAGGCGAAGATCGCGAGCAATATCGCCCCGGTAAATCCACCGAGCGTATTCACTTTGCCGGTACCGAAGCTGAACCGCTCGTTGTGCGCGTTGCGGCGTGCATAGACATACGCGAATGCATTGATGCTGAGCGCAGCGGCGTGCGAGGCCATATGCAGCCCGTCGGCGAGCAAGGCCATCGAGCCGAACTTAATGCCGGCGGCGATCTCGACCACCATCATTGCGCTGGTTAACGCGATCACGATAAAGGTGCGCGACTCGCCTGGTCGTTTGATGTGCTGGCCGAATGCGTGCGAGTGCTGCCAGAGATGGAGGTTGTCTTTATGCTTCACTGCGCGGTTCCGGCGCCGAGGGAATGCGGCTATATACCATAGCGCAGATCGAATTACGCGCGCTGATGCGCTACGCCAAGCGTGACCAAGGCAAAACAAAATCCGCGCCGTCGCGGCTGCCGTGCACGGCGGCGACGCGATAAACGCGTTTTAAGTTCGCTTCGGTCAGAACGTCCGCGGGCGCGCCATTGGCGATCACTTTGCCGTCGGCAAGTAAGACTAGGCGGTCCATATAGCGCATCGCGAGGGTCAGGTCGTGCAGCACGGCCAGCACGCCCGTACCGGTACGCGCTGCGTGGCGCAAGATTTCCATCACGTGGAGTTGATGATATGGGTCGAGGCCGGCGATCGGCTCATCAGCCAGCAGTAAGGGTGCCTCGACAGCGAGCGCGCGCGCCAGCAGCACGCGCGTACGTTCACCGCCCGAGAGCACTGCGGCGTTGCGATCGGCGAGATCAGCGGCATCGACTGCTGTCATCGCCCGGTCTACCGCCTTGTTGCACGCGTCGCTCGGCGGCCCGAAGCCGCGCATGTGTGGGTACCGTCCGAGCATGACCACTGCCCGCGATGGCAAGGGCCATTCGATGTGGCGATCTTGCGGCAGGTACGCGAGCGCTCGCGCTCGCTGCCGAGCACCGTAAGCGTCGATCGGGTTACCGTCGAGCAATACGCGGCCGGCGTGTCGGGGCAGCGCCCCCACGATCGCCCGCAGCAACGTCGATTTACCGGCACCGTTCGGACCGATGAGGCCGACGAGCTCGCCGGCATCGACCGTAAGACACGCACGATCGAGAATGATGCGCCGTGGCGCGCGTACGGTCATGTCCTGGGCTGTGAGTTGCATGGTTACGCGAGCCTCACTGGGCGAATACCGAGCGGCTGCGGATGACGAGGTAGAAAAAGAACGGCACGCCAACGAGCGCAGTCACGACGCCGAGCCGGATCTCGCTCTCGGTCGTAAGCAAACGGACCACGACGTCGGCGATCAGCAGCAACGCAGCGCCGCCCAATGCGCTTGCGGGCAATAGCCGGCTCGGCTGGTACCCGACGAGCGGTCGCAGTAAATGAGGAACCACGAGGCCGACAAAACCGATGACGCCGCTGACGGCGGTTGCCGCGCCGACACAGCAGGCGGCGCCAACTGTAACGAGCATGCGTAAGCGCGGCAGGTTCACGCCAAGACTGATCGCGGTTTCGGTGCCGAGCGTCAGCGCGTCCAGCGGTCGCGCGGTCAGTGCTAGTAACAGCCAGCCGGTGGCGATGAATGGCGCGATGAGCCAGAAGTGCGCCATGCTGCGATCCGTGATCGATCCAAGCAGCCAAAACACGATCTCCAACGATGCAAACGGATTTGGCGAGATCGATAAGGCCAGCGACGTCAGCGCGGCACATAGGCTCGAGATTGCGACGCCGGCAAGTATCAGCGTGAGCGCGCCGCCGCTGCGCGCCAACGACTGCAATGCCAGTACGGCGAGCAGCGAGCAGCCGATTGCGAGCAGCGGCAGTGCGACCGGGACGAGCAGCGCGAGTCCGGTATAGATCGCAACGACGGCCCCGAGCGCCGAAGCGCTCGAGATGCCAATGATCCCGGGTTCGGCGAGGGGGTTGCGCAGGAAACCTTGTAGGCAGGCACCGGAGAGCGCAAGACTCGCGCCGACGACAGCCCCTAGTAGCGCTCGTGGTAGGCGCAGCTCCCAGAGGATCAGCGCCGCGGTTGTATCAGCCTCGCTGCGTAAGACACCCTGTACGTCCGGCCAGCCGATACCGGATGTGCCGACCATCAGCGACGCGAGAAAGCTGAGTGCCACGACAACCGTCAAGACGGTCAACAGGCCCACGTACGAGCCGGAGTTCACGTGCCAAGGGCTCGACCGGCGCGGATCAATGCATCGCGTGCACTACGTAGTTGCGCGAGTGCGTCGAGCGTGTGCGGCGTGCCGCAGAGCCAGGCGCTGTCGGGAATATCGACTGCTCGTGCCTGCCGCATGACGGCCGCGACCACGGGATGGCGCAACAACTCGGAGGCGAGCGCCGGCGGATCATCCCACGGGTAGCCCAAATCGACCAAGGCGGGACGAATCAGCAACAACGCTTCGAGCGTGAGCTGACCGGCCTGCGCAAAACCGAGCCGGTCGCCTGGGGTCGACAAGCCGGCGCGGTGGGCGATGTCGGCCAATAAGCCGGTTTGCCCAGTCGTCCAACCGTTGGCGTCATAGTTGACGAAGAGCGGCCGGTCTTCTGCGCCAGCATAGCTAAGTTTGCCGAGTCGCTGCCGAAATGCCTCGATGAGTGCGCTGGCGCGCTCGTCAGCTGCGACGGCGTGCCCCAGAGTGGCAATATTGCGTTCGATATCGTCCAAGGTCTCGGCCATTGGAATCTCGAGGACGGCATAGCCTAGGCGCCGTAAGACCGTGACAGTCGGCCGAAACCCGAACTCACCCGTAACGACCAGATCGGGATTGAGCGCAAGAATCTCCTCGGCGCCGCCGCGGTTGAGATGCAGCCCTGCAATCTGTGCCGCGACTCCCGACGTTCGTCGATCAGCGGCAAGATAGGACAACGATGCAATCCTGTGATGCGGGACGAGGTCCAACAACAATTGGTCCGTACAGACATTCATCGATACGATGCGTTGCGGTGGCGCGGCGGCATAGGCTTGCAGGGATATCGTTATGCACGCCATCAGCGTGAAGCTCAGCGAGCGCCGAATGATCGCCCGAACGTGCCGGATCACTGGCGGATTCGCGCACAGCCGCTGTTGTGCTCGAGTGGTCGAGCCAAGCTCAGTCGATGCGAATCGGTTCTTCACGGCAACACCTTGCGCAGAGGACGCTCATACGGCTGCCGGCACGATTCGATCTGCTGCCGAAAAACGGCTGGGCGCGTCGCACACCGACAAGCCTTGTCGGTGTCGCCACTGCGGATGCACCGCTCCGATGAGGTAGCCCGCCTCTCAGATGGGCGACTCGACGGCAGGTCTCCTGGCTCACGGCTCGATGCTCGGTCATTCGCCTTCCCAGGCGCATGGCCCAGTGGCAGATCGTGAATGATGAACTAGCCGCATACAGTTGCGGGTACAGCCACGGCGTCGGCCTACTTGGCTCTGACCGTGTTCCCTTTCAAACCCCAACGGGGTACCGTCTCGTCTGACTATAGTCCGGGAGGGCAGGGCCGGCAAGCCGAGAACCTAACTCCGAATCGTGATGAGCAAGCTCGTTAACAACAGCGCCACAACGCCCGTAGAGGGTACTGCCGTCGTCGCGGAACGGCCAGTGGCGTAGGCGCGCGCGCCGCCGCAAGGCGTCAACGGCATATGACGGCTGTTCTGCCCGTAGCGGTTGATGTCGAGGAGGCGAGCGCGCGTATCTCCGATTGGCTCATCGCGACGCCGGTACTGGAGTGTGACGCTTTAAATCGGCGCGCAAACTGTCGAGTACTCGTTAAGGCTGAGTGCCTGCAACACAGCGGTAGTTTCAAGATCCGCGGTGCACTAAACCGCTTGCTGAGTTTGAGTCACGCTGAACGTAAGGCCGGCGTCGTTGCGTTTTCGTCGGGTAACCACGCCCAAGGCGTCGCAATGGCGGCGCAATGGCTGGGCGTCCCGGCGACGATCGTCATGCCCAAGGATGCCCCGAAGGTCAAACAGTTCAATACGCGTACGCTCGGGGCGGAGATTGTCCTATATGATCGCTATCGTGAGGATCGCGAGCGAATCGCCGCGGAGATCGCCGAGCAGCGCGGTGCGGCAATGGCGCCCGCGTTCGATCACCCCGATATCGTAGCGGGGCAGGGCACCGTTGGTTTGGAACTGGTGCAGTACGCACGCAACCGGCGTCTTGGCCTCGATGGATTGTTCGTGCCGTGCGGCGGTGGCGGGTTGGTTGCGGGCGCCGGCCTAATCACCAAATCGTTTTTTCCCGACTGCCACATCTACGCCATCGAACCCGAGGCCTATAACGATACGGCCTTATCGCTCGCGCGCGGTAGCCGCCAAATGATCGTGGGTCATCCGCGAACGACGTGTGATGCATTGATGACTCCGACCCCCGGCGCAATCACATTTGCGATCAATCGCGAATTGTTACACGCGGCACTGAGCGTGACCGACGCTCAAGCCGCGCACGCGATGGCCTTTGCGGCGCGCCACCTGAAGGTCGTTCTCGAGCCATCGGGCGCAGTGGCGCTTGCCGCCGTCCTGGCGGGCGCCGCGGCCGATTACGATTGCGCCGCGCTGATACTGAGCGGTGCGAACGTGGATCTGGAAATCTATTTGAGCGCTTTGAACGATTTCCCGGATCCATGACTGAAATCGACGCACGTCAGGCCAGGCTTCGCGAGCTCACTGGCCTCGCTGACGGTTATCGACTCGACGCCAGCCCGGTCCTGCTGTCGGGGCTGCAGGCACTGGTGCGGCTGTTGTTGCTGCAGAGCGCGCGCGATCGCCGTCACGGTTTACGCACGGCGGGATTTGTGTCCGGATACCGAGGTTCGCCGCTCGGCGGACTCGACAATGAGCTTTGGCGCGCGCAAGACTTGCTCGATGCCGCGCAGATTCGCTTCGAGCCGGGCCTGAACGAGGAACTTGCCGCGACAGCGATCTGGGGTTCGCAGCAAGCAAATCTATTTCCCGGCGCGCGTTTCGACGGGGTGTTCGGGATGTGGTACGGCAAAGGGCCCGGCGTCGACCGGGCAAGCGACGCGCTTAAGCATGGCAACTCGGCGGGAACTTCGCGGTACGGCGGCGTGCTCGTCGCAGCCGGCGACGATCATGCGTGTAAATCTTCGACGCTAGCGCAACAGAGCGAATTTGCATTCATGGACGCCATGATGCCCGTGCTCAATCCCAGCAACGTTGGGGAGCTCATATCGCTCGGCCTCCAGGGTTACGCGTTGTCGCGCTACAGCGGTTGCTGGATTGGATTTATCGTAACCCAGGAGACGGCGGATGCGACGGAGACTGTCGACCGGACTCCCGACGAGGGGTGTATTGCCGAGCCGACGATTGCGCTGCCGCCGGACGGATTGCACATTCGTTGGCCGGACACGCCCTTGGCGCAGGAGCATCGTCTCCACACGCAGAAGCTCGAGGCCGCAATCGCATTCGCGCGATCCAATAACCTCAATCGTATCGTCTGGGACAGTCCGAGGCCTCGTTTCGGTATTGTGACAACCGGCAAGGCGCACGGTGATCTTATGCAAGCGTTGGCTCTGTTGCGAATCGACGCCGAGCGCGCGGCACAGATTGGTATCCGCATTCTCAAGGTTGGAATGAGTTGGCCGCTCGAGCCAGTTGGCGTGGAGGAGTTCGCTGCCGGGCTCGAAGAGATCATCGTCGTAGAAGAAAAACGTGCGGTGATCGAGACGCAAATCAAAGAGCTGCTCTACGGTTATGGGACGGCGCCGCGGCCAATGGTTGTCGGTAAGCGTGACGAACATGGCGTAACGCTGCTGCCGTCAACGGGTGAGCTGACAGCCGGTCTCGTCGCTGGCATCATCGCCCGACGGGTCGCGCGGTTCGATGCTGGCCACGACATTACCGATCGCGCGTCCGTGCTAGCGGCACGCGAGCTGGCAAGCCGGGAAATTCTTGCGAACAATCCGAATCGTTTACCGCACTACTGTTCAGGATGCCCGCACAACACCTCCACGCGTGTGCCGGAGGGCAGCCGAGCTATCGCAGGGATTGGCTGTCATTTTATGGCGTTGTGGATGGGCCGTGATACGGCGACGTTCACCCAGATGGGTGGTGAGGGAGCCGCGTGGATTGGTCAAGCGCCCTTCGTCAGCTCCGATCACGTATTCCAAAATCTCGGCGACGGTACGTATACGCATTCCGGTTCGCTAGCTATTCGCGCGGCTGTTGCGGCACGCGTGAATATCACATTTAAGATTCTCTACAACGATGCGGTTGCGATGACCGGCGGGCAGCCGGTTGAGGGCGGATTTACGCCGGAGCAGATTGCCCAACAGCTCCTCGCCGAAGGAGTTGGTCGCGTCGTAATCGTGACGGATCATCCAGGTAAATACGCTGGTCGCGGAAGGGTACCGGCAGCGGTCAACGTATTCGGCCGTGACGAATTCGATCACGTCCAGCGCCAGCTTCGAGAATTTCGCGGTGTCTCCGCGCTGATCTATGACCAGGCATGCGCTGCGGAGCTGCGCCGTAAACGCAAGCGCGGCTTACTGCCCACACCGCAACGCCGCGTCGTCATTAATGAGCTCGTCTGTGAAGGCTGTGGCGATTGCAACGTACAGTCCAATTGTTTATCGGTGCTGCCCTTAGAGACGGAATTTGGCCGCAAGCGCACGATCGACCAGTCCGCGTGCAATGGGGATTACACGTGCTTGAAGGGGTTTTGCCCAAGTTTCGTGACGCTGCGTGGCGCACAACCCCGCCGGCCGACGCTCGATCTGCCATCAGAGTTACCGGCACCGACGAGTATGCGTTTGTCCAGCGTGCGAAACGTACTGATTGCCGGTGTCGGTGGTACGGGCGTGGTGACCATGGGTAAGTTATTGGGTCTCGCCGCGCACCTCGAGGGCAAGGCTGTCGCCGAGCTCGCGCAGACCGGGCTTGCGCAAAAATTTGGCGCCGTCTTGTCGCACGTGCGGATCGCATCAACTGCTGCCGAACTGATCGGCAGCGGAAGTATCGCCGAAGGTGAGGCGGACGTGCTGTTGGGCTGCGATCTTATGGTGGCTGCTAGTGCGCCATCGATGACGCGACTGGCTGCAGACCGTTCGACGGTCGTTGTCAACTCCCACCACGGATTGCCACCGGCGTTTGTGCATAATCCCGACCTCGAGTTTCCCGGGCAGGCACTGTTGGCGAGCCTCGGCGCCGCAAGCCGGCGCGATGAAATGACTATTCTCGACGCGACCGGGTTGGCATCTGGATTGCTCGGCGATGCAATGCTGGCGACGACTTTTCTGCTTGGGTTCGCGTTGCAGCGCGGGTTATTGCCTGTCTCGGCTGCGGCGCTAGATCGCGCGCTGGAGCTATTCGGTTCGAACGTAGAGGCAAATCGCAAGGCACTGGCTTTCGGCCGATACGCTGCGATCGATCAGGCTGCCGTCGAAGCTATGGCGCAGATGCGCCGCCCGGCACGTGTGCCGATCGGCAATGTCGACGAGCTCATCGCCCATCGCAGAGAGTTTTTGGTGAACTATCAGGATGCTGCTTACGGCGAACGGTATGTAAGCTGGATCAGCCGCATTCGCGAAAAAGAGGCGAGTGTCGCACCGGGAAGTATGAAGCTGACGAAGTCGGTCGCTCGCGATTACTTCAAGCTACTCGCTTATAAAGATGAGTACGAGGTCGCGCGTCTGTATACGGACACCGGTTTCCTGGAGCGGCTAGACGCCGATTTTGGCAAGCACTGCAAGATGACTGTGCATCTGGCGCCACCCTTTCTGCGGCGTGTGGATCCGGTGACCGGGCGGCCGCGCAAACGTGAGTTCGGACCGTGGGTGCTGCGCGTATTTCGGCTGCTCGCGCCGCTACGTGTGCTACGCGGCAGCTGGTTGGACCCGTTTGGCTACTCGAAGGAACGGCGTGCCGAGCGAGCGCTCATCACGGAGTACGAAACGTTGCTTGCGATGCTGATCGACGAGCTGGACGTGCCTCGATTCCAACTCGCGCTCGAGCTGACCCGCCTGCCGGAGGAGATCCGTGGTTTCGGTCCCATCAAGTTGGCCGCGATTGCCGCGACAGCAGCAAAGCGTGCCGACTTGCTTGCGCAGTGGCGGCGCAGTGCAAGGGAGGGCTGTGCGGCCGCCACGCGGACGGTTGCGCTCAGTTAGTTAACGTGGGGAGCGTTGTTCTTCCGCCGTCGCGCAGCGAATACAGCGATCGGCAAATGGATGCGCGTTGAGCCGCGCCAGCGGAATCTCTTCGCTGCAGCCCAGGCAGATACCGTAGGTACCGTTCTTGATTTGGTCCAATGCTCGGGCGACTTTGCTGAGTTCCAGCCGCACCTCATTGCCGAGCGCATCGACGACCTCGGCGTTTTCTAGTTCCTGCGCCTGCTCCTGCGAGTCAGCGCTGTGGCCGGATGTCAGGTTTTCTTTAAGGCGCTCAAGGCGGTTGGCGAGCTCCACCCGTTTGGCAAGGAGTAATTCGTGAATTTCGGCGTATTCGTCGGTCATGCCGATCTCTGTCTTCCTCTTTAGGCTGTTGTACTGTCGCTTGAGCGGCAATAAGTAGCGGCGTCGGGGAGTCCCGGCGTGAGCCACCGTCAGAGCATAGCTGTTCTCAGCCCTGTGCCCAAGTTCGGGCCAAAGTTGGCCGAGGATGAGGCGTTAATGGTCGTCGCGACTGAGCGCGCGAAAGCGCGCCAGGTGGCGGGACGCGAGCGCTTGGTCGCCGCGGTACTCCAATAGGCGCGCGAGATTGTAATGTGCGTCGGGGAGCTTGGGATCCGCGCGGACGGCGCGTTCGTAGCTATTCAGTGCAGCATCCAGGATCCCTTGATCCTCGAGAACGACGCCGAGATTGAACGCAGCGACTGCGTGATCTGGCTGTAAGTCGAGCGCCCTGCGGTACAGAGCTTCCGCCTGCGCGTAGCCGCCTGCGGTATGCAATAGCCGACCGAGATTGATCTGTGCGTTGACGTGTTCAGGTTCGAGTTCGAGCGCCTTACGATAAGCCGTTTCTGCCTCCGCGAGAGTATCGGCGCGATCCATCCTCAGGCCGCGCGTGAACCAGTAGTCGGCGGTATTGACGACGACGACATTGCCAAGGATAGGCGTGTTGGACGCGGAGCCTGTCGCGGGCGGTACAGCCTCGGCCACGAAGTCGAACAGCGTTTGTTTGGACTCCGGCTCCCAGCTCGTATTGTTTTCGCGCACGAGCAGTCGATTGTTTACGGCAAGAACACGAACGGAACTCAAGGGGCGATTTGCCGGTAGAGCTTCGCGCACAGCGCGCAGTGCGCGCCAAGTCCGACGCACGCCAAGGTTTTGCTGCTCCAGCGCCTTGGTGGAGCGAAGCAGTACCAGGTCTTGGAATGAAAAACGATAGTGGCCTTGCGGTGTTTTCAGTGGCGCTACGAAACCGGCTCGCGCCGCAGATCGCACACGTGCCTGCGATTCGCCGATCAGGTCGGCGACTTCCCGGGTGGAGAATGCCCGCATGGACAGCGATTATTGAGCAGTACCGCGCTTAAATCCAGCTTTTTACTCATGTTTATGACCATTTTTACCGTTGCTGCAGAAGCGCTCCATGGCCGCTTTCGCGATTCATCTCGAGTTCAGCTTTTAGGCCGTAACCTGAGCACGTACTGTTGAAGGAGAACCACGATGTTGCGAACTATCATGGTGGCGAGCACGGCAGTAATGTTGTCCCTTGCCAGCGGGCTGGCGCGAGCGGATCATGACCGGGAGCTGCGCTACGTGGTCGGCGGTGCGTTGCTCGGCGCCGCACTTGGCGAGCTGGCCTATGTGTCCGATTACGGGCCTCGGCATGGGTATCGACGCGTCGAACACGGCTACAGCTACGGCGCCGCATACCCGCCACACCGCTACTACTCACGGGGCCGTGACTTCCGGCGCTGGGACAGCGGCCGTCACTTCGGCAAGCGCCACCGCAATCGCCACGGCCATCGCCATGGCCCGTATTGCTACTGAGCGCGGCGTATAAGCACGAAGGAGTGCCGATTGTGGAGCTGTCTGCTTTACGCAGGCAGCTCCCGTTGCTTGAACCGGAATATCCCGATCGATAACTCGACTGCCCATCGAGCAGCCCGGAGTGCACGCGACCTCTAACGGGCAGGCACGGTGTCACGCTGGCTAGCGCTTGGGGCTGCGGCTATATTGATTGATTTGGCAACAGGGGGGGGCGGCCGTGCAGGGAAGAATGATGACTTCGCCGCTGACGATCAACGAGATCATGTATTACGCGGCGCGCCATCACGGGGACGCGCAAGTCGTATCCATCACGGCGGAGGAAGGTTTGCACCGTTCCACCTATGCGACGGTGTTTAAGCGCGCCAACCAGCTCGCGTATGCGCTGCGTGCGATGGGCCTCGAGCCCGGCGACCGCGTCGCAACTTTGGCTTGGAACGATCATCGTCATCTCGAGCTCTACTACGGCGTGTCCTGCGCTGGGTACATTTTACATACGGTCAATCCGCGCCTATTCGCCGAGCATCTCGTCTACATCATGAATCACGCGGGCGACCGGGCCTTGTTCTTCGATCCGATGTTCTTGCCGCTAGTCGAGGGTATCGCGAATAAGTTGCCGCAGATCGAACACTTCGTCGTCCTGGGATCGAACTTGCCCGAAAGTAAACTCCCGAATTTGCACTCTTACGAGGAATTCATCGCTGCAGAGCGCGAAACTTACGAATGGCCCGCACTGGACGAGAACACAGCTAGCGCGCTCTGCTACACGTCTGGTACCACGGGAAATCCCAAGGGGGTCCTGTATAGCCACCGGTCAACCGTACTGCACGCCTACGGCAGCGTGATGCCCGACGCGATGGGGTTATCGAGGCGTGATGTCATCCTGCCGGTCGTGCCGATGTTTCATGCAAATGCATGGGGCATTCCGTACGCCTGCCCGATCGTTGGCGCCAAGCTCGTGATGCCAGGTCCAAAAATGGCTGATGGCGAGACCCTCCACCAGCTCATAGATCAAGAACGCGTAACGGGAGCCCTCGGTGTGCCGACCGTCTGGCTCGTTTTGCTCGCCTATCTCAAGGAGACTGGTAAGCGGGTGCCGAGCCTCGAACGCACCGTCGTCGGCGGCGCAGCGTGCCCACTGAGCATCATGCGTGAATTCGAGGAACGCTACGGGGTGATCACGCGCCACGCGTGGGGCATGACTGAGACGAGCCCATTGGGTACGGTCAACACGCTACTTCCGGAGATGGAAAATTGGCCCAAGGATGAGCGCGATGCCATGCGCGTGAAGCAAGGGCGGGTACCTTTTGGCGTGGACCTCAAAATCGTCGATGACGACGGCGCCGAGCTTGCATGGGATGGCGAAGCGTTTGGCGATCTGAAGATTCGTGGCTTTTGGGTCTGCGACGGTTATTTTCGCGGCGCCGAGGACTCAGGCGCGCACGACGCCGACGGCTGGTTCACGACGGGTGACGTGGCTACGATCGATGTGCACGGCTATATGAAGATCACGGATCGTACCAAGGATGTCATTAAATCCGGCGGTGAGTGGATCAGCTCGATCGAACTCGAGAATTTGGCGATGGGTCACCCGGATATTGCCGAAGCCGCGGTCATTGGCGTCAATCATGAGAAGTGGAGCGAGCGACCGCTGCTGATCGTCGTGCCACAAGATCAGCGCGCGATCGATAAACGCGGGTTACTCGAGTGGTTCAAGGGGAAGGTGGCGGACTGGTGGATACCCGACGATGTCGTCGTTGTCGATGAGATCCCGCATACGGCAACTGGGAAGATCTCGAAATTAACCTTGCGCGAGCAATTAAGGGATTACCGGTTCTAGCTGGAACGACCGATCAGGCTACGGCGCTGGCGTAAAGACGACGCTGCGCATCGATAACGAGCCCAGGTCGAAGCCATCGATCGGAAAACTCACCGCGTCATCGCGATCGCTTGCGCCAACCGCGTAGAGCAGCGGTAACCAATGGTCTAGTGTCGGATGCGCCGTCGGGCCATCATCATCGGCTACGAGTCGGACCAATCGATTCGTGTCTTGTTGCGTGACCGTTTCGGCAACGGCCGCATCGAATCGCTGTGCCCAGTCCGGGGTCCCGGCGGTACCGGTGCGCAGCCGCTGAAACGCGTCGCGCAAGTTATGGACGATATTGCCACTACCCAGAATCAACACGCCTTCGTCACGTAGGTCGGCGATGGCGCGTCCGAGTTCGAAGTGCTTGCGCGGCGGCAGCCGCCGATCGATGCTGACTTGCACGACGGGTACGTCGGCCTGCGGAAACATCCATCGCAGCACACTCCACGTTCCGTGATCCAGGCCCCATTCGGTGCTGAGCGTCGCACGCTCTGCGCCGAGGAGATTTCGAATCCGGCTCGCAAGTTGGCGCTGGCCGGGCGCCGGGTATTCGATTTCGTAAAGGGCCTTGGGGAATCCGGAGAAATCATGGATCGTTCGCGGGTTTGCTTGCGCCGTGACGTAGGTGCCGTCAACGTACCAATGCGCCGAAACGGCGAGTATGGCTTTGGGTGGTGGTACCAAAGTCCGCAGGGCGCTGAAGTTTTGACTCCAGCGATTGTCTTCGATGACGTTCATCGGCGAGCCGTGACCGACGAACAGCACCGGCATGCGGGGGCTTAGGGTCATTGCAAGTCTGCGAACTGCTATCTATGCGTTCTGTACGTATAAGACTTTGGGCCCTGTGAGCGAAATTCGACGCCGCCGAGCGAGCCGACGTAAAGCTCGGCACGTTCGTTCCATCGCAATGTAACTTTTGCCGACCGTTGGATCGTCGCGATGATCAGCTGCTTTTCCTTGAACGTCAGTATCTCTCCGACAACCGAGATATCGTTCTTGATTCCCGTGATCTCGCAGGTGTCCTCGAACCGGGTTTCGCGTCCTGACATGTTCCCTAGCTCCGATCGGCCCGAATGAGAGGCCGGTCGTGACAGTAAAAAGCGGCTCGCATACGCCCATGGGCGCGATGAACGCAACCAGTAACTATTGCTCCCAGGCGGCCCGCTCCTGCCCGCGATGCGGCTAGTTCTGTAGCTGTCCGCGAATCGCGCCGCCTCGGAAGTCGGCGTTATGCACGTTGACATAGAAGCCCGACGGCGCAGCGAGGATCGGCGCCAGTGCTGCCGGATCGGCCATGGTCGAGCCAATCAGCGTGCCGTCGCCGCCAGTTGTCTCAACGTTCAGCGGCACAGCGACCCCGCCACCTGCGCCTGCCGCGCCCGTATGAATGTGCATTGCCGCTGGGGTTGCTATCCCGGAGTAGCTAAGGCTCCAGGTGATTTGTCCAGTCGCGTCATCAATCGAGAGGGTCCCGCTGGCTTGGCCGTCCGGATCGCCCGGGCCGGGCACTTCTTGATCGCCGCTGAGGCGAAGCTGGAACGTCGTGACTTCGGCGCTCGCGATCATCGGTGTTGCCACTAGTGCAGTGGCGAGTACTAGCAGAGAGGCTTTGGTATTCATTGGCTATTGCTCCTTAGGGTCGCCGAGAAACTCTTCTGATCTACTGACTGCGTCGCCTGCCGGCACGCCGACGATGCTGACGCTTATGGCCGTCCATAGTACGGCGTTGGCCGTCTGGCGTCTCGTTTTTGTGCAAAACGTTTTCGCCGAGAGCCAGCTCCTCGCTCTGATCAATCGTCAAGCGCGCGAGCGATTTCCCTGACATGACGTAGATCCGAGCCGCAACATCCACCGAATACATTGAGCCAAGGCATTCTTGTGGTGATGTGCTTGTATTGGTCGGCCGGCTCTGCCGGATTGCCATCATCGAGCGTTTCAGACCCATCAAGCTCAGCGTGGCTTTTGCGCGAAGCATTGCAGCGCAATCCACGAATGCGGCGTGCCCAACCGGCATCGTCGCGGACATGAGCGAAGTGGCCGGGATGTGCGCAATTGATCATGAAGTATGCCGCATACTGACCCGTCGCTGCGTCGACTGCTTCTGTCGCCTGTCCCAATGGCTGACCCGTCGGCAGCCGTCCGTCGGTTTCAACGGTGAGTGATGCGACGATCGGAAGATTCGCATTCTCGGCGGCGCGCACGATGCCGGTGGCCTCGTCCGCTTGGGTAAATGTCAGCGCAGTCACCATGTCGATTTCGGTGTTGGCGCGCCAGGTCATTTGCGTAGCGCGGAAATCTTGTGCTGCGGCGACGGCAATCGGCTTTTCCGGTGAATGCGCGTCGCCGCAGGGGCCAATTACGCCGTTGAGCACAATCGGCTGAGCGTTCGCGAGCCCGGCGTCGCGAAGACCGGCGATAAACTCGATCGCGTCCTCGTTCGCAGCGTGCAGCTCGGCATCCGTTGACCCGAGCGCAGTTGCCCAATGCCGATGAGCCTTCCAAGTTTGACTGTCGAGAATGAAGCCCGTGCCCATTTCTTCGGCGAGTTGTAGAAATCCGTGAAAATAATTGGTCAGCGCACTTCGGCCCTGCGGGTCGGGCCGCAGGGTATGCGCCGCGAATTCGCGGATCTCTACGCCGTGTCCGATCGTTGTTCGGCTTGCGTATATGCACTCAGACTAAAGAATATACTGCTCAAAGGCCCTGTTTTCATCTATGTTTAGCAAGGGTCTGCGCAAGCCGGGGGATTTCGGTGTAGCGGAAGGTTGGGGGGCGACCCCTGTCGGCTCGTCGTTGCACGGCGAGCCCGAGATCCAATCTAATGGGCAGCGAAAATATAGATAGGAGTCCATTCAATGCAACGTATAAGCGACATGTTCCTCGGCGGCGCTGGCGCACTGATATTGGCGGCAGCCTTCGTCGCGGGTGTATCTGATGCGGCCGACCCACTCCTACGGGAGTTCTTTGCGGACGATCGGGGGGCGCTGCGCAAGTACTCCCGGGCGGTAGTCACCGAGGGTGGCCGGACGGTGTGGCTGGCGGGTCAGACGACGCTCGAAGATTCCAGCGGTAAGGCGATCGCCGGAGATTTCGAGGCGCAACTACGCGAGGACCTGCGCTTTATTGGGGAGCATTTGGCACGTTTCGGCGGCTCGGTGGGCGACATCGTCACCATGACGGCCTATGTCACGGACGTCAGTAACGCCGATCGATATGTTGCGATCAAGGAAGAAGTTTTCGGAGCTGGGCCATATCCGTCGAGTGCGTTCATCGGCGTGTCCGGATTTTCCCGTCCGGGAGTCGTCGTGGAAATCAAGGCCGTCGCTGTCGTTGGCGATAAGGCTCAGTAGAGCAGGACTAGGCGTTAGAGCATCTTCGGCGCAATCGCGCCATCTGAGATTGGAGAAAATAATGACAGCAAGTCGACAGGTGGTTCCCGAGTTCGCCAGACGCATGCTCGCGGTGGTTCTACTGCTGACTATGGCGACGATTCCCGCTGCGCCGAGCCGAGCGCAGCAGGCGACGAGCGAGATATTTCGGCTGCTGACATTCCAGGTGGGCGACAGTGGGCCGCGGCTCGGCGCGACGCGCGGCGACGGGCTCGAGGATATTGTCGATGTGCATAACGCGGTCACGTACTTGTATCGGGCCGGCGCTCCGGAAGCCGCGACGCTACCGGCAATCCCGATCGATCTGCGTTCCTCAATCGAAGCGGGCGACGTGCCGCTGCAAGCCGTCCGCTCCGTGCACGCTACGATGCTGCGGTTGCGGGCCGCCGGGCGCTTCGCTGAGCCGGGCGCGGATCGGCGGGTGTTTCATCCGCCGGGCGGCGTGCAGTATTTGCCGCCGATTCAGAATCCTTCCAAAGTCATGTCGTTGGCCGGCGCCTATCAGCGGCGCGCCCCGGACGGGACGCCCGGTGCCTACGACGACGCGGAGTATCCGAGCTTCTTTTTCAAGTCACCAGCGTCGCTCACGGGCCATGCAACCGACATCAATCTGTGGGGCTTATTGACGACCGGTGTGTATGAGCCTGAGTTCGCCGTGGTCATCGGTAAGACGGCGCGGGCCGTTCCCGCATCCGAGGCACTCGACTACGTCGTGGGCTACACGATCATGAATGACGTGAGTTCGCGCGACTTGCCGCAGGGGCAGCACGGTACGCAGGGCGGGTCGATGAGCAAGTCGCTCGACACGTTCACGCCGCTGGGACCTTATCTGACCCTCAAGGGCGATGTGCCCAATCCGAACGATATGGACATCGCTGGATTTATCGACGGTGAACGCCACGTCTGGCCGGTCCCCAATGGCAACACGTCCTATCTCACATTCACGGTCGAGGAGACGATCGCGTACTTGAGCGAGCGCATGACGTTATTGCCTGGGGACGTCATCGCGACAGGTGTCCCGCAGCCGACGATGACATTCGCCGAAGGTCAGCTCGTGGAAATTACGATTGGCAATCTCGGCACGCTGCGCAATCGAGTTGTTTCGGAGCCCATACCCGGACATCGGCCGATTTCGCCGCGCCGTGCGGGTGCGCGCAGCCGTTAGTTCGATCGCCCGTTAATGTAGTCCACAACCCAGCGCAAGGCGGCCGTCCCCGGGCCCAGCGTGTTCAGCCGGGCCCGGGCACGTTTATACAGTTGCTCGGCCCGCTCGCGAGCGGCCGCAAGCCCGAGCACGCTCGGGTAGGTTGCTTTCTGGTTGGCGGTGTCGGAATCCGTGCTCTTGCCGATAGTCGCTGTGTCCTGTTCGATCTCGAGCAGATCGTCTCGAATCTGGAATAGGAGTCCGATATCGGTTGCAATGTCATTGAGGGATACACGCAGTGCCGCGTCCGGCGTTGCAAGTTCAGCAGGCATCATGATGCAGGCTTTGATGAGGTCGCCGGTCTTTCTGCGATAGATGTTTTCAAGCCCCGCTTCATCGAGCTGCGCGCCCTCAGCCTGTAGATCCAGCGTCTGGCCACCAACCATGCCCGCCGGACCCGCTGCGCGGGCCAGCCACGTGATTACCTCGATCTGTGCCTTCGCTGAGTTTCTTAGGGCTTCGTCGCAGCAAAGGATTTCGAAGGCGAGCGCTTGCAAGCCATCCCCGGCAAGGATCGCCGTTGCCTCACCGAAGGCACGATGAGTTGTCGGCCGGCCACGGCGCAAATCGTCGTTGTCCATTGCCGGCAAATCGTCGTGCACGAGCGAGTAGGCGTGAACCAGCTCTACCGCTGCGGCAATCGCATCCAATGGCCGCTGATCAAGGTCGAAAAATTCGCCGCTGGCATAGATCAATAACGGCCGAATTCTCTTGCCAGGCCCTAGGACGGAATACTCGATCGCCTCGGTAAGACGCTGCGGAATTTCCGGCTCTTTTGCGAGTGCGGCGGCGATTTTCGTAACGACGCTCGCTCGATAATGGTCGAGCCTATCGGAAAATGTCTGCCGTTGACCGCGTGCTATCATGGCCGCCCATCCTAACATCGAATCTGCGTGCATCGCCTGCGCATTGTGAAGCTTCGTTCCAGCCAAGAACCTCATAGCCAGCAAGCCGATTTGGACTATCAGGCAATGCTGCTGCCGAGAGTGTCACGGACATTTGCACTTACGATCCCGGTTTTGCCTGACGCCTTGGCAGATGTCGTCGCGAACGCGTACTTGCTGTGTCGCCTAGCCGACACGATCGAAGACGATGTCCGTCTCGATAATGCGACCAAATCGGCATTCCACGACCAGCTCGTCGCCGTGTTGCGCGGTGAAGCCGATGCGGCGGTATTCTCGCAAGAGCTAGCGCCGCTGCTTTCAGACCGAACGCTTGCCGCCGAGCGCGATCTGGTTGCCCAGGCGGACCGGGTCATTCGGATAACACGGTCATTCCCGGTGAACGAAAGGGAAGCGATTAGCCGATGTTTAAGCCGAATGTGCGGAGGTATGCCCGAATTTCAGCGGCGCAAAAGCCTCGCCGGACTCGCTGATCTCAATGAGATGTCGGCGTACTGCTACGTCGTGGCCGGAGTTGTCGGCGAGATGCTAACGGAATTATTTTGCGAGCACTGCCCGGACCTTGCCGCCAAGCAACCGGAGCTCATGCGCTTGGCGTTGTCATTCGGCCAAGGGCTGCAGATGACGAACATTCTCAAGGACGTTTGGGAGGATAGGCGCGCGAATACTTGCTGGTTGCCGCGTTCGGTATTCGGCGACGGAGCATTCGATCTGGCGAGGCTCGATGAATTATACGGCACGCCCGAATATCGCGAAGGTCTCGAGCAGCTAGTCGGCATCGCGCACCATCACTTGCGCAATGCGTTGGAGTACACAGCGCAGATTCCAGCTCGGGAGGCCGGTATGCGGCGATTTTGTCTATGGGCGATCGGGCTTGCAGTGCTGACATTACGCAAGATACGCGCGCGCGACGCTTGGCAGGCCGGTGACCGCATCAAAATTTCGCGCCGCAGCGTTAGAGTGACAGTGGCGCTCGTCAACCTGACGTACTACAGCGACCGCATGCTGCGTTTGTTATTCGGTATCGCGAGCGCCGGGCTGCCGTTGGTTCGCGACGATGGCGTGCCGAGGCCTCCTGTCAGATTTGCGCGACAGCATCCCGATGCCAGCCGCGCGTGACGGTCCTGCGGTTCGTGCTATGCGATCTCAGGCGCGCGCGCGGGCGAACATCGCACTCATTAAATACTGGGGCAAGTCCGATACCGAGCTGAACACGCCCGCGGTGGGTTCGATTTCGATAACGCTCGATGCGCTTTGGTCCGATACCGAAATCGAGTTCGATGCAGCTCTAGCGCAAGATACCTTATCGCTCGACGGCAAAGAGGATGCGGCGCAACTTGCTCGCGTGTCCCGGTGTCTCGATCTATTGCGGCGCGAGGCTCGCGTCGACTTACGGGCCCGTGTCAGTAGCCGCAATAATTTCCCGACCGGCGCAGGCCTTGCGTCGTCCGCATCGGGGTTCGCGGCACTCGTGGCCGCGGCGTCGCGGGCGCTGGGCCTGGCACTATCGCCCACGGCGCTGAGCGCGCTCGCACGGCAGGGCTCCGGTTCGGCCGCCCGCTCGATTTTCGGCGGTTACGTCGAGATGCGCGCCGGCGGTGCGGCCGACGGCAGCGACAGTTTCGCAGTGCCACTGTTGTCCGCCACGGCGTGGTCGTTGACGGTCGTTATCGCCGTGACGCAAAAATATGCCAAGGTGACGGGATCCGGTGAGGGGATGCGGTCGACGGCCGACTCGTCGCCGTACTACCAGGCTTGGATCGAGTCCAGTCAAGCCGATTTGAATGTTGCGCGTGCGGCGATTCTGAATCAGGATTTTGGCGTGCTCGCGGAAGTTGCCGAGCACAACTGCCTGAAGATGCATGCGCTTGCTCTGGCCGGGCGCCCGCCGTTGCTCTACTGGAACGCTGCGACCGTTGCATGTATTGACGCGATTCGCGCGTTGCAGTCCGCGTCGGTGCCGGTATTTTTCACAATCGATGCGGGGCCGCAAGTAAAGGCCGTCTGTCTGCCGGAGGCAGCCGAGCAAGTCGCGACCCAATTGCGCGCCGTACCCGGGGTGCTCGATATCATCGTGTCCGAACTCGGTCCGGGCATTGAGACGGGTTGAGGCGTGGCAATTGTCGCCAAGGCGCCCGGCAAGCTCGTTGTGCTCGGAGAGTATGCCGTTTTGACGGGCGGGGCGGCACTCGTCATGGCGGTCGATCGGTACTGCATTGCAACGCTCGAACCAAGCGCGGATGAGCGTTGCCACTTGTTGACGCTCGCTGCCGAGCGCGCGCAATCGAACTTCGCTCCGGCGACTACCAGCGGTTCGGGGCTCGTCGATCGGGTCACGCATGCGTGGCCGCGCGCCCGCGTGGGCGCTTGGCGCGGCAGTCTCGACAGCCGATTGCTCTATCGTGGCAGGCGCAAGCTCGGCTTGGGCTCGAGCGCAGCCTGCTTGGTGGCGTGGGCAGGTGTATGGAACGCGTATGTCGGCAGCGGCGCGCTCGCGCGCAGCGGCGGATGTCTTCATGAGCTAATCGCGCTGCATCACGCGTGGCAGAACGACACGGGCAGTGGGCTGGACGTTGCGGCGAGTCTACTTGGCGGTGTCTTGAGCTATCGGTCCGGGAGCAATGGTGCGCCCGAGTGCGTTTCCGTCGGCTGGCCCGACGGGGTAGGATTCATTGTAATTGCCACCCCTGCAGCGGCGTCGACTCCACAATTACTGCAACGGTTTCAGGCATGGCGCGTGGCCGATGCTGCGGCGGCCGCGAGGCAGCTTGCAGAAATGGAAGCAATTGCTGCGTTCGGAATCGAGGCAGTCCAAATGGGCGATGCGAATCAACTGATCGAGGCCGTGGCGGATTATGGTGAACTGCTGCAAAATCTGGGCAAGCATATCCAAGCTGACATCGTGACAGCCGAGCACGCGGCCGTTGCCCGGCTTGCTAGGCAGCACGGAATCGCCTACAAGGTCAGCGGTGCCGGTGGCGGTGATATCGGCCTCGGTCTGGCGACCGATCACGAGGCACTCGCAGTATTCGCGTCAGTCTTGCCGCCGGGATGTGAAGCATTGAGCGTTGGCATCGATGCAGCCGGCCTCGTCATGGAGGAGCAATCAGCGTGAGTAAAGAACGATTCCGGATTCCGGAGTTCTACAAGCTCAGCGTGAAGGACCGCGTCAAGGCCGTCGGCGAGCGAAACATTCTGCAGCCCGACGATCTCGAGGCGCTTGCGGCCGGCACGCACACGCTCGATCTCGAAGCGGCGGATAAGATGATCGAGAACGTCGTGGGCGTAATGGGCCTGCCGCTCGGTCTCGGCATGAATCTCTGCGTCAACGACAAGCGCTACATCGTGCCGATGGCCGTCGAAGAGCCTTCCGTCGTCGCCGCGCTGAGTTCGGCGTCTAAGCTGATCGGGGAGTACGGCGGGTTTCAATCTCAGGCCACGGATCCGGTCCTAATCGGCCAGATCCAAATTGTGAATTTGCCCGATATAGAGGCGGCTAAGCGCGCGATTAGAGAGCACACACAGGACATCCTCAACCTTGCTAACAGCTTTCACCCGAACATGGTGGCGCGCGGCGGGGGTGCCAAGGAAATCGAACTGTTCGTCCATCCGCTGCCGTCGAGCGGTACGCCGATGCTCGTCGTGCATCTGCTCGTCGATACACGTAACGCGATGGGTGCCAATCTCGTCAACGGCATGTGCGAAGGTGTCGCGCCGCTGATCGAGACGATCACCAGCGGACAAGTGTTTCTGCGCATACTATCTAATCTCACCGACCGCGCGCTCGTGCGGGCGAGTTGCAAGATTCCGGTCGCCGCGCTTGCGGGGCGCGGCTATAGCGGGGAGCAAGCCAGAGACGGAATCATACTTGCAGCCGATTTTGCGGCGGTCGATCCGTATCGGGCGGCGACGCACAACAAAGGCATCATGAATGGCATCGATCCGGTTGCGATCGCGACTGGTAACGACTGGCGTGCGATCGAAGCCGGCGCGCACGCATATGCCGCTCGAGGCGGTCGCTACACGTCGCTTTCCTCGTGGCGGGCCGATGAACAGGGCAACTTATGCGGTCGGATCGAGATTCCGATCAAGGTCGGGATCGTCGGAATACAGCAGACGTCTAATCCGACTGTGGCCCTCAATATGCGGTTGTTGGGAGTTGGCAGCGCAACCGAGCTAGCCGAACTCATGGCTGCAGCCGGATTGGCGCAGAATTTTGCAGCAATACGGGCGCTTGCCACCGAGGGCATCCAGAAGGGGCATATGACCTTACACGCGCGCAGCGTTGTGACTGCGGCGGGGGCGCCCGAGCCGGTTTTCGATGAGGTGCTCGACCGCCTCGTGCAAAGCGGCGAGATCAAGGTCTGGAAGGCGCGCGAGATCGTTGCCGAGCTGGCAGGGCAGGCAGATCGCCATCCCGGCGGTCCGCTTGCACGCCGCGACGACGAGGGGGCCATGGGGGTCGGCTATGGCAAGATCGTCCTACTCGGCGAGCACGCGGTCGTTTATGGCCGGCACGCGATTGCCGCGCCCGTGCCACTGACGATTCGCGCACGGATCGAGGATTTCGACGACGGTATTCAGATTCTGATCCCACGGTGGGGCGTCGAATACGAACTCGCGCACAATCCCGCCGAGCGTCGCTCCTTCGAGCGCGCGGCCGGCGCGATTCTAGACGAGTTGGGGTTGAGCGGCCGGAGCATGCGTATCGAGGTATTTCCCGATGTGCCGCGTGGCATGGGCCTCGGGGGCTCTGCGGCAATGGCCGTGGCAATCATTCGCGCGTTGGATAAGCATTTCGAGCTCGCGCTCGTTGACGCTCAAGTGAACCGTCTCGCATTCGAGTCGGAAAAACTTGCGCACGGCAAGCCGAGCGGGCTCGACAATACCGTCGCTTGTTACGGCTATCCGCTGGTTTACCGTCCCGGTAGTCCACCGCTCGTCGAACCCTTGCACATCAAATCGCCGATTTCGATCGTGATTGGTATGACTGGGAGCGAGGGTCTAACGGCCCGGACAGTCGCGCGGGTTGGCGAGGCTTGGCAGCAGGATCAAATGCTTTACGAGCGTATCTTCGATCAAATTGACGGGTTGGTTTTACGCGGTATTCAAGCGATCCGGGATCACGATCTCGCAACGTTGGGCGAGCTCATGAACATCTGTCACGGTATGCTCAACGCATTGCAGGTCTCCACGCCAGAGCTCGAGCAGCTCGTTACGATTGCCCGCGCCAGCGGTGCGCTCGGTGCGAAACTCACGGGCGGTGGCGGTGGCGGATCGATCATTGCACTTTGCGAAGAGGACCCGAAGCCGGTCGTGAACGCAATCCGTGCCTCAGGTTTTCAAGCGCTCAGTGTCGTGATCGGCGGCGCCGGCCATGATCAGTAGCCCCGTCGTTTCGACCGCTACCGAATCGTTGATCCTAGTCGATGAGGAGGATCGCGAGATTGGTACCACGACCAAATACGCCTGTCATGCTGGCGCGGGAATCCTGCACCGGGCATTCTCAATTTTTATTTTCAATAGTCGCGACGAGCTATTATTGCAGAAACGTAGTCCACAGAAGCCTTTATGGCCGAACTATTGGTCAAATACCTGCTGTTCACATCCCCGTCACGGCGAAACGATGACCCAAGCGATCAAGCGCAGGCTTGCCGAGGAGCTCGGCATCCGTTGTGCGCTGAATTTTCTGTACAAATTCAAATATCATGCGGCCTACGAATCGATCGGATCGGAACGCGAGTATTGCTGGGTCTACTACGGTTGCTACGATGGGCCGCTCGACGTCAACGGCAACGAAATATCCGCTTGGCGCTATGTGGACATCGAGACCTTCGCCGCGGAGCTTGCTGGCGTACCGGACACTTTCACACCTTGGCTCAAGCTCGAGTGGATGGAGATTGCTGCCTGTCACCTCGATGTCATCTTGCGGAGTTAGAAGTAGCTCCTGCGTGAGCCAGGTATCCATGGGGAGCTGCGGTTGCTTGGAACCAGCAGCTCCTCGAGCGTGTCAAAACTGAACTATCGGCTGAGCGGGATAGATTCAATCTAAGATCATAGCGCCCGAGCCGCTCGCATCCGCCGGAAACATCTGTCGTTAGACTGCAATTTGCCGAGACCGTGAGGTCGGTTCTACGGCTTGGAAGAGATTAATGGAAATCGACATCAAAAAATTCGCTTGGTTCTTGGCCGCGTGCTTGGCGCTCACGGCGGCGCCCGTGGCGGCGCAGGATGTGGTGCCAGGATTAGATTTGACCGGACATTGGGCCGGAATTACTGCCTTGGCGGTCTTCTTTCTCGCGTATGCGCTCGTCATCGGCGAAGAGACGATCCATCTGCGCAAATCCAAGCCCGTCATGGTCGCGGCTGGGATCATATGGGCGCTCGTCGCGATCACATACGGCCAGATCGGCCAGCCGGAGCTCGCTGAGGAGATCGTTCGCCACGGCCTGTTGGAGTTCGTCGAGCTATTCTTATTTCTGCTGGCGGCCATGACGTACATCAACACGATGGATGAGCGCGGCGTCTTTGACGTACTGCGTGCTTGGCTCGTTTCACAAGGCTACTCGCTGCGTAAATTATTTTGGGTCACCGGCGCACTTGCGTTCGTGATATCGCCGGTCGCGGACAATCTGACGACGGCGCTGCTGATGGCGACGGTCGTCATGGCTGTTGGCGGGAAAAATCATGCATTCGTTGTGGTTAGTTGCGTCAACGTCGTCGTCGCAGCCAATGCCGGGGGAGCGTTCAGCCCCTTCGGTGACATTACGACTTTGATGGTCTGGCAGGCAGGGCATGTTCAGTTCCATGAATTTCTTTGGCTGTTTATCCCATCGCTCGTCAACTGGCTAGTGACAGCGGGTTTATTGAGCTTTGCCGTTTCGAAAGAGCAACCGCAGCCCGTCACTGAGGAAGCGACGCTGCGGAAGGGTGCCGGGATCGTTGTGGGCCTATTCCTAGTCACGATTACGATGGCGGTTATCGGTCATACGGTCCTGCATCTGCCCCCAGTAATCGGCATGATGACCGGCTTGGGTTTGTTGAAGCTTTTCGGTTACTACCTGCAGGAGACCGGCTCTCGGTTCCATATCGCCGGAGAACTAGAACTCAACGAAAAGGCTTTGTGTCTGGAAGGGAGCCCGCACGCAATTGACTCCAGCGGTGACGTGCAGTACGACATCTTTCGTAATATGCAACGTGCCGAATGGGATACGTTGTTGTTCTTCTACGGCATCATGCTGTGTGTTGCCGGCCTCGGCGCCTTCGGCTATATGGCGCTCGGGTCAGATTTCCTCTACGGCGTTCTCGGCGCCACGACAGCGAACATTCTCGTCGGGTTTGCATCGGCCATATTCGACAATATTCCGGTGATGTTTGCGGTGCTGGAGATGAATCCGGCCATGGATCTTGGGCAGTGGCTCTTGATTACGCTGACCGCTGGTGTCGGTGGTTCGATGCTCGCCGTTGGTTCGGCAGCCGGAGTGGCTGTGATGGGTCAAGCGCGTGGTGTCTATACGTTTCTCAGCCATTTGAAGTGGAGTTGGGCCATCGTGCTCGGTTACGTGGCCGGTGTTGGCACACATTTTCTGGTCAACGGCTGGGCATTTCAGAGTTAGGCCCAAAAAAAGGCGGCCCAGTTGGGCCGCCCCTCTAGCTTCGGACGTGCCACCCTTTAGGCGACTCGTCTGTTTGCTTAGGCTTCCTGCAAATTGCCGGCTGCCTGCTTGCCGCGCTCGGTGACGACTTCGAAGCTCACGCGTTGTCCTTCGCGCAGCGTATCCATGCCGGCGGCCTGAACCGCGCTAATATGCACGAAGACGTCTTTGTCACCGGTCTCGGGTTGAATAAATCCAAATCCCTTCGCAGCGTTGAAGAACTTTACAGTTCCAATAGCCATGTTTTTGGCCTCCATAACAGTTTTCCGCACACAAATCGGGTGCGGTTACGAACAACCTGGTCGTAGTGGATGTCTTGAAGCTTGTGCCCGGAGCCGGGCGGGTAGTTAAAAGGCAGGCCAAAACGTAGATCGTGGACGCATACTGCTGTATTCAATGGGAAAATACAAGGGCACCGGTCACGCGCCAGAGCTGCGGTAGCGCCGCGTGGCAGCGTTTCCCCGTCTGGAATGAGGGGTCCGGCCGCCTAGGTCAAGAATCGGTAATATTCGACGCCTTCATCGTTGATGCCGGGATTCGCGCTCGATCCGACTGACTCGATGACAAAGCCGCGGCACGGCTCGAGCAGATCCGCGGCTTGACCGCTGTCGTGAAGGTTCTCGTATTGCGCGCGCGTGAGCCGCTGTTGCGGTTCCAGCGCTTCGGCGAAGGCGATTTTTTTCGCGGCCTCGTGCCAGTTCTTGGTCAAGCGCATCGGTATCGCCTCGGCAGCGTCACCACTCCCATATCCGACTGCGAGCGCAGGTGCGCCGGCGAGGTCAATGCCGCGGTCCGCGGCTTCCTCGATGCCGGCGGCAATCCAGGCCGGTAATGCGGCGCAGTAGACGTTGCCGATGTCCTTCATGAGCTCCGCGCC
>Ga0326597_10001177_pt1 | contig 43043 bp, 33 predicted proteins | sample RVTome_12_FD_203789 | JGI IMG/M metagenome (GOLD analysis project Ga0326597, IMG submission 203789) | Soil microbial communities from uranium-contaminated site in the Upper Colorado River Basin, Wyoming, United States - RVT100D185 | ecosystem: Environmental > Terrestrial > Soil > Contaminated >...
TTGCCGCCATTGCCGGTCGGTCAACATCCGTTCGTATCGTGGCATGAGGCCCCCCCTCACGGAGGCGAGCATCACACCCGCGAAATGGCTTGGCAAGATGTTTTTGAGGTTATGAAACTGATTCTTGAATCGAACGATCCGGGCACTTTCCAGATGCACACTACACCTGGATTCACACTCTGCTGAAACCGGCATCGGTGGGCCGGCAGCTCGGAAGCCCTCACCTCGGGCAGCGCCGTGCCGACCAACCTTTTGCCCTCCCGATTGTCATTATGTCGGAGAGAGACGACAGCCGACTGGTGTCGGCGAGCTTGGCGGGAGACACGGGAGCATTCGCCGAATTGGTCGAGAAGTATCAGAAGCCATTGTACAACACGGCATTACGAATCATCGGCAACTGTGAGGACGCGCAGGACATCACACAAAACACTTTTCTGAAGGCCTATGACAAACTCGGTGATTATCGCCGCGAGCATCAGTTCTTTAGTTGGATATATCGGATCCTGATCAATGAGTCACTCAACCTTCGCAAAGTCACCGGGCGTTACGAACCGCTATCTGAGCATCTGGCAACGTCCAACCCCGGCCCGGATCAGGAGCACGATGCGCAAGTGCTCTCTGAGCGCATCGAGATGTGCCTGCGGCAGTTGCCGTATGATTCGCGCATGGTCATCGTGCTGAGGCATTTCAACGACTTTACATACGATGAGATGAGCGCATTGCTATCGATACCGACCAAAACCGTGAAGTCGCGACTATTCACCGCGCGGCGGGCGCTTGCCGATATCCTGAAACGCCATGGGGTGCGGTATGGTAATCCCTGAACATTACATTGAACTGATGCAGCGGGCCATCGATGGGGAGCTCTCCGTCAGGGACCAGGCAAAACTGGACGGGTTCCTCGCCACATCCGCCGAAGCCAGGGACTTCTACGAGCTTCTGCGTCAAGTTGCGCGCATCAATGAAGTTCTCCTGCCCAGCGATCCGCCGGCCCAGATGAAGGGCCTAATCCTCAGCGCGATTGATCCGACGCGGTATCGTTCACCCCGGGCCGCCGGCATCGGGTCATGGCTGTCGGAGACATTTCGATGGCTGGCAGCGCCGAAACTCGTGTTCGGCGGCGCGTTCGGACTGTTGATCGGCATCGCGATCGGAGCCGTCTCGGTGGGTGGCAACCGCGACACCACGACCATCGACCGCTCGCTCGTCTCGGGCACGATGATGCTCGACAGCCGGGCATCGGCGGTGAGCGAATGCCTGTCGGAGGCAATTCGACGGCAGAGCTTTAAGGGCCAATTCGTGGTCGCAACCGGCGAAGTGTCAGCCGTCCTGAGACTGGTTGTCGATGCCACCACGCCGACGACCATCAGGCTCGACTATGACCCGGCCGGTTGTGTCCTCACCGGGTTTTCGCAGCGAAACGATTTGGCGACACCGGTCGCCGGCACGAGCGGAATGGCCCTTGAAGTATTGCCCGGCAAGAACGAATACACCTTCGTATTTCGGACAACCGGCCCCGGCTCAAAACAGGTTACCTGCATCGTTTCGGGAGGCGACGAGGAGTACCGTCGCGCGTTGAATCTGGTAGAGGAGCCCTGTTGACCGGAGGAAAGTTACTGAATGCCGACTTTTTTGCCGACTTTTGAGCCCTTGGATTGTCATTCCCAATGAGAACTGTCGAACACCTCACCATAACGAGAAAGCCCAAGGAGGAACTGTAATGAAGAACGGGAAGATCATCTTCGTCGGAATCGCCGTGGTTGCCGCCGTGATTATCGGCGTGTTTGCGCTCGACGGCTACCCGCCGAACACGGAGGATGTGGCCGGTACCATCGGAGCAGCCCATCGGGATCGCACAACCCAGATCGAAGATGGCGATGTCCAGATTGCCGATGCGGAAATCGCCGAGCTTTTGCAGGATGAGCACGTCATTTCGGTGATTCAGAGCCCAGAATTTCAGAATCTGGCGTCAAACCCCGGATTCCTGGAGGTGGTCAGCGACCCGAGCTTCGCGTCGCTGATTCAGAATCCGGGGTTTGTCGAGCTTGCGCGCGATCCGCGTTTCGTTGAGTTGGCCCAGAGCCGGGATTTCGCGGCATTGGCCGACAAGGGCGCACTCCTGGCGCTGGCCTCGAATCCGGCGATGCTCGAAATCGCCAAGGATCCGCGCTATGTGGAGTTGGCGCAGGCAGCGACGCTCGATGCATTGGCGTCGCGTCCCGGATTCGTGGAGATCGTGAATTCGCCAGTCTTCGCTGACTTGGCCAGCCGTGAGGTCTTCCTCGCGTTGGCGCAGGACAAGACATTTGCCGATCTGGCGTCAAAGCCGGAGATGCTCGAACTGGCCTCCAGGCCGGGGTTTGTTGAGTTGGCAAAGGACCCGGCCGCGGCCGCGCTCAGCACAAAACCTGAACTACTGGCGCTGGTCAAGCAGCCGGGCGTGATGGCACTTGCCGAGAGACCCGGAATGCTGGAGTTGGCTGCCAATCCGGCTTTCCTTGCACTCGCGACGAACCGAACATTGGTCGAACTGGCTCAAAAGCCCGGAATTCTCGCGCTGGCCGGCGATTCGCGGTTTGTCGAGCTCGCAAGCAAGGATGTCTTCATTGCACTGGCTACCAAGCCGGAATTCATCGCACTGGCCAGCCGTCCGGGGATTATGCAATTGGCCCTGCGTCCGGCAACATTGGAACTGGCATCAAGACCCGGCGTGATGGAATTGGCCCAGAGGCCGGAGATACTCGCACTGGCCGACAAACCGGGAGCTCTTGATCTCGCTGTGCGTCCCGGATTTGTGGAACTGGCCAGCAAGGGCGTCTTCGCCGAAATGGTGAAGTCAGGCGACATCGTCGCGCTGGCCTCGGATCCGAGATTTGCCGCACTGGCCAAAGACTCGCGCTTCGTTGAGCTGGCATCGGGCCGCGGTGACGGTTCGATCGATTGATGTTTGACATCGGGGCTGTCCGCACGACAGCCGTTGCAAAAAAAGAGGAGACGTTGCTGATTCCGCAGCGTCTCCTCCGTCTTTTTTGCCGCATATTGAACAGCCATGTTCGTCCGTTCTATTCGCACACTCCTATTTCTCGTCCTTCTCAGTGTCCCGCAATCGGCGTCGGCAGGACTGAAGTCGGTCGAAACTGCGCATCTGCGCCTGATCTACTTTGACGGCATCCATTCCTTCATCGCGCCCCACGTGGTGCGGTGCTTCGAGAATGCCTACCGATACCATGCGGACCATTGGGGCGGTGAGCTTCCGGGGAAGGTCAATGTGTTCCTGCATGACATGACCGATCAGGGAAATGCGGGCGCCAGGAATATTCCCAGCAATCTCATCATCTCCTCGATCGCGCCGTTTCATTATGCCTATGAGACGATGCCCGCCAATGAGCGGATGAACACGATCATGAATCATGAGATGGTCCACATCCACGCCATGGACCGCAGTGCGCCGAACGACCGCGTGTTCCGTACTCTGTTCTTAGGAAAGCCCGAGCCGGTGGCCGACGCGCCCCTGTCGATCGTCTACGACTACCTGACGTCGCCGCGTCGCTCGGCTCCGCGGTGGTACCACGAGGGCATCGCGGTTTTCCTCGAAACCTGGATGGCGGGCGGATACGGCCGCGCCATGGGACCATATGATGAGATGGTGTTCCGCACGATGGTTCGTGACAGCGCCCGCTTCTACGATCCGGTCGGTGTGGAGTCGGAAGGCACGCGCATCGACTTTCACGTCGGCGTCAACTCGTATCTCTATGGCGCGCGGTTCATGAGCTACCTTGCTCTTGAGTATGGACCGCAGCGCGTCATGGAATGGGTCAATCGCGACTCGGGGTCGCGGGCGTCGTACGCTTCTCAGTTCGAACACGCGTTCGGCCAATCGCTGGATGACGGTTGGCGCGAGTGGATCGAGTGGGAGAATACGTTTCAGAGGGCGAATCTCGCGCGCGTGAGAGAATACCCGGTCACGCCGGCACGCGACATAACCGATCATTCTCTCGGCGCGGTCTCGCGCGCTTACTATGATGTCGGGCGGCGCACGATCTATGCCGCGGTCGGCTACCCCGGGCGATTGGCCTTCCTCGCGGCGATTTCCATCGACGACGGTCGTGTGCGCGAACTGTGTGATGTGAAGAACCCGGCCCTGTTTTATGTCTCATCGGTGGCCTTCGACTCGACAAGCGGGACCCTGTACTATACCACTGACCATTACGGCTGGCGCGATTTGCGCTCCGTCGATATCGCCACAGGCCGCTCGAACATGTTGCTCAAGGATGCCCGCATCGGCGATCTGGCCTACAACCATGCCGACTCCTCGCTGTGGGGTGTTCGTCACTTCAACGGACTCTCGACCATCGTGCGCATGCCGCGGCCTCACGCGCACTGGGAAGCGGTGCGCGTGTGGCCATATGGAAAAGATGTCTACGATCTCGATGTTTCCCGCGACGGTCAGTGGCTGTCCGCCTCCCTAGCGGAAGTCAGCGGACGCCAGGCGCTGATTCGCATGAGCATCCCGGCGTTGCTGGCCGACGACACCGCCTACACAGAGTTGCACGATTTCGGCAACACCATTCCGCAGGGATTCGTCTTCTCCGAGGATGGACGGTATCTGACCGGGTCGTCGTACTACACAGGAGTTTCGAACATCTTTCGGTATGACATCGCCGCCGACTCGATGGAGGCGCTCAGCAATTGCGAGACTGGATTCTTCCGGCCCATCGAGTTCAGCAGCGACTCGTTGATCGTGTTTCGGTATTCGCCCCGTGGATTCGTGCCCGCGATCATCGCGGCGACGCCGCTGTCGGACATCAATGCGACCGAGTACCTGGGGCAAGCAATCGTCGAAACCCACCCGGTTGTCAAGGAATGGATCGCCGGATCTCCGGGACGAGTCGATTACGATGAGGTCGTCACCCGTGAAGGCGCCTACCATCCGCTGACCAGTTGGCACATCAGTTCACTGTACCCTGTCGTTGAGGGATACAAATCGACCACCGCTCCCGGTCTGCGGCTGAATCTCTCCGACCGCCTCGGTTTGCAGGAAGCGCATGTGACCGCATCGTACTCAACGGAAACGAATCTGCCCGAGGACCAGCGTTGGCACGTCCACTCGGAGTATTCATACAGCAACGTCGATTTGTCGTTTTCCTACAACCACGCGGACTTTTACGACTTGTTCGGACCGACCAGGACCAGCCGCAAGGGGTATTCCGCCGAGGCGTTGTATACAAGAAATTTACTCTTCGATGAACCACGTGCGATGGATTTGGAGTTGAGCGCCGGGTACCACGGGAATCTCGAACGCCTTCCCGACTACCAGAATGTCGCGGCATCGTTCGACGAATTCGGCACCGGCGCGATTGAACTGAACTACGAGAATGTCACCGCCTCATTGGGTGCGGTCGACATCGAGAAGGGGCAGCGCTGGCGCATCGGCCTGTATTCGACATTCGCAGCCGATAACGCGCACCCGCAGGGAATCGCGGGATTCGACTATGGGGCGCCGCTGCCGATTGCGCACTCATCGGTATGGGCGTGGACCTCGGCAGGATTCTCCCACGGCGACCGCGATGAACCGTTGGACAATTTCTACTTCGGCGGATTCGGGAATAACTGGGTCGATCATCATTCGATCAAGCGCTTCCGTGAGTGGTACAGTCTTCCGGGGCTGACGATCAACCAACTGGCGGGGACCTCCTTTGCCAAAGCAACGTTGGAGTGGAGTCTGCCGCCGTTGCGATTTCGGCGGCTGGGTTTTCCCGCGCTGTATGCCTCGTGGCTGCGCACGGCGCTCTTTGCAACCGGACTGGCGACCAACATCGACGATTCCGATCTGAGCCGGAGCGCCGGCAGCATCGGTGCGCAGTGCGACGTGCGTCTGCAACTGCTGTCGCAATTGCGCCTGACTTTCTCGACTGGTTACGCGGTCGCCGCCCCCAGACATCGGCGCGCCACCGACGAGTGGATGTTCTCGCTGAAAGTCCTGTGACAGACGTCGCCAAGATTCTGGTCAGTCTGACTCCGGTCTTCGTCCTCATGGGCGGACTGATCGTCCTGGACAGTTACAAACTGGTGCCGCCGCGGGCTGTCATTGCCGCAGTGACGGCCGGATGTGCTGCTGCGCTCGCTTGTCTGCCGATCGGATATGCGCTGACGGCTGCGCATTGGATCGAACCCAGGATGTACACGCTCTATCTGGCCCCCATCGTCGAGGAAAGCGCCAAAGCGGCGTATATCATCGCGCTTTTGCGCAAGAATCGCATCGGTTTCATGGTCGACGCTGCGATCTATGGATTCGCCGTCGGCGCGGGATTCTCGCTTGTGGAGAACAGCTTCTATCTGATCAATTTGCAGGATGCCCCGCTGGTCGTCTGGGTTGTGCGCGGAATCGGCACCGCGGCCGTTCATGCCGCAACAATGACTGTCTTTGCGGTAATCACAAAACGCATTGTCGATCAGCGCGGGCGAGTCACGCTCACGACCATTGTGCCCGGGCTGCTCCTGGCCATTTTGATTCACTCGGTGTACAACCATTTCGTCTTCTCGCCGATCGTGTCGGCCATCATCGTCCTGGGCGTGCTGCCGCCGCTGGTGTTTATCGTGTTCGGCCGCAGCGAGCGGGCGACCCGGCAGTGGCTGGGTGTGGGCTTCGATGTCGATCAGGAATTATTGGAGATGCTGGCCGATGGCCGATTCAGCGAGTCGCGCGTGGGGCGATACCTGGAGTCGTTGCGCACACACTTTCCGGGGGCTGTCGTCGTCGACATGTTTTGTCTGCTGCGCATCCACACCGAACTGTCGTTGCGGGCCAAGGGTATCCTCATGATGAAGCGGATGGAGATTCCGATACCGCCTGATCCGGAAATCCCGGCGAAGCTGGAGGAACTGCGTCATCTGGAGAAAAGCATCGGCTCGACCGGGCGTCTCGCGATTCAGCCATTGATCCACACGTCCGGCCGCGAACTCTGGCAGGTGGGACAATTGTCGTAACTATCGGTCGTTGGATGGCCAGCTTGCGAAAACCATAGGTGCCGATATATTGGGTTGGAGTCCCTCACAACCCCGGCAACGGGACGATCGGCATGGAGTCGCGAGTGGCGCAGACTCATCAAACGGGTCATCCACGACGGTGGGCGGTCATCGCCCTGTCGGCCATTCTGTTGCTGTCCCCTGGGCAAACCCGCCAGGAGCAACACCGGACCTCCGGAGTCACGAGCAACGGTGAGTCTGCCCCCAAGCCCTTACCAGAAGACCTTCGGGGAGAGCCCACGGCTGCGACGGAGACGGCCGAGCTGGTTCAACGGATGTCCGACTCGGCCCGCCGGGCCCAGTTGGCCGCGCGATTCGACGGCGGGATCATCCCGCAGTGGGCACTGAGGCAGGACGCGCCAACCCAGCCGGAAGGCGGAACACTGTCTGCAACTCTCTCATCTGCTCCAGGCGCGGCGGCTTGCCCCCCGTTGCTTGAGTTTTCTGTGACTCTCGATCTTGTGACACCCCACTTTGATTCGACTCGTGGAATATGGGAGATTTATGTCCGGCGGATTGGTGGAATTACGCGCCACGACATCGACTCCAACTTAAATCGCACCGAGGTACCGATCTCGCTGGATTCCGCTACTCCGTGGATCGCCGCGGATCTGGACCGAGACGGATACATCGAGTTGGTCTCGCAGTGGGGCAGTGTGCTAATGATCCACTCGGCACCGGATTGGACATATCGCGCCGGGTGGGGCTGGTCAGGGTACAACGTCTCCATGCACCCGGTAGCTGTCGACATCGATGATGATGAACACCTCGAGATCTACGTCACCCCCAACTCTCTTGGCGGTTCGGCCCGCGCCGTCATGATCGATTACGACTCCGTACTCGGCAACTTCGTGAAGGTGTCCGATCTCGCCGTTCCGACCGGTGCCGGTGGTGAGCCCGCGGTGGGGGACTTCGATGAGGATGGGCGAATGGAGTTTATCTCGGGCAACAACTTTTTCGGCTACGAGCTCTTCGAGTGGCAGGAAACAGTACTGGTCCACATCGGGCTGGTCGGCGACAGCATGCCGGGTGGGGCCCATGAGGCGACCGCGTGTCGTCCCATGCCCGGCGGCGCTCTGCATGCACTGGTGGGCTTTTCGGGCGGTGGGGGGGGAGGGTACAGATATCAGCTCTTGCAGCCAATCGGCGACAACGAATTTGAGGTGGTACACTTATTCCAACGCATCACAGGAGCTTCGGGTGTTCACCCTTGCCGAGCGGCAGACATCGACTGCGACGGATTGGACGAGATGCTGATGACGTTCTGGCCCGATTTCGAAGTGTGGGAATGGGACTCTTCAGTCGACTCATTCGTTTCATCGTGCGGATGGGACCAATCTACGTTCGGCACCTTCATCATGTTGCGCGCCGTCGATCTCGATCAGAACAACAGGCAGGAGTTCGCGGCTGTGAATCACCTCGATGAATTCTACGCATTACCGGGCCCGATTTGCCTGAACTGCGACGAATTCGGGACCTGCTACCCGCCTGCGCCGTGCGAGTGCCAGTGCTTCGGTGATCCGATCTGTGACAGCGTCGTGAATGTCTTCGACGTCGTGGCGGCGGTCGATGTGGCTTTCCGTGCGGGTGTCCCGGCACCCGATCCGTACCCGCAGTGCCCTTACGTCCGCACGGACGTCAACTGCGACAGTGTTACAAACGTCTTCGATGTCGTGGGATTCGTCGACATTGCGTTTAGATCGGGTGATCCCAATTCGATCATTTGTGGTTTGTGCAACGATCGTTCCAACTGACCTGGCTACGGATGCCCCGGCTCCATCTGATTCCAAGTGCTGTCCTGTCCCCACTCGCAGGTGATGGACTCCAGATGTCGCGTCCAGTTGATCGGATCAGCCAGAGGCAACGGAAGTCGAACCGCTATAGTCGGGTTGATCCAACTGGGATCCATGTCAATCGCCGGACAGTCCTCACTCGGCTCCATCACCGTATACTCGATTGTTGTTCCTGCCTGACCGGCATGAAACGCATCCAACCAGATTCCGCCGCCCCAACGCAACTGTTCTCCCGCCCGGAGAATGATCACCGCATGAGTCGAGAAATCGACCGGCGGTCCCCACCAGAACGGCGACATGGGCAGGGTCGGCTCACCGGGGTCCATCCCGATGCTGTCATCCGGTACGTTGGCGGAGTCGCCTCCATGGCCCCACTGCGACCAGCGGATGGAATCGCAGGTCAGCGCGCTTTGAACCCAGGCATCCCATCGTTCCGCATCGCGAATCACCGTCTCGTGGGGTCCCAGATCACAGGGGGCGTCGGTATAGTACAGCGGCAGCGGTTCATCCGGGTCCGGCTCCCAGTGGCATGAATGGGATGTGTCCCGCCGCAGCCAGATCACCGGCTCCGACAACGGCCCCGGCACGGCCACCGCGACCACCGGTGATGTCGACTCGAGGATGAACGGACGCATCATCAACTCGCAGCAGTCTTCCGCGAGCGATGTGACTTCGTAGCTGACCACCCCATTTTCAACACTGTGCATCCACACACTGCGCATGCATTCGGACGACGAATCCGGCTCAATGCGGATGGCAACCACCACCTGGTGATCGAAGTCCACGAAGGGGACCTCGGGAATGCATGGGTCGCACGGCATGGTCGAGTCTACGAACGATGTGTCGGTCCACACGCTGTCATTCGGGTGTCCGGGACCAACTTCGCCATTCGGTCCGCCGTTGTGATGGTACCAGAGGCACGAGTTGGCGGCCTCCCACCATGTCCGCCACTGCGCGGAATCGCGGATGACGATCTCACCGGGACTATCGGCGCAATCTGTTTGGGAGTAGAAAAGCGGAGTCAGCCCCGCGTCGGGGAGTATGGGTTCTACGACGCTGTCGGGCAGGAGTGGACCGGAGTCCTCCGGCCCGCCATTGAACGGATCATCGTCCGTCAAGCGCCCGCCACCGGCCAGTGGGGTACGCACATCTCCCCGCGGCTCAATCGGATTCGACCCGTTGCAGGCGGCAATAGTCGCCGCCAAGATAATCAATACGGCCTGCCGAATCATCTCCATCCTCACAGTCAGAGAGCTAAGGGTCCGTGCTCAATGCCCATCTACACTTAAGCCGCCCGAATATTCCCCGGAATATGACGCGACGCGGGTCAAATCGAACAACCAGCACAGGCGAATGTCCATCGGGCGGTTTGCCCCACGACTACGCCGCCTCAGCAGAGGGGCCGGTGCGGGGCCGCTCGACACTGCCCCGTTTATGGCTTTGCATCGTGGCGACCGAATGATCCTATGGGGAGACGGCTAAACTGTCAATGGGCGACGTGTAGATTTTGCCATGTTCTCGTGGTAACTAATTGTCCGGCTCGATAGACACGGAATCGCGCAAGAGAGGTCTTTCAATGCTCCCCATGGTCAGAGCCGTGCCGTCGGTCCGGGAACCGAGGGGAGAATCCTCAGGGTGCATCTGATAGACATCTGCTGGCAATCAAGTCGACTTCGTAGTGGTGGACGACGGGCGACGGATCGTGGCAGAGTGACTGCATCATCAACACCTCGACCGGCATCGGCCGAAGATGTCGAGGTGTTTCACTCCGAGTTGGGGAATGAGAGTCGGGCCCCGGCCACGTTGTTCAGTTCGGAGCGATATGATTGCCGTTGGGTGACGACGTCACTGTGCTCCCCTGATCGAGGCAATGGTCAGTCATCGCCCCGATTGCGGCAGACTCGCGTCTAACGCCTAACGCCCCTGCCAGTTTTTGCGACCGGAGTCGTCTGTCTGCTGTTTGTTTTGTTTCCTGTTCACCTCTTTCTGCTGCTTCTTCGCCTTCTGCTTCTGGCCCTTGGCTTTGTCCTTACTGCCCTTGTCTCCCATGGCGTGCTCCTTTTGGGTTTATTTATCGATACCACGGTTCAAAGCGAATTGGATCATACCGTAGCCGCTCGCTGTCAGGGCGGGCGCTATGTCGTCGGCAGACTGCGCCGGCGGGCTTGGCTAACCGCGTGCGTCGCAGCAATCAGGAACCCTCAACTGCGATGACTGCCGTCTTGACCAGTTGCCGTTCGCCAATCTCTGTCCAAACCAACAGGACCCCCGTTTGACAGGTCGCCATCCTGGGAAATCCACTGGCGCGATCCTGGCTTGTCTGAGCCACTCTTAGAGGCTTGGAAAGCGTCCCCTGCCGATCCACACGGCGAGCCATGATCATCGTGCTATCCCCCATGAGTTCCAACCAACAGGAAACTACGGAATGGTCATCAAGGAAAGCCACATTGACTCGTCCGAGAGGATCGCCGAGATCGACGCGAACCGGAACGTCGAATGAAGCGCCGCAATCGGCAGAGAACGCCGTGAACACGGTCGGTTGCGAGGCGGAGCCCAGCGTGAACCAGGAGATTGCTATCAGCGAGTCTTGTGATGCGATGGCAGGACCGTTGACGGGACAACCTGCGATTCGCCAATCATCCCGGTGAATGGGATGAGGCCCCGACCATGCGTTACCGGTATGTCGCACGACAGAAATATCGCGTGCTTCATCCGGGCCGCGGTCGCGATAGGCGACTATTAAGGATCCGTCAGCCGCATGCACGGCCGAGGTCTGGCAGCATTCGCATGTTCGCTCATCCAGAATGACCGCGTCGGAGACTGCCCCCGCGGTGGAGACGCTGGCGAATCGCAGTGTCATGCCCCCATCGTCCGAGACCATCTCGCGTCCGTCCAGCCAAAAAACGCCCCAGAGGGTATCCGCCAGGGCAACGAGGGACACGAATCCGTGTTCGGTCGGTGAGCGATCGTCATGCACGGGAAATGAGGGACTCCAACTGATGCCCCCATCCTGTGACAAGGCCAATCGAATGTCGTACGCGTCCTCACCAACCTCAACATCTTCCAGCCAACTGGCGAGGATGCCTGACCGGCCGGTCACGGCGATTGCCGGAAAGTCTGCCCAGTTTACGATCCAATTCGATCCCGAAGCGATTTCGGTCGGCTCAGACCAGGCGCCCTTTACTCCGAATCGAGAGAAAAAAAGGGTATGCGACTCGTCGGGATTTGCCTGAACCCAGCTCATGAATACGGAGCCATCCGGGCCTTTCGCCAAGTTGGGAACCCGGCTGCGAGTCCAGGCCGGGGAGGGAATTTCGGTTGCTCTCAGATCTCTTCGAGGTCCGACTTCGCATTTCGTGCAAAAGAGAAGGGTGCTGATCGACAAGACCACCATGATGGCCCCGGGAGTTGAGCCGGAACAGTATTCCAAGCGCCTTCTGATCACAGCGGTCTCCTGCGATTGCGTCGCCCAATCACCTTAAGCGATTCAGATTCAAAGAGCCACAAGATTGAAGTGCGCCGGGGCGAATCCGCGTTGGATATCCCTGCCGCGCAGCCGATCGGAGTCAGATTGCCGGCCGGCTCTCCCACAAAACCGGCGACCTGTACGACTTCCAGCGGTCGCTGGGGCGCCGGCAAATCATCGCAGTGGCAGACTCTCCCTCACCTCGGATCGCATCTTGGTCTTGAACCCATTGAAACCCACTGCCAATCACGGTTCTCCGAGCGGTGACTCACAAGGGGAAACCCGCACCTGCTATTTGGCACTCGTGCCGTCGTCGAGGACACGGAAGGCGAATTGATGTGTCACGTCGGTAAACTCGTGCCCATCGACCAGCACGTAGGGATAGATGAAGTAATTGATCTTGGGTGCGTAGCGATCGTCACCGAGTCGGATGTCGCGCCCGATGGTGAAGGCCACACGGTTGGGGTCGAGCGTGCCAAAGAAATAGTCCGTTTGATCAGGGTGGGTGATGGCTTCGGAGGCATCGACCGGCACCCATCCGAGCCCCTCAATGTAGAGGTCGGCCCAACAGTGATAGCCGCCGATCGCGCCGCCGGCCGAGTTTGGCGGGATGGGAAAGCCAATCACAAACCGCGCCGGGATTTTCGTGGCGCGCGCCATGCCGATCAACAGTGAGTGGATGTCGGTACAGTTGCCGCGCCGCTCGCTGCACGCGAAGTTCGCATCACCCTGTCCCCAGCCGCTGCCGGTCTTGTCGTAGCGCATTGACTGGAGAATGTGCGCGTAGAGGACGCGAGCCCTGGCGCTGTCGCTGAGCAGCCCGTCGGTGACCCTCATGGCCTCCGCGGCAATCTGACCATCGATGGGTACGAGAACATCGGGACTCAGGAATCGTTGAATGCGGCCACCCGTCTTGCCGGCAGTGTCGGTGATCGGGCGCGCTTCGCAGCGACGAGCACGAAAGGTCATCTGTAGGGGTAAGCTGTCCGGCAGATCGGACGACGCCTCGATGTAAATGGCGACGTTGCCATATTCGTTGTCCTCCATCTGCCGATAGGGGAGCGGCGTGACGATCTGTAAATCGGAAATGGTCTGACAGGCATCGTCGTACGGAATCGGCACCCAGATTTGCAGCCGCCTCGACGCGGCGGGAATGTTGCGGACGACGGCCCCGTAAGTGAATTCAAGTTCCCTGGTCGCGGGACGGACGGTGCTCGCCCTGTCATCCTCCGGGGAAAGCAGGGCCAGCATCACGGCGACTGTGAGTGGTCTGATGATCGCGGTACCCATGATGGTCGCCCGTGCGGAGTGCAGACTTGCTACAACAGGGGCGAGGCGCCCCGTTGACGCAAAGCGAGTATTCCGCCCTCAAAGATCGAGACCACGACACAGCGACTCGACATCACTACTTCGGCACGTCGGTTTTCTTCCAGATTCCGTCCTTCTCGGTCCAGTTATACCGCGGTTTCCCGTCGAGTTTGTGCACCGAGACCTCGGACACGTCCAAAGTCTTCTCATTGCTCGTCATGAACACGTCCAAGTCATAGACATGACCGTCAGTCGACTTGAAGTCGGCGCAGGCGAAGTACACGCCGTCGCCCAATGTCGCCAGTTTGTCCTCGTGCACTTTCGCCAGAGTCAACTGCAGGACCTTCTTATCGAGCGGGTCGTAGACAAGATAGAACCCGCCCTTCAGTTTCGCGTCGCCGGCGATGTAATCCTGAATCGCCTTCGACAGCATCGGAATTGTGACGGTCTCCTTCGTTTGCTCGGCCTTCGGATGTTCGGACGGGTGTTCCGACGGATGTTCGGGGTGTTCCTGCGCGTAGACGGGCTTGAACACGAAAAGCGCCGCCGCCAGGGCAAAAATTGAGATCACTCTGAATCCTGTTCGTCCCATCGTACTCTTCCTCCTGTCTGAATTCCGCTCGATGCGGCTGTCTCATTGCAAAGTACAACTGAAGGTAGGCGATGTTCCCGTCCCGGGCAAACATAGAAACAGTTTCATAACCCTGTTTCGACATGCTCGGGAGTGCCTGCCGCGTGCTCCCCCCGCGTGGCGAGAGCAGGCGCCACCCGGGGCGGGCGACGCCACATTTCCGGGTTATATAGTTATATAGCTGATTCTGGGTCACCGCCCACGCCCGATTTCCCCCGTTCATAACTTCAAGCGAGGTGATCGGGCGCGGATGACCGCCACGTCACCCCGATTGACACGACGTCGCGGATTGCTTATCACGTGATATCAGAATACTCGGTGTTGGTCCTGATGGATTCAATTCGAGGAGGTTGACGATGGGACGCTCTTCGTGGGTTGCGGTTTCGGTGCTTGCAACGATCTCGATTCTGGTAACTTTGACGGCACAGGCGTATCCCCCCGGGGTCGGTATTCTGGCGAAGAACCGATCGTGTGTGAGCTGCCATCCGAATAACGGCCCATGGGCGGACGAGGCGCACACGATTATCGATATCCTGGATGCGACAACGAAGCAGTCGCTCGAAGGCGCTGACGGCGTTTTCGTGATCGAGGTGAGTCGGGGGCAGACGCGCACGGTGCAGACCGTGATCGGCCGCTCCCGTGAGGACACGGTAAAACCACCGCAACGCAACGCCTGGCTTTACATCGATACAACCCAACTGGCCACCTCGTCACTCTCCAAGTTTGCTCCCGGGTGGGAAGTCAATCTTCCGATGTCCTGCCGGGTCGTCGGCGACGAAGTGTCGGCTTTCGAGGGGGCGCACCTGACATCGCTGCCCATGACGATTCTCCCCACCGGGGCGGCGCGAGATGCGGAACTTGAACTGCAGGCCCTGCTGACAGCAGGAGAGTCCGTGAAAAACAAGGCCGCGGAGGGGCTGATCTCAAACTATTTCGTCCGCAAAGTGCGGCTGAAGGTCATCGACCCGTGACGGGTATCGTCTACGCGATGCGATCAATCGTCGAATCGCAGTAGGGTCACTCAGGAACTCGTTCGGAGTCTCCGGAGACGCGGGCTGGCTCTCCTGCGATCCGATCGCCGAAGTTCACGCTCGTACGACAGGACCGGGGATCTGCACCTGGCACAGCGGGCGCTGGGGCACCGGCAGATCACGACGACGGAGGTACATAAACGGACCAGCGACCTGACTTTGAGACGGGTGGTGGTCGATTGAGTTGGGAGTGAACAGGTCACAATGGCGAGATTGGCGTTGGCGGCTCCTTCTCCCAAAATCAGCCATTGTAAGTACAAACCGGTTGTGCCATCCCCCGTCAATTCTAACTTGATGCCGGCAATCGGGAGTCCATACACCCATTCCCGGGATGTAGCAATGGGACTTATCCTGAGGGCCCTGTCGGTGGTTGCTGTGGGGGCCATTGCCTTTTCCGCATGCACGCGTGACCGGCACGTCGAGGAGGCGTCGATGAGAGCTGAGAATGAGGTGGTCGTTCGCGGATACATGGAGACAGTAATCAATCAGCGCGCACTCAACGAGTGGAGCCGATTCTTCGCGACACGAGTGCGGGTCGGCGGCGTTGAAATGGGCCCAGACGAATTCCGACAAATTGTTGATTACTTCGCCAACGGGTTTCCCGACTTCCAAATGTCGATCGAAGAGCAGATCGCGGAAGGAGATAAGGTCGTGACACGTGTCACTTTTCATGGGACACACGACGGAGAGTTTGAAGGTATCCTTCCGACCGGGAAGCGGGTTGAATTCCGAGGTGTTGCGATAGACCGGATTGTTGACGGGAAAGTCGTCGAGATGTTGCACCAAATCGACACTTGGGGGCTGATTCACAAGTTGCAGCGGAAGGAGTGAGCCGCGAACCGAGACCTGGCCTTCGTCCAGCGGGTGCTGGGACACCGGCAGATGACGACGACGGAGGTGTATGCGAGGGTGGGGGAAGATCGGTTGCGGAGCGCAGTCGCTGTGGGATGTGACGCACCCCAACTGAGCCTGTCGATGATCAGACAGTTTGCGTTAGTCCTCACGTACCACGATTCCATGCTTCAAACCGGGCTGTGTCCTGCCACGCCGACCCGGCTCCCCGCTGAGGCGGCGGTGGTCTGATCGGTCACCCAGCATGGGATTCAAACAATCCTGCAGCCCAAAACGCCTGGATCCGTCCATTGTCGTCTTCGCATCGATGTCTGGGCAGGTCCTGTGGCAATTCCTCAGCGATCAAGCAAAAGACGATCGTACGAAGTACGCCGAACGCATATCAGTTGTGAGGCTACTGAGAACTGGCGTGCCGGGACTGGCATGCGGAGAGATCCGACCCGTATAATACGTCTGCCGATAGGCGGAATCCTTCATTCGTAAGTGATCAGCGTTGACACAGGCGGCGCGGCACATGAGTCCTCTTGGCGGTGAATTGGAGATTCATTCTCTCCATCTGGAAACTCATCATCGATCGGGCCAGCCCGGTGACTCGGGAGAATCTTCCGTCTGTGTGGACAGACTCGGCGGACATAAAGTCATTTTCCACAACCTTCGCGCGAATGCGACACACTCCGAATTCAGCGGTGCCCTCATGCAATACCGGGTGCTGCGTCTGTCCGATGGTGCCCCGCTTTCCGTGTCGGAGGACTTGATCGTTCGCGACGGGAAAGTTCGCGGATATACGACAAAGTACATTGACGGTACTCCACTCTGTGACGCGGTGGGCTGCCTGGGAACGGCGGGCGCGCTGAGTGTGCTGAATGATGTCGTGTCTGGACTGTCGCTGCTGCACTCGTTTGATCACGTGCACTGCGATCTTTCGCTCTCCAACATCATCGTTCAGAGAACACCGGCGGGATGGAAGGGCACGATCATCGATATGGGAATGCTGGCGCGTCAAGGAACTGTCCGCAGCAGGCAGTTGCAAGGGACTCCGGGATTTATTGCCCCCGAAATCTGGCAAGCGAAGCCTATAACCGTAGCCGCAGATATCTACTCCCTTGGGAGTCTTGTCCGTCACTTAGTACCTGGTATTGGTCATGCGAGAGTCGCCGCTGAGTTAAGAAGAATCGCGGCTGACTGCACGGCGGCCAAGCCGATCGACCGCCCGCAATCCGTACTGCAGATTCACGATCGCATCATTGAGATCGCGAACCATTGGCCGGAGGGACAGTGTGTCATTCACGATCCCTTCGTGGCACTTCGCTGGTCGGGAACGTCGCAGCGCGCCGCCTCAATTGAACGCCTAATCCGACGGGAGGAGACCACGCGGGTTGTCCTGGTTGGCGGAGCGCCGGGCATTGGGAAGTCTTCGATCATTCGAGAGTGTTGCATCAGAGTTCAACTTCGCGGTCGTCAAACGTTGCGACTCAGCGGTGGTCACAGAATCGACGAAATCATCCGCGCGCTCAACAAGACAATCCTCCCCGCGCGACTGCGAGGAGTGTTGGGAGATATCGCGACGCAACTCTCGGTCTTCATCGACATCCCCGATTCCCGCCCGATAACGACCGATCACCTGATCGGTTTGGTCGAATGCGCTGTTCGACTCAATGCGGTTCTCTTCCTCGAGTGCCATCGCCGTGCCCCCAAACCCCTACCCTACGGAGCGGTCTATTTCGAAATGCCCCGCGTGACGCCGGACGAATGTATTCTCGCAACGAATCATCTCCCAATCGGTCCTGAGCGAAGCGAATACATCGGCAGATCACTCCACATCTCGTCGGGCGGCAATCCGGGCATGATGACTCAGGTACTCGACAACGGATGGCAGAAGATGACACGCCGGGCACTGAATTTTGATTACGTGCCTCCAGGAGTCGAAGAGCGGCTACGTGGACGATTCAGTGAACTCAGCTCCGGGTCACAGAAGACTGCAGAACTGGTGGCGGTCTTTCACGGGCGCTTCTCCGTCGATTGCATCCAGTTAGCGCTGGGGGAGGATGTTGACGTTCCGAGCTGTGTCTCCGAGCTGGTGAGAGCCGGATGGGTTCGACGGAATGAATGTTCGAATGGCGACAGTGAGTTTGCGTTCTCGGGCAGACTGGCGCGCAATGTCGTTCGAAGAATTCAGGGTGAGGTCAGACTTCGCGATTCCGCCGCGCGGCTGCACTCGCTCCTTTATTTGGAAAACTCAGACTCTCTCGTGAGTCGGTTGGAATTGAGTAACCTCGCACTCTTGTCGGGGCGGTGTAACCGCTTGCCGCTGACCGATGATTTTGATCCCGAACTTCAGTCGCTGGAAGACCTGAAGTTGTCCCTGCTTTTCCAGTTGAAATCCAAGCCGCTCAAGTGGCATGAGGATACATCCCGTACCGTGCACCGTCATCGAGTCATCGCCGCGTCTTACGCTCGTTTGGGATACACCGACAGGCAATATCGTTGGGCGCGTCGTGGGTTGGCATTCTGGGACAGCCACCGCGAGAGCGAATCCCTGACTCTTGAGTTGCAGTCGGATCTAATCGGGCTCAATGACTTGGTTGGCAACAGGCAGCAGAAGGAAGTCTGGCTCCAGCGAGAGCTACGGGATACGAGAGTATTGCCGTCCCAATGCAGAGGCCTGCTTCTCTCCGAGAAGGCCGGATGCGCCTTGGCGAGAGGCGATCCCCAAGCGGCACTGCCGTCACTCTACGAAGCAGAAGTCCTCTTTGGAATGATGCCACCGCGACCTGGCGATTTGGCGGCGCTGAAGAACAGAATGGGCATTGCCTTGGGATTGAGCAAAAAGTATGCGGCAGCGCAGGATCGCTTTCAAGAGGCCCGCGATCTGGCGCAGCGAGAAGGGGACAGGACATTGATCCTGCGCAGTCATGGTAATCTGGGCTGGATTTCCCAGTTGAGCTGTGATCCGATGTCAGCCCTACAGAGCTTTCGCAGCGCAGCTCGGTACTGCCAACAAACATCGTCGGAGACTGAGTATGTTGCCATACTGTCCAATCAAGTCACCTGCCTGGTCGATTTGGGACAAGGATTTCGCGCCCGGCGCACGGCAAGGTTTGCTGTCGCGTTGGCGGAAAAACTCAACGATCCGGCGCTGTTCGCACACGCAGCGAATAACTACGGGTGGGTCATGGCATTGCAGGGCCATACCCGGGAGGCACTGCACTGGCTAACGTTGGCTATCCAGAAATGGACTTCCTTGGGATCGGTGGAGCAAGCGTTTCGATCAAAGCTGAACATTGTGCGTCTGCATCGGATCACCCGCCTTTTCAAGCATTCAAAACAGATGTGCCAAACGCTGCTCACGCGGTGCCGGGAAGAGGGGTGGTCGGACCTCGAAGGTGAATGTGGCTTGGAAGGTGTGCGAATCGCCCTCGCGGAAGCCGATGTCGATGGGGCGATCACCCATGCCTCGGCATACCAAGTTACCGAGTCAAATGCGACGGCAAAAACTCAGCGGTACGCAAGACTCCTCTCAATCGCGATCCACCTGCAACAAGGGAATACTGAGCGGGCACGGGCCGGGCTCGATCTGATGGAACGTGATTCAGTCAGTCGGAGCATTCATCCTCTCAGGACAGAAGAGTTGATTCTGCGTGGCCATCTCGCGATGCTGTGCGGGGAGTGGGAGACGTCGTTGAATCACCTGAGGGACGCCTCCGGTATGGCATCTCGTGCCCTGCGCAAAGACCTGGAGCTTGACTCCGCGTTGAGGCGAGCCATGCTGGCTGACCGGTTGGCAAGCGCACCGATGGGGTTGAAATACATCCGATACATTCTTGAGGAATCCGAAAGGATGCAGGCCGAATTGAAATGAGTGACCTGGTAGAACTGACCAAGCAGCGATTGGAATCCCCTTCAGGCAGTCGCTCAGGATCCGATCCGATTGAGGACCTCATCTCGATCCTTGTGGCAATACCCAATCGGATTGAGATGTTCGAGGCGCTGCTGGCGACGGTGCGGAAGTGTTTCCTGGCCGATCACTGTGCCATTCTCTCGCACCACAAACCGACGGACCGCTGGTTTGTAGAGGCACAGCAGGGGCTGGACAGAGCGTCTGTTGCTGACGCCATCGCCCTGAGTTGGACCATCATCTCGGAGACCACATCCGCTGCCCGTTCGCTCCTGATCCCCGATGCGCGCGCCCACGAATTGACCGCCCAGAGCAAGAGCATTCGGATTCACAACGTACGTGCCGTTCTCTGCGCCCCCATTCTGGATGGGGAGCTGCGCGTCTGGGGCGTGCTCTACCTGGACAACTGCAGTTTGCCGGGCGTCTTTGACGGCGAGTCACAACGGCAACTCGAAGTCTTCGCCAGATTCGCCGGAATCGCCATTCGTCGGTGCGATGACCTGGTTCGGCTCGGCACGCCTCTGGATGTCACTTCGCGGATCGAGCCCGGCCTCGATGCGAACATCTTTGAATTTCCCAGCGCGTCGATGAGAAAGGTCATGTCGTTGTTGAAGAGAGCTGCCGAGCACGAGGTTCCGATCCTCCTGTTGGGCGAAACCGGGTCCGGCAAGGATGTGCTCGCGCGCTGGGTGCACGATCACAGTCGCCGATGGGATGCGCCCTTCGGACACATCAATTGCGCGGCATTGGCGCCCACTCTTGTCGAATCGGAGCTGTTCGGCATTGAAAAACGGCGGGCTACCGGTGTCGACTTTCAAGAAGGCCGTCTGAAGCTGGCGGATGGGGGTACGGTTTTCCTAAACGAGATTGGCGAGCTGCCGCTGTCGGTGCAGGCCAAGATACTGCGGGTGCTCGAGGACAAAGTTTTGGATCGAGTCGGCAGTTCCAATTCAGTCGGTGTCGATGTCCGGTTCATCTGCGCGACGCACCGCGAAGTGCCGGAGATGGTAGCGAGCGGCGCGTTTCGAAGAGATCTCTACTTCCGGATGAATGTTTTCGAAATTACCGTTCCCCCCCTTCGTGAACGACCCGAAGATATCCCGATTCTGGCCGATCACATCCTCGATCGTCTGTGTCGGAAGCACGGGAGGGCCAAGATCAAGATTCCGAAGACGATTCAAAACCAGTTCAGCAGAATGCCCTGGAAAGGCAACATTCGGGAACTGGCGAATCTCCTGGAGCGGGCCGTGATTATTCAGGAAGGTAATGAACTTAGTCTGGAGCCGGCGCCAAGTCATACTCCGGATGCCGTGCGTTCTCAACAAGCTCGAATGCCGAAGCGTCTGAACCTGCCCGAGGCGATCGAATCGTACGAAAGGTCTATCATTATGGATACCCTGCGAGAGTCCGGTTGGGTGCTTCGTTCCGCGGCGGCCCGATTGGGCATCCCCTACTCGACGCTTCGTTCGAAAACCAAGAAATATGGGATTCAGGCGCCAAAGCGAATACGTTGACGGCCTCCGGGCGAAATTCAGTCAATTAACGGCTTGTGTAGAATGGCCTTGTGCGAGCATCGTCAGGCGCTGAACGCATAGTGCGAGATCTCGCGTTTATCGTTGGCAAGTTCACGCTCTCTGCAGGCTGTTGCGTACTAATCGAGCGAGAATCCGCGCATCGTACGAAGTTCTCCGAGTCCGACGTGAAGGCTGATCCGATTTCGCCGTCATATCCTCTTATCACTTAAGCCGTTACAATTTTAGTTTTCGATCTTGGGGTTGCCGGTCGTTTTCGGCACGCCCCTTTATAGTGCGACCTCCTCATGAACATTCGCTCAAGAGGAGGTCACATGGCCGTAATTCGCAAGTCCGTTTCGACGTTGGCGGGCATCGTCACACTCGTGATTCTCGGCGTCGTGCTGCTGTCTCCGCAGTTGATTGAGGCGGATGGTGGATCGAATCCTCCATTCCCCGGCCGGGATTCAACGTGGGTCAATTGCGACACCATTCACGCGGACACATCCGGCATTCCCGACTAAGGGCCGGAAGTAGTTCGACTCTTGGTGCATGTCGCAGACGATGTATCGACAGGCCGTGGAGTCGGTCGTAGTCGACTGGGCAGGTTTTCGCCCTGCGATGAAAGAGATTCACCGGCGTCTTGAAGTGGCCATCGCGGAATGAGCGAGAATCCGCGCGTTTTCCCCGGCATCGTGTTCCTCAAACTGTCGAGGAGGATAACTCGAGGCCACGGAGCGCGCACTCTCGGGGATGCGGGGGATAGCGTGCGGGTGCGTCAAACTCTTGCCTGATTGGCACGAAGTTTGTCTACGCACGACCATGGAGGGTGGGCTCGACTCGCGAATGAGTGCTGAGGCAGTTCCTGATCACGGCAATTGAAGTAGACGTTCCATCCCGAGGGTTGGCGATGATGGCATTTGGGCAGCCGATGAGGATGCGAGACGTGTTCTCGATGGCGCAGGGCGCATCGCTCGTGAGAAGAAACTGCCTGGTCTTGGGACCGGCCGGTTGTGGAAAGCTGTCACTTGTCAGATCGATCTTCAGCGCCGCATCCGACCGGTCCCAGCTATTTCTTTTCGATTTGGAAATCGAACCGGCAACACAATTGGCTCTCGTTGAGCAACTGGTTGCCCGCTCCCTATCTGATGGGTGCCGCCAATCGGAGATCTGGATTCTCCGAAAATTGGATTCACTCACCGATGCCGTGCTGGGTCGTCTGTTGATCGCCCTTCAGCGCCAGCTCAACCACGTGGCCATCAACGAGAATGCGTGCAGGCGGATCTTGTACGCCACAGCCCGTACGTACCCGTCTGGCGCTCCTGTAAACCGAATCGTCGACTCTCTTTTCCCGCTTCAGATTCACTTGCCTGGGCTGCCATCGACTCCCGGCGAACTGCGCCCCTTCGTCTACGATCTGCTTGGAGAGTTATCTATTAAGCATGGGAAGTCCATGAATCGAATAGACTCTCAGGCCTTGGATCTTTTGGCAACCCGTCCCTGGACCGCAAACCTGCTCGAACTCCGTAGCGTGCTCGAGCGGGCGTTTCTGATGGAAGACTCAGACTCTCTCACTCCTCTTGCCCTGACACGGGCCATGGAGGGATAGAGAATCCGTCAAACCTGATCACCCAACTTTGTGAGATCCGGAGCGATGCTGTATCGAAAGTGAGTGATCATGCTTAAACTGTTCAGCCCGGCCTTTGAAGACGGTGGACACATTCCGGTCCGTCACACATGTGATGGAATCAATACTTCACCCCCTCTGGCCTGGAAAGAAATGCCTCCCGGCTGCAAGAGTCTCGCACTCGTATGCAAGAACCAAAACGCGACCAGCGGGCCGCGAATTCACTGGATTCTCTACAACCTTCCTGCTACGACCAGCGAAGTTCCTGAGAACGTCCCGCCAGAGGAGAAACTGTCTAATGGAGCACGCCACGGCCTCAACGACTTCCGAGAATACGGTTACTGCGGGCCGTGGAGATCCAACCCAACCCAGAAGTACGCATTTTCTTTGTACGCCCTCAGGTCCTCACTGGTCCCGTCAACTCAGACTAAGCTCGACGAATTACTCGTGGCACTGCAGGGTCAGATTCTCGAAGAATCCCACTTGTCGGGAACGTATTAGAGCCCATCCCCAAAATGCTTTGCAGGCGGTTGGCTATTGATCTGGTTTCCGGTCATGTCAAAGGGGGGCACGATCGCGCGGCGATCGGTGACGGACCGGCAGTGGGCGGCGGTCCAGCCGCATTTGCCGCAGCGGCAGACACTTCGAGGTCGGCCGTTGGCGGATAACCGACTCTGTCCCGAGGGCATTCTCTGGGTGCTGTGGACGGGGTCGCCGTGGAGCGAACTGCCGACCCGGTACGGGAGCAAGAGCACGGTGCACTGGCGGTCGTGCCAATGGACCGCGTGTGCTGTCTTCCTGGATTTGTGGCGAGCGCTTCTGCAGGAGTTGTACGACCGACAACGGGCGCGCTGGGACGGGTGTTTGCCGAAGGCACGTTTGTGACCGCGAAAAGAGGAGGAGTTAGTGATCACCCTCCGGGAGTGGCAGTGAGACAGTGAACTCCGCTCCCTGCGGTGTCAGGTTGCGGACGGTAATCGTGCCACCGTGGTCCGCCACAATTCGCGCGACATTCATCAGCCCGAACCCATGTCCCGTCAGCTTGGTTGAGACCCGCTGCTGGAGCAACTGTTCCCGGATTGAAGGGTCGATCCCGGGACCAATGTCCGAAACGGAGAGGGTCATTGTTCCGGCATCCTGCGAGCGCCTGGTCTGGACAACAATCGACGGATGAGCGATCGAGGCGGATTGCATCGCCTCAGCCGCGTTGATCACCAATGTATAGAGCACCAGTTGGATGCCAAAAGGATCGACGCTCAGTTCGGATACCTGCGGATCGAAATCTGATTTGAACACAATGCCGGCGAGTTTGTTGAGCGGTCGCAGGAACTCCAACTGTCCGGCGATAAACTCATTGAAGTTTCTCAACTGCTTTTTCCCGGTCGGATGAGTTGAGTGGAGCAAACTGTCGGCGTATAACCGGGCGTGCTCAAACGACTGCCGAGCTCTCTGCAGATGGGGTAACGCCTGTTCGGGACGGTTCTGAACGATCTCCTGCTCCGTCAAATGCATATACCCGCCGAGGGCCTGCATCAGGTTTGAGAGATCGTGGGCGATCTCAGCGGCCATTTCACCTTTGATCGCCAGTCGTTGGTGGTCACTGAGGGATCGTTGCAACTCCAGGGTACGCGCTTCCAGTTCCCGCAGGCGCCGAACCTCAGCATCCCGAACCTTTGCGCTGAGAACCCCCAGTACATGCTGCGCCACTTGGGGGTAGGCCGCCATGACCCCAAAAAACTGCTTGCGCGACAGCTCGAAGATCCGCGTGTCCGTCTTGCACATTGCCGTGGCGTACCGCGGCGATACGTCGATGAGTGCGGCCTCGCCCACGACATCTCCTGGACCGCGCGACTCCAACTCTAGGGTGCCCGCCTCGCTCCCGTGCTGGATCGTCACCAGGCCCGAGCGCACCACAAAGATCGACTCGCTGGGTTCTCCCTCTCGGTACAAAGCTTCGCCGCCCGGCATTAGCCGCGTCTGCATCTCCAGGCGCAGGGCGGAGAGGACTTCCTGGGCAAGGCCGGAAAAGACTTTGGTCTTCTCCAGAGTGACTCGCGTCGTTTCGCTCAGGGATGTGCAGTCTGTTGGTCCCATTATGAGCTCATTGTCAGGGACAAGGGGGTCCACATGCTCCGCGGGGGTGGAGCTCTTTAACTCATCGTCAGTGCCAAATAGAATGGGAGCAGCAGGCAGCTGAATGTCGTCATGGCACGAATGCCCGTCCAGTCCGCCATCTGATCCAAAGACAAAGGAGGCCGCCTACTTACCAGATGACTGGCGTAGAGGTGAATGGCGGCCAACAGAAGGACAAAGGCGACTCCCACGATGCGCCCCTCCGTCGCCAGAATGATCGCACCGGCCAGCCCGCCCGCCGTCGGGGGCGCCCCGGATATAATGGCCCAGACACCGCGGGTACTCCCTGTCACCGCATTCCCTGCCATTATGAGTTAAGATCGGCATGATTGGCCTGCCCTTGAGACGTGTGCGTTCGAAATCGGGATACCCTTGACGCGGTGGAAAACGCTGGGGTTAGGCAGATCACGACGACTGAGGTGTATGCGAGGGTGTCAGACGACAGGGTACAGCGAGCGCTTGCCGCGGGAATGTGACGCATTCGCGAACTGAACCCGTTGACAATCCGGCGGTTTGCGTTAGACTTCAAGTACCACGTTTCAATGCTACAAACTGGGCTGTGCATTACATCGCCGCCCCGGCTCCCCGCTGAGGCGGCGGTGGTTCGGCAGGTTCAATCCGAAGTGGCCAATCGTTCGTACCGTGGTCAACAATTGTGCCGGGGGCAATGCGCCGGAGATTACCCGGCGGGTGGTGGGTGAAGTGCTTACGCTTCTGTGATCCGTCTCTACGGACTGTGACCCCGAAGTGATCGTCACCTGATCACGCTGAGCGCCATTTATGCCCGGTGCACGACTCCTTCGACGAACCGGTCGATGTAATCACGGCCTTCGAGAACGGATCGATGCGTCCCACCCGCTTTCGCTGGAAGGGACGCGTGTACAGGATCAAGTGGGTCGTCGGTAAATGGAGGGAGTTTGAGACGAACACGCCGACGCGTCACTTCTCGGTCGTCGATTCACACGACAACACCTACTAGCAGGTCTACGACGAGCGGCGGACGCGGGGGATGGTGGGCAGAGTGTCACCTGCATGAGGCATTAAGTAGAGATTGGCGCTCCCTCAGACTCGCGTAGATTGCTTGAGGCCAATCTGGTTTGTGCACCGCTACGAGCATCATGTTACTAATAACTGTGACATTACACTGACTGCGTCCGTTGCGTCTCCACGCGCCACCTCAGTCACGCGGCGACCGCCATCGGTCACCAAGCGCACCGCCTCGATCTTAAACGCTTTCGTGCAGGTCCGACGTGGACGTGGCATAGAACACCTCCCGAACACAAGATGCTACGTTTTCGAGGTGTCTACGAAACCGGGGGAGGATCAGACACACATGCATGAAGCGTGAACGGCAGTGTCTCATGGTTGGAAATCCGGCTAACACACCGGCACTTGTCAGAATTAGATCGTCCATGACAGTAGCGTGACAGTGTGACAGATTCCTGGCGCTTTCCTGGTGGCCTGATCAGGAGGGAAGTGACCATGAGAAGATTGAAGTTGTTCATTCCGGGATTGCTGTGTGTGGCATCAGTGCTGATGGCCGCGTCCAGCGGGCCAGCGGCGACCATTTCGGGAGTAATTCGGGACCGAGTAACCAACAATCCAGTTCCAAATGCCACTATCAGTCCGGCGGGCGGACATGAGGTCTCCGTGGCCGATGCGGATGGTCGTTTCTCGTTGACGACAACGTCCTCGGAGGTGAGAGTCGAGGTCAGCCATATCGGCTACGTACCGCTGCCCGATGTCACCTTACACTCCGGGTTAGAAAACGAGCTTCTATTGATTCCCACGTTGTCACAGCTCAATGCGGTTGTCGTCAGCGGCAATCGATTCGAGGAAACCGCCTCTCGAGTTCCACTGCCGGTCGCGACCGTCGGGTCGCAAGACATCCGTGAGAAGGGACATACGACGGTGATCGATGCGATCCGTGGCTTGCCCGGCGTGGATCTCAACGATGGTGGTCCCTTTCGCGGGCGGCCGGTTATTCGTGGCGTTTACGGTACGCGGGTGCTGGTGCTCGTCGATGGCGAACGACTCAACGACCATCGCGAGGTTACCGACTTTGGCGGGACGACTGTGTCGCTGTTTGATGTCAACACGATCGAGCGCGTGGAGGTTGTCAACGGACCATCATCCGTGACATTCGGTTCCGACGCCATGGGCGGGGTCATTAACGTCATCACCAAGAACGATCCCTTCAATGATCACACAACGCCCTGGGTGACGTACGACTCACGATACTCCACGGTGGACCACCAAACCTCGAATCGAGTTGGGCTGGGATTGTCCGGCGGGGACTTTGTCGTCTCCGGTGGTATCCTGCAGCGAGAGGCCAATCGTGACTACTCGATGCCGGACAATGTGGCGGATAACGATGAGCGATACGCGGTCTACAATTCACGCTTCTACGACAGTTTGAACGCCGCTCGCGGCACCGGGTACGCGTCGGATCGCGTGGCCAATTCAAGAGTTCGTGTCAATCACTACGATGGGCGCATTGCCTACCGTCCCGCCGACCGTCACCGAATGACCCTCGAGGTGAGCGCCCACCGGGCCTCCGACGTTGGTTTTCCCGGAGTCCCCAACGACTCAACGCCATTCTTCTTCTCGTGGCCGAACCACGACCGCGACAACATCGCCGTGACTCATCGGGCCACAGGGTCAAGCAAACGACCGTCCGAATACCAAACACGCGTTCACTACTCGAGCGTATCGAAGGACTTCTTCACGGACTTTTACGACAATGTGAGTTTCCCGGCAGGCCCGGGAGCGATGGGTTTCCTCGAGACGACGCTGAGTCATACTGACGTCTCGCGATACGGACTTACGCATCAACAACTGCATCGGCCCGCCGACGAATTCAAGCTGATCCTGGGACTCGATGCGTGGCGTGAGGCGATCGACGGGCGTAGTACGACGGTGACACGTTTTGAGGGGTTTGGCCCGTTCCCGATATTCGACACATCTGCTGCGGCCAACGTGCCGAAGAACTCATGGCTCGCCCTCGGGGGATATGCGGTCGGAGAATACCATTGGGACCACCTGCAGGTGGATGCCGGGGTGCGATGGGACAGCTATCGCGTCGAGACCGAGGAGACCCCCGGCTACGTGGACGACCAGGAGATGTCCTTGCCTGCAGATGACCAAACGTACAGCGCGCTGACGGGCTCGCTGGGGTTGGTTTACCCACTGTTCGATGTCGTCAATGCCGTGTTCAGTCTTGGAACCGCCTACCGCGTTCCCAATACGGTCGAGCGCTTTTATTATGGCACGGCCTCCGGCTCGGAGACTCGGCCGAACCCTGACATCAAACCCGAGAGAGTCATCACCGGCAATTTGGGGCTTAAGGCGGATCATACCAACACCGCCTATTCGCTGATCGGCTTCTACAGCGGCTATTCGGATTTCACTCAACTACGAAACTTCTCATCTGATCCCATGACGGGACGACCTCTGTGGCGCTATGAAAACGTGAACGATGTCGTGATTTATGGTGTGGAGGCGCTTGCGGAACTCCGATTCGAGAGAGGCTGGTACGGGCGTGCCGCATTCTCTTATCAGCACGGCGAGAACCGCAGTGAGAATCAGGCACTCTTTGTCGCTCCGGCCAAGGTGGCCCTTACCGCCGGATACCGGATGCCGGGGCACATACCCTTCGGTGAGATCACAGTACGTCATCTGAGCGATCAGAATCGGGTTCCTGAGACGTCAGCGCTTGACGACATCGCCACCAAAGGGTTCACGATCGTCAACGCGACAATGGGCATTGATGTCTTCAAAGGAGTGACCCTGGCGATCAGCGGGAATAATCTATTCAACCAAATATATTCGGAACCTTTCAATGGGCGAAACCCCGACAACCCGATTCCGGAGCCGGGCCGTAACCTGGTCATCAGTTTGTCGGCGCATATGGGCCGCTGACGGAAAAGATGTGTTGCGGGAATTGCATCACGTGTCGCTGCTCTTTTGAAAGCGGTATCCGAGTCCCCGTACTGTCGTAAAGTGGACAGGTCTTCGAGGGTCGTCCTCCAGTATTCGGCGAATACGGACCAGGAAATTATCGATCGTCCGGCTGCTGGGATAGACTTTGTAACCCCAGATTGCATCCAGAAGCTGGTCCCTGCTGACGACCTCGCCTTCGCGTTCAACGAGATACTTGACGACCATGCACTCCTTGGCCGTCAGCCGCTGTCTCCCCCCGGGACCGATCACCTCAAGAGACTTGAAGTTGATGCTTCGTCCGGCGAATTCGCAGATGTTGCCGGCACTGTCCCTGCTGGCCAGCCACGCCTGGCGCCGGAAAATCGCCTGCAGGCGCGCCTGCAGTTCTCGGAAATTAAAAGGCTTGGTGATGTAGTCATCTCCGCCGCTGAGCAAGCCCTCGATACGTGTATCCGTATCGTCACGTGCGGTGATGAACAAGATCGGGGTCGTGATTCCCGTGCCGCGCAGTCGCCTGCAAATGGTCAATCCATCAATGCCCGGCAACATGATGTCCAACAGGATGAGATCAAACACCCCTCGCCCAAACTCTCCCACGACACTCTCGCCGTCGTGGACTTGAGCGACCATGTATCCGGCGGCCTCAAGATTCATCGTCAATGCATCGGCAAGACGACGGTCGTCTTCAACAAGCAACAATGTCTTCATGCGAAAAGTATCAGTTCGCCCGCTCGAGTCGTACGGTGAAAGTGCATCCTCTCGCCGAACCCTCCGACTGCACTGTCACATCTCCATCATGCGCCCGGACGATCTCACGGCACAAGTATAGGCCTAATCCGGTACCATCAGTCTGCCGCGTCAGTTCGTTTCCAGCCCGATAAAACCGTTCAAAAACCGAATCCCGATCCTTTCGATCCAATCCGATGCCGTCATCCTTGATGCTGAGTATCACATGCCGTCCGTCCGCATTCAGTTTTATCGCCAAGTTCGCACAAGCGCGGTCGGTGTACTTGATCGCATTTTCCAGAATGGCGTCCAGGGCGCGTGCCAGCGCCTGACGATCTCCGTTCACACTGAGACCTCTCGTGATTTGCCGTTCAATGCGGACCTCTCTGCCGGCCGCGTTGACCGCCAGATGATTCAGACGCTCCTGCACCAGATCAGAAATATCGAACTCTCGACGGTCGAGGCGGAACTGATCACGAGTGAAGCGCCCCGCCTCCAACGCACTTTCAATCAATCGCTGCAACCGGATGGCCTCATGGCGGATCTGAGGAAGCGCCGACCGCTTCTTCTCATCACTGATCGTTGCCGACTCCAAACTGTCCAGATAGAGTAGAATCGTCGACAGTGGCGTCTTCAACTCGTGTGTCACCGACATCAGAAAGTTTTCCTGATGGAATTTCAGTTCACGCTGTTTTGCGTATGCACGATAGATCAGCAACCATCCCGCAAACAGAACGAGAAAAAAAACCACCCCTTCCATTCCCACCATGACCTGACGGGAAACCTCTTCCTGGTGGATGCGCGCCACAACCTCAGGCGAGGCGCCCAGCTCCAGGGCGAGTTCGACCTTCTCATCCACCAGGATGGCCATGAACGATACCCACCAAACCGCTTGAGCGATCAAGAAGAGGAGCACCAGAATGAACAATCCCAGGGCCCAGCGCATTGAGTGAGTCGGTGTGGTCATCGTTGGAATGCCTCAACATTCTCCGGATTCGCCAAGACGCCCACTGTCCACAATAAGACAAATCGCGATCGTATGCGATGAGCGACTGTCGGTTGCGCCAAGCAACAGACCGTGTCAGGGTTGTCGGCCGTGATCGACAGGTACCCGATCGTCGCACGCACTAAATGCATTGCTGATTGGTGGCGGGTCCTGCAGGCAGAATCGATATCCAAGGTAGATGAGTACGATCCCGATCAACTCTGTAACATAGAGCACTTCGGTGTGACCGACTCGGCTCGATACACCGCCTATTCCGGGCAGGATGGCGCCGACAGCGATCAAGCAGTTTCCGAGGAAACGGCCACGGAAAGCACGCTGTTTTCGAAATCGAATTGCCGAGACTACCGCACCCCCTACCAGAAAGACGAATGCGTAGGTGTTGATGAACGGGGAGATCAGGCGCACCCATCGCCACTGGATGACGCGCCCCTGGGGCAAGTCCGGGTTCACCAGCGAATAATCAAGTGGGGCAGAGAGTACCGCCGTACTTCCAACGATGATGACGATAACCAATGCCAGCGACAGCCAATGAGCCGTGCGGCGAGTGAAAATCAGATAGACTGTTCCCTGCGCCAGCGGCGCACCGCCCATCAGTGCACCTGCGATATACCAAGCACGAAAGAGACCCTCTTGCCACCCGATGAGAGTGATCAGGGACTCAAGCAGGGTACCGAGTCCGTATGCCACTACGCCGACTGCCCACCACGAAAGGTGGTGAGCTTGTGGACGGGGCAGACGCCTGCGGATCAGTTTCGCAGCAAACCAGGCCGAAAACAGTGTCGTTGCGATTGGGAGGTAGTGCACTATCATAAAGTGTTGCCTACGAACCAAGATGAAAAACCCACGCGGAATCGTGTCACGCAATTGTCATGACGTGCGATTTCGCGGATCGCCAGAACGATCTCTGATGTGTAGCACCCTGTCAATACCGACTGCCGCCTCGAACGGTGACTGCTAACAGACGACAATCAGTTTCATAACCCTTCTGCTCCGGCGTCTCCTTTGTGTCTTCCCGCCGCGTGTCCACGTGCGGCGGCTGGAAGGCGTCACCCGGGGGCGGACGACAAGTCTGTTCCGGGCTATGTCACGGATTGTCGTCTAGCCCGGATTCTCATGCGGCTTTGCCGAATTGACCAAGATTGAAACGGCACGTCTCAGTCTGTCCTGTCACTCCCCCGAATATGCATCGGTGGTCGTAATCTGCCGATGCCCCAGCGCCCGCTGGACGCGGGGCAACAATGTCGGCACGTGTCTCACGGTTTGGCTTGACAAGTCCCGTCCGGACCACGATCTCGCCTTGGACAAAGGAGGTCTCAGATGGCGAGAAAGAAAGCCAAGTCCAAGAAGGCCAAGACACGGAAGGTCCGGTGTGCGGCCAAGACAGCGACCGGGAAGCAGTGCAAGCGCTACGCCACCGGCAAGTCGAGGTTCTGCCCCAGCCACCGTTGAATGCAGCCCGGTGGGCGTGTCGGCAACGGTTTGAAGAAGGGTGTGGCGACGAGCGCTGCACCCTTCGACCATTGATGCCGGCCCAGCGGCGGCCGCTGCAACAACGGACGCGCGGGCGTAATCCTGTGTCGGTGTGATGCCCCGTTTCCGAGCGCTGAACCGCACGACAGATCGCACTTGACAGGCATCGATTGCGCCGCTATTAAATCGCCGCTTCACACGGCGCGGTGTCTGAGACATACTGCAGTCACAGTAACACCGTCACTAACCCAGGAGGGTGGCATGGGCAAGATCAATGCGGGTCGGGTCGTTCTCGGGGGATTGCTCGCCGGATTGGTCATCAACATCGGCGAGTTTCTGCTGAATGAAGTCGTCTTGAAGTCGCAGTGGGAGGCCGCGATGCAGTCGCTTAACCTCACACCGGCCGGCGGGAGCGCCATCGCGTTCTTTGTGGTCGGCGGCTTCCTGTCCGGCCTGGTCATGATCTGGCTGTACGCCGCCGTACGGCCCCGCCTCGGCGCCGGTCCCAAGACTGCGATCACCGTGGGCGTAGTCGTGTGGGTTTTCGGCTGCCTGCTTGCCTTGATGCCACCGCTGTTGTTGGGGATTCTACCCGACCAGGTTGTCTGGACGATGATCGTCTGGTGTCTGGTGGAGACACCAGTCGCGGCCGTCATCGGGGCGTCGGTTTACAAGGAAGCTTGACCGGACGGCGCGGAGGTCGGGATTCCAATATCAACGTGCGCGAACGGCTTGACGCAATCGTTCCTCCCCGACCCGCGCATACACCTCCGTCGTCGTGATCTGCCGGTGGCCCAACGCTCTCTGTACCAAGTACAGGTCCCCAGTCTTCCGGTAGAGCCGGGTGGCGAAGGTGTGCCGCAGGGAGTGGATAGAGATGCGACGGGCTAGGCTCGCGATCTTGCAGGTCTGGGCGAATCGCAATTGGATCACCCGCGCCCCGAGCCGGGAGCCGTGACGGCTGCGAAACAGGGGCACATTCGGCCCACTGTTGGCTTCAGGGGCGAGTTCATCGAGGTACCGCCCCAACATGCGCTGCAGCCCGGGATGCAGGAATACCTTGTCCTGTCCCCCGCCCTTGGTGCGGATGTGCAGGACCCCGGAGTCCAGATCGACGTCGCCGATGTTAAGAGCCACCAGCGACCCCAGCCGCATGCCCGTCCCCAACAGAATCTCGAAGATCTGGCGGTCTCGCAGAGCGGTGAACTGGGTACGTGCGAAGATTGACTTCCTGATCCGTTCGATGTCAGATTCTGTCAGTGTCGTGGGTTCCTTGGGAGTCGTTGGAGACGAACGGATCAGCCGGGCGGGGTTGTCCTTGATCCATCCCGCCTCGACGCAGTAGGCGAAGAACGATCGCAGCGACGACTTGGTGCGGTTGACGCTGATTGCCTTACGGGGTTGGCCGTCGGGAGTGAGCTGGACCGCATCGGAGATCAGGAACCGGGCCAAGACGTCAGGTGTGATCCGGCTCAGGGCCTGATCCTTCCCGATCCACCGCTGTAGCGTCCCCAAATCCCGCCGATACGCCCCCTGCGTGTGCACCGAGCAGCCGTTGGCCGCCAGTTGGCGGGTGAAACGGTCCAATGCGTTGGTGACATTCATCTTGTAACTGCTTCCCGCCAATGGCGGGTGAAGCCTCACTGCTGTGACAGTGCAGGATTACACGGAGAAGTCAAGTCGTTCACGAACCACAATTACTCCTGCGGGACTGTTGATCCGGCCGTTCGCCCCTGCTATCGTAGCATCAGATTGTCACTCTCCGGGTGCGGCGTGATCCGTCCGACCGGCTCGGTTGATCACGATTTCAAAGGATTGGCCGGAGTTGACCCTTTGCAGACCATGCCACGGAAAGGAGTCCCTATGATCCACGGACCACACGTTTTGTCGAACCGATGGCGGCTACCTGTTGTCTTCTGCGCGCTCATTGGCGCCACCGCATGCCAACAAGAGCAGCAGCAAACCCTCGCACAAGTTGCCCAACGACAAGAACAATCTCAGGAGACAAGTTCCCAAAACCAACTCAGTCCGAAGGAGGATTCGACCATGGCTTTCTATTTGACACGGTTTAGCTATACCGCGGAAACCTGGGCGCGGTTGATGAAGAACCCCGAAGACCGACGTGTGGCGGCACGCAAGTACATCGAGTCCGTCGGCGGGAAGCTGCACGGGTTCTGGTACGCATTCGGGGAGTACGACGGCTACTGTCTCTGGGAAGCACCGGACAACGTCGCGATGGCGGCCGTCGGGTTCGCGATCACGGGCGGTGGTGCGTTGTCGAAGTTTGAAACGACGCCGCTGCTCACCGTCGAGGAGACCCTCAACGCCCTCCGCAGTGCGCAGGCGGTCGCTTACCGGCCGCCCGGAGAGTAGTCGCGCGGCATCGTCATGTGCCGACACCTCCAAGTCCCGCCGGTACGCCCCCTGCGTGTGGAGCGAGCAGCCGTTGGCTGCCAGTTGGCGGATGAAGCGGTCGGTAGCGCTGGCGATATTCATCTCGTAACCCCTTGCCACCCTGTGTGACAGTGCAGGATTACGCGAAGAAGTCAAGTTGAGGAAGTCATCGCAGAAGGCATTGACGGCAACCGATGCGGGAGTAGATTGGGACCTGATTCTCGCCAACGCCAGTTCCCAACAGCGACCGGAGCCAGATGATCGACTCGTATATCAAGAAAATTGCATCGACGACCAAGAGGGGCGACGCACGCGAAGAATCCTACTATCCCGCACTTGCGACGCTGTTGGAAGAGTTCTCCCGGGATGAGAGAAAGAAGAAAGCCCACGTCACCGTTCTGCCCAAAAAAACCGAAGCAGGTAACCCTGATTTCCGGGTCTGGGATGGCAAGCACTCACAGGTGGGCTATGTCGAGGCAAAACCGCCGAAGGCGAATCTCGATGACGTTGAGGGTACGGAGCAACTCAAGCGATACCTGTCGACGTTTCCCAATCTGATCCTGACCAACTTTTACGAGTTCCGGCTGTATCGCACCGGCAAGATCGTTGACAGCGTTCTTCTTGCCCGGCCCTACATCCCGGCGAAACTCAAGACGATACCACCGGCTGAACACATTCCGGAGTTTCTTGCTTTACTGGAGAAATTCTTCCAGTTCTCCCTCCCGACGAAGTTCACAGCCGAGAGTCTTGCGCACGAACTCGCCACGCGGACTCGGTTTCTTAGGGATCAGGTGATTAAAGAGGAGATTCGTGAGGCACGAAGCGTAGGAGCCAAGAAGATTCTCGGCTTTTACGAGGCCTTCCAGACTCATCTGATCGCCAATCTCAAACCTGACGAATTCGCAGACCTGTATGCCCAGACGATCACCTACGGCCTTTTCGCCGCGCGAACGAGAACAGACGGTACATTCAACCGCAAACTCGCGTACGATCTTATTCCGAAGACCATCGGGCTCCTGAGAGAGATTTTCAGTTTCATCTCTCTGAGCCCGCCCGAGCAGCTTGAAGCCACTGTCGACGACATCGCAGAGGTCTTATCTGTTGCAGACGTCAAGAGCATCCTGCACGACTATTTTAAGGAAGGTAAGGGAACCGATCCGATCTTCCATTTCTACGAGACCTTTCTCGCCGAATACAATCCGAAGGAACGCGAGCGCCGGGGCGTCTACTATACGCCCGAGCCGGTCGTCTCGTACATCGTCCGCTCTCTCAATATTATTCTCAAAGAAACTTTCGGACGACAGGATGGCTTCGCCACTCATTCTGTGACCGTGCTCGACCCCGCTGGCGGAACGCTCACGTTTCTGGCGGAGGCTGCAAAACTCGCTGTCGAGGAATTCGTCGCCAAATACGGCAAGGGCTCGAAGGGGAAGTTCATCGAAGACCACATCCTCCAGCACTTCTTCGCCTTTGAGTTGATGATGGCTCCTTACGCAGCGGGCCACCTGAAGATGGGCTACCTCTTAGAGGAACTCGGGCACAAGCTTTCCGGCGACGAGCGTTTTCAATTCTATCTCACGAACACGCTCGACATGGAGGAACTGGCTCAAACGTCGCTGCCGGGAATGGCGTCGCTGTCCGTGGAGTCGCATTTGGCAGGCAAGATCAAAAAGGAGAAACCCATCCTCGTAATTCTGGGGAATCCCCCGTACTCCGGGATCTCCGCGAATCTAAGCGAGGGGCGGGTTGATGTGAGGAAAGGCCACAAGTACACGAAGGGGTACGCGATCCAAACCAGACAGGAGCACGGCAGAACTTTCTATCAGCTCTTGCGTCAGGAGACCACGGCCAGGAAGAATATGAAGGTGAGGCAGAAGACCTGGATCGGCGAGTTGATCGAGTACTACAAGGTCATTGACGGGGAGTGGTTTGGCGAGCGCAAGCACTGGCTCCAGGACGATTATGTAAAGTTCATCAGGTTTGCCCAATGGAAGATCGACCAAGCCGGTGAGGGGGTCGTCGGCTTTATCACCAACCACGCCTACGTCGACAATCCAACCTTTCGCGGGATGCGCCAGTCGTTGATGAACTCCTTCGATGAAATCCACATCCTTGACCTTCACGGCAATGCACTGAAGCAAGAGAAGGCACCCGATGGCTCAAAGGATGAGAACGTCTTCGATATCCAGCAGGGTGTCGCCGTCACATTGCTCGTGAAGCACCCAAAACGTACCGGTGAGTGCAGAGTGTACCACCAAGAGTTGTCGGGGCTCAGAGATCACAAGTATGAGTTCCTGAAATCGAATCACTATCAAACTATCAGACATCAAGAAATTGTGCCTTCGTCGCCGTTCTACTTCTTCGTACCGCGCCAAGAGGAAGAGCGGGGGGTCTACGAGTCGTATCCAAGAATCAATGAAATCTTTCCTGTGGGAACAGTGGGGATCGTCACGGGTAGGGATCATTTCACGATTGGTTTCTCGGCCGAAGAAATGTGGTCTCGCATCCTCAGTTTCTCTGGGCTTGATCCGGAACTTGCAAGGGTTAGCTACAGGCTAGGCAAGGACTCACGAGATTGGACCGTCGCCACTGCCCTCGCCGATGTCTCAAAGAGCGGTCCATCGAGGGAGCTAATAAGGGAGCTCCTCTTCAGGCCATTCGATCTCAGGCAAACCTATTACACGGGGAACTCCCGCGGGTTTTATAGCAGCCCCCAATCACGAATAATGTCTCAGTTTCAGTTCGACAACATTGGCCTAATCCTTCCCAAGAGAGTCGAAACGAAGGGATCATGGCAGCACCTGTATGTGACATCTGCATTGACCGACCACGTCGCTGTTTCGCTTAAGACAATCGACTATTGTTTCCCGCTCTATGTAGGCCCTGACGCAGGCAAGCTCGATTTGTTCTCCAAGTCCATTTCGGGCGCTCGAGATCCCAACCTCGCACTGCAGCTCCTGACTACCCTGACCTCCGCCCACAAGAAACGCCCTGTCCCGGAAGATGTCTTCAATTACATTTACGCCATCCTCAGTTCGAATTACTATCGCCAGAAGTACACCGAATTCTTGAAGACGGACTTTCCACGTGTCCCCTTCACCAAAAACGCCCTGCTCTTTCGTAAGGTCGCCGAGAAAGGTTCGAGGCTGGTTGAATTGCACCTGCTCAGATCAGCCAAACTCACTCCCCCCATTGCGAAGTGCGAAGGCTCAGGGACTTTGGATGTCGCCAAGGTAGTATACGATCCGAAAAGAGCGCGCGTCCATATCAACCCGGACAAGTACTTCACGGGCGTTTCAACTCAGATTTGGGAGTACCGCATCGGTGGTTATCAGGTCCCCCAGAAGTGGCTCAAAGACCGCAAAGGGAGAACTCTGTCCTCCGAGGAAGTAGCGACTTACGCAAAGATTATCACGGCACTCGCCGAAACGATGAAGATCCAAGAATCGCTCGATGACCTGTTCAAGGCGGTGGAATCGAGCCTTTTGAAAGTGAATCTGTAGTGTTTGAGTAGACGAGTCCTCGGCTTTCTAAATCCCCGGCCCCGGTGACGAGGGGTGGCTGGCCAAGCGCACCTGCATCTGGGAATTCCAATGAATCCAAGTAAGAAGAGCCGCGCCAAGTCGCACGCCACTACGGCGTCCGGGTACGGGGAGATCGTCCTGTACAAAGCGCCCAACGGGCGTCTGTCGCTGGATGTGCGGCTGGAGAAAGAATCGGTCTGGTTGTCGCTGGATCAGATCGCGCTCCTGTTTGACCGCGATAAGTCCGTGATATCCCGGCACTTTCGCAACGTCCTTGCCTCCAAGGAGTTATCCAGAAAGTCAGTTGTTGCAAAAAATGCAACAGTTCAGATTGAAGGCGACAGGAAGGTCACTCGTGAGATCGAGTATTTCAACCTCGACGCCATCACTTCCGTCGGCTACCGGGTGAATTCCAAACGTGGGACGCAGTTCCGCGTCTGGGCTACCGGGGTCCTGCGCGATCACATTCTCAAAGGGTACACCGTCAACAAGCGGAGGCTCGTTCAACTGAATTCAGACCTCGCACTGCCCCATAATCCCCTTGACACAATCTTAACCGAGGCCGTTTGTTTAACTGCTGTAGCGTCTTACAGTAACTGTCTTGTCCTTGGTCCCGCTGCAGTCGGGGCCGCGCTGTGACAACTGAATAGCCCTCAGGAGGCAGCCATGATGGGTTGTGCGCGAGTGGTGTTCGCGGCGGCGGCAGTCTGCGCCATGGCGACGCTCGACGAACCGGGGTAGTGTCAGTCGTACCTTGGACTTAGAGTCACCTGCGACGACGGATTCGGCATACGATTGCTTCGGTGAAAAGATTGCCGCACGGGACAATGAGATCAACGCTTGACCGCGTTGTGCATCATCCTCATCACCGCTGCGATCCAAGTCCGCTAAACTCGGTGGACTTGTTCCGGCGATTCTTCCGGGAGGCCCAGATGGATGGTTGATGCGCGGTTGGTCTGTTGTCCAAACTTGCAGATGTGCATCATAGGAAAGTAGGCACAGACTTCATTCACGGTGGAGGATTGATCCATGGCAAATAGAAGTATTTGCAACGTACGGAAAGCACGGACGACTTGTCGGTCCTGGTGCTCCGCATTCTTGTTCATCTGTTGTATTCTCATCGTGTCCGCGGCAGCAAACGCTGCAACCGTCGCGACCGACCAATCAGATTATTCCCCGGGCGACACCGTCTGGATCACTGGCGCCGGGTTCGACGCCGGTGAAACGGTTTCAGTACAAGTCAGTCATTTAGACGGTCCGAACGACGGTGAAGGCCACGATCCCTGGGATGTATTCGCCAATGGCTCCGGAGGTTTCATAACACTGTGGGTTGTGCCGTATGACGATAATGTCGATGAGACTCTGATCGTCACTGCCACCGGGCTGTCTTCAGGACTGACGGCCAGTGCACAGTTCACGGATGTCAACACAGATCTCGTGTTTGTATCAATCCCCTCGTCTGTCCCCCCGAGCACTTCGTTCGGGGTGACCGCCAAGTTGACCCAGAATTGTTCCGGCGCCCAGCCGGACGCCCCACTTGAGAATCGGGAGATTCTATTCTTCATCACAGAACAGAACTGCGGCGTCGATGTCGGACAGACTCCCAATGCCACGGCGTTCACCAACTCCAGTGGCGAAGCCACAGTTTCCCTGGTTTCACCGGCCTCCGAGTTCGGCGTACGCGCCAAATATCTCGGAGAATCCAAGCCCGATCCGTGTCCGAATCCGGGCAACAGCGCTTGCGACCCGAATGATACGAATCCCGCGAAGCGATGCGTGCAACTCTCCAATTCAAACGCCTGTCAGAGCGTTGCAGTGCAGGCGGAGTGCGACCTTTCTATCTCATGTCCGTCCGATGTGACCATCGAATGCGACGAGTCGTCCGATCCGGCCAACACTGGCACCGCGACGTTTTCCGCCAGCGCAGAGTGCGGATCGGTAACGCTTTCCTACAGTGACGCCGAGGCGCCGGGGGCGTGCCCGCAGGAGAAGACGATCACGCGCACCTGGACGGCGACGCCGACCAGCGGCAGCCCCGCCAGTTGCGACCAGATCATCACAGTCGAAGATAACAGCGCGCCGAGCTTCACGTTCTGTCCCTCCGACTTCACCGTCGCGTGCGAAGCCGATATACCGTCGTGCAATCCGTCGGATGCTGCGGCGACCGACGCCTGCGGCAGTGTCACGATCACGTGCAGCGATGGCCCGCTGGTCGGCGGACCCTGCGGCGGGACGGTGACACGGACCTACACCGCGACCGACGAGTGCGGCAATCAGGCGACCTGCGATCAGGTAATCACGGTCGACGACAACACCGATCCGGTGTTCACCTCCTGTCCGGCGGACTTCGCAGTTGAGTGCGGGGCCGATGTGCCGCCGTGTGATCCGAACGACGCCACGGCGACCGACAACTGCGGCAGTGTCACCATCACCTGTGCCGACGGTCCGTATGTCGGTGACGCCTGCAGCGGCACGATTACGCGCACCTACACCGCGACCGATCCCTGCGGGAATGTCGCCACTTGCGATCAGGTGATCACGATTGACGACAACACCGATCCGGTGTTCACGCTCTGCCCGGCGGGCTTCACGGTCGACTGTTCCGATGTGGTGCCGCCGTGCGATCCCAATGATGCCACGGCGACCGACAACTGCGGCGTAGTCACGGTGACCTGCTCAGACGGTCCGTTGGTCGGGGACGACTGCTTCGGCACCATCACCCGGACGTATGTGGCGACCGATCCTTGCGGCAACATCGCCACCTGTGATCAGATCATCACGATCGAAGACAACACGGCACCGCCCATCAGTTGTCCGGCTGACTTTGCGGTGGAGTGCCTCGCCGATGTGCCGGCGTGTGATCCGGCCGATGCCACGGCATCCGACAACTGTGTCGGCGTGACGGTGACCTGCAGCGATGGCCCGTTGATCGGCGGTGAGTGCGGCGGCACGATCACGCGCACCTTTACCGCCACTGACGATTGCGGCAATCAGAGTTCGTGCGATCAGATCATCACGGTCGATGACAACACCGCGCCGGTCTTCACTTTCTGTCCGGCGGACTTCGCGGTGGAGTGCGAGGCGGACATTCCGCCGTGCAATCCCAATGACGCGACGGCGACAGACAATTGTAGTGCTGTCACTATCACCTGCGCCGATGGCCCGCTGGTCGGCGGACCATGCGGAACGATCGTCAGAACCTATACCGCGACCGACGACTGCGGCAACTTCAGCGAGTGTCAGCAGACTATAACGGTGGGAAATCAAGGCCAACCCACCATCACCTGTCCCTCCAGCTACACAGTGCAGACATTCGCTGACCTGCCCGCATGTGATCCGAATGATGCGACCGTCACCGGCGGGTGCGACGTCGTTGTCACCTGCTTCCGTTCCTCGGTCGGCGGTGTGGGATGTACGGATGTATCGATTCCGATCACGTACACATACACCGCCACCGATGCCTGCGGCAACACGGCGTTCTGCGAGCGCGTCGTCACGGTGCTGCGCCCCGACTGCCCCTTCTTCGTGGCGGCGGGGGATGTGTCATCGCCGGTGGATGTCGCGGTCGGCGGACGGACCACTATTCCGATTCGTCTGGACTCCGCCCAGTCGGATGTCGGCTCCTTCGAGCTGGCCTTTGCCTATGATGATGAGGTGTTCAGCATCGCCCAGGTCGAACGGGGATCCGCCTTGGCGGACTGGGAGTACTTCACCTACCGCCTGGAGCCGGGCGTGATCCGTCTGATCGCCATAGCGGACTTAGCCAATGGTCCTGCACACCCCCCGGCCTCGGCGTACCTGCCCGTGGGGGTGCTGGCGAACGTGACCGTCAACGTGACCCCGGACCGCTCTTTAGCCGGTCAGAGTCTCTACTGGCAGGCGTGTCTGGACGGCTGTACCGACAACACCATAGTCAGCCGGTTGGGGGATCTCACATACGTTGTTCCCGGATCAGACATTGAATCGTGTGAGGGACTCCTCTCCGGCAGCGTGTTTCCTGGTGTGTCGCTATCCAGTGCCCAGATGCGGATCGTGGAACCGGCGGGATCACGGGGTGACATCAACCAGAACGGCCTCTCCTATGAGGTCGGCGATGCGATCCTGCTGGTCAATTATCTGATCAACGGCGTGGAGGTATTCTCCGAAGATGCCGCGCTGCGGGCATTGCAGGTGCAGGCGGGAGATGTCAACGGGGACGGGGTGTCCCTGACGGTGGCGGATCTGACCTACCTGATCCGGGTGATCAGCGGCGCGGTCAGTCCGACCATCGAGGCGAAGCTGAGTCCGTATGCGGGTTCGGCCACAGTCACCACCCGTATGGATGGTGACCATCTGACCATCAGCACATCCTCCCCGGCCAGTCTGGGTGGGGGACTCTTCGTGTTCCGGTATGATGGCAATACCATCGGTGAACCGACCCTGAGCACTGCCGCCGAAGGGATGCGCATCCGTTCGCGCGCCCGCCACGGCGAGCTGCGGGTGTTGATCTATCCCGATGCCGACAGTCCCTCCAGCATCCAAGCGGGGACGTATGCGTTGCTTACGATCCCGATGGAGGGATATGGTGATGGTCGCATCGAGTTGACCGACCATCAGCTTTCCGACGTCGAGGGACGGACCATCACCAGCCAGGCGGCGTTGGCGCATCGTCCGACGCAGTACGCGCTGGGCCAGAATTATCCGAACCCGTTCAATGCGGGGACGGTGA
>Ga0326597_10001178_pt1 | contig 43029 bp, 43 predicted proteins | sample RVTome_12_FD_203789 | JGI IMG/M metagenome (GOLD analysis project Ga0326597, IMG submission 203789) | Soil microbial communities from uranium-contaminated site in the Upper Colorado River Basin, Wyoming, United States - RVT100D185 | ecosystem: Environmental > Terrestrial > Soil > Contaminated >...
CGGCCTGGAACGGCTGGGGGGAGGACGTCAACGAAGACTCGCTGGTGCTGCTGGTGGAGTATGGCGGGTTCCAGGCCCTATTGGCCGGAGATGCGGGGTTCGCCGCCGAGGCCGCCATGCGGGACCGGCTGTCCTGGGTGGACCTTCTGAAGGTAGGTCACCACGGGAGCCGAGGCAGTACCGGAGACGAGTGGCTGGCTGCCCTGGGCGCGCGGGTTGCCGTCATCTCGGTTGGCCGAAACGACTACGGCCACCCGGCCCCGGAAACGCTCGAACGGCTCGCCACCCACGGTGTCCGGGTCTTCCGCACCGACCGGGATGGCACCGTCGGCATCACGACCGATGGGCGCCGGATGACGGTGCGGTCCCGAACGGGACGCGCGACCTATGACGTGAGATGAGGGAGGGGCGGGCACCTCCCTGCGGCACACTTTCCTCTGGTTCGGGGGTTTCGTGCAGACATCCGTGACAACCATCGAGCGCTTCATTCTCGACATGGAGCAGCGCTATCCGGAGGCCACCGGGGAGCTGTCCAACCTCCTGTATGACATCGCCCTCGCCGCGAAAATCATCGCGGCCGCTATTCGCCGCGCCGGGCTGGTCGACATCCTCGGGCGGGCTGGGGTGCGCAACGTGCAGGGGGAAGAACAGCAAAAGCTCGACGTTCTGGCCAACGAGACCGTCAAGAACTGCCTGAAGCACACCGGGCGGGTGTGCGTGATGGGGTCGGAAGAGGACCAGGAAATTATCCCGGTTCCCTCGGAATATCCTGCTGGCAAGTACGCCGTTCTGTTCGATCCGTTGGATGGGTCGTCCAATATCGATGTCAACGCAGCGGTGGGTACCATCTTCAGCGTCTACCGGAGGGTCAGCCTGGATGGACGGGGGACCTCGGCGGACGTCCTCCAACCGGGCTGCCGCCAGGTCGCGGCCGGGTACGTCATGTACGGCTCGAGCACGATGCTGGTCTACACCACCGGGCAGGGCGTGCACGGGTTCACCCTCGACCCGACCATCGGCGAGTTTCTCTTGTCGCACCCGAGGATCGTCACCCCACGGGTGGGGATCTACTACAGCGTCAACGAGAGCAACTTCGGGAAGTGGGACAAGGCAACCCAGCTGGCCGTTCGCGGATTCAAGGGCGACTTGCCGGGGGAGATGAAGCCCAAGAACAGCCGTTACATTGGTTCGCTGGTGGCCGATTTTCACCGGAACCTTATCAGCGGCGGCGTGTTCCTCTATCCCGCCGACACCAAGAACCCCCGAGGGAAGCTCCGCTTGCTGTACGAGGCGAGCCCGATGGCCTTCATCGCCGAGCAGGCAGAGGGCAGCGCGACCGACGGCCTCAACCGGATCCTGGACGTCGTGCCCCACGATCTGCATCAGCGAACCCCGCTGGTCATCGGCTCCCGGGAGGACGTCGGTTTTGTGGCCGATGCGATCCGCCAGACCCAGAACGCTCAGGGTGCGCCGGCCACCCACTCGACCTCGTGAAGACGGTTTACGGTCCGGGGGACTGGGCCGGCGATCCCTTGCGAGACCTTGGCGCACCGGGCGAGTATCCCTTCACCCGGGGCATCCATCCCACCATGTACGCCGGCCGGCCCTGGACCATGCGCCAGTACGCCGGGTTCGGGACCGCAGCAGAGACCAACCGGCGCTTTCACGAGCTGCTCATGGCAGGGCAGAAGGGATTGTCTACCGCGTTCGATCTCCCGACGCAGATGGGCTACGACTCCGACCATCCGATGGCGCAGGGCGAGGTCGGCCGGGTCGGGGTGGCGATCGACACGGTGGACGACCTGGCCGATCTGTTCCGGGGTATCCCACTCGACCGCGTCTCCACCTCAATGACCATCAACGCCACCGCCGCGATCCTGCTGGCGATGTACGTCGTGGTGGGCGAAGAGCAGGGGGTGCCCCGAGCGAAGCTGACCGGGACCGTGCAGAACGACATCCTCAAGGAATATGTCGCCCGCGGGACCTACATCTATCCGGCTCGGCCTTCGCTTCGCCTGGTCGCCGACATCTTCCGGTTCGTGGCCGAGGAGGGGATGAACTTCAACCCCATCTCGATCAGCGGCTATCACATGCGCGAAGCGGGCGCCACCGCGGTGCAGGAAGTCGGGTTTACTCTGGCGAACGCGCTGGAGTACGTGCGGGTGGCTACCGAGGTCGGCCTCCCGGTGGACAGCTTCGGTCCCCGGCTTTCGTTCTTCTTCGCCAGCCATAACGATCTCTTCGAGGAGGCCGCCAAGTTTCGCGCGGCGCGGCGCCTCTGGGCTCGCCTGGTGCGCGAACGGTTCGGGGCGGGTGACCCGACGGCGAGGCTCCGGTTTCACACCCAGACGGGCGGGGTCACTCTTCAGGCCCAGCAGCCGTTGGTCAACATCGTCCGGGTGACCGTCCAAGCACTTGCGGCGGTCCTGGGCGGCACCCAGTCCCTCCACACCAATGGCTACGATGAAGCGCTCGCCCTCCCCAGTGCGGAGTCGGCGACCTTGGCGCTCCGGACCCAGCAGGTGATCGGTTACGAAAGCGGAGTGACCGCGGTCGTCGATCCGTTGGCGGGCAGCTACTATGTCGAGTGCCTGACCGATGCCATTGAGCAGGGCGCCCGCGGGTTGATCGCTCAGGTCGATGAGCTGGGCGGTGCGGCCAAGGCCATCGAGGCCGGCTTCTTCCAGGAGGCCATCGCCCGGAGTGCGTACGAGATGCAGCAGGCCCAGGAGCGGGGAGACGTGGTGATCGTCGGGGTCAACCGGTTCACCGACGGAGCGCCGCCTCCCACCATCGACACGCCGGACTTCTCCGCGCTCGAGGCGGAGCAGCGGGCCCGCCTGGGAGAGGTAAAGCGCCGGCGCGACGGGTCCCGGGTGCAGGCGGCACTCGACCAGGTTCGGGCGATGGCCCGCGGTACCGCTCCGCTCCTGCCGGTCATTCTCGACGCGGTGCGGGTCCGGGCCACGCTGGGCGAGATCAGTGACGTGCTGCGAGAGGTGTGGGGGGTGCACCGCCCCAGCTGACGGGCCGCCTTGAGACCCGCGGCGGATGCAGCTAAGTTTCACGGCTGGTTTCGTTTACCCCGAGCGAGCGACGATGCCGACCTACGAGTATCAGTGCCCCGAGGGACACCTGTTCGACAAGTTCCAGAAGATGACCGACAGGCCCCGCGCCAAGTGTCCCGCGTGCGGCAAGCAGGCTACCCGAAAGATCTCGGGCGGGGCCGGGCTGGTCTTCAAGGGATCGGGGTTCTACATCACGGATTACGGCAAGGACGGCAAGGGCCCCCGGACAGAAAAGACGGAGAAGACGGAGAAGACGGAGAAGACGGAGAAGGCGGAGAGGACGGAGAAGGCGGAGAGGACGGAGAAGGCGGAGAGGACGGAGAGGGCGCAGAGGACGGAGAAGGCGGAGAAGGCGGAGAGAACGGAGAAGGCGGAGAAGAAGGAAGCGAAGCCCGCCGCCGCCCCGAAGAAAGCCGCTGGCGAGTGAGCGAGGCCCTTCGCGCCGAGCTCGCGCGGGTGGCGGCTCGGCTCGGTGCGGATGGGATCGAGTTCGTGCTCGAGCGTCCCCGTGACGCGGGTCACGGGGACCTCGCCACCAATCTGGCGCTGGTGCTGGCCAAGCGGGAGCGTGCCAACCCCAGGCGCATCGCCGAGCGGGTGCTCGGAGAGTTGCGAGTCGCCTCGGAGGTCGTGGCGAAAACGGAGATCGCCGGTCCCGGGTTCATCAACTTCTGGCTGGCGGAAGACCGCTTGGTGGCCGAGCATCGCAGGATCCTCGAGGCCGGAACCGACTACGGCCGCTCCCGGGTCGGCGCCGGCCTTCGGGTGAACGTCGAATTCGTTTCGGCCAATCCGACCGGACCGCTCCACGTCGGGCATGGCCGGGGTGCCGCGCTGGGCGATGCGATCGCCGCCCTGCTGGAATGGACCGGCCACCACGTCACCCGCGAGTTCTACATCAACGATGCGGGTGTCCAGATCGACCGGCTGGCTCAGAGTCTGTGGGCCCGGGTGCAGCAGGCCGTTGGCCGGTCCGCCGCGATTCCCGAGGGTGGCTACCACGGCGACTACCTCCTCGACAACGCTCGCGAAGTCCTGCAGCAAGAGGGGTTGGCGGTGGCCGATCTGCCCGAGGCCGAGGGGATCCGCTGGGGCCGGATGATCGCACTCCGGCTGCAGCGGGCCGAGCAGAACCGGGATTTGGAGGACTTCGGGGTCCGCTTCGATGTGATGACCTCGGAGCAGTCCATGTACGACAGCGGACGGGTAGACCGGGCCATCGAATTGCTGCGGGAGCGGGGCCTGACCTACGAGGCCGATGGGGCCCTCTGGATGCGCACCACCCAGTTCGGGGACGACAAGGACCGGGTGCTTCGCAAGGGCGACGGGACCCTGACCTATCTGGTGCCCGACATCGCCTACCATATCGACAAGCACGACCGGGGCTTCGACCGGGTGATCGACGTGTGGGGCGCGGACCACCACGGCTACATCCCTCGAATGCGCGCCGTCCTGCTGGCGCTGGGGTATCCCGCCGAGTTCTTCGACGTGGCGCTGGTTCAGCTGGTCAAGGTAGTGCGGGGCGGGGAAGAGGTGAAGATGTCCAAGCGCTCGGGTGAGTTCGTGACGCTGCGCGATCTGGTCGAGGAAGTCGGCGTCTTCGCGGCGCGGTACTTTTTCCTGATGCGTCGGGGCGATTCCCACTTCGTCTTCGACGTCGACCTCGCCAAGAAACAGACCGACGAGAATCCGGTCTTCTACGTCCAGATGGCGCACGCCCGTCTCAGCGGCATCTTCCGCACGGCGGGCCAGCGCCCTGAGCTGGTCCAGGGGGAGCTCGATCTGGGCGCCCTGCCGGCGAGGGAGGACACCGAGTTGCTCAAGCAGCTCCTCCTGTTCCCCGAATTGGTCGAGCGGGCGGCGCGAGAGCGGGAGCCCCACAAGGTCACCGTCTACCTCCATGAGCTGGCCACGCTGGTGCACGGGTGGTACCACCACACCCGCACCGTCGGCGAGGCCGCGGAGACCGAGCGCAGCCGCCTGCTGCTCGCGCGTGCCGCCCGCATCGTGCTCGCCAACGCGCTCACCCTGTTGGGGATCGCCGCCCCGGATCGGATGTGACCGGATGAGCCTGCTCGTGGTCGGCAGCATCGCTCTCGATTCGATCTTCACGCCCTTCGGGGAAACCGCGGACGCGCTCGGCGGCTCCGCGGTCTACTTCAGCGTGGCGGGCTCTCTGCTGCACCCGGTCCAGGTGGTCGGCGTCATCGGGCACGATTACCCCGCTGCCGAGCTCGACCGGCTGGGAACCCGAGGGATCGATTGGTCGGGGGTGGAGCGGGCGGAGGGCGAAAGCTTCCGGTGGAAGGGGAAGTACTCCTACGACCTACAGAGCCGGGAGACCCTGGAGACCCGTCTCGGCGTCTTCGCCGACTTTCAGCCGAAGCTGCCGGAACGGTTTCGCTCCTCCGAGTTCCTCTTTCTGGGCAATATCGACCCCGAGCTGCAGCTTGGCGTCCTCGATCAAGTGCACCGGCCAACCCTGGTCGTCTGCGATACCATGAACTACTGGATCCAGAGCAAGAAGCCGGCGCTGCTGGATTTGCTGGGCCGGGTGGACCTGCTCCTGGTGAACGACAGTGAGGCCCGGGAGCTGAGCGGGGACTGGAATATCCACCGGGCCGGACGCTGGATCCTGGCCCACGGCCCGAAGCGTGTCGTCATCAAGCAGGGAGAGCATGGCGCGCTGCTCATCGAGCCGTCCCGGACATTCTATGTCCCCGCGTTCCCGCTGGAGACGGTGTTCGACCCGACCGGCGCGGGTGACGCCTTCGCCGGCGGGTTCATGGCCTATCTGGCGCGAACCCGGTCGGTGTCCGAGGACAACATGCGGCGTGCCATGGTGTACGGGGCCACCATGGGATCGTACGCGGTGGAGCAGTTCGGGATTCGCGGATTCGACAACATTTCGCTGGACCATGTGCGCCAGAGGGTGCACCTGTTCCGGGATCTGACGCACGTCAGCCTGGCGGAGGCGGTGCCGTGATGTCCGGGCGTCCGTCACGGCGTGGCGCGCGGGCCTACGCCGAGGCGGGGGTGGATCTGGCGGCTGCGGATGCCGCGAGGGAGCGGATCGGTGCCGCCGTCGCCGGAACCCGGACCGCGCTCGCGGTCGGCAGGATCGGCGCCTTCGGGGCAATGGTCCGGCTCCCCAGCGGGATGCGGAAGCCGACCCTGGTGTTGAGCACCGATGGGGTGGGCACCAAGGTCTTGGTGGCGCTGCAAGCGGGGCGGTTCGACACCGTGGGCGAGGATCTGGTCAACCACAGCGTGAACGACATCCTGGTTCATGGGGCCACGCCGATCGCGTTCATGGACTACCTCGCGGGCGCGGGTCTTGGAGTGGAGCAGATCGCCGGCCTGGTCGAAGGAATCGCCCGTGGTTGCCGGGCGCATGACATGTTTCTGGCCGGTGGCGAGACGGCCCAGATGCCGGGCCTGTATCAGCGGGGCACCTATGACCTGGCCGGCACGATCGTCGGGGTAGTGGAAGAAGACCGGGCACTCCACGGGGATGCCATCGAGCCGGGCGATGTCCTGTTGGGCTACGCGTCGACCGGACTACACACCAACGGGTACACCCTGGCGCGCCAAATTGTCTTCGACCACCTGGGCCTGGATCTCGATGACCCGCTCGGATCGACGGGGGGTACCGTGGCCGACGCCCTGCTGGCTGTCCACCGGACCTATTTCCGCAGCGTGATGCCGGTGATCGACCGGATACACGGGCTGGCCCACATCACCGGAGGCGGAATTCCCGGGAACCTGGTGCGGATCTTGCCGCCCGGATGCACGGCCGTGGTCGATCCGGATTCCTGGGACCTCCCTCCGCTCTTTCACACTTTGCAGCACGCTGGCCGGATCTCCAGCGAGGAAATGAGAGACGTCTTCAATCTCGGCGTTGGGCTCATCGCGGTCCTGCCGTCGGCCGCCGTCCCGGCGGTCCAGGCCGTGGCCGCAGCGGACGAGGTCGCCACCTGGCGGATGGGTGTCATCCGCGAGGGTAGCCCCGCCGTGCGATTCGCCCGTCCCTGACGGAGAATCGTCCATGTCTCCCGCGGCTCACGCCGTCGCGCTGTTTCTCGCCGTCCATCCGAAAGGGAAGTTCTTCGCCGGCGCCCGCCTGCGAGTGGGCTTCTAGGATCGGGTGGACGAGCGGGAGGCAATGACCCGAGCCATCGAGCTCGCCTGGCGCGGGTGGGGCCGAGTGCAGCCGAATCCGCTGGTCGGTGCGGTGATCCTGGCGCAGGGAGAACTCGGCGGGGAGGGGTGGCATGCGGAGTTCGGGGACCTGCACGCGGAGACGGCCGCGCTGGCGCAGGCCGGCGATCGCGCCCGGGGCGCCACCATGGTCGTCAGCCTCGAACCGTGCGCCCATGCAGGCAAGCAGCCCCCATGCACCGACGCGCTGCTCCGGGCCGGCGTCCGCCGCGTCGTCGTGGCCCTCGCCGACCCCGACCCGGTAGCGGCAGGCGGAGTCCAGCTCCTGCGGGCCGCCGGCGTCGAGGTCGAAGTGGGCGTGCTCGACGAGCAGGCCGCCGCCCAGAACGCCATTTTTCTGCATTGCCACCGGGACCGCTCCCGTCCATTTGTCGCGTTGAAGCTGGCGACCACGCTGGATGGCCGGATTGCGGATGCCTCCGGACGGTCGCAGTGGATCTCGGGGCCGCCGGCGAGGGACTACATCCAGTGGCTCCGGGCCGGGTTCGACGCGATCGCGATCGGGGGGGCGACGGCCCGTACCGACAACCCGTCGCTCACCGCGCGAGGACCAGTGGCGCCCCGGGTGCCGCCGCGACGGATCGTCTTTTCCCGCGACGGGGATCTTCCCCACGACCTGACGGTGGTCCAAACGGCCCGGGATATCCCTACCCTGATGGTCGCGACCAGCGATCTTCCGGGTGATCGCCTGGCGGCACTGGAGGGGAGCGGGGTGGGCGTCATTTCGGCCACCGACCTGGCGTCGGCCCTGGTGGAGTTGCGAGCCCGCAAGGTCGGGTCGATCCTGGTCGAAGGAGGAGGTCGGTTGGCCGGTTCGCTTCTTGCGGCGGGGCTGGTGGATCGATACTACTGGATTCAGAGTCCCCTCTGGCTGGGCGAGGACGCGGTCCCCGCCGTGGGCGGCCTGCCGGCGATACCGTTGGGGCAGGCGGAGCGCTGGCGGGTCGTGGAGCGCCGAACCCTGGGCGAGGATACCCTGCTGGTGGCGGACCGGCGTTGATGTTCACCGGCATTGTCACCGCAACCGGCCAGGTGCAAACCACCAGGTGGATTGACGGGGGGCTCGACGTGACGGTGGAGTGCCCCTACCAGGACCTCGTGGCGGGCGAGAGTGTCGCCGTCGATGGGGCCTGCCTCACGGTGCAGGATTCGGGGCCGAACCGGTTCACCGCCCATGTCGTGCGGACGTCGCTGGACCGCACCCGCTTCGCGGAGTACCGGTGGGGCGATCGAGTGAATCTGGAACGGGCCCTCCGGGTAGGCGATCGGCTCGGGGGGCACCTGGTTCAAGGCCACGTGGACGGCGTGGGAACGGTGGCCCGCGTCGAGGAGCGCGACGAGGCCAGGCTGCTCGATCTTCGGGTTCCTCCCGCGGTGTCGGAAGTCTCCGTACCATTGGGGTCGGTGACGGTGGATGGAGTGAGCCTCACGGTCAATACCGTCCCCGCCCCGGGGATGATCCAGATCGCTCTCATTCCGTTTACCTTACAGCATACCACGCTGGGCGAGCGGCTGGTGGGGCACCGGGTGCATGTCGAGGCGGATACGATAGGCAAGTACCTGGCCGGATTGCTCCGTGCCCGCGGCGAGTGGGGAGGTTCATGAGCACCTTCGGCACCATCGCGCAGGCAATCGACGACCTTCGCAACGGCAAGATCATCATCGTTGCCGATGACGAAGATCGGGAGAACGAGGGTGACTTGGTATGCGCGGCGGAATTGGCCACGCCCGAGACGATCAATTTCATGACCCTGCACGGCCGGGGCCTGATCTGTCTGGCGCTCTCTCCCGAGCGGTGTGAGCAGCTGGGCTTGCCCCAGATGGCCGAGCGGAACACCGAAGAGCTGTCGACCGCGTTCACGGTTAGTATCGACGCCGAACGGCGCTTCGGCGTCACCACCGGGATATCGGCGCGCGATCGAGCCACGACCATCCACGTGGCGATCAATCCAGCTACCGTTCCGTCCGACCTCCGTCGTCCGGGCCACATCTTTCCTCTGCGGGCCCGGCCTGGCGGGGTGCTCCAGCGGGTGGGGCAGACCGAAGCGAGCGTGGATCTCGCCCGACTGGCCGGACTGGTGCCTGCCGGGGTCATTTGCGAGATCCTCAACCCCGATGGGTCGATGGCCCGGCGGCCCGAGCTGCAGGCCATGGCCCTCCAGCACCACCTGACCTTCGTCACGGTCGCGCAGCTGGTGGCGCATCGGCTGCAGACCGAACAGCTGGTGCATCGGGTCGCCGAGGCGCGAGTGCCCACCGAGTTTGGCGAGTTCACGATCATCGGCTACCAGAACGACGTGGACCGGGCCGAGCACGTGGCGCTGGTCTTCGGGGAGATCGCGGGAGAAGCCGACGTGCTGGTCCGGATGCATTCGAAGTGCCTCACCGGCGACGTGTTCGGCTCGCAGCGCTGCGACTGCGGCCCCCAGCTGCATCGCGCCATGGAGCTGATCGCCCGGGAGGGGAAGGGCGCCATCGTCTACCTCGACCAGGAAGGCCGGGGCATCGGGTTGCTCAACAAGCTGCGGGCCTACGCTCTGCAGGACGCCGGGGCCGATACGGTCCAGGCCAACGAGCGATTGGGCTTCGCTCCCGACCTTCGGAACTACGGGATCGGCGCACAGATACTGCGCGACCTCGGGCTGTCGTCGATTCGGATCATGACCAACAATCCGCGGAAGCTGGTGGGCCTCGAAGGGTACGGCCTCCAGATCGTGGAGCGGGTACCGCTAGTGACCGATCCCAACGGGGAAAACCGCGGGTACCTCCAGGTCAAGCGCGACAAGCTCGGCCACCTTCTCGCTCACTGATTCCGTGTCCGAATATTCCTTCCGCCTCCGTCCCCCCGGACGCGTGGCGATCCTGGTGAGCCGCTACAATGAGGTCGTCACCGGGAAGTTGCTCGAGGGCGCCATGGCGTGCTGCCGAGAGGCGGGTCTCTCCCGCGACGCGATCGACGTCGTGTGGGTACCCGGCGCGTTCGAGCTGCCCGTGGCCGCCGCGGCCGCGGCCGCCACCGGACGATATGCCTGCTTGATCGCTCTCGGCGCCGTCATCCGCGGCGAGACCCCGCATTTTGAGTTCGTGGCCCGAGAGGCGACCCGTGGTCTCGGCGCGGTAGCCGTTCGTTCCGTCCTGCCGGTCGGATTCGGGGTGCTGACGGTGGACTCGCTGGCGCAGGCTCTCGATCGGGCGGGTGGCGTCGCGGGGAACAAGGGGCATGAGGCCGCCGCCGCCGCCCTCGGCGCCGCTGACGTTCTGGCGCAACTGCGGGTGCCCCGTGCTCCGGCCTGAGACCAAGAGCCGGGCCCGGGCGTTGCAGTTGCTCTACGCCTGGGAGCTCCAGGGAACACCGCCCATGCAGGACGTCGCCTGTGGGCTCTCCCGGCTCACCGGGCCAGAACCCCGCATCCTCGATCGGGCCGAGCAGCTGGCGAGCGGGGTGGCCGCTGAGCTCGGAGTGCTCGATGCGGAGGTCACCCGGGCCAGCGAGCATTGGCGCTTGAACCGGTTGGCTGTGGTCGAGCGCAACATCCTGCGGCTCGGCGTTCATGAGCTGCGAGAGGGCCGGGTTCCCTCCAAGGTGGCGATCGACGAGGCGGTCCGACTGGCCCACTGGTTCGGCGGCGTCCGCTCGCCGGCGTTCGTGAACGGCGTGCTCGATGGAATCGCCCGCTCGCTGGGACGCCTATGATCCCATCGATCGACCTCGGCCAGGCATGAATATCCTGCTGGTCAACTGGCAGGATCGCGAGAACCCCCAGGCCGGCGGCGCCGAGCTCCACCTGTTCGAGGTCTTCGGCCGCCTGGCGCGACGGGGACACCGGGTGCGACTGGTCTGCTCCGGTTGGCCGGGAGCACCCGCACAGGCCGTGCTCGACGGCATTGAGGTGACCAGGGCCGGTACCCGGAACAGCTTCGCCCTGGTGGGTCGAGCCGCCGTGCGGCGGGCGCTCCGGAAGGAGCGACCCGATGTCCTGGTGGAGGACATCAACAAGCTCCCGCTCTTCCTTCCCGGTCTCACCGATGTGCCGGTGTATGTGATCATTCCCCATCTCTTTGGTGAGACCGCGTTCCAAGAGGCGTCCTGGCCGATCGCGGCCGCCGTGTGGCTGGCCGAGCGCCCGCTGGCTTGGGCCTATCGACGCGCCACCTTTCACGCCATCAGCGAGAGCACCCGTGACGATCTGATCGCCCGTGGCATTCCGGCCGACCGGGTGCGAGTCGTTCATCCCGGAGTAGATTCCGGCTGGTTCGCGCCGGATCCCGCCGGGGTTCGGGAGGCGGTGCCGAGCTTCTTGTACGTTGGCCGGCTGAAGCGTTATAAAGGAATAGACGTGGCGCTTCGGGCCCTGGCGATCGTGCATCGGCGCCGGCCCGATGTCCGGCTCGAAATCGCGGGAACCGGCGACTATCGCGAGGAACTCGAGCGGCTGGTAACCCGGCTGGCGCTGCAAGACTGCGTCACGTTCCACGGATACGTGGAGGAGGCGGTCAAGCGACGGCTGCTGCAACGAGCCTGGGCCAACGTCTTCCCCTCACCCAAGGAGGGGTGGGGAATCACGGTGATCGAGGCGGCGGCCTGCGGGACTCCCTCGCTGGCCTCCGACAGCCCGGGCTTGCGGGACTCGGTCCGGCACGGAGACACCGGATATCTCGTCCCCCACGGCGACCGCGAGGCCCTCGCCCGGCGGATGCTGGAGCTGGCGGCGGCGCCCGCCTTGGTGGCGCGGCTCGGTGGGGCGGCCCGTTGCTTCGCGGAAGGACTCACCTGGGAGCGCACCGCGGCGGAGACCGAGGCACACCTCGCCGAGATCGTCGGCGCCTCGGCCCGCCCTTGATTGCGGAAGGAGAACCCATGCAGACCACCATCAGTGCCCGCCACTGCGAGATCCCGGGGACGCTGCGAGAGCGAGCCGCGGCGGTCCTGGATCGGCTGGGCACCGTCGCGCCCCGCCCGATCGAATCGACCGTGGTGTTCGATAGCGAGGCCAACCGCCCCTCGGCCGAGCTGCGGCTTCACCTTGCGCACGGGGAGATACTGATCGCGCGAGGCGAGGGAGAGGACCATCGCAGCGCGTTGGATCAGGCCGAGGCCAAGCTGCGACGCCAGCTGGTCAAGGCGGCCGTCCGGCCCCGGCGGACCCGAGCGTCCCAACCCAAGTCACGCTGATGCTCCGCCTTCGCGACTTTCTTTCCCGCCGGGGCGACCCGCTTCAACTCGAGGCGCTCACCGGTGACCTGGGACTGGACCGGCAGATCCCCGAGGCGGAGGTCGCCGGTCCCGGACTGGCCCTGGCCGGCTACACCGAGCGCTTTGCGCCGAACCGACTCCATGTGTTCGGTGAAACCGAGATTACCTACCTCCAGTCGCTCGAGCCAGATCGGCGGCGGGCGTCGCTGGTGACGTTTTTCGGCTTCGATCTGCCGTGCATCTTCGTGACGAAGGGGCAGGAAGTACCGGCAGAGATGCTGGCACTGGCGCGCGAGCGCGGGGTGCCGGTGCTGCGCAGCAAGCTCAAGACCGCGGAGTTCTACCGGCGCATCAAACCGGTGGTGGAGGAGGCCTTCGCCCCCCGGACCACCCTCCACGGCTCCCTGGCCGACGTCTACGGCGTCGGGTTGCTGTTCGTCGGGCGGTCCGGAATCGGCAAGAGCGAATGCGTCCTCGACCTGGTCGAGCGCGGCCACCGCCTCGTGGCCGACGACGTGGTTCAGGTGACCCGCCGGGGCAACGACGTGTTGATCGGGCGGGGACACGAGCTGGCCGCGCACCACATGGAAATTCGCGGCATCGGCCTCATCGACATTCCCGCGCTGTTCGGCGTACGGGCGGTCCGGCAGCAGAAACGCATCGAGGTGGTGGTACAATTGGAGGACTGGGAGAACGCCAAGGATGTGGACCGGACCGGGCTGGCCCAGGAGGAAACCCTGATCCTCGAGGTGGCCCTCCCCCGGGTGGTGGTTCCGCTCAATCCCGGGAAGAACATCACCGTGATCTCGGAAGTCGTCGCCATGATGCACCTGCTGCGCTACTCGGGAGTGGACGTGGCGGCGGCGTTCAATCAGCGGCTCATCAAGCGGATGAAAGAGCAGCGCGGGGTGCGCGAATATCTCCAGGAGGACTATGAGTGAGCCGCTCCGTGGAGTGGTCGTGTGTCACGGGAAGCTGGCGGGAGCCCTGGTCGAGGCGGCGCAGCAGATCAGCGGGGTGAAAGGTGCGCTGGTCGCGGTATCGAACAGCGGATGCGATCGGGCGACCCTGGGCGACCGGGTCAGCGAGGCCGTGGGTGCCGGCTCGGCCGTGGTGTTCGTGGACCTGGCCAGCGGGTCGTGCTGGTTCGCGGCGCTCAACCTCCTCCGCCAAGCGGACGGCGTCAAGGTCGTCACCGGCGTCAACCTGGCCATGTTGGTGGACTTCGTCTTCCACCGCTCGCTCACCGCCGCCGCGGCCGCCGAGCGGGCCGCCACCGCCGGCGGCAAGGCCATTCGGATTTCCTGATGGCGATCGTGCTGTGCCGGATAGACGACCGCCTCATCCACGGGCAAGTCGTGATCGGGTGGGGCCGACCGTTGGGAGTGGATCTGATCTGGCTGGTGGACGATGCGGTCGCCGGCAGCGAGTGGGAACAGGACCTCTATCGAATGGCGGTGCCCCCGGAAATCGAGGTGCATTTCGTGACGGTAGCGGTGGCGGCGTCCCAGCTCGGCGAGTGGAGCGACAGTGATCGGCGGGGAATGCTGCTCACGGGTGATGTCGGCACCATGGCCGCGCTCCACACCGCGTCCCCGGTCGCGGTTCACCGGATAAATCTCGGGGGGATCCACCATCGCCCGGGCCGCCGGGAGCGGCTTCCGTATGTGTACTTGTCCGACGATGAGATTGGGGTACTCCTGGAACTGGAGAAGGCGGGAGCCGACGTCTCTGCCCGGGACCTGCCGACCACTCCCCCCGTGGCCCTCAAGGCATTGACATGAGCGAGCTCCCCATCCACGTGGCGGCGTTGCTGGTCACCTGGGGGCTCTTGGTCGGGCTCGATCTGGTCAGTGTGCCCCAGGCGATGATCTCTCGCCCGCTCGTGGCCGGCCCCGTGGCGGGGTGGCTGGTCGGCGATGTCGAGGCCGGGGTGCGGCTGGGGGTTCTGTTTGAGCTCTTCGCCTTGGACGTGCTGCCCATTGGCGCGGTGCGCTATCCCGACTACGGTCCAGCCACTGTCGTCGCCACCGCGCTTGCGGCCGGCGCCCCGTGGGAGCTCGGGCTCGGTCTCAGCGGGGCGGTGGGCATCGGCATCGCCGTGCTCGGCGGATGGAGCCTCCAGCAGGTGCGGCGCTGGAATGCCCGAGCCATTCAGCTTCGCGCCGCATCACTGGCGGCGGGGGAGAGCGTCGCCATCCGGTGGCTCCAATACGGGGGTCTCCTTCGTGACGCCGCCCGCTCGGCTCTCCTGACCATGCTGGGGCTCGTCCTCGCGGGGGTGGTAGCCCGGTGGGTCCATCTGGACCGCGCGACGGCGGTTGGCCTGACGTTAGTACTGATCGGCTCCGGACTGGCCGCCGGCGGAAGCGGTGCCGCGCGCAGCGCAGGCAAAGGGACCCGCCTAAAGTGGCTGGGGGCGGGACTCGCCGTCGGGATCGTGCTCGCGGGTTTGCTATGACCCGGCAGTGGCGCGCGCTGCTTCGCTTGTATGCCATTCAAGGCACCTGGAACTACGAGCGAATGCTCGGCGTCGGAATGGGCTATGCGGCGGAGCCGCTCCTCGAAGATCTCAAGTCGGTGGACCCCGTTCGTCACAGTGAGGCGGTCGCCCGGTCAACCGAGTTCTTCAACTGTCACCCGAATCTGGCCGGCCTGGCTCTCGGGGCCACGGTTCGGGCCGAGTATGACGGTGTTCCGGGCCCTCAAGTGGCCAGGTTGCGGACTGCGCTCTGCAGTCCTCTCGGGGCGCTGGGTGATCAATTGTTTTGGGCGGGCTTCGTGCCCGCGCTCGCCGGGTCCGCCCTGATCGGGATCGTTCTCGGGGCGCCGGGGTGGGCGCTTCTCGCATTCGTGGTGCTGTACAACGCGATTCGCCTCGGCACCGGGATCTGGGCCCTTCACACCGGCACCAACGCCGGGATGGGGATCGGGGCGGCGATCGGCGCCTCGTGGCTTCCTCGGGCCGCGGCTCACGTGGGCCCGTTCGCCGGTTTCATCGTCGGGGCGGCGGTGCCGATGGTTGCCCGGTGGTACCTTGAGGGATTCGGAAGGGCGGGCGCGGCGGGAGCGTTGGCGGTCGCGCTGGTCGGTGCCGCCGTGGGCCGGTGGTTCGGACCCTCGCTCAGCGCCGTCAGGTTCGCGGTGCTTGCCATCGGGCTCCTCGGCTTCTTCCGCTGGGTGGGTCTGTGATCGAGCGGGTGGCCACCATCGTGAACCCGGATGGCATCCACGCTCGCCCGGCGGCGAAGATCGTCCGGCTGGCCAATAGCTTCACCGCCGATATCGAAATCGCCAAGGACGAGGTGGGGGTCAACGGGAAGAGCATTATGGGCGTGATGATGCTTGCCGCCGAGTGTGGCAGCTCGATCACCATCCGCGCCACTGGGCCCGACGCCGGGCAGGCGGTTGACGCCCTCGCCGAGCTGGTGGCGGGCGGATTCGGGGAGACCTGATCATGTCGCGCACGCTGCACGGGATCGGAGTATCGCCGGGGGTTTCCTGCGCGCCAGCTTTGATCATGCGCTGGGATCTTCCCGACGTGCCCGACCGGACCGTCCGACCGGATCAGGTGGAGAGCGAGGTGCGCCGGCTGCGCGAGGCGGTGGCGCACGTGGTGGGGCATCTGCGGGATCTGGGTGAGCGGGTGCTTCAGCGCGCGGGCCCCGAGGAGTCGCGCATTTTCGACGCCCAGATCCTCATGGCCCAGGATGGGGATTTCCTGGCGTCAGTGGAGACCCTCATCCGGAACAACCAGCTCAGCGCCGAGACGGCGTACGAGTTCAAGGCGCTGGAACTCCGCAACCTCTGGTCGGGCGCCGCCCGTTTGCGGGAACGGCTGGCCGACCTGAATGCCATACAACTGCGGATGATCAGCCGGCTCATGGGTCAGGCCGGGACCGAGCTGTGGTCGGTTCCCGCCGACGAGCAGGTGATCGTGGTCGCCCATGAGCTTTCCCCCGGGCTCACCGTGCAACTCGACCGGGAGCACGTCGTGGGCCTGGTGAGCGAGGAAGGAACCCGCACCGCCCACGCCGCCATCCTGGCGCACTCCCTTGGTATACCCGCGGTGATGGGCGTGGCGGGCGCGCTGGCGCAGATTCCGGACGGCACGACGCTCCTGCTCGACGGCCAGAGCGGCACCATTGTCCTCGAGCCCACGCCGCACGAGTTGGAAGAGGCCAAGACCCAGGTCAGCCGACGCCACCGGCTGGAGCTGCAGCTGGAATCGGTGGTCGAAGAGCCGGCGGTTACCCCGTCCGGCCGATCCATTCTCCTCATGGGGAATGTCGATCTCCCGGAGGAGATCGAGCCCGCCATCCGACTCGGGGCAAGGGGCGTCGGCCTGTTGCGTACCGAGTTCCTGTTGACCGGCCGGGCCAGCCTCCCCACGGAGAATGAGCAGGCCGAGTACTTCCGCCGGGTCGCGCTCGCGTTCAAGAACGAGACGGTCATTATCAGGTCCTATGACCTGGGCGGCGACAAGTTTCCGGTGAGCTTCCAGGCGCCGGCGGAGGCCAACCCCTTCCTCGGGTGGCGCTCCATCCGGGTCTGTCTGGACGAGCCCGCAGTCTTCCGACCTCAGGTGCGCGCCGTGCTCCGGGCGGCCTTGGGGCGGGACGTCCAACTCATGCTGCCGCTGGTAACCCAGGTGGAGGAGGTGGAGCAGGCCCGGGAGATCATGCTGGAGGAGGCGGCCGCGCTCCACCGGGCGGGCATCCCCGCCGCGGCATCGGTCCCCGTCGGAGTCATGGTGGAAACCCCGGCCGCGGTCGTGATGGCCGACCGGTTGGCCGAGGTGAGCGCCTTCCTCAGCGTCGGCACCAACGATCTGACCCAGTACACCATGGCGGTCGACCGGGGGAACGCCCGCCTCGCCAATCGATTCATCCCCCATCACCCCGCCATCGTGCGCCAGCTCCAGCGCGTGGTGCAGGTCGGGCGGGCGGCCGGCCGACCGGTGAGTGTCTGCGGCGAGATGGCCTCCGAGGCACTGAGCGTCGTGCTGCTGGTGGGCCTGGGGTACGATCGGCTGAGCGTGTCGCCGCCGGCCCTTCCATTGGTGAAATGGGTCGTCCGGACCGTTCCGGAGGAGGCCGCCCGGGAGGCCGCCCGGGCGGCACTGGATGCGGCCACGGCCGACCAGGTCGCGCAGGCGCTGCGGAAGGCCGTGAGTGGGTTCATGGATGTTCGCCTCCTCGACCCTCATTCGGCGTTGCCGGGCCGGGGTCGGGTGGCTACTTTGCCCCCCGTCTAGACCGGAACCTCTCCAACCACGGATTCCCGGACCATGGCCGCTTCTTTGCGACACGTTTTCACCTCCGAGTCGGTGACGGAAGGCCACCCCGACAAGGTGGCCGATCAGATCTCCGATGCGGTGCTCGACGCCATTTTGGCGCGCGACCCCGCGGGGCGGGTGGCGTGTGAGACGCTGGTCACGACGGGCATGGCTGTGGTCGCCGGCGAGATCACCACCAGCACCTACGTGCACATTCCCGATCTGGTCCGGCGGACCGTCGAGAGCATCGGCTACACCGATGCCTCATTCGGGTTCGACGGGCGCACCTGCGCGGTCCTGACCTCTATCGACCGCCAGTCCTCCGACATCGCGCGGGGCGTGGACCGGACGGAGGCCAAGGAGCAAGGGGCTGGGGATCAGGGCATGATGTTCGGCTACGCCACCAGCGAGACTAGGGAACGGATGCCGCTGCCGATCATGCTCGCCCACCGGATCACGGAGCGACTGGCGGCGGTCCGGAAGGGGCTCAACGGCCACCGCCGGATCGAATGGCTCAGGCCCGACGGGAAATCGCAGGTGTCGGTCGAGTATGAGAACGAGCGCCCGGTGGCGGTACGGACGGTGGTCGTTTCGACTCAACACGCGGAGCGGCACGGGTCGCGGCAGCTCTCCCAGGCCACCATCCGAGAAGCGATGATCGAAGAGGTCATCAGGCCAGTGCTGGAAACCGCGGGTGTCGACTCCGGTCGGACCAAGTTCCTGGTGAACCCCACCGGCCGCTTCGTCATCGGCGGTCCCCACGGCGACGCCGGCCTCACCGGCCGGAAGATCATCGTCGATACCTATGGCGGCATGGCCCGGCACGGAGGAGGGGCATTCAGCGGGAAGGACCCGTCGAAGGTCGATCGGTCGGCGACCTATGCCGCCCGGTGGGTGGCCAAGAACATCGTCGAGGCGAAGCTGGCCCGGCGATGTGAGGTGCAGCTGGCGTACGCCATTGGGGTGGCCCGCCCGGTGTCCATCATGGTGCAGACCTACGGCACCGGAGTACGTCCCGACGGCGTGCTGGAGAAGATCGTCGACGAGGTGTTCGATCTGACGCCTCGCGGTATCATTGACGTCCTGAAGTTGAAGCGGCCAATTTACACCCCGACCGCAAGTTACGGGCACTTCGGCCGTAAACCGGTAAGCGGCGAGTACCGGACGGAGAAGAAGAGCGTGAAGGTCGACTTTTTCACCTGGGAGCGAACCGACCGCGTGAAGGACCTGCTGTCGGCCGCCCGTTGAGGAGCGCATGAGCGTGCAGACCACCATCACAGCCCACCACATCAAGGACCTCTCGCTCGCCGACGAGGGCAAGCGCCGCACCGAGTGGGCCGAGCGCTCCATGCCGGTGCTCCGGCAGATCCGGGCACGATTCGCCCGGGAGCAGCCGCTTCGGGGGCTCAAGCTCTCGGCCTGCTTGCACGTGACCACCGAGACCGCCAATCTGATGATCACCCTCCGGGCGGCGGGCGCCGACATCGCCCTCTGTGCCTCCAATCCGCTGTCCACCCAGGACGACGTCGCGGCGCACCTGGTGCGGGATCACCGGGTGCACGTCTATGCTATCAAAGGCGAGGATCACGAAACCTATTACAGCCATATTGCCCAGGCCCTCGCGTTCGGTCCCGATATGACACAGGACGACGGGGCCGATCTCGTGGGCTCACTCCACATGATCGCGCTCAATCGCCTGGATGATCTGGCTCCCCCCATCCGGCAATGGGTGGAGGGCCTGTCTCAGGCCGAGCGGAAGGCCCTGGTGGCTGCCGTGAAAGGCTCGACCGAGGAGACCACCACGGGTGTCATTCGGCTCAAGGCCATGGCCAAAGAGGGCGTCCTGCAGTTCCCGATCGTCGCGGTCAACGATTCCGACACCAAGCACATGTTCGACAACCGGTATGGCACGGGCCAGTCGACGCTCGACGGCATCGTTCGGGCGACCAATCTCCTGCTGGCGGGGAGCACGGTGGTGGTGGCGGGGTACGGCTGGTGCGGACGTGGCGTCGCCAGTCGGGCGCGCGGCGCCGGCGCCCACGTGATCGTTACGGAGGTCGATCCCCTTCCGGCGCTGGAGGCGCGGATGGACGGTTTCCAGGTGATGCCCATGGCGGAGGCGGCTCCGGTGGGGGACCTCTTCGTGACCCTCACGGGCAATATTCACGTCATCCGCCCCGAGCACTTCACCGCCATGAAAGACGGCGCGATCGTGGCGAACTCCGGCCACTTCAACGTCGAGCTTGACCTCGAGGGCCTGGCCCGGATAGCGTCCGATAGGCGCGAGGTGAGGGCCATGGTGGAGGAGTTCGTGGTCAAGGGTCGGCGGATCATGGTCCTGGGTGAGGGCCGCCTGATCAACCTGGCCGCCGCGGAAGGGCATCCCGCCAGCGTCATGGATATGTCTTTCGCCAACCAGGCGTTGGCCGCCGAAGTCCTGGCCCAGGCGGGGGGAACCATGGCCAAGACGGTGCATCGCCTCCCGGCGTCGATCGACCAGGAGATCGCCAGGCTGAAACTGCAGAGTATGGGTATCAACATCGACACGCTCACGGCCGAGCAGGTCGCCTACCTGGCGAGCTGGGACGCCGGCACCTGAGATCATGATTGAGGTCACGGTGGCGCACCTGGGCCTCGACCGGACGACCAACACGCCGGTCGTCATTCTTCGAGAGAAGGACGGCACCCGGGTGCTCCCCATCTGGATCGGCCCCGCCGAGGCGAGCGCGATCGCGATGGAGCTCCAGGGGGTCAAGGCGCAACGGCCCCTCACCCACGATTTGATGAAGCAGCTGCTGGTTGGACTCGGAGGGGATCTCCGGAGAGTGGTGATCAGCTCCGTCAAGGAAAACACCTATTTCGCGGAACTCATGATCCGGCGGGAGGATCACGTCTTCCAGGTCGACGCCCGGCCGTCGGACAGCATCGCCCTCGCCCTTCGGATGCGCGCTCCCATTTTCACCAGCGACCAGCTCCTGGACCAGGCCGGCATGGAGGCCGACCAGCCGAGCCCCGATCCATCGCTGGAGGCCAGCAAGCTCAAGGAATACCTCGAGCGGATGGACCCTCAGGATTTCGGGAAGTTCAATCCCTAAGTGACCATCCGTTCCGTCCTCTCCGTCCTCTCCGTCCTCTCCGTCCTCTCTGTCCGTTCCGTCCTCTCCGCCCTCTCCGTCCTCGCTGTTTCCCCCGCGTCTCTTCCCAGCCAAACGACGGTTCACGCCGCCGGCAGGGTGTACCTGCCGCGCGGTCTCGATACCGTAGTGGTGCCGGGCGTCCGGATCCTGCTGCACCGCATCGGGCGCGGCGAACAGGGGCCGATCGATTCGACCGTGGCGGGCGGGGCGGGGCACTTCGACTTTCGCTTTCCTCCCGATACGACGGCGGTCTTCCTCCTGAGCGCTCGCTACGGCGGGATCGAATATTTTTCGACCCCGGTGCACACCAATCCCCAGCGGCCCGACACCGCGGTCGCCCTCCTGGTGTACGACACGTCCAGCACCGCACCCATCGGCGTCGAGGCCCGGCATGTGGTGGTGCCCATGCCGGGACCCGACGGCTCGCGCGCCGTGCTGGAGCTGGTCGTGCTGCGGAACTCGGGCGCGCTGACCCGGGTGTCCGCCGGCCCGACGCATCCGTCCTGGTGGGCACCGCTGCCAGGGGGGTCGGTCGGCCTGGAAGCGGTGGAGGGCGACATTTCGCCGGATGCCGTCGCCCGGCGAGGCGACTCGATCGTGGTGCGGGCCCCGATCGCGCCGGGCGAGAAGCAGATATCCTTCCAGTATCTCATTCCGGGGGATCGCTCCAGCATCGACATCCCGCCGTTCGGCGTCGGCGCCCCGGTAAACCTGCTGATCGAGGAGCCGTCGGTAATCGTCTCGGGCGATGATCTGGCCGTCCGCGACAGCCAGCGCATCGAGGGCCGGACTTTCCGCCGGTTCTCCGGAGCGGTCGCCGAGGGCGGATTCATTCGAGTGACCCTCCCCCATCCGCGTGCCACCGGACGATGGGTTCTCCTTGGCTTGGTCCTGCTCTTGGCGCTCGCGCTGGCCGGGGCGTCGTGGCGGATGTGGCATGCGCATCAGCCGGTTCGCGACCATACCGCCGCCCTCCTCGATGCCATCGCCGTTTTGGACGCACGCTATGGCGCACGCCAGGGCGACACCTCCCCCGAGGAGTGGGATCGATACCGGCAGGAGCGGGCCAGGCTCAAGGCTGCACTGGAACGGTCCCTTGCGGCCGGCGGCCCCTTGCCGTAGTGTTGAGCGTCGAACAATCGAAGTTTCGCGAACAGGGGATGCTCGGAAGCCGGTGTGAATCCGGCGCGGCCCCGCCACTGTAACGGGCAGGACAGCTCCGCTCACGACGCCACTGGGAAACCGGGAAGGCGAGCGGAGGCCCGAAGCCAGGAGACCTCTCCGTTCGTGCCACCTCTAACGCCCTCGGGGGAGGGTTGGTGGCGCGCTCGATGGCCTCCCGCTGTCGCCCACGCCCATCTCTCCTGCCCGGGGAGATGGGCGGATTTATTCGGGGAAGAGTGGTGTGCCGGTGGGCGGTCGTGTGCGCCGGGATCGTGGCCTCGGGGTGCGGCCTGGGTACGCCCCCCCCTGGCACGACCCGGATCGTTGACGACGCGGGAGACACCGTCCTGGTCCACCTGCCGGCCGGGCGGGTCGTCTCGCTCATTCCGGCATCCACGGAGCTGCTCTTCGCCATCGGCGCCGGCCCGTCGGTAGTCGGCCGCACCGCGTGGTGCGACTTTCCCGCCGCCGTGGTAGAGGTGCCGAACCTCGGGGACGGCATCAATCCCAATCTGGAAGCCATCCTCGGCGCCCATCCCGATCTCGTCCTCCTGTACAACTCCGCTCAGAACGCCGTCGCCGCGTCCCGCCTGGAGGCGGTGGGAATTCCGGCCCTGAGGCTCAACCTCGACGCACTGGGTGACGTCGCGCGAATCGCACGGCTCCTCGGCCGCGTGACCGGCCACACCCGGGAGGCTGATTCGGTCGTCGCGGTGTACGATACGGCGCTCGCTGCCGCAACCGTGGTCGGGTCGAGCCGACGGCCCAAGGTGCTCCTCCTGGTCTGGGACCAGCCCCTGATGACCATCGGGACGGGGAGTTTCCTGAGTGAGCTGGTCGAGCGGGCCGGTGGGGCGAACCTGTTCGGAGATCTCCAGTCCAGCTCGGCGGTGGTGAGCCTGGAGGCGGTCTCGACCCGCGATCCGGACGTGATCCTGGTTCCCAGCGATGGGTCGCCCTCCTTTCCGCAGCGACCGGAGTGGCGGGCGGTCCGTGCCGTCCGGACCCGCCGGGTGCTCACCTTGCACGGGTCCCAGTTCAGCCGGCCCACTCCTCGCGCCCCGGCGGCGATCCGCGAGCTGGCCCAGCGACTCGGGGGGGGCCTCAGGTGAGACTCGTTGGACCGCTGGCCCTACTCACCGCGATGGTGGCGTGTCTCACCCTCGGCCTCGTCGCGGGCTCTGTTCCGGTGTCGATTCGAGATGTGTGGTCCGGCCTGTGGGATTCGAGTTCCGCCGCCGCGCCGATCGTCCGTGAGCTCCGCGCGCCCCGGGTGGTCCTGGCTTTCCTGGTCGGCGGCAGCCTGGGCGTGTGCGGGGCGGCGCTCCAGGCGATGATCGGCAATCCCCTGGCCGAGCCGTACCTCCTGGGATTGAGCGGCGGCGCCGGACTAGGAGCCGTCAGTGCGATCGCCGCCCGCCTGGCGGGGCCCTGGGCGGTACCGGTGGCTGCCTTCGTCGGTGCGCTCGTCGCCGTGGCCTTGGTCTACCGGCTCAGCGTCGTCGCCGGGCGGCGCCTCGATCCGGCTGTCCTGCTGCTCTCCGGGGTCGTCGTGGGCTCCTTCGCCACCGCCCTTGTCAGCGCCATCATGGCGGTGTCGGATGCCTCCGGCGTCCGCAGCGCGTTCCTCTGGCTGCTCGGCGGCTTCGGCACGACCTCCTGGCGCTCGGTCGGCATTTTCGCGTCTTACGGCATCGTTCCGCTCGGGTTCATCGGGTGGAATGCACGTGGTCTCGACCTGATCGCGCTGGGAGAGGAGCCGGCCTCCCACCTGGGGCAGGACGTGGAGCGGACCCGGAAGGTGGTCTACCTCTGCACCGCGCTCCTGACCGCCGCCAGCGTAGCCGTGTGCGGGATCATCGGGTTCGTGGGCCTGGTGGTGCCTCATGCCGTGCGCCTGATCGTCCGGCCGTTGCACCGGGTTCTGCTTCCGGTCGTGTTCCTGGTGGGTGGATGCTTTCTGGTCCTCTCGGACGTGATCGCCCGAACGGTCGTTCGTCCGCTCGAGCTCCCGGTGGGCGTGGTCACCGCACTGGTCGGGGTCCCTCTCTTCGCGGTATTGCTCCGAAGGACCCTCCGGTGATTCTGCGCGCGCTGGAGGTCACCGTGCGCTACCCGCGCAGCGGGGCGGACGCTCTCTCTGCGGTCAGCTTCGGGGTCGGTGCCAACCAGCTGGTCGCGGTGGTGGGCCCCAACGGCAGCGGAAAGACCACGCTGGTGCGGGCGCTCGCCGGGCTGCTTCGGATCGAGCGCGGGTCGGTGACGGTGCACGGCCGGCCAGTGCACTCGTGGCCCAGGCGCGCGCTCGCCCGGACGTTGGCCGTCGTCCCCCAGCGGGAGGAGACGCTCTTCCCACTTCGGGTGGAGGAGACCGTGATGTTCGGTCGCTACGCCAGACTGGATCCGCTCGCGCCGCCGAGCCCCGCCGATCGGGAAGCGGTTCGAGCCGCGCTTCAGCGGTGCGATGTGGCCGACCTGGCGCACCGCCCGGTCGACACCCTGTCGGGCGGTGAATGGCAACGGGTTCGGATCGCGCGGGGGCTCGCCCAGGAGCCGCGCGTGTTGGTGCTCGATGAGCCGACAGCCTCGCTGGATGTGCGGCACGAAATGGAGCTCTTCGAATTGGTCCGGCGGTTGGTGGACGACGGCCTGGCCAGCCTGGTGATCACTCACCACCTGAATCTTGCCGCCCGCTTCGCCGATCGGGTCGTGCTCCTGGACCAGGGCCGGATTGTCGCCCAGGGGACGCCACGCGACGTGTTCACCGACCAGGCCATCAGCGGCGTATTCCAGTGGCCGGTGGCCGTCACCACCTGGTGTGACGGGTCGCCCCAAGTCGTTCCGCTCCGGACTGGAGAAGTGCGGGGATGAGGATCCGGCGTTCCCTTGTCGGGGGGGTACTCCTCCTCGGCGCTGCGGCGGCGGCATGGGCGCAGGCCCCTTCGCGGGTGACCGGACGGGTAATCGACGCGGCCACCCAGGCGCCGGTGGCCATGGCGGACGTCGTTCTCGGTGACCGGCGCACCGGCACCAGGGAAAACGGGGAGTTCGTGCTCGGAGCCATCCCCCCCGGCCGCTACGTTCTCCACGTCCGGCGACTCGGATACGGCCCGTGGCGGAGCGTCGTGGAAGTGGTGCCAGGCCTCGATCGGAGCGTCGTGGTGGAGCTCGAGCCGCTCGCGGTCCGGCTCGACAGCATCTCGGTCGTGGCCGCCCCCGGTGGGATCACCATTTCCGGCGAGGATCTCGCACGGAGGGGAGGCGATCTCGGCCGATCGCTGGATGGATGGGAGGGTGTGGTAATGCGCCGGGCTGCCGGGACCACCGCCTCCCCCCAGCTCCGTGGCGGTGGTCCGGACGAGGTGCTGGTGGTAGTGGATGGCTTCACGGTCAACGATCCGCTGACCGGGCGAGCCGATCTGAGCCGGATTCCGAGCCGTGATGTCGCCCAGGTAACCCTCCTCCCGGGCGCCCAGGCAGTCCGCGCCGGGGCCCGCGCGATCGCCGGCGTCATCCTGGTGGAAACCCGGCATCTGACCCGACCCGAAGGCGCCACCTGGGTGTCGAGCTACGGGGCTCGCGGGCTGCGAGTGGGGGCCGGTACCGGTGGCCTCAGCGTCACCGCGTCCACCAGTAGGGACGCCGACGGGTTCCCCTATTCGGTGCCTGAGGTGCGTGGAGGGGGCGAGGCGCTCCGCCTCAATGCCGGAGGTACCCGGTCCACTGTGGCGGCGAGATGGGAGGGGCCGGTGGAGATCATCCTCCGGGGGACTCAAACTCGGCAGGGTCTGCCGGGCACGACCACCAATCCCACGCCTGTGGCACGAGGGGACGACAAGACCGTGTTCCTGGGGATTCACCGGACCGGCGGGATCCACGGCAGCGCTTCCCTGCAGTGGCTGGAGACTCGGGCGGCCGACGCGGCGCCCCCTACGGGGACGCCGTATGACAACTATAGCAACGGCATCGGGGCTCGAGCCGAGACGGGCTACCGAGCTCCGATGGAGCTCCGCGGCTGGAGCGGAGAGGCCGGCCTCGCGGTGGAAGGTCGAGGCGACCGGTTTGCCGGCGACGGGGTACGCTCCGGAGCATCCTTCAGTCAGGCCGCCTTGCGCGCCGATGTCGCGCTCCATCGCGGGTCCGAAACGATCTGGACCGTCGCCCCGGCCGCCCGGCTGGATTATTGGACCGGCGTGTCCCGCCCGCTGGCGAGCGTCCGGGTGGATGCCGGATGGCAGCGGGGTCCCCTTGCGCTCAACGCGTCCCTCGGGAGCGCGGTGACGCCTCCCGCCCTCGCCGATCTCCTCTTTCGCGAAGGCGTTGGGGTGAAGCTCAATCCGGACCTGCGACCCGAGCGAGTGCGATGGGAGCTGGAGGTGGGCGCCCGGCGCGAGCTGGGGAATCGTGGCTCGCTGTCGGCCCGCCTGTTCTACGGACGAGTCGGCGACATGATCGTGTGGGCCCCGGACTTCAGGTTCATCTGGAGCCCCCGGAATTTCGACGTGCGCCGGCGGGGCGGGGAGGTGAGCGTCGCGCTCCGGCCGGGCCGGACGGTCCGGGCGGACGCCACCGCCACCTACAGCGCGGTGACCTATGACTTCGCCGGGGGGGCGCAGGTGCAGTACCGCCCACGCGTCACCTACGCGGCGGCGCTGAGCTGGTCGCCGGCGGCCTGGTCCGCCGATGTACGTTGGCGCCATCTCGGCGCCCGGTTCCCCAACGCCGCCGGCACCAACTCCCGTCCGCCGATCTCGCAGGTCGATCTCGGTGTCGAGCGAACGGTGGGAGCGCTCCTGGGCATCAGGATGGAGATCCACGACCTCACCGACAGCAGAGCTGAATTCATCGCCGGGTATCCCACACCGGGCCGTTCCTTTTCCGCCACCCTCAACTTTCAACTTCCATGAGACTCGCACGCCCCACTTTCCTGCTCGCCGCCGGCTTGGCCGTCCTCCTCTCGTCGGGATGCGCGGACACCAACGCGCCGCTGCCGGAACCCACCGAGGTCCTCCTGGTCGTGAATAGCACGGCCAACACCTTGAGCATCGTACCGGTGGACGCGCCCGCATCCGCCCGGCAGGTGGAGCTGGGCGGAACCACCCCGACGCCGGTGGGCGTGTCGGCACGGGCGGACATCGCGCTGGTGCCCCTCGGACTGGATAACGCCGTGGCGGTGGTGGACCTGCGTTCGGCGACGGTGCTGCGCCGGATCCCGTTGCCGGCCAACTCAGGGGCCACCGGATCGGCGATCGTGGATGACTCGATCGCATACGTGGCTAATCCCAACATCAACAGCGTGTCGCGGGTGAACTACCTCACCGGTGTCGCCGCGGAGGTCCCTGTCGGGCGGTTCCCCGATGGGATCGTCTTTACCAGGGGCCGGGTGTTCGTCCTCAACGGCAATCTCGACGCGTCCTTCCAGCCCGCTGGTCCGAGCTGGATCTCGGTGATCGATCCAGTCACCAATGCCCTGGTGACGGGCATGGATTCGATTCCGCTGAGCGGCCCAGGGAACGCCGGGTTCGCGACTGTGGGGCCGGATGGGCTGCTGTACGTCATGAACACTGGAAGCTTTTTCCAGGGGGAGGGCCGCCTGTCGGTGGTCGATCCGGTGGCCCACGCGGAGATCGCGAGCTTCGCGGGATTGGGAACCGGCCCCGGCAACGTCGCGGCCGACGAGCAATCGAAGATCTACATCAGCTCCTTCGCCGAGGGCCTGATGGTGTTCGACACCGACAGTAACGCGGTCGTGCGGGGGGCGGGGGAAGGGGTGCCGATCCCCTCCAATTCGGCGGTGGCGGTCGACACGCAAGGCCGAGTCTACGCCATCGAGTCGGGCCCCTGTCAGGGAGGGCAGCCGGGGATCGCCCATGTCCTCAGCGCCGAGCTGGCCCCGATCGGCACCATAACCCTGGGCGAATGTCCCGCCGGCGCGGCCGTCGTCCGGGTACCCCCGGAGTGACGGGGAGCACAACCGGCCGGGCCCGATGCATCGGCAGGAGCGGCCAATGAGAATCGTTTCGCTACTCCCCAGCGCGACCGAGATCATCTGCGCACTGGGCCTGGAAGATCAGTTGGTGGGGGTTACCCACGAGTGTGATTTCCCGGCGTCCGTCCGGCAACTGCCGAAAGTCACGCACACCCTCATCCCGGCGGAAGCACCCAGCGGAGAAATCGACCTCCTGGTCCGTAAGCGATTGCAGGCGGACCGGGCGTTGTACACCCTTGACCTACCGGTCCTGAAGGCCCTGCAGCCCGACCTGATCGTGACCCAAGCGCTCTGCGACGTCTGTGCGGTGGCCGAGACCGAAGTCCGGGCCGCTGCCTGTACGCTGCCCGGTAGCCCCCGGGTGATCAATCTCGAACCGGAGACCCTGTCGGCGGTCCTCGCCTCGATGCGCCAGGTGGCGTCATCGGCGGGCGTGGACCGGTACGCGGAGGAGGTCATCGCGGCGCTCACCGCCCGCGTCGAGGCGGTGGCCGCTCGCACGGCCAGCCTGCGTCACCGGCCTCACGTCTTACTGCTCGAGTGGCTGCAGCCGCCTTTTTCCTGCGGCCACTGGAGTCCGGAGTTGGTCCGGTTGGCCGGTGGCCTTGAGGGACTCGGCCGGGAGGGGCGCCCATCACGAACGCTGCACTGGGACGAAATCATGGCCTGGCAGCCGGAGGTCGTGGTCATCGCCTGCTGTGGGTTCAGCGTCGAGCGGACGTTGCACGATCTGCCGCCATTGGAGGCCGTTCCCGGGTGGCAGGATCTGCCCGCCGTACGCGCCGGCCGGGTGTACGTCACCGACGGATCGCACTACTTCAGCCGCCCGGGTCCCCGTCTGGTCGATAGTCTGGAGATCCTGGCGCACACCCTGCACCCCGAGCTGCATCCGCTGCCGAACGGGCTGCCCTGGCCCGTCCGCGTGAGCGCTGCCGGGGCCGGCCTGTCATCCACGGGGGTCTCCCGGTGACCGCGTGATGCCGCGCCGCGTGCTGCTCGCCTGGAGCTCCGGCAAGGACAGCGCCTGGACCCTGCATGTCCTCCGCCAACAGCCCGATCTGGAAGTGGTAGGTCTGCTGACCACCTTCAACCAGGCGGCGGGCCGAGTGGCCATGCACGCCGTCCGCCGCGAGCTGGTCGAGACGCAGGCGGCGGTGGCGGGACTTCCCCTGTGGCCTGTGCTCCTGCCGTGGCCTTGTTCCAACGCCGCGTATGAAGAGCTGATGGCGGTGGCAATCGCGCGTGCCCGGGCCGAAGGCATCACCCACCTCGCCTTCGGCGATCTGTTTCTGGAGGACGTGCGGGACTATCGCATCCGCCAGCTCTCCGGCACCGGGCTGGAGCCGCTGTTCCCCTTGTGGGGGTCGCCCGCAGACACGCCGGCCCTGGCCCGGCGGATGCTGGACGGAGGCCTGCGCGCCGTGCTGACGTGCCTGGACCCCGGGCGGTTACCGGAGGCATTCGTGGGGCGACCGTACGACTCGGCGTTGTTGGCCGATCTGCCGTCCGGTGTCGATCCATGCGGCGAGCGGGGAGAGTTCCATACCTTCTGCTTCGACGGTCCGATGTTCGCCTCGAGGATCGTCGCGCAGGTCGGCGAAACGGTGTCCCGAGATGGGTTCTGTTTTGCCGATCTGGTGCCAGGCGATGCGCAACTGACGGACCGCCGTCAGCCCGGGGCGATCGGTGATCACCGCTGATGGCCGATAGCTGTCAGCTGCTGGCCGTCGGTGGTAGCTTAGCAGCATGCCTCTCGTCAGCACACCGGCCATCGTCTTGTCGGCGCTCCGCTACAGTGAGACCTCCAAGATCGTGCGACTGGCCACCCGTGAGCATGGGGTTCAGAGCGCCATCGCCAAGGGCGCGCTGCGGCCTAAGAGCAGGTTTGGCGCATCCCTCCAGGTGTTGAGCGAGGGCCAGGCGCACATGCTGACGAAGGAGCATCGCGAGCTGCACCTCCTCACCGCCTTCGATCTGGCGCAGCTCCATGTCGGACTCGCGGATGATCTGCGTCGCTACGCGACCGCCACCGCGTTGGCGGAAATCATGCTTCGTTTCGCGGCTCCTGATCCACACCCGGAGAGCTTTGACCGGCTCCGAGACGGCATGGCACTTCTGGAGCAGGCCCGGTCCGAGGTGGTCGATGCGCTGGCGGTGCGAGTGCTCTGGGGTCTGGTGAGCGTGCTGGGCTTCGCGCCGTCCATGGATGCCTGCGCGCGGGATGGGGCACCGCTCTCCCTGAGGGGTCCGCTGCCGTTCAGCACCCAGGACGGCGGCGCGCTGTGTCCCGCCTGCGCGGTTCAGCAGGGGGCCACTCAGCTCCCCGCCCAGGCGCGGGCCGACCTCGTCGCGTTGCTGGCTCCGGCCGCCGACCTGCCCGCTCTCGATCGGAAACATTGCGCCGCGCACCGCCGACTCCTCGCCCGCTACATCCACCATCATCTCGGCGAGGAGTCCGATCTACCCGCGCTCGCCTTTTGGGTACGCCGCCAGTGGGAGACCGTGTGATCGTCGGAACCGCGGGGCACATCGACCACGGCAAGTCGGCGCTGGTGACCGCTCTTACCGGGCAACCGATGGACCGGCTGGCGGAGGAACGCCGCCGGGGAATCACGATCGACCTGAATTTCGCGCCCTTGCCGTTGGGGCCGAACCTGCTGGCGGGTGTCGTTGATGTACCGGGCCACGAGGATTTCGTTCGGACCATGGTGGCGGGGGCATCCGGCGTGGACGTCGCCCTCCTGGTCGTGGCGGCCGACGAAGGCCTGATGCCCCAAACCGAGGAGCATCTGGCGATCATCGAGCATCTCGGCGTTCCTATCGTGCTTCCGGTGATCACCAAGATCGATCTGGTCGAACCGGAATGGCTGGACCTGGTTCGGGGTGAAATCGATCGGCGGCTGGCCCGATCGCCGCTGGCGAGCGAGCCTCCCATTGCGGTGTCCGCCCGGACCGGCGAGGGGATCCACCAGCTGCGTGCCTGGCTCGCCGGCTGCGCCTCGCGGTTGGCCATCCGTTCCTCCGCCGACCTCTTCCGCTTGCCGATCGACCGGGCCTTCTCGGTCGCTGGAGTGGGGACGGTGGTGACCGGGACAACCTGGTCGGGTCAGATCACGGTGGGCGCCTCGGTCCGTCTTCTGCCCGATGGAGCGCAGGGGAGGGTCCGGTCCATCGAGATGCATGGCGCCAGGCGGGACCGGTGCGAGCCGGGCACCCGGACTGCCGTAGGCATCGCGGGTATCGATCGTGGAGCGGTCCGTCGGGGCATGGTGCTCGTATCGGAGGACGCGCCGTGGCTCGTTTCCCGGACCATCGACGTCGAGATCGGTCTCCAGGTGTCGGCTCCCCGGGCCCTCGCCACCCGGAGCCGTGTCCGGCTCCACCTGGGGACCGCCGAAGTAATGGCTCGCGTGTTTCCGTGTGAACCCATCGAGCCAGGTGATCGAGGCCTCGCCCGCCTCTCCCTCGAGGAACCGGTCGTGGCCCGGGGGGAAGATCGCTTCGTCCTCCGCAGCTACAGCCCCCTCACGACGATTGGGGGAGGGCGCATTCTCGACCCCCACCCCCCGCGCCGCAGAAGCATCTGGCCCGGTGGCCTGGCTCACCCCGACCCACACGCCCGGTTCCGGGCCCTGTTGCAACGGCGTCCGGATGGGGTGCCCGTGAGCGCTCTACCGGTTCTCCTCGGCGTGGCTCCCGCAGACGGGACCGCGGTGGCCAGGGCGGATCCCGAGGTCCGAATCGTGGGTGGTCTCGTGATTTCGAGCCAGGCAATCGAGGCGCTCCAGGCCAAAGCGGAGCGGACCATCGCCGAGTTTCACCAAGGGCAGCCGAGCAATCCGGGGATGCCGCTCGAGACCCTTCGGCGGGCGCTCCGCTCTCCGGAGGTCTTGGTCGAGGTGGTGCTGGGCGATCTCGGTCGAGCTGGCCGGGTTCGGATTGCCGATGGTGTCGCCTCCCTTTCCGGGTTTCGCCCCAGCGTGCAGGGAGGGGACGCCGAGATCGAACGGGTCGTCAGGATACTCGAGGAGGCTCATTTGAGTCCCCCGAGCCTGGAAGAGCTGGCTCGCCAAACCGGGCGGCCCGACGTCCACGCTATTCTCCGCCTGGCATCGGCCAGCCGGCGGGTCGAGGCGGTCACCCGAGAGCGATACTACGCCCGTTCAGCCCTCGACCAGTTTGTCCTGGTATTGCTGGAACTTGGCCAAGGACAGCCACTTGCTCCGGCTGCCCTGCGTGACCGGTTGGGCATCAGCCGGAAGTTTCTGATCCCGCTCCTGGAATGGGCGGATAGCCAGGGAATCACGGTGCGGGTGGGTGACAAACGTCGCCTTCGGAACGCTTGACACCCCGCCTCGACTTCCACCATCTTCCGCCAGCGATGCCGAATGAGTCTCGATCCAGCCCGGAGGTGCCCACCGTTCGACATCTTGTGTGAAGAGGAGCGCCCATGGTCCGCTTGGCGTGGCCGGGGTGGTGGCTCGGGCTTCTGGTGGGAGTTGCCTCCCCTGTTGCCGCGCAGGCGAACATCCCGCCTCCGCGCGTCGAGCTGAAGGAGAACTACCCCAATCCGTTTTTCCCGGCGACGACGATCCCGTTCGAGATAGCACCCGAAGTCTGCGGCAAGGGACATCAGCCGGTGGTGAGCTTGAAGATCTACAACGTCTTGGTACAGGTCGTGGCGATTCCTTCGCTGGCAAGTGGGTCAAACCGACCGGTGGACAGCCTCCGCCTCGGGTGCGGCGAACATCACGCGTACTGGGATGGCAGGTATCGGGACGGTCGCGGAGAAGTAACACCGGGGGTCTACTACTACCAGCTGACCGTCGATGGTGAGCGGTACACCCGGAAGATGATCGCGCAAAAGAAGGTGACCAGTCAGCAATGAGGGGAGGGGCGGCCCCAAGGCAGCCTCTCCCCTTGGTTCTCGGGCCAGGACCTGCCAGATCGGCAGAAAGTGGGGGTATGGCCCTTGCTCGTCCGGTGGCGGCTGGAAGCTACCGAGGACTGGATGCCAAGGGGTCACGATGATTCGACCGGAACGATTGACGATCAAGGCACAGGAGGCGTTCAGGGAGGCCGGTGAGGACGCTCGGCGCCGGGGCAATCCTGTGGTGAACGATGCCCATCTCCTCGCCGCGCTGTTGGCCCAGCCGGAGGGAGTGGTGCAGCCGCTGCTGCAGAAGGCCGGCCTCAACGTCACCGCCCTGAGCCAGGAGGCCGAACGCGATATCGCTCGGTTCCCCACCCAGGCGGGTGCCGGTGCTGAGCCTACGTTCAGCCGGGAGCTGCACCGGGTATTCGACCAGGCCGAGGCCGTGGCCCGGGAGTTGGGTGACGGCTACGTCTCCACCGAACACCTGCTGCTGGCCCTGGTGCAGGAGAAGGGGACGACGGCGCGGACACTGCTCGAGGCGCGGCAGGTTTCCGCCGATGACCTCCGGACCGCTCTCCAGGAGGTTCGCGGCGCGCATCGGGTCACCGATCAGTCGCCCGAGGAGAAGTACCAGGCGCTGGAGCGGTACACCCGGAACCTGACCGATATCGCGCGCAAGGGAAAGCTTGATCCTGTCATCGGCCGGGACGAGGAGGTCCGACGAGTCATGCAGGTGTTGTCCCGCCGGACCAAGAACAATCCGGTCCTGATCGGTGAGCCAGGCGTCGGCAAGACCGCCATCGTCGAAGGCCTGGCCCAGCGGATCGTGAACGGCGACGTGCCGGAATCGCTCCGCAACCGGGAGCTGGTCGCCCTCGACATCGGCCAGCTCCTGGCGGGGGCGAAATACCGGGGCGAATTTGAGGAGCGGCTCAAGTCGGTGGTCAAGGAGCTGACCGAGGCCCAGGGGAGGTACATTACCTTCATTGACGAGCTGCACACCATCGTCGGCGCCGGTGCGGCCGAAGGGGCAGTGGACGCCAGCAACATGCTCAAGCCACCGCTCGCGCGGGGCGAGTTGCACGTGATCGGCGCCACCACCCTCGACGAGTACCGCAAGCACGTCGAGAAGGACCCCGCGCTGGAGCGTCGCTTCCAGCCGGTGCTGGTGGGAGAGCCCAGCGTGGAGGATACCATCGCGATTCTTCGCGGCCTCAAGGAGAAGTACGAGGTGCACCACGGGGTGCGGATCACCGACAACGCCCTGGTGGCCGCGGCCACGCTGTCGGACCGCTACATCGGGGACCGCTTTCTTCCTGACAAGGCCATCGACCTCGTGGATGAGGCCGCCAGCCGCCTTCGGATCGAGATCGACAGCCTTCCGCAGGAGATCGACGAAGTCGAGCGGCGGATCGTCCAGCTCGAGATTCAGCGCCAGGCGCTGCTCAAGGAAAAGGACCGTGCCGGCAAGGAGCGGCGCGAGGCGGTCGAGCGGGAGATCGCGGAGCTACGCGAGCAGAGCGGGGGCATGAAGGCGCAGTGGCAGTCGGAGAAAAGCGCCATCGGCGGGATCCAGCATATCAAATCGGAGATCGACGCCCTGCGCGGCGAGGTTGACCAGGCCACCCGCCGGGGCGATCTACAGAAGGCCGCAGAGCTCCGCTATGGCCGGATTCCCGACCTGGAGCGCCGGTTGGACCAGGACCAGCGCCGCCTCCAGGAGGTGCAGGCCAAGGTCAAATACCTGAAGGAAGAGGTGGACGCGGAGGACATCGCCGAGATCGTCGCCAAGTGGACCGGCATTCCCGTCACCAAGATGCTGGAGAGCGAGCGGGAGCGGCTGACCCGGCTCGAGGCCGAGCTGGGTCACCGGGTGATCGGGCAACGAGCCGCCCTCACCGCGGTGGCCAACGCTGTCCGCCGCAGTCGCGCCGGCCTGGGCGACGCCAATCGGCCCACGGGGTCGTTCATCTTCCTGGGTCCGACCGGCGTGGGCAAGACCGAGACCGCGCGGGCGCTGGCCGAGTTCCTGTTCGACGATGAGCGGGCCATGGTCCGGCTCGACATGTCGGAGTACATGGAGAAGCACTCGGTCGCCCGGATGATCGGGGCGCCGCCGGGGTACGTGGGGTACGAGGAGGGGGGGCAGTTGACCGAGGCGGTCCGCCGCCGTCCCTACAGCGTCATCCTCTTCGACGAGGTCGAAAAGGCGCATCCCGACGTGTTCAACGTGCTGCTCCAGATCCTGGATGACGGGCGCCTTACCGACAGCCAGGGGCGGGTGGTCGACTTCCGCAACGCGGTCATCATCATGACCAGCAATATCGGCAGCCCGATGATCGTCGAGGCCGGCCCCCAGGCCGGCGACGAGGCGTGGGGTCGCATGGAGCAGCGGGTGCGGGACGAACTGCGGAACTACTTCCGTCCCGAGTTCCTCAACCGGGTGGACGACATCATCGTGTTCCGTCCGTTGACCCGCGAGGACCTGGCGCAAATCGTGGACATCCAGCTGCGCAGGCTGGAGCAGCAGCTGGAGGCTCGCCATCTCGGTCTGGAGGTGACGGCGGCGGCGCGGGGGTTCCTCGCCGATCAGGGGTACGACCCGGTGTACGGCGCCCGGCCGCTCAAGCGGGTGATCCAGCGCGAGCTGCAGAACCCCATCGCGCTGGAAGTGCTCGAGGGCCGGTTCCACGACGGCGACACCATCAGGGTCGATGCCGCCGGCGACCACTTGCAGCTTGACCGGGCCTCGGTGGTCCCCGAGATGGCCAGTGCGTAGGGGCACGCCGTCGCCCAGCGATCTCGCGGGCATGCAGGCCGCCCTTCGACTGGCGCGGGCGGCCTCGGTGCGGGAGGAGGTCCCGGTTGGAGCAGTGATCGTGGCCGAAGGTGAGGTCTTGGGCGAAGCCCACAACGAGACCGTGCAGCGGCGGGATCCCACCGCTCACGCCGAACTCCTCGCGTTGCACCGGGCGCTGCACAAAGTCGGGGAGGATCGGCTTCTTTTCGCCACCATGTTCATCACCCTGGAGCCCTGTGCTCAGTGCGCCGGCGCCTTGGTGCTCGCCAAGGTGGGGCGGGTGGTCTTCGGGGCCTACGACTCACGGTGCGGCATGGCCGGATCGGTGTATGACCTGCTCCGTCACCCCCGACTCAATCACCGCCCTGAAGTGGTCGGCGGGCTGATGAGCGAGGAGTGCGGTGAGCTGCTCAAGCGCTTCTTCCTGAGCAAGCGGGCCGGGCTCTACGGCGAGTGACCGGGTAGGGTCTGTCGGTCCCTCCTCACCGGGTCGGTCGGCGGCTCACAGCCGGTGGGGCGGGCTGCGGTGTGGCGGCGCATGTCCGGCGGCGTCCTCAGCAAACAGTATGACGGCCGGCCATAATGGCCGGTTTTGATTCGGTTCACGATTCGCCCTGTACGGACTGGCGGGACGGAAGTCCGAGGGCATAAGGAGGAGCTTCACCCATCGCGGTTGACGCCAGCGCCGCCGGTCGATAGTATTCAAGAAATCGCTTGAATATTATGACTACCGCTTCCCGCCGCTTCAAGGATGCCGTCTACCAGGAGCTCGCCCGGATCAGCAAGGCCGTGGCGAGTCCCCGCCGACTGGAGCTGATCGACCTGCTCGCTCAGGGTGGGCGCACGGTCGAGGCCCTCGCGAGGGAGACCGGGCAGTCCATCGCCAACACCTCACAGCATCTGCAGGTTCTCCGTGCCGCGCGCCTCGTCGAGGGGAAGAAGCAGGGACTCTTCGTGCGCTACCGGCTCGCGAACGACCGGGTGGCGGACTTCTACCGGACCCTCCGGCTCCTGGCCGAATCGCAAGGGGAGGAGCTGGGGCGCGTCGCCAGGGGATTCTTGCAGGCGCGCGGGCAACTCGAGGCGGTGGACCAGGACGCGCTCCTCGCCCGCGTCGCGCGTGGGGATGTGACGGTGATCGATGTCCGCCCTGCCGAGGAGTTTCTTGCGGGGCACATTCCCGGTGCCCATTCCGTCCCGCTGCCGGAACTGGAACGGCGACTGGCCGAGCTGCCCCGGCGGAAGGAAATCGTGGCCTATTGCCGCGGGCCGTACTGCGTGCTCGCGGTTGAGGCGGTGGCGCGCCTGCGCGCCCGGGGTTTCCGCGCGCTTCGGCTGGAAGCGGGCATCCCCGACTGGCGCGCCCGGGGCCTTCCGGTGGAAGACGGCGAGGCGCCACCGGCCCGCAGGGGCGCCATGGGAGGCATCTGATGAAGCACCTGGTCATCCTCAACGATCCGCCCTACGGCACCGAGCGATCCTACAACGCGCTTCGGCTGGCCGGCGCGCTGGTCAAGCACCCGGCCGAGGAGGTGCGCGTCTTCCTCATGGGGGATGCGGCGGCCTGTGCCCGGGCCGGCCAGAAGGTGCCGCAGGGCTACTACAACCTCGAGCGCATGCTGACGGTGGTCACGCAGCACCGCGGCGAGGTCGGCGTCTGCGGGAGCTGCATGGACGCCCGTGCACTGGGCGAGGCTGAGCTGGCCAGTGGCGCTCGCCGGAGCTCCCTCGAGGAGTTGGCCGACTGGACTCTCTGGGCGGACCGCGTGCTGGTTTTCTAGGAGGCGGATCATGGGCGGTCGGACCGTTCTCGTTCTGGGTGGTGGGGTGGGGGGCGTCGTCGCGGCCTACCGGCTCCGGGCCCGGCTGCCGCGCGAGGATCGTGTGGTCCTGATCGACCGCGAGGCCCAGCATCTTTTCCAGCCCTCGCTGCTCTGGGTCGCGACCGGGACCCGAACCACCGACCGGATCCAGCGCCCGCTGGCCCGGCTTGCACGCAAGGGCATCGAGGTGATTCGGGCCGAGGTCGAGGCCATCGATCCGGCGCGGCGGACCGTCCAGGCCGGCGGACGGGAGCTGGCGGGTGTCGCGTTGATCGTTGCACTAGGCGCCGAGCTGGCGCCCGAGTCCATCCCCGGCCTCGCCGAGGGCGGCTGCAATCTCTACTCCATCCGTGGGGCCGAAGCGGTTCACGCAGATCTGGTGCAGCGCCGATCGGGCCGGGTCGTGGTGCTCACCGCAGCACCGGCCTACAAGTGTCCCGCCGCGCCGTACGAAGCAGCGATGCTGATCGACGGGTATCTGCGGGCGCGAGGCGCCCGGGCCAGCGTGGAGCTGGATCTCTACGCCGCCGAGCCCGGGCCGATGGGCGTGGCCGGGCCCGAGGTCTCAGCCGGCGTGCGACAGATCGTCGAAGCCAAGGGGATCCGATACCATCCGGAGCACCAGCTCACCACCGTCGATCCAGTCGCGCGGACGCTCTCGTTCGCGAATGGCGCCACCACCACGTACGACCTGCTGGTCTACGTCCCGCCCCACCGGGCGCCCGCCGTCGTACGCGCCGCCGGCCTCACGGGAGAGACTGGGTGGGTCGGCGTGGATCGCCGCACCCTCGCGACCGCCCACCCCGGCGTCTACGCCGTCGGGGACGTGACCACCATTCCGCTGCTGATGGGGAAGCCGCTGCCCAAGGCGGGTGTGTTCGCCCATCGGCAGGCGGAGGTCGTGGCGGAAAACCTGGCCACTGCCTGGACCGGCCGGGGCTCCCCGCGAGCCTTCGATGGCCATGGGGAGTGCTTCCTCGAGACCGGGCAGGGCCGGGCGGGGTTCGGCGCAGGCAACTTCTACGGCGAGCCGGTGCCGCAGGTGGTGCTCCGGGCCCCGAGCCGGTGGTGGCACTGGGGCAAGGTGCTGTTCGAGTGGCGCTGGCTCCGGCAATGGTTCTAGGCACGGCCAGAGATCGGCTCGAGGTGGCCGCGAATGGCAGCGGCTCTGCCTCGCTTCGAGCGAACTACCCACGCGGCGCCGTATCAGGAGCTCGATCCGATTCGCGGGAGACGGTTCGAAGAGGCCACGACCGGTGCCTTCTAGCGTTCAGCGCCGCGGCTGCAAGCCAGCGCTTGGCGAGGGAAAGGGCGTTGGTTACCTTATCGCCCCGCGGTTCGCCTGAAACCCCATGTGATGCCCAAGGGGTCAGGCGAAATCGTAAGTCGTTGCAGGACAATGAGGACAGGTGTCCGAGTGGCTGAAGGAGCCGGTCTCGAAAACCGGTAAACCCGTAAGGGTTTCGTGGGTTCGAATCCCACCCTGTCCGTGCGTTGCCGCGCCAATCCTCCCGAACGGCCCCTTCGGTGACTGCTCTCGCGTGGCAGCGAACAGTGGGGACTGCTCCCATCTTGACCGCAGCCGGCCGACTTCTTAACGTCGGTGTGCACAGCCGGAGAACGGCAAACCCGGCCAAAGCCGGGGACGCAAAGCCACGGATCCTCGGGCTCTCCGAGACGCCCCATCGACGCCACGAATGACCCACGATCGCCGGGCCGCCGCAGGCTGGCCCGGCGCGTGTTCTTGCCGCGCCGAAACTACTGTCCCACCCAGCAGGAGGTCCGCCATGATACGCGCGATCGACTGTCCCTGCGGCCACCAGCTCCTCGCGGCCGACGACGAGACCCTGTTCCTCAGGGCCAAGGAGCATGTCGGTTCCTGCACCCTCAACCTCAAGCCCTCGGACCAGGAAATCCGGGGAATGATCAAGGAAAAGGGCTTCGGCCTGAACGATCGGGCCCGTGCCGTGGTCCGCCTCTACTTCGAGGAGCTGTGGAACTCGGGGCGGGTAGCCCTGATCGATGAGCTGTTCACCAGCGATTACGTGAACCACGATCCGATGCACCCCGAGGTCCCGCCGGGACCGGCCGGGGCCCGGCAGATCGTCAGCTTGTATCGAGACGCCTTTCCGGACAGCAACTTCCGCATCGACGACACGATCTGTGAGGGCGACCGGGTAGTAACGCGATGGACGGTGAGCGGCACCCACAAGGGCACGCTCCACGGCATCGCTCCGACCGGCAAGCGGGTGACCGTCACCGGTATCACGGTGTTCCGCCTGGCCAACGGCAAGATCGCCGAGGCCTGGGCCAACTGGGACAACCTGGGCCTGATGACACGGCTGGGCGCCGTGCCCGCCTTGACTCGCTGACCCCGATAGGGGGTGGGCTCACGAAGCCTCCGGCCCCTCGCCCTCCGGAGGCGGGGGGCCTTACTATCCGGCACCATGGCCCGCCTCGATGACCGCCCCCTCCGCGTGCCGCCGGCAGAACGCCTGGACCACGTGGACGCTGCCGCCGATGCCCTCGCCGGATGCCTCCTCGGCCAGGCCCTGGGCGACGCCCTTGGCTTTGTGGTCGAGGCGGAGCCGCCCGCGGTGGCACAGGCATACGTCACCGATTGGCTGCAGAGGGGGAAAGCCGCAGAACGAAGACGATCGCCTTTTTCCTTCGGCCAATTCAGCGATGATACCCAGCTCGCCCGAGAGCTGTTGCTGAGCTTTCGGGACGCCGGGGGCTGGGATCCGGCGGTATTCGCGGGCCGGGTAGCCGACCTCTTCCGGGACCATCGCGACGTTGGAGCGGGGCCGGGCACGCGCGCCGCGGCGAAGCGCTTGTTGCAGGGGATCCCGTGGCGGGAATCGGGGACGCCGGCACCGTACGCTGGCAACGGGAGCGCCATGCGGGCGGGCCCCCTCGGGCTCCTCTTCCCGGGCGCTCCCGACGAGATGCGCCGGGCTGCGCGCGATCAGAGCCGCATCACCCACCTCGACCCTCGGTGCGCCGCGGGCGCGGTGGCGGTGTCGGGTGCGGTGGGCCTCGCGGCGGCCTCCCATCCGATCGATCGCCAGGAATTCCTAAAGCGACTCTCGGCCTGGGTTGAGGTCGAAGACCCATCCGTCGCTGACGCCATTCGCAACCTCGGTTCCTGGGTGGACTGCCTGCCGAGCGACGCGCCGCGGTACCTCCCCGAGGCGGAGCTCGATCCGGCGCACCTCGACCGCTGGCGGGGAATTTCCGCTCTCGTGACCCCGAGCGTGGTGTGGAGCCTCTACGCCTTCCTGCGCTCCCCCGACGACTACTGGACCACGGTCTGTACCGCGATCGGTGTAGGGGGAGACACCGATACCATGGCGGCGATGGCGGGCGCCATCAGCGGAGCGCACTTGGGTGTGGCCGCGCTGCCCGCCCCACTGCTCGAGCATCTGCACGACCGGGACGGCTGGTGGGCCGGCGAGCTGCAAGAGCTGGCGCGGGCGTGTGCCCGACCGCTCACTGGCCGGTAGCGCCGCCGCGCCGTACCCGGACGAGCATCCGCCCGTACTGGGCCACCAGCACGCCAACTCCTGCCGCGAACAATATCGCGCCACCGCGCACTCCTCCCGTTGTCCCCGCGAAGACCCCCGCCACCATCCCCCCAATCCCGCCCGCCAGAAGCCCCAGCGACCACCAGGCGAGGTCACGGCGCAGCAACGCGGGCGGCGCGGCCGACAAAGTGGCAGCGGGCCGTCGGGGTGCGAGGTTGAGCCAGGTGAGGAACGGCAGGATCCGGTAGTACACCCCGATGATGAGCAGGACCAGCCACCCCAGCACGCCGAGCAAGGCGTACGCAATGGTCCCCCGCACCAGCGGCGCGCCCTGCAGAAAAAGCAAGGCCAGCCCGGTCCCGAGGGTGAGCGCCAGGCCCAGCAGCGCCACGGCTACGTGCGCGAGGGCGGGGTCGAGCGCGCGATGCTCACGCCGGCGGTAGTAAGCGGCCGCCAGCGCCAGGAACATTGCGCCGGCCGACGCCGTGAGCGATGCTCCGCCGAGGACCGCGCCGCGCCAGCCGAACATCTGACCCACCGAGAGCGTCACCAGCCCCGCGCCGCCGAGCGGACCGATCCAGCGGAGCGGCCTTTGTGGCGGGTCGCGCGCGAGCAGAAACATGGGCAGCACCCGGCTGCCCACGCCGACGGCGGTGAAGGTCGCGAACCCGAGCGCGGCGAGATGAAAATGCGCGGAGATCATGCCCAGACGATCGGTCGTCCACCAGCCGAAGAGCTCGCCGATGCGAGCCGCACCCAGCAACATCGCCAGGCCGAGCGCCGCATGGCCGGCCGATATGTAGCGTCCGACCAGATGTCCTTGGCGGGCGCGGCGCCGCTGGGGGAGCAAGTTCCAGGAGACGCCGCCCACGGCGCCGAAAATCAGCATCCATCCCGTGCCGAGAAGCAGCCGCTGCCAGGTCCAGAACCCGGCGACCAGCACCGCAGCCCCGATGGTCAGCAGCCAGAAGCTTGCCAGCGCGACTCGGGTGCTTCGGAGCGTGACCCCGAGGAGCGGCGGGAAGAGCTGATAGAGCGCGCCGAAGATGGCGGTGGTGACAACGCCGAGGGTGAAGACGTGGACCACCGCGAACACTCGCGGATCGAGGAAGCCGCCCTCCGCCAACCGTGGCGCGACGGCCACGAGGCCGATCGCGCCAAGGGTCAGCCACACCAGCGAGGCGGTAAAGTGCGCGGCCGGGAGGATGAACGGCGGCGGCTGAGCGGCGTGGCCCGCGACCGGCAGCGACACCGTGCGCGGTCCAGGAATGATCGGGGTAGAACGCTCGGCGGTCATGATGGGCGGGTAAGCTGTGGGGTCGTGTGCCAAAGGACGGTGAACTTACGGCAAAAGGGCCTTCACAGCCGCCCCCGGCGTATTATAGTTGCGAGGACATGTCGTTCCGACCCCTCGCCCTCTGCCGACGAGCCGACCATGCCACATGGGAAGATCTACCAGGACGTCACCGAGACCGTCGGTAACACTCCGCTCATCCGACTCTGTCGGCTCGGTCACGGGCTTCCCGCGCGGATCGCCGTGAAACACGAAGGGTTCAATCCGTTCAACTCGGTGAAGGACCGCATCGGTGCGGCGATGATCAACGACGCGGTCGAGCGGGGGCAGCTACGTCCCGGGATGATCATCGTGGAGCCGACCAGCGGCAACACCGGGATCGGGCTTGCCTATGTCGCCGCCGCCCGGGGCTATCGCTGCGTTTTCACCATGCCCGACACCATGACGCTGGAGCGGCGGCACATGCTTCGTGCGCTGGGCGCGACCGTCGTTCTGACCGAGGGGGCCAAGGGCATGAAGGCCGCCATCGCCCGGGCGGAGGAGATCCTGGCCCGGCTGGGCGATCGTGCCTGGATGCCGCGCCAGTTCGATAACCCGGCCAACCCCGCGATTCATTACCGCACGACCGGTCCGGAAATTTGGGCCGACACCGACGGCA